>LSQX01354504.1_pt1 | contig 12469 bp, 8 predicted proteins | sample 654561 | NCBI WGS metagenome assembly LSQX01 (sample SAMN04489861, study PRJNA283612) | anaerobic digester metagenome | isolation source: 4 biogas reactors fed with cattle manure at either 37C or 55C with and... | place: Denmark: Kongens Lyngby | collected 2014 | reverse complement strand
CGTTACGTCCGTCAATACGGAAAAAACGTCTGTCGATGAGCCGGCAAGGATCGTAACGCCTGTTGCCACAAGGTGCGTCCTGCCGGCCAGTTCTCGCAACATTCTCCGCGCGTCCGCCTCATCCTCCGGTTTCCCATAAAACACACCATCCAAACTCACAACGGTGTCCGCTCCGATAACGATCGCGTCCGGATAATCTTCCAGAACGCGTGCCGCCTTAGCAAAAGACAGCGCCTCAACAACGTGTGTCGGTGAATGCCTGTCATCCAACGTTTCTAGAACGTGCCTCTCATCACATGCCGCCGGCACAACGTCAAACGAAAATCCCGTCATCGCCAGCAATTCACGCCTCCTTGGCTGTCTCTTATACAAAATCAATTTCATTCGTATACCTTCTGTCCGACGATTTCATCGCCGGCCTTTCCCCCTTGATTCCCTTGCCGGAAAAGACTCTTCCGATCCTTCTTCGATGTTCATCCGATTTTGCTGTTCTGACTTTACCTTCATATCACATCTTAATGCAATCGTCATGTCTTTGGATGTCATCGCTGGCATCAATTCGATGAGTTATTCAAATTGTGGCAGAATGGGTTATAAGCTTACATAAATTGGGTTATAAGCTTACATAAATTGTGAAAGAGCAAAAGGTTGTTCGGTAATAATAGAATATGCATATAAAAGATGATAACTGATTTCGAGTTGAGATTAACTAGATTTTGAAGGTGAAACAGATGGGCAAAAAAGAGATATATGATTTCCTTGACTCAAAAGGAATTGCTTACGAAATTACTGAGCATAAAGCCGTTTACAACATGGAAGAATGGGCTGAAATTGATCTGCCTTACCCTGAAGACAACGCAAAGAATCTTTTCGTTCGTGACAAGAAAAAGAGAAATTTTTATTTGATCACCGTACGAGGAGACAAACGTGTTGACTTGAAAGCATTCAGGCAAGCACACGGAACGAAAGCGCTTAGCTTCGCATCGAGTGATGATTTGCTTGCCATTATGAAGCTGGAGCCCGGTTCGGTCACGCCCTTAGGGCTGCTGAACGACGATGAAATACGCGTAGAATTTTACTTAGATAAAAGCTTTCTTGAAGGAAATGCAAGGATCGGGTGTCATCCAAACGACAACACAGCAACCGTTTGGCTGAAAATCAAAGACTTGTTGGATCTCATCGAAGAACACGGAAATATGGTGCATATTGTTGAGATTTGAAATCTAATGATGCGGTGATTACGCTGTGGTACTATGACGTTAACCGCAGGAAGACACTGACGATCTTCGCTGTCGGCGCAGGAACGGAACGGTTTAAACAGTTTTAAAGAATAGGCTTTGAAATAGCCGGAACGTGGAGGTTTCCCATGAAAAACAACATCAAATTCTTGAGCATGCTGGCTGAGCATTTTCCGACAGCGAAAGCGGCTCGTGCCGAAATCATCCGTCTCCGCGCCCTCAACGAACTTCCCAAGGGCACGGAGTATTTTTTCTCAGACTTACACGGCGAAGATACCGGATTTATTCACATTTTGCGAAGTGCATCAGGCAATATCCGAGTTAAAATATCAGAGCTCTTTACCTACGAGCTGACGCAAAATGAGCAGAACCAACTCGCCAATCTGATCTACGACCCTAAACGTGTTCTGTCGATCCTGAAATCATCAGGCCGCATTGAGCCGGACTGGTTGGCCATTACGATTTACCGTCTGATCGCTCTTGTCAGCCACATCAGCGCTAAATACTCGTGGAGCGCTATTTCTTCAAAAATACCCGAGCAATATACAGATATCATCACCGAATTGCTTTTTGCCTTCCGAGATGAGAATAAAAAGTCATACGTCAACGATATGATTCGCTTCGTCATTGAGGAAGATGCAGCCTTCACCTTTATTGAATCACTCTGCGTCATGGTACAGGATATCTGCGTCAACACACTCCATATTCTGGGCGACATATTTGACCGGGGACCAGGACCGCATCGCATCATGGAAGAGCTTATGCGCTTCTCGGACGTTGACGTCCAGTGGGGCAACCACGACATCGTTTGGATGGGCGCCGCCGCCGGAAATGAACCTTGTATGGCCATCGTTGTCCGCATCGGCATCGCCTACAATTCCTTCGATTTCATGGAGGACGGATACGGGATCAATCTGCGACCTCTTTCGTCGTTCGCAGCGGAAGTGTATGGCGATGATCCATGCGAGCGTTTCAAAGTACACCACTACGATCTGCCGAAAGCAGCTTTGATTGATGACGACCAGGCCGCCCGTATGCACAAAGCCATATCGATCATTCAGTTCAAGCTGGAAGGCCAAATGCTTGAGCGCCATCCCGAATGGAATATGGCTCAGCGGAACGTTCTTAAAAACGTGGATTTCAAAACAGGCGAATACATTGTCGGAGATATACGCTATCCGTTACTCGATACGAACTTCCCAACCATCGATCCGGACGATCCGCTACGTCTCACAAAGGATGAGGAAGATGTCATGTACAACATCGCCGTCTCATTCAAGCACAGTGAGCCGCTCCACCGTCACGTCCGCTTCCTCTACGAGAAGGGAAGCACCTACAAAATCGTCAACCGCAACTTGCTTTTCCACGGCTGCATCCCGCTGACCAAAGAAGGGGAACTGCGATCGGTTGCAGTCGATGGAAAATCCTATAAGGGACGCGCGCTTTTGGACATCCTAAACGTTAAGATTAGAGAGGCCTATTTTCAAGGCCGCTTGGCGGATCACACTTCAGACGCCGCAGACAAGTTGTGGTATCTCTGGTGCGGTTCGGAATCCCCCATGTTCGGAAAAAGCCAGATGTCAACATTTGAAAATTTCTTCGTAGAAGATAAGGCGATTCGCAAAGAGATCTATGATCCCTACTACACATTTTCTTCGCAAGAGGAGACGTGCAAGATGATCCTCGTCGATTTTGGACTCAATCCCGATAATTCGCGCATCATAAACGGCCATGTGCCCGTCAAAAGCGGAGAAACGCCTGTCAAAGCCAACGGACGCCTCTACGTCATTGATGGCGGCTTGGCTAAAGCGTATCAGAAACGCACGGGCATCAACGGCTACACGCTGATCTTTAATTCACATCATCTGGCGCTTGCCGAACACCACGACTACCAGACGATTGAAAACGATATGGGAAGTTATACGCCGCGTCTGCACATCATGGAGCCCATGCCGCAAAGACTGATGGTACATAACACCGACTTAGGCAAAGAAATCAACGCTCAAATCGAAGATCTGCGCGAACTTATTGAAGCGTTCCATAACGGAATCATTAAGGAACAGTGATGTCGATCGCGCGCGTGATGCGCAAACTCGGAACTACAACATGATTCTATTTCGACCCGTCCAGTGCTGTTTTGACCGCATTTGATGCACTATTTTAGAAATACGGTATGATTCCGGTCAACCCGGTTTCATGCAGTTTTTCTGTGATTGACTCGCTAGCTTAGAACAGCGACTTGATTCAAAAACGGCCCGGTATTGTGTTGTTTCGACCGCGTTTGACGTCCGATCACAGGCTACATGATCATTACGGCGAGTACTATGTCATGCCGTTTCATCCTCGTTTGATACCTGATTTTGGTACCGTACAAGCGTTAGCACCCGCGCGTTAAGTTTGTCGATCAAGCGTGCGTCGTGCGCGGCGAGGATGACCGGAACATGAATGAATGCGTCCAGAATCAGGCAGATTGCATCTGTCTCGCGTTTTTCGTCCAGTTCGCGAAGAGGTTCGTCGAGAAAAAGGATGCCCGACTTAGGAGCTATGGCGCGTGCGATCGCCACACGACGTTTTTCTCCGCCCGATAACAATGCGGCAGGCTGATCGCTGACATCTGACAAGTCCAACTGCTGAAGCAACGCATCGGCACGGTCGCCGTCGTAATCCGGAAGTACAACGCGGACATTGTCGCGCGCGGAAAGTTGTGGAATCAGAAGATTTTCCTGAAAGACGAAGCGACCGTTTGCCGGAACACCGGAAATGACTCCGGCATCCGGGTGTTCAAGCGACGCAAGCATGCGAAGCAACGTTGTTTTTCCTGAGCCGGATGCGCCGTTGACAATGAGCGGTCGATCAAGCGGCAGCTCTACCGAGAGATTTCGGAACAGAACCGTCTCTCCAAATGCTTTATCAAGCCCTTTGATCGAGATGGTAACGGAGTGGTTCGTTTCATTAGAAAAGTCGCTGATCTGCGATGCGCACAGCTCATCGTTGCTCGTGATTGCAGCAGAATGACCCGTTCCATCACTTCTCTCTTGGTGCTTCTGACACTCGCCGGCACCGTCAATTGTGATTGTAACGGAGTGGCTCGTTTCACCAATAAAGTCGCGGATCTGCGACGCGCACTGATTTTCGTCAATTGTGACTGCAAAAGAATGACCCGTTCCGTTCGTGTGTTTGGAAGGAACTCGCCGAGTCGCTTTCAATGCCATATCGTCCGACAAGGCAACTGCCTGATCGCTCGACAGCACATGATTGCTCACATCGATCGCACCCTTTGTCATTTCTAAAGATGCCGGTTTCTTTTCGACGTCTGCGCACAACTTATGTTCAATGTCGTCTGGCGACTTCTTCGCAGTCGAACGGGAAGTGCGTCTTGTCTTTTCCGGGAGTTTGCGGCCAACATAAGATAGCGCCCGGCGCAACACAAGAATGATCAGTTTTTCTGAGATAAAAGAGAGGAGGACAATCGCTAGCGTCCACGCAAGCAGTCCCTCCATGTCAAGGTACAGGCGAGAATCGTGGAGATGCCAGCCGATGGACGGCTTAGCAAGAGAGAGAACTTCAGAAGCAACACCGGCTTTCCAAGCCATGCCGATCGCGACGCTCATCGCGGCGAGAAAAGGGTCTCGACATGCGGGAACGATAATGAATCGGAGCGTGTCGCGTTTTTTAAAACAAAAGACGTGCGCCATCTCAAGCAGTTCATGGCTAACGCCTGATAAAGCGGCGAGCACACTCTCATAAACCATAGGAAATACAACCAGCCCGCAAATGAATATTGTCAGCACCTGATTTCCCAGAAAGAATAAGGCGATCAGGATGAAAGAGACGATCGGCACGGTCTTCATGAGAAGCACAAACGGCGCGATCAGCCGTTGCATGATCTTTACGCGCCATGCGACAAAAGCGAGGAACAGAGCAACCATAGCCGAGAGGAAGACACCTTGCAAGATGCGTTCTCCCGACTGAATAACCGCAAGCCAGCCTTCCTTTTCAGAAAAAAGCTGACCAAACCGCACGAAGACGTCTCGAGGCGGCGGCAACAGGAATTTTGTTCCGGAAAAAAGGGAGAGGAGCTGCCAAACAACAAGCAAAAGCAGCACCCCTCCCAAGCTATACCAAACTCTGTTTTTTCTCCGATCAGGTTTCACGGCGACAACAATTTACCGGTTGGACGAATAGTAGAAATCATCCGGCGGCAGTTCTCCGCCGACCGATTTCGGATCGACATCGTATAGGAGATCGAGAAACCCTGAAAGAGAGGTCTTCATCGGTTCACCTGTCATGAAATGTATGTGGCAATAGGGAATCGCTTTTTGTGCAATGGCCGCCTTGAAAATGTCGAGTTGTTCAATCATTTTGGACGCATCTTCCGGATTTTCATTGACGAACGCAATCGACTGTTCATACCGTTTTACAAAGTCGGCAACCTCATCAGGATGAGCCTCGATGACGTCATTTCGCGCTACTAGCACCCCCATGATGAGACCGGCATCCCCCATATTGCTCTCCCAGACCGTATTGAGATCGATTGCAAGTCGCAAATCTTCAAGTTGCTGTTGCGCGACTGTGACGAAAGGTTGCGGCAGAAGAGCAACCGATCCTTCATTCGCTGCCAGATTTGATACCACTTCTGTGTGCTCCGCCAGCCATACGATGGTCAGGTCACTTGACGGATCGAGCCCTGCTTTTTCCAAAAGCATGTTAAAAACATACTCCGGGACAGCTCCTTGTCCGGACGCATATACGGTTTTGCCTTTGAGATCGGCAAGCGTCGTGACCTCTTCCCCGCGCTCAACAATATTGAGAACGCCGAGCGTGTTCACGGAAACAACCGATATGCCACCTTCTGTTTTATTGTAGAGCACAGAGGCAAGGTTGGCCGGAACGGCCGCCAGATCAGCCTCCCCTTTGACGATCAATGGCGCCACATCGGTCGGCGCGCCGACAACAGAAAAGCTGATATCAAACGTCTCTTCTCCATCCGCCGCAGACAGGACAAGCGGCGCAAGTCCCATGCTCGTCGGGCCCTTGAGGCCAACAATGTTCAACTCGACCTTATCGGCGGAAGACGGAGAAGATTCCTCCGGCACTGTCGTTTCAGATTCCGTCTTTTCAGGCTCCGACACCTCCGGAGCTTCCGTCTCAGCTCCTGACGTCTGCTGCACCGATGCAGACGTGTCGTCCGGCGTCGGCGTGTTCGCGCAAGCGGACGCCATAATCACAAGCGCCATCAATAGCGCTGTTAGCAGCAGCGCCCTTCTCTTATTCGTTTTCATTTTCATACTCCTTTAGCACCGGAATCAGAACACCCGGTGCACTGCGCGGAACGATTTCAAGCGCTGTTCCGTGCGCCTAAAAAGTCTTGTTAGCCAAAGCATACGCCTCACTACGTTGAACCGCAAGAAAATGGGCAGCTACGTGTTGTTTGATACACATAGAGCGTGTTATTCGTCAGGCGCGTTCGTTGTAAAGACGAACACCCGTTAATAACGAATATTAAAGTAAAGGATCAAATTAATAAGGCACGCTCAAGAACACAACACTCTAATGTTTAGCAAAAATGACACGCTCTAAGCCAGACTGTTTTTCAGTAAAATCCAAGCGAACGCCATGTCTGCTCGCTGTCGATTCGGCGACAAACAGTGAGTCTTTAAATTGAATTATTCAACCGACCTATCGGGCAAAAAGGCTCATCCGACGCGCTCAACGAAGAAGACACGCTCCATGACGGGTGGTATATCCGGGTAATCGTGGAAGTCGGTTGGGAGTGACGCGATGCGGTCAACCTCCTCGATACCGCTTATTACTTTTCCGAACGCGGCGTACATGCCGTCAAGGTGAGGCGCGTCATCGTGACAGATGAAAAATTGAGAGCTCGCAGAATTGTAGTCGTTTGCCCGTGCCATCGAAATCACACCGCGTTCATGCGCGATTTGATTGTCGACGCCGTTCGCGGCAAACTCACCTTTGATCTCCTCGTCCGAGCCGCCCGTCCCGATGCCGTCGGGGTCACCGCCTTGAATCATAAAGCCGGCGATAATGCGGTGAAAAATGATACCGTCATAAAAATTATCGCCGACCAGCTTTTGAAAATTAGCCACCGTGATCGGTGCCGCATCGGCGTCTAGCTCCAGCACAATGTGTGCATCGCTGTCCATGAGAATATCTACAAAGAGCGTCGGGCTTTCGCTGGCAACGAAGCCTTCCGCAACGTTCATCTCGTTATTCTTCATTGTTTCTTTCTGTTCTCCTTTATTCGTTTCTTTCGCCGTAAAACAGAACGGCTCTGCCATAATGACCGCATGATCCACTAGGATAAACTCGCCTTCAGCAACCGTCACCTCGGCCGAGCCGGCGGACAGATCATATTTCCTTACAGGATCGGGACGGCCGTAATAATCGGCATAGATCTCGCAAACAGGCATGTCGCCCGCTTTCAAATGCTCTGCTGCGCGAACTTCGTATGTCCCGGCTGCAACATCCGTTCCGACAAGGAAAACGCCGTTTTCCAGCACGCCGGTAAAACAGTATTTTTCACGTCGCTCGCTTTCGCTGTAGATTGTTGCCTCGTTAAAATAGAGCACGTCGCCGGCTTTTACAGTGATCCAAGTAAAGCCATCTATATAACGCTGATCAATCAGTCCCGAAACGGGCGCATGGCCATCTGTGTGCAAAAATCTCGCTTTCTCCCCCGTCGCGACGAAACAGTAATTGCCGGGCGTAAGATCAGAATCGTACATCGGCGTTTCGCAGACATCACGTGTGTTATTGTAGCCTCTGCCGGGCGGAGGATCCCTCTCCCAGCACCCCGCCGTCGCAACGATCACCATCGAACACAACACGGTCACGACAAAGAGCGTCACGATCGTTTTCCATCTCACACTTTTCATAAAACTACCCTGATACGCCATACGCCTTTAGTTTTCGTTGTGGTAAACCGCGGCCTGTGTCATTAGATTGTCGTTCTAAATGTCCCGATTTACTCTGTACCTTACTCCAATTGACAACTAGAATACTTTTCTAGATCCATGGCTTCTGTCGTGACAATATTCTAGTGCACCCCAATTCCCCCCGTGATGTCGGCAGTACTACTTCAATCGATAAACAGACGCTTCGATCCGGTCCATAGCATCGATCAGTGTTTTCATCGACACCGCATACGAGAGACGGATTCCCTCGGGAGATTCAAAAGCATTTCCCGGCACAAGCGCAATATCGGCGGTGTCAAGGAGATACTCGGCAAACGACGGCGCATCCTTGATGACTCGTCCGTTATCGCTTTTGCCGAACAATCCTGAAACATCCGGGAATAGATAAAATGCGCCCTCCGGCAGAGTGCAATTCACGCCGGGCAACCTCTTCAGACGACCATACGCGTAATCGCGCCGCTCTTCAAACGTCTTTCTCATGTATTCAACATGGGCATCGCATGACCGGAACGCTTCGATGGCGGCACATTGACTAAACGTCGCAACATTCGATGTCGCGTGACTCTGTATCGTCGACATGCTGCGGATCACATCTCGCGGTCCTGCGGCATATCCGACACGCCAACCCGTCATGGCGTACGCCTTAGAAAAACCGTTGATCGTCAGCGTCCGTTTCTTGATATCTTCTGAAAAAGCGGCTGGACTGACATGCGGTTTATCACCGTAGTTTAATTTCTCGTAGACTTCATCTGAAATGAGAAACAAATTGTGATGAACCACGATGTCCGCGACGCGCCTGAGCGACTCCTCACTATAGACAGCACCGGTCGGGTTGTTCGGGCTGTTGATGATGATCACACGTGTTTTCGCAGTGACGGCAGCTTCAATCGCATCTGTATCGAGAGACCAGTCGGAGTGAACCGGCACCGTTACCGGCACCGCGTCCGCGAGCCGAATCATCTCCACATAACTGACCCAGCAAGGTTTCGGCACGATGACTTCATCACCCGGATTACACAGCGCGAGCAATCCGGCAAAAAGCGCAAATTTAGCACCGGTCGTTACAATAATGTCGTCCGAACCGTATGCGATTCGATTGTCGTTTTTGAATTTAGATGCGATAGCCTCGCGAAGCGCGAGCGTTCCCCTCGCTTCCGTATACTTCGTTTTACCGTCGAGCATCGCACGGTGTGCTGCCTCAATAATAGGCGCAGGCGTGTTGAAATCCGGTTCGCCGCTGTTGAGCGCGATGATATTTCGCCCCTCCGCGCGGCCTTCCGCCACTTTTTTATTAAGTTCCAACGTCTGTGATGGCGCCACCTGCTTCACACGTTCAGAAATCATTATCTATACCTCCTGAATCGTCGCTTTATTTAAACCCTTGTACAGGTTTTCAAGAACTGAAGTGTACCAGTCGTTCTTGGTCACGTAAATGGACTTTCATCATAACAAGTACCTCAAAAACAGACGCACAGACATGTTATTTTGTCCGTCAAAACGATGAAAACGATGATGCTAATCTGACGTTTCATAGTAAATCGTGGTACACTCTTTCGTAGAGCGCAACATGAAGCGTTAGAATGAATATTTAAACACGATTACCTTAAAAAAGACATCGCAATAGCAGTCTGCGGAACGTGTGAACCTCAATGAAAGGTACAAAAACGAAATGAAAAGCAAACACAAAGAATTGAATCAGTGGCTTGACGACATGGCGGCTTTACTCGAGCCCGATGACATCTACTGGTGTGACGGATCTGATGAAGAATATACACGACTTCTTGAGGCCGGCGTAAAATCGGGAACAAGCGTATTGCTCAACCCTGAGAAACGGCCTAACTGTGTCCTTTTCCGTAGCGATCCTTCCGACGTCGCGCGAGTTGAGGATCGCACGTTTATTTCGTCAGAAAGCGAGGATGACGCCGGACCGACGAACAACTGGATCGATCCTAAAGAGCTCAAAAAGACGATGACCGATCTCTATCGCGGCTGCATGCGCGGTCGCACGCTCTACATCATCCCTTTCAGCATGGGACCGCTCGGATCACCCGCCGCTAAGATCGGCATCGAGATCACCGACAGTCCTTACGTCGTTATGAACATGCGCATTATGACCCGCATGGGCAAAGCCGTCCTCGACGAACTTGGCGAAGACGGCGAGTTCGTTCGCTGCCTCCACTCGGTCGGCGCGCCGCTTGAGCCGGGCGAAGAAGACGTCGCGTGGCCCTGCGCTCCGATGGAAGATAAGTACATCAGCCATTTCCCGGAAGAGCGGGCCATCTGGTCGTACGGTTCCGGATACGGCGGCAATGCTCTTCTCGGCAAGAAGTGCTTTGCGCTGCGTATCGCTTCGGTCCAGGCTCATGAAGAAGGCTGGTTGGCCGAGCACATGCTCATCCTCCGCATCACCAGCCCGGAAGGTGTGACCAAGTACATCGCCGGGGCCTTCCCGAGTGCCTGCGGCAAGACCAACCTCGCCATGCTCCAGCCCACTCTCCCCGGCTGGAAGTGCGAATGCGTCGGCGACGACATCGCCTGGATGAAAATCCGGCCGGACGGCCGCCTCCACGCCATCAACCCGGAAGCCGGTTTCTTCGGCGTCGCCCCCGGCACCAGCTACGAGACCAATCCGATGGCCATGGACTCCATCCGGGAAAACTCCATCTTCACCAACTGCGTCCTGACCGACGACAGCGATGTCTGGTGGGAAGACATGAATGTCGAGTGCAAGCACGGCATTGACTGGAAAGGCCGTGACTGGACCCCCGGCCAAAAGGATGCCGACGGCAAGCCGATCAAGGGAGCCCATCCCAACGCGCGCTTCACCGCCCCGGCGGCGCAGTGCCCCGTCATCTGCCCGGACTGGGAAGATCCCGACGGGGTGCCGATCGATATTTTCGTTTTCGGCGGCCGGCGCACCAAGCTGGTGCCGCTGGTCACCCAGGCATTTGACTGGGATCACGGCGTCTACATGGGCGCCACGGCCGCGTCGGAAGCCACGGCGGCCGCGCTGGATGTCAAGAAAGCCATTCGCCGCGATCCGATGGCCATGCTGCCGTTCTGCGGCTACCACATCGGCGACTACTGGCAGCACTGGTTCGACATGGGCGACAGGCTCGGCGAAAAAGCTCCGCAGATCTTCTATGTGAACTGGTTCCGAAAGTCCCCGGACGGCCAGTGGCTGTGGCCGGGATTCGGCGAGAATTCCCGCGTCCTGAAGTGGATGTGCGAGCGCCTTGAAGGCAAGGCCGACGGCGTCGAAACGCCGGTCGGCATCGTGCCGAAGGCCGGCGAGCTGGATGTCAGCGGCCTGGAAATCAGCAACGCCGAAATCGCCGAACTGCTTCGCATCGACGAAGAGGGCTGGAAGAGCGAAGTGCCCGAGATCGAGGAATTTCTGAACAAGGCGGGCGACCGCCTGCCGGCCCGCATGAAGAACCAGCTCGCCGAACTCAAGAAACGCGTCGGCCTCGGATAAACGCTGCCCCCGCGAATCGGTAAAGCGCACGAATCCGCCGTCCTTCGTGGACGGTGGATTCTTTTTGCGGTACGCTTAATTGATGTTGTGTCCCCAACCTACTGACCACGGATGAAAAAGAATCTCTCCATCCGATATTTCGCCCTGGTGGGCCCTTCCCGCGGCACCCGGACCGACCGCTATGAGACCGAGGCGGAAACCGCGCGCCAGCTCCTTCATGAAATCCAGGCCAACCGGAAAATCCCCCTGTCCACCCACATCGTCAAGGCCGCCATCAACAACGAATTCGTCGAATGGGACGCCCCCATCCGCGACGGCGACCAGATCACCCTCCTGCCCCCCTTCTCCGGCGGCTGAGGTACTTGCCCCCTCTTCCCCCCTCACAGCCTTACGCCAAAAGTGAAATAGGTCCCATTTTCCCCTGCCCCCCCGCACCATTCCATCATTCCACTATTCCCCCATCTCTCCACCATTCCACCCAAAAAAGCCCGCCCCCGCAAAGGGACGGGCCGGAGCCGCTGGCTATTACCGCGTAAGGTCTACTTGCTCTTGCGGGTCTTTTCCTCGATGAATAGGTAGCGGTTCAGCGCATTGATATAGGCCTTGGCTGAAGCTATCACAATGTCGATGTCCGATCCCTTCGCTGCCACCAGCTCATTACCAAAGCGCACCTGCATCGACGCTTCGCCCAGCGCGTCTTCGCCATGCGTCACCGCCTGCATCGCAAAGGATTTCAGCTCGCCTTTGATGGTGGTCAGCCGCTCGATCGCCTTTAACGCCGCCTCAACCGGACCAGCGCCTGTCGCGGAATCCTGAGT
>LSQX01013841.1_pt1 | contig 12469 bp, 10 predicted proteins | sample 654561 | NCBI WGS metagenome assembly LSQX01 (sample SAMN04489861, study PRJNA283612) | anaerobic digester metagenome | isolation source: 4 biogas reactors fed with cattle manure at either 37C or 55C with and... | place: Denmark: Kongens Lyngby | collected 2014 | reverse complement strand
CTTATGACCTGACCGGAGCTAAGGCGTAACCGCCCACTATGGTCGGTTTTTTTGATTTTATCCATCATCCAAGATACATTGCCCATTCATAATATTGTACTTAAGACGGTTTCATTTTTGGGTGGAAAGTGGGGTTGCAATGGGAGAGCATAATGACTTCCTTGAAAATAAAAATAAAGCTGAAGGGCTGAAAGGAACCCGTGCACCAATCCTATCCGTCGTTAAAATTGCAGTTGTTTCCGTTCTCATTTTGTTCTTTGCAATATCCAAAGCAAGCTTTTATGAAAGCTTAGCCTATTTTACCGATAGATCCCAGTCAGGCAGTTTTATATATACAACAGGGGATGCGGCTCAAATAGTGGGGGAAGAATATTCGGTTGAATATTTGCAGCCCGACGAAGATGATTTAACGGAAGCTGATGTAAGGGGTGGTTTAACCGAAGATTCGGCGAAAACTACTTCCCAAAAAGACCGGAGTGATTTGGTACCGACCGGTGGGACAACCGGTGAGAAATCGGCCCTTAATCAACAAAAGGGTTCCCGGGCGGAAGATAACAAAACCGCCGATGAAGAGGCTGCCAGAAGAAGCACCGCAGAAGATACGGCAACCCGCGACAAAGCCGCAAGTGGGGAAGCCGATCGCCGCGACACTGCGGAAGATGTGGCAACCCGTAGCAAAACAGGCGATAATGATGCAACCCGCGGTAAAACTGCCGATGGGGAAACCGCCGGTCAAGGAGCTTCGGAAGATACCAAAACCGGCGATGGCACAACCGATAGTAAAACCGCAGATGATACGGCAATACCCGGTAAAGCCGCCGGTGGAGAAGCTGCCGGTCGGGGAACTACTGAATATGCGACAAGCCACGGCAAAGCCAATGATGATAAGGCACGTGACGCAACTAATAATGATGGGGCAGCCCAAAGTGAAGCAAAGTAAAATATGACGTCCTGCCACCCGGTACGACGGCGAGGAGGACAAATATAGAGGACTTTATCAATACATGAGTAGAGAAGTGAGAATACTATGAGAATACTGTTGGTTAGCAATGAATTGACCTCCCTGGGGGATTTACAGGAAAGCATAAATGAAGGATTTATTTCTAAAGACAACATTATTTCATGCATGTCGGCCGCCATGGCATTGGATGTTGCCGCTAACTGTTGTATAGATGCGGTAATGTCCTATATCGATCTTTCCTTTTATGGGGAAGGCGCCAAGCTGTTGATGGCTATTAAGAAAAACAATCCTAACATATACACCTTTTTAATCGCAAAGCCGGAGGACTTTGGCAAATTGGATCCTGAGATGGGGGTTTATATCGATGATTATATTACCCTGCCCTTTAATAAAAACGAACTTAGGGCGAGGATGACCAAAGCCTTGTTAAGTACCGGACGCAAGGAGACGGCAGCCGGTTTTTGGGGACAAAGGGCAAACAACGGCAATGCTGCCGGGGTTTACAGGGGTAATGGGGCCTTAGGCGTGGCAAACATTGAAAGGGACAGGCAGCCCGTGGGTCCTGCCGTTAATACCGCACCCACTGGCAATAACGCAACCGACACCGTTAACGGGTTGTCGGCGGCCCAAGGGATAAAGGATAATGTTTCGGAAGATGCGTCTGAAGCCGCTGACTTTTCCCAGGTATTGGTTGCGGGAAGCCGCAGTAAAAAGAACTACAGGACGTACAGGAACGGTAAAAAGGGTTCCCGTAGGATAGTCCGGGCAATAGGCAAGTTTTTCTTGGTTGTTTTATTACTACTCCTTGCCTTTGTGGCCTTTTTCCTGTTGCAGAGCAGCTTAGGAAGTGGGGTGCCTTCCATATTGGGCAATCATATGTATGTAGTAATAAGCGGCAGTATGCGACCCACCTTTGACACCGGCAGTATCGTTTTTGTCAGGGAGGTGGACCCCCGTACCATTGCCGTAGGGGATATTATTACCTTTAAAGGAGTGGGTGACGCAAAGACCCTCACCACCCACAGGGTGGTTAAGATAAACGACGGTGAACAACTGACCTTTACAACCCGCGGGGATGCCAACAATGTTAACGATCCCAATCCGGTGCCCGCACAAAACGTTGTGGGCAAGGTAAGGGCGTATATACCCTATTTAGGCTATTTAATAACCTTCTCTCAAACAAGGATAGGCCTGGTGTGCATGATATTTATACCCGGTGGGTTATTAATCGCCTACGAACTTTATAACATATATAACTATACCAGAAGGAAGAAGGCGGAAAAGAAACAACAGGACGCAGGTAAAGAGGGCGGTTATTACCATTCCAAGGATGAGATATCCGGATATGCATAAATTTTTGACCGGGTATTTGTAAGTATTAATTAGGATTGCATAGCAGAGAAGAGGGTTTGGCAATGAAAGTCAGGATAATGGTATGTATATTCGTTCTTATGGTAATGATATTTTCCGTTGTAGGTTCTACCGCGGCATGGTTTACCACTGAATCCCAAACTATGGAAAATGTATTCACCGCCGGTACCGTCAAAATCAGCCAGCCTGAGGTCGTCTCCGACTCCGGCGGATGGAAACCGGGGAAATGCAATACCGTTAAGTTAAAGGTTGAAAATACCGGCAGCAAGAAAAGCTACATACGGGTTAAACCCAAGGTTGATATAGATTATGAAAAAATAATTGGCAGAGATTACTCCACGTGGCTCAAGGGTATACGGATAGGTGGGTGGCAGGGTCAATATATAGAGTATGAAAAAGGGTCGTATACTGAATCCAATCCCCGTAAGGCAGAATTAATAGAAGGGGCGCAAGAACATGTTAGAGGCCATGCCTATATATGGGATGATGGATCTCAGCTCTATATAAGAATTAATATGAACGATGACTATTTTGTCGATGAATACCAAATTTATACGGATAAAAAACCACCTACCTCACATGCGCCGGGGCAGTATCATTTTAAAGGTGAGTTTGACCCAATGGTAAACAAATTTAACTTTACCACGTCATATGTGTATGACAGTTTAGTGGCCCCCAGGCGTAAAGTTGAATTTGGAAATATTGAGAATGGTGACAAGGTGTGCATCGCTATCCATGTTACGGGGTATGTCATGGAATACAGCGAGGATAATTATGTGGAATGGGACCTGGCAGAGGTATCAGAGCCGTACTGGGTTAAGGGTGATGACGGCTGGTGGTACTATGGCACTGACCAAGGGCCTATAATAGTACAACCAGGAGAATGCATATACATATCCTTTACCTTCTGTCTGTCCCAAAATTTTAAAGGCACCATCGATTTTTCCCTGGAGGCGGAGGCCGTTCAGACCACCCATGGAGCCATAGATTATATCTGGCCGGATAATCCCTGGAGGGGCAGTTAGTCCGGTCTGCAAAATATGCCTTAAAAGTAAACTCCAAAGACAACTCCCGGCAAGGGGGGTTGTTATGGCGGCATATAACCGCCGGGAGGACTTTATTAAATAAAAAACTTTGTATATGAGGGGGAAGAAAAATGGCAAGAAAACTTTTTGTCAGCGTATTTGTGGTAATTGCCACTGTGGGCCTGTTGGCCGGCGCCACCTATGCGTGGTTTACCGCCGAATCAGAGGAGTTCACCAACGAATTTACCGCAGGTACGGTGGAAATCGAGGCGGATGAGGAAGTTAATACCAAGGGCTTCGACGAAAACAACTGGAACCCCGGCGATGAGGCGGAGAAGGAATTCACCATCATTAATAAGGGGACCAAAGGTATTAGACTTCGCGGTATCTTTGAAGCCAAGTGGTACGAAAAGGTAGGTGATCAGTGGGTAGAATGGACGCCCCAGGGAGATGACGCCATGGAGATTACCTTCGAAGCCGGCGGCATGTGGACGCAGGATCCACAAAACCCCAATATCTGGTATTATAACGAAAGGATTTCCGGCACCTATGAAACAGAAGATGAAGCGGCAAGGACTGCGAAGTTAACGGTCAAGGTAAAACTGGACGGACCTAAGGCCGGCAATCAATATCAAGGCAAGAAGTTTGTTTTAACGGCTAAATTCCAGGCTATCCAGGCATCTCATTCCGATGAGTGGGATTGGGATGAATTCGATACTTATCACAATCAATAAGAATAGCAGTGATATCTCCCGACATCGTGGTGAGTGGAACAAGGACTGTTTATAATTAAAATTGTGTATTAAAGCTATGTGCACAATGCATTGCATAGATTACCATGCTATGCCAAAGGCTATTGGTAAGTAACGGGGAAGGGCCGGTAGGGGGCCCTTCCCAATAGGTTTTTTCCTGTCTGTATAAGCCGATCCTTTCAGGGGTGAATGCATGTTTCAAAAGTTACTAAAGCCCTATACCGGGCAAAAATACAAGGGAATAAACGGCCCATCCGTGTTGATAATTACGGGTGTCTTGCTAGTCCTGTTGAGTATGGCGGTGACCTACCTGGGTCTCGGTTATACCTACGCCGTTGAAAGGGCATCGGTCAGCCTTGGTCTGGGCCAGCAGTGGGTGGCCGGCAATCCCGAGCCGGGACAGCCGGGGGATCTTTTCAACCAACTGAAACTGACGGTAAAAACCGGGGATACCGTTCTTTATGACGGCAAGTTGAGCGGTTTGGAAGAGCCGGTGGATGTCACTGATCTCATAGGGCCTATAACTCCGGGTCAGCCTCTTTCCATGGATTATGAGGTATATCTTCCGGGCAGGGAAACCGGCAACGAGTTCCAGGGTTCCTATCTGGTCACAAAGTTTATAGTATATGCAAAATGTATGACTGAAGAGGACGAGGAGATACCCTGTACCATTTCCACTGAGCCGGAAGATATCCTTTTTGATTTGGGGAACTTAAATCCTGGGGATCGTTATAGGGGAGAACTAAAGGTAACGGTAAAAGTGTCCGATGAATATATTGAAATACCTGACGAGGAGATTCCGGGAGGGCCTAAAATACCCGATGAAGAGATCCCGGGAGGGCCTTTGCCCAAAACCGGTGAAGGGTCAAGCCATTTTACGGCCATCGGCTTTGCCATGGTTGTAATGGGTTTTATACTAAAGGGAATAAAGCCTAGGTATGGCAGTGTATAGATTAGAAAGGTTATCAATTATGATGAATTTACAGAGGGTTTATTTAGCGAGCATGACAGTATATAAATTAGAAAAGGTACGGCCTGTAAAAAATAAATGCACACCAATATTTGTTAGTCATCCTCCTTTTGCATATTTGGGCATAAAGGAGGATTTTTTATGCAAAAAACCTATTAATTGTATAATTTTGTTAGAATAGGTAGTGCAAGGTTATATAATATATTGAAACATTGTTTCCCGGGTTTATCGCTTTATATTTTTGCCCGAGAGGGGGAAAGGGAATGAAAAAGCCTTTCAATAAACGTATCTTTTATTTTTTTAGGCGCCATTGGCTGTTGGTTGTATTGACGGGTGTTATTTTGGTTGTCGGCGGACTTTATATAAGGGATACGTGGAACAGTTATAAAAACCAAGCGAGCCATCATCACACTATGTTGGCACAATCGGCAGAAGCCTTTATACCGGCCCAACAGGTTGCTGAATTAAAAGCCCATCCAAATGATATAGATAAACCCGAATACCGACAGCTAAAGGACAGTCTCCAAAGGCTTAAACAGCGGGATGAGCATATTCGTTATGCTTATCTTTTTACCCAAAGGAACGGGAAAAGGCTTTTTATGGTGGATTCCGAGACTCCGGGCAGCCGCCGTTATTCTGCTCCTGGCCGGGAATATACCCCCCAAATCGGCGAACGTCCCTTCATAGACGGTAAACCCTTTATATCGGAAATCATAACAGACCAGGACGATAGGTGGATAAGTATCTTGGTTCCAATAAAGGATGACTTAAAAGGTGATATTATTGCAGTGCTGGGTATTGATTATTCGGCAAAACAGTGGTACCAAGAGGTGTACAAGCATGTTGTTCACGCTTTTGTTGTTGTTATTTGTGCCTGCCTGGTCTTTATTCTTATTTATAGGTTGGTGGTAAAAAACAGAATCCTAACCAAAATGGGCGAAAAGCTGAAAAAAAGCGAAGAACTTTTCCGTACCATATTCCAACAGGCCCCCGTCGGGCTTGCCATCGGCAGGGATTACAGCTACAGTTCGGAGATTAACCCGGCGTTTCAAAAGATATTGGGAAGGTCAGTTGAGGAATTGACGGCTGTAAAGTGGACGGATATCACCCATCCCGATGATGTGCAAAGGGATATTGAGAACTTCAAAAAATTAAAGGCCGGCCAAATTAACGGTTATTCCATGGAAAAACGCTATATAAAACCAGACGGCTCCCACGTCTGGGTGGATATGGTGATCGCGCCCTTGCAATTACCGGACCAACATTTGGGCAAATATTTGTGTATTCTTCAGGATATAACAAAACGGGTTGAAGCCGAAGCGGCTTCGAAGGAGAGCGAGCGTAGCAAAGCGCTGTTGCTTTCCCACCTGCCGGGTATGGCCTATAGATGTAGATATGATCGGGAATGGACCATGGAGTTTGTATCTGAAGGCTGCTATGCCCTGACCGGGTACCATCCGGAAAGTCTTCTGTATAACAAGGAGCTGTCATATAATGATGTCATACGGCCCCAATTCAGAGAAATTCTGTGGAATGAATGGGAACGGGCCATCCAGATGAAATCAGGTTTTCAGTACGAATATCAAATTACCACGGCCAACGGACAGCATAAATGGGTGCTGGAGCTGGGACAGGGGGTTTATGATGAATCGGGGAATGTTGAAGCCCTTGAAGGGATTATTATAGATATAACCCTCCAGAAAAAAGGAGAAGAGCAGATTCAATATCTTAATAACCACGATTTACTCACCGGTGTATACAACCGGCAATATTTTGAACAAGAAATTAAACGGCTTGATAAACCCGAATCCCTGCCTTTGTCTATTATTATCGGAGATATAAATGGTCTTAAGCTTGTTAATAACGCCTTTGGTCATTTGAAAGGGGACAGTATAATTAGAAAAACGGCTAAAATCTTAAAGAGCTGCTGTCGGGAATGGGATATTATGGCAAGGACGGGTGACGATGAGTTCGGCATATTGCTGCCCTACACAGACGCCGATACAGTGGCGGAAATACTGGAAAAAATAAAAAATGCCGTTAATTTGTATAATCAATCCATTACAAGTGATATCGACAGCATCAATCTTTCTCTGGGATACGGCACAAAGAAAAGGGCAGATGAGGATTTTGGCCATATAATGACCGATGCCCAAGAGCTTATGTATAAAAATAAGCTTCTTAACCGCAAGAGCTCCCATAGCGCAACCCTTTCAGCCGTTATGGCCGCCATGTACGAAAGAAGCGAGGAGACCGAGGAACACGCCGAACGGCTTGCCAATTTATCAAAAAAGATAGGCAGAAAGCTTAACCTTTTCCAGAAAAACCTTGACGAGCTGGAACTTCTGGCTATGCTCCATGATGTCGGCAAGGTGGGTATAAGGGATGATATTTTAAACAAACCGGGTAAGCTGAATGATGAAGAGTGGGAAATCATGAAAAAACACCCCGAGATCGGGTACAGGATCGCCATGTCATCCCCTGAGCTGGAGCCGGTGGCCCGGTATATATTAACCCATCATGAGCGCTGGGACGGTACGGGCTATCCCCTGAGCCTTAAGAGTAAGGAAATTCCCTTGCTGTCCCGTATCCTTGCGGTTGTTGATGCCTATGACGCCATGACCCATCAAAGGGTGTACAAAGAGGCCATATCCAAGGAAGCCGCCCTTGAGGAGATAAAGAAGAACGCAGGCACCCAGTTTGATCCTGAAATAGTACGGGTGTTTTTGGAAGTCGTTTAGGTATAGGAGTAGGAAATATTTATCATTTTCCCTGATTTTGTTTACCCCGGCCGGACATTTACTGTATACTTTACATATATAGTAAAGTTCGGGAGGCATATAAAATATGTTACACGATGTTTCCGGTCCTACACCACCCCGGCGTTTACTGCGACCCAAACACTCCGGGCTGATATCCGCTGCTTGGAATATGGTTATCAGCAATACGGACCAGGGTGTAATTATACTGGATGCCAAAGATTCCATCGTGTATGTCAATCCCGCTGCAGCGCGGATAGAGGGTATTTCCGTCTACGATTCCAAAGCTACCGATAAAATATCCGCGTCCGGGAAAATACGTAAAATAATACAAAGTGACAAAGAACGGTTCCGGGTTAGCCTAAGAGTAAAAAACGACGACTCGCCCAGGATATTCGATGTCACCCTTTCAACTTTATATAACAAGAGCGGTCGGCAGCAGGGCAAGGTTGTCGTTCTTAATGACAGCACGGAATATATACGACTGGAGCAGGAACTGGAGAAAAACTCAATATATGATAGGTTAACGGGCATATATAGCAAAAACTATTTTATGGAACAGGGAAAGAAAGAAATGGACAGGCTTTGGCGGGGGGATCAAAGCTCGCTGTCGGTAATTATGACCGATATAGATAACTTTGAGCTGATAAATTATAATTACGGCACCGATACAGGACAGCGGGTATTGAAGACCTTTGCCGCTCTGGGTAGTAATTGCATCCGAGTTTATGATACCTTCGGACGGTTGGACGAAGATCGTTTTGCCATTATTCTTCCCAATACCAAACTGGAAGATGCCATTGTCGTTGCCGGACGCATCACCGACGAGGTTAGAAAAACCACCGTTCCAACTTCCGATGAGGACAGCATATCCTTTTCGGTAAGCCACGGCGTTGCATCGTCCAGGTCTCTTACATCCTTCCACCAGGGATTTGAACGGCTTTATGAAATCGCCAAGGATTATTTGAACCAGTCAAAAGACCGGGGCGGTAACCAGGTTACATTTTTCTAACGGATAAAAGAAAAAATCGGCCGGATGGCCTTTGTCCGCTATTGACAGCAGATGAATAAAGGGTATATCATTACTATAGAAACGTTAATCAAACAGCTTGGCAAAAGTTAATATTTTACAGCCGACTTGACCCTAAGAGGGAAACTCCTTGAGGGGGAGAGGGAAAAAGTTTGTATTCTGATGCCGAGGATGGTTCCAGGGCAGAGGAGAATTTGGTTAAAAGGCTTAGTGTGTCCTTTATCAGGAATTCTTCTGTGTTCCTGGTAAAGGATTTTTGTGTTTATAAGGGGGGTTAATAGTACATGAACAGTACACCACGGAGTAACCGGCTGCATATAGCACTGTTTGGCAGGAGGAACACCGGCAAGTCCAGCCTGATAAATGCGCTGACGGGCCAGGAAATAGCCGTTGTGTCCGACGTACCCGGTACGACCACCGATCCGGTATACAAGAGCATGGAAGTTGTGCCCTTGGGCCCGGTTATATTTATCGATACGCCGGGCATAGACGATGAGGGCATGCTGGGCAGGTTAAGGGTGGAAAAAACAAGGGAGGTACTTAGAAAAACCGATATTGCCGTCCTTGTGATAACTGAAGAAGGCGGGTGGGGCAATCGGGAGGAATGGCTGGCCGGGCAGTTTAAGCAGCAAAGGATACCCTTTGTCATGGTGGTAAACAAAAGCGACATATCAAAAAACTGCGATTTTTTAAAAGGCATATCCGTCATTGAGGGCATACCCGTTGTTAAGATGTCCGCCAAAACCGGGAAGGGGGTTGAGGACCTTATCCGCCGATTGATAGACCTTAAAAAAGAGGACCATGCTTCGCTGCACTTGGTGGACGGCCTGGTTGAACCCGGCGACCTGGTTATTCTGGTCACACCCATTGACAGCGGTGCGCCCAAGGGCAGGATTATACTGCCCCAGCAACAGGTGCTGCGGGATATCCTGGATAAGGGCGCTGCCGGGCTGATGGTCAGAGAAACTCAGCTGAAACATGTCTTAGACAAACTAACCCGGCCGCCCGATGTTGTTATAACCGATTCACAAATCTTTGACAAGGTAAAGACATTGCTGCCTCCCCACATACCCCTTACTTCCTTTTCCATTATCTATGCGAGGAATAAGGGACACCTTGGGTTGTTTTACAGGGCGGTTAAGCAGATACAGGGGCTTAAAGACGGTGATAATATCCTGGTGGCAGAAGGGTGTACCCACCATCGGAAGGAGGACGATATCGGCACTGTAAAGATTCCCGCTCTTCTTAGAAAAAAGACCGGGAAGAAGCTTAATTTTCATCATGTTTCCGGGGGCTTTTTTAAAGAGGATCTTTCGCCCTATAGCATGATAATCCACTGCGGTGGGTGCATGCTCAATAAAAGGGAGATGGAATACAGGCAGTTTTTTTCAGAACATAGGGGCGTGCCCATGATAAACTACGGCATCATACTGGCCTATCTTCACGGCATGTTGGATCGGGCGCTTGAACCCTTCAAAGATGAGTTAAACCAATAACAGGACTTGATTAAACAAAATCAAACAAAATATAAAAGGGGGATGGTCCATGGGTTTTTTACAAAAATATCAGGAGTATTTCAAAGAATACGATCGCATGGAAAGGGATTTTATCGACGATGATAAAATATGGTCCCAACTTAACAAATGGGCAAATCCGTCCAAAAAAGATGTTAGGAGGGTGCTTGCAAAGGCGGAGAAAAAGGTAAGGCTGGACCCCGAAGATGCCGCCATTTTAATACAAAACAAGGACGAGGAAACCATTAACGAAATGTTTAGCCTGGCCGGCAAACTAAAAAAGGAGATTTACGGGGACCGTTTAGTCTTTTTTTCGCCGCTGTATATTAGCAATAAATGCGCCAATAATTGCAGGTACTGCGGTTTTAGAAGAAGTAATAATAAGGTGGACCGAAGGACGCTGACTATGGAGGAGATATCCCGGGAAGTAAGGGTTATGATCAACGAGGGACAAAAAAGGACGGTGCTGGTTTACGGTGAATCGCCGGAAACCGATATAGATTTTATATGCCAAAGCATCAGGCAGGTTTATGCCACCAAGTGCGGTAACGGAGAAATCAGAAGGGCCAATATAAACTGTGCGCCCCTGTCCCGGGAAGAGCTTAAGAAACTTAAAGAAGTGGGTATAGGTACATTCCAGGTATTCCAGGAAACATACCATCATCAAACCTACCGGAAGATGCATCCCGAAGATACCATAAAGGGTAATTACAGATGGCGTCTTTATGCCCAGGACCGGGCATTGGACGTAGGTATTGACGATGTCGCCATTGGTGTACTGTTCGGGCTGTACGACTGGAGGTTTGAAGTGATGGGGCTATTATACCATACCATCCACCTGGAGGAGAAATACAACGGCGTAGGGCCCCATACCATATCCTTTCCGAGGATAGAACCGGCCATCGGTACCCCCTATGCGTCAAATCCTGATTATGCCGTAAGCGATGAGGACTTTAAAAAATTGGTGGCTATATTAAGGCTGTCGGTACCCTATACCGGTTTGATCCTGACTGCCCGTGAAAGGCCTGAGGTAAGGCGGGAGGTTATACCCCTGGGCGTTTCCCAGATCGATGCGGGCACACGGATAGGCGTGGGGGGCTATAGCAAGTCCATGGGAAATATGCTCCCTGATAAGGAACAATTCCAACTGGGGGACACCCGTACCCTCGACGACGTTGTCCGGGAAACCTGCGAAATGGGCAGCCTACCTTCCTTTTGTACCGCCTGTTACCGGGCGGGCAGGACGGGAGAGGAGTTTATGGAGGCGGCAAAATCCGGCTTTGTGCATAATTTCTGTATGCCCAATGCCATTCTTACCCTAAAGGAATACCTCCTAGATTATGCAAGCCATCAAACCAGGGACGCGGGGGAGAAGGCCATTAAAAAACACGTTGACGGTATAAAGAATGAAAAGATTAAGGGTTTTATGGTAAAGGCATTAAAGAGGCTGGAAAAGGGTGAAAGGGATATCAGGCTTTAAGGGAGGGTGTGCGTTAAAATGCAAAGGCTGTTGGATACCCTCGAAGAAACCCACTTGCTGGATAAGGCCGGTCTGGTAAGGCTTTTGGAATGGGATAGCCCTGCCTTAATCCATGCCGCCGATAGGGTGAGGAAAAGGTATGTGGGCGAAGAAGTTCATTTGAGGGGTTTAATTGAGTTCAGCAATTATTGCCGTAACAGCTGTTTTTACTGCGGCCTAAGGGCACCCAATAACCGCATAAAAAGGTTCAGGATGGATATTCGGGAGATAATGGAATACGCCAGGCGTGCCGTGGGCTGGGGTCTTAAGACCATTGTCCTGCAAAGCGGTGAAGACGGGTCCTACCCGATAGATGACCTGTGCAGGGTGGTCAGCGATATCAAGGATATGGACGTGGCCGTTACCCTAAGCATCGGCGAACGTACAAAGGAAGAATATGCCTGCCTGAAAAGGGCGGGGGCCAACAGGTATCTGCTGCGCATTGAAACGAGCAATCCTAGGCTTTATGAACGATTTCATCCGGGTATGAGCTATCAAAACAGAATAAGATGCCTTTATGACTTAAAAGAGCTGGGCTATGAAGTGGGTCTGTCTCTTATACACATCT
>LSQX01044112.1_pt1 | contig 12470 bp, 13 predicted proteins | sample 654561 | NCBI WGS metagenome assembly LSQX01 (sample SAMN04489861, study PRJNA283612) | anaerobic digester metagenome | isolation source: 4 biogas reactors fed with cattle manure at either 37C or 55C with and... | place: Denmark: Kongens Lyngby | collected 2014 | reverse complement strand
GGAGGTTTCAATTTAGCACTTTGCTTCTTTTTTATCGTACCAATTTCTGTTTTAGTAGACATTTTTTATAAGATAATAAAATTAAAAATCGGTATAAGAAAAATTATATAACCCGATATATTACTAGAGTAATCTATTATTTTTAAATATTGATTAAACTGAGTCCGAACAATAATAATTCAAGCCAATCCTTTAAAATCGATCAATATTGTAAAACTCTTAATGAGCAATGTTTATGCTATATTTTCTGCAACTATTCTTTGGACTTAGTCTTAGTATAGTTATTTTTATAACACCAAGTGCTAGCTTAGCGCAGTTCCGCAATTCGGAAGTAAATACCTCTCTAGAACTAATGCCTTTTCGCCTGGCTGATACAACGGTCTTAGCAGAAATTGCTGACACCAATCGTAGCCGCCAAATCGGTTTAATGCATCGCCAATTCATGCCGGAGCACCGGGGAATGCTATTTGTCTTTGCCGAACCCCAACAACTTTGTTTTTGGATGCGCAACACCCTTATTCCGCTCAGTATTGCATATCTTGATGAAAATGCTAAAGTGATTGATATTTTTGATATGCAGCCTCTTGATGAGAGTAGCATTTGCTCAACGGCGCCGGCACAATTCGCCTTAGAGGTAAATCAAGGGTGGTTTGAACGTCACCAAGTCGACGTTGGTGATCAGCTTACAAGCGGTGACTGGCGTAACACAGAGGAAGCCGAAAAAGCTTGGCAACTACAACTACAGCAATCTCGTTAATCAATCATCAATATCTTTTATATTCAGTAATTAGAAATCAACCATTTGAAAGCAGAACATTATGAAAAAACTTTTACTACTTGGAATTTGTGCAGTTAGCAGCATTGGCCTGAGTGCCTGCGGCTCTTCCGCCATTAAAACGGTTGGTCAAGAGAGTTATGTCAGAACCTTCGATCAAATCACAGATAAAGCGCCAACAGACTTAGCCCAATGCATTGAAATCAATCTTAAGGCATACCAAGCTAGCGCTTATATCCGCCCTGAGACGATCGATATTTGGTCCGGTGCCGTACCGAGCGCTGACGGTAACCAACCCCAAGCAACGATTGAAGTCGCCATGCCAACCCACGGTAGAGGAGCTATTCATGCCCACCTAAAGGTCTTTCAACGTCAACCGGCTGTTGAAGAAATTAACGACGCCATTAAAAAGTGCTTATAAAAAGACTGAAATGCAAAAAGCTCCTTGGATTTTTAGATTCAAGGAGCTTTTTTTATAATATGATTAAAGTGATTTAACATCTACCGTGGCACGACCACTCGCGAACTCAAGCTGAAGTTCCTGGCCCACATTTAACTGCTCAGCCGCCTGAACGACTCGACCATCAGCATCATAAACTATTGAAAAACCACGTTGTAAAACCTGCTTTGGATTTATATTGTGCAATACTTGTTGATACTGCAAATACACTTGTTGATGTGCCGATAACTGCTGCTTGATAGCTCGATTAAGGCGCTCCTGCCATTGTGACAAGCGCTCATGCTCCATCACTATATTAGGCTTTTTAGCCTCCAAGCGCAAAGTCAAGCGCTCTAACTGCGTGACTTTATCTATATACTGCTCCTGCCAATTACGATCCAGCATTTGCTGGAGCTGCAGGCGCCTTTCCTCATACTGATTAAGTAAGCGTTGAGGCGCTACTAAACGCGGTTTTAGCTCATCAAAGCGCATGCTTTTATCTAATAATAAGCGCTCCATCTGACGGTTCAAACGTGGTGATGCATCGACAAAACGAGCCTGACTATCGCTTAGCAGCTTGCTCATTACCCTGGTAATTCGTTGAGTAAACTCATCTAAAATAGCGGGTAATGCATAAGCTGCTTTACTGATTAACTCTGCAGCTGCAGTTGGTGTAGCGGTGCGTAAATCGGCAACATGGTCGGCAATCGTAGTGTCCGTCTCATGACCTACACCACTGACAACAGGAATACTGCTGGCAGCAATCATACGTGCTAGGCGCTCATCATTAAAACACCACAGGTCCTCTAAACTCCCCCCACCACGTACTAATAAAATAACGTCAACTTCTTGACGTAACTCGGCTTGCGCTAACGCTCTCATCAATTCATCAACAGCATCAGTACCTTGAACCAGGCTGGGATAAATAGTAACGGAGAACTGCGGCGCGCGCCGTCGTAGAGCAGTTAATACATCTTGTAGAGCAGCTGCCTGCAAAGAAGTTACTATGCCAACACGGCGAGGATAAGAGGGAATAGCGAGTTTACGCTCTTCATCAAATAGTCCTTCTTTTTTTAATTTATCCAAAATACGCAGATATTGCTCAAAAAGTGTACCGACACCGGCACGGCGCATCTCATCAACTTGAATCTGCAAAGAACCGCGAGCAGCAAATAAAGATAACTTGCCTTGTAGCTCAACCATATCCCCCTGTTTAGGTTGAAAATCCAAATTATTAGCACGACCTCGGAACATCACTGCACTCATGGCGCTCTGTTCGTCTTTAATCGAAAAATAATAATGCCCCGATGAGGCTTTAGTCAGTTGAGAAATTTCCCCCTCTACCCTAAACATCGGTATTTGATAGTCCAAGGTCTGACTTATCAAGTGACTTAATTCTGTAACAGAGAGTACTTTTTCTTGGCTCATAACAAATATTTAATTAAAAATCCAGTGAAATTCCAAAATATGTTTAATACTTTTCCACAATCTAGAAACAAACAACTTTTCATTAAGGAAAATCCTTTTTTAGCGGCGACATCTTAAGACTTACTTCAACAAACAAGCATAAGTAATTGATTTATTTGAATTATATTTATTTCAATAATATTGCACTAATTTTAAGCAACACCTCGCTTAGTACGTAGAAACACGGACATCAACAAGTTTATTCACAAAGTTATCCACATCTTTTGTGGATTAATATTTATTTACAAACAAAACACTAAAATACCTAATAGATGTAAGCACTTAGTCTACTTTATTGAAAAAAAACTTAAAATCGGCCAATACATCTTACAAGATTTCTTCCTAACTAGTTAATCTAGTCATCTTTTATAAAACTAATTAATTTTTATACCTCACTTGAGTTCCTAACAAAAAGTGAGTCTAAAAGCTAGTCCAAATGGCAAATAAAAAATCAATGTTGTCCACAAGTCGAGAACACATTGATTCTACAAAGAAAAAATGATATTTACGGCATCACTTTAAAGTCAAACATCAAAAAATAAACATAAACCATTGATATTAAAAGAATTTATATATTTCAATAAAATTGCATCGTATTTGAGCAACACCCCTACAGATACGTATAATGACAGACACACAGTGATTTATTCACAAAGTTATCCACAACTTTTGTGGGTAAGTTCTTCAGATGATTGAAACAGCCATGATGAGTCAGAAGCAAAACAATAAACCTCTTTCTAAAAAAAGCATAAGTGAACGACTGCAAGAACAATGGCAACATGGCGGTTGTTTAAGCAGAAGCTTAAGCCCTTTGTCTACACTCAACGGCTTAATACAAAGCATCAGAAAAGCACTTTATAGAAAGGGTATCAAATCATCCTATCGTGCACCTTGCCCCGTTATTATCGTCGGCAATATTTATGTTGGTGGCACCGGCAAGACACCTGTAGTTGCCGCTCTTGTTCGTGCCCTGCAAGATAAAGGCTATCACCCGGGGATTATTTCTAGAGGCTATGGCGTTGACATAGGTAAAGAAGCCAAAGTAGCAAAGGGAAGCGATGCTGACGCCACACTAATCGGTGATGAGCCAGCACTACTCGCTCAGTATGCGGCAATTGGTGTGCATCCTAAACGCGCCTTAGCGATTAAAGCGCTTTTAAAGCACCATCCACAAACCAATGTGATTATTGCTGATGATGGTTTACAGCACTTGGCTTTACAAAGAGATGTTGAAATCATTGTGCAGGATGAACGTGGTATCGGCAATGGACTGTTGTTGCCGGGAGGGCCATTAAGGGAGTCCGCGGACAAACTCACCACAGTGGATGTAATTATCACCAACCGTAATCATCAAGATTTTCAAAATAACAAGATAAGGGACTTTGCTACCCCACCATTGCTTGTCGATATGCGTCTTCTACCCTCTGCTTTTGTTAATCTTCAAAACAATCAAGAACTGAGGCCTGATGAATGGCTATCACACCATAATGACAAATCAATTATCGCCGTGGCGGGCATCGGCAATCCGCAACGATTTTTTAATACTTTAACGGATTTAGGTCTTACAACGGATAAGCAACAAGCTTTCCCTGATCACCATGCCTTTAGCGCAGAAGATTTTAGCCAATTCAATCAAGAAGTTATTTTAATGACTGAAAAAGATGCGCTCAAATGTCGTCATTTTGCTGATGAACGCTTTTACTGCTTAAAAGTCAGTGCAGAATTTTCTGATAAGAATTTCTTTGACAAGATAGAGCAACTATTAAAATTATGACTTATACTTAATGCTTTATCAGTTATATCTTTGGGAAAAATATGCACGAGTTAATTACCAAAAACCTTGTTTGCCCAACTTGCAAAGCCCCCCTTAAACTTAGTGACGATCGCAATTACTTAATCTGTGAGCAAAACGGCAAAGCCTACCCAATTGAAAATGGCTTACCAATCTTATTACCTGAGCGCGCAGTTGATAGTGCCACCTTAAAAACCACCCCTTAAGCCGCACGTTAAAAGCCCAACCCATCGTTAAGCCTTCACTCACCATGCAATCAATAGCAAGCGCAGATCTTAATTTTATCGCTGTAGTACCGGCTCGTGCCGCCTCTACCCGCTTACCGGGGAAGATGCTGGCAGATATAGCCGGCACTCCGATGGTTGTTCACACAGCCCGACAGGCCCAAAAATCGAAAGCTCAAGAGGTGTATGTCGCGACAGACGACCAAGCGATCTTTGAAGTAGTTAAAGCTCACGGTTTTAAGGCTTTAATGACCGACCCCAATCACCCTTCCGGCACTGACAGATTATCCGAAGTGGCTGAGCAATTGGCTTTGCCTGCAGACACAGTGATAGTTAATGTACAAGGTGACGAGCCACTCATCGATCCCGAGTTGATTGATCAGGTGGCCGCTACCCTACTAGCTAACCCTGAGGCTGCTATTGCCACTGCTGCCTACCCCATTCACGAGCTAGAAAAACTTTTTAACCCCAATGTGGTCAAAGTAGTTTTAAATCAGCATGGTCAAGCCTTGTATTTTTCCAGGGCTCCTATTCCATGGGCTCGCGATGCTTTTCAGGCTGAACAAAAGCAATTACCTACTAATATGCAGGCCTACCACCACATCGGTCTCTATGCCTATAGAGCTCACTTTTTGAGCATTTTTCCAACATTACCCCAAGGTCACCTGGAGCAACTGGAATCTTTAGAGCAACTAAGAGCCCTTGAAAATGGTCATAAAATTCAGCTAACGATCACTGATAATGCACCTGCCCCAGGAGTTGATAGCGCAGAAGATCTGGCAACAGTCCGTAATTTTTTTTAATATCCTGAGATAGATCACAATCTTTTATTGGCTCTTGAATTAAACTTGTGCACTGAAGCATTCTTTTAGTTGCAATTATAATTATATTAACTCAGAGGAAAACTTATGCGTTTAATTCTATTAGGCCCTCCTGGCGCAGGTAAAGGCACTCAAGCCAACTACATCACCCAGGAATTTAATATCCCCCAAATATCAACCGGCGACATGTTAAGAGCCGCCATTAAAAACCAAACGCCATTAGGCATCGCTGCCAAAGAGGTAATGGATCGTGGTGATTTAGTATCTGACGATATTATTATCGGTTTGGTACAAGAGCGTCTCAAAGATGATGATTGCAAAAACGGTTACCTGTTCGATGGTTTTCCTCGTACGATTCCACAAGCCGATGCGCTTAAAGAATCCGGTGTCGCTTTGGACTTCGTCGTTGAAATTGATGTACCTGCTGAGGATATCATTGAGCGCATGAGCGGTCGTCGCGTACACCCTGAAAGTGGACGCTCTTACCACACTAAATTCAATCCGCCAAAAACTGAAGGTATAGATGATGTGACGGGCGAAGCTTTAGTTCAGCGTGATGACGACAAAGAAGAAACAGTTCGCAATCGCTTGGAAGTTTATCAAAACCAGACACGTCCACTCGTTGACTATTACTCCAAATGGGCTGCTGAGGCTGATGAAAACGCTCCTAAATATGTTCGTATTGAGGGTGTTGGCAAGGTTGAAGACATTACCAAACAAATCATGGACGCCTTAAAAGGTGGCAAATAATTCAAAACCATAATTAAACACAAAACAATAGCGGTTTAGGCAAGAAACTTAAATTTCACCCTAATACCGCTATTATTTTTTGTAAATACCAAGGAGGAACAACAATGGATATAAAAAACAAAGTATTTATCGTCACCGGCGGTGCTTCCGGCTTAGGGGCTGGTACCGCAAAGATGCTGACAGAACATGGCGCTAAGGTAGTACTGGCTGATCTTAATGACGAAGCCGGTCATGCACTTGCCAAGGAACTTGGTCAAAGCTACGTCCATTGCGACGTAACTCAGGAAAATGACGCTCAAACCGCCATAGATGCCGCAATTAACTTAGGCCCTTTGTATGGTCTAATTAACTGCGCAGGTATCGCACCTGCCGAGCGACTGGTTGGTCGCAACGGTCCTCACTCACTTGATAACTTTCAAAAAACCATCAACATTAATCTGATTGGTAGTTTTAACATGATTCGCTTAGCCGCCGCTAAGATGGTCGACAATGACGCCTTGGAGACTGGTGAGCGTGGCGTCTTAATCAATACCGCCTCTATTGCTGCTTATGAAGGCCAAATTGGTCAAGCAGCTTATGCCGCCTCCAAAGCTGCCATTGTCGGCATGACACTGCCTATTGCTCGTGACATGGCCAGACATGGCGTGCGTTGTGTAACCATAGCACCCGGCATTATGGCCACCCCGATGATCTACGGTATGCCACAAGAAGTACAAGATGCTTTAGCTGCGGATATTCCATTTCCCTCACGTTTAGGCGTCCCCGAAGACTTTGCCAAGTTAGTACAAAGCATCATCACTAATGAGATGATTAACGGTGAAACCATTCGCTTAGACGGAGCCATTCGTTTACAACCAAAATAATGAGTTTATTCAAATCTGCTGCCACTATTAGTGGCTTAACTTTTTTATCTCGTATCACAGGACTGGCTCGCGATATCATTATTGCTCGCGCCTTTGGTGCAAGTGCCTTAACTGATGCCTTCTGGGTTGCTTTTAGAATCCCCAACCTGCTGCGTCGACTCTTTGCTGAAGGGGCTTTTTCACAAGCTTTTGTGCCTATTTTAGGTGCTTATAAAGAGCAATATGAAGAGGAAGAAGTTAAACATCTAATTGACCATGTCACTTTAATTCTAGGCGCAACCTTATTGTTGGTCAGCCTGTTAGGGGCACTCTTTGCTCCTTTGATAGTGAGTATTATGGCCAGTGGTATTGCCCGTGATGGTGGTCAGCCTTTTGAGGCAGCAGTTTGGATGACTCGCGTCATGTTCCCCTATATTTTCTGCATGTCTTTAGTGGCCTTAGCTTCAGGGGTTTTAAATACGTGGCGCAAATTTGCCATACCGGCTTTTACACCGATACTATTGAATTTATCAATGATCGGTGCCGCTATATTTTTAGTCGATCAATTTGAACTGCCAATCTATGCCCTAGCAGTGGGCGTCATGATCGGGGGCTTTTTGCAGCTTGCCACACAATGGGTCGCTCTAGCAAAAATTGGCATGTTACCGCGCCCAAACCTGCGCTTTAAAGAAGCCTGGAAAAACAGTACGGTACGCCGCATCATCAAGCTCATGGGCCCTGCTACCATTGGCGTTTCCGTTGCTCAAATTTCCTTATTAATCAACACCAATATTGCGACCTGGTTGCCAGGTGGCAGCGTCAGTTGGCTCTCATTTGCTGACCGTTTAATGGAGTTTCCCACCGCGCTACTTGGTATTGCCCTTGGCACCGTACTTTTACCCAGTTTAGCAGCAGCGCATGCCAATGACGATCATCAGCGTTACAGTCAACTGATGGATTGGGGTTTGCGTTTAATTTGTTTGTTAGGTTTACCATGTATGGTGGGCTTAGCTCTACTCTCAGATGGCCTAGTCGCCACCCTCTTCAACTATGGTGCCTTTGGCAGCCACGATGTAGCTCAAACTCAAGTGGCCGTCATTGCTTATGGTTTTGGGATTTTGGGAATTTTAGCTGTAAAAATATTAGCCCCGGGCTTTTACGCCAAACAAGATATTCGCACACCAGTCAAAATCGCCATTACTGTCTTGATTCTCACTCAGTTGATGAATATCGTTTTAGTACCACTACTAAAGCATAGTGGTCTGGCGCTCTCAATTGGTCTAGGCGCAACGATTAATTCCTTGTTGCTATACCGCGGTTTACGCCGTCGCAATATCTACCAACCTAGTGGCGGTTGGCTCAAGTTTTTTATCCGCTTGCTGCCGGCTCTAGCGCTTATGGGCTTATGGCTGGTGCTATGCGGTAGCGTAATCAGCTGGAACCAGGACAGCACGTCGGGCTTAATTTACTCTTTAAGCCAACATTGGAATATTTTTGGTTCGTCCAGCTTTGTGATTTGGCGATTAGTAGCACTCTTTGGAGTTCTCGCAGGAAGTGGAGTAATTTACTTCTGCGGTTTATTTATCAGTGGCTTTAGAATTCGTGATTTTCTTAATCGCTAAGCATGACAAAAGACTCACCAGACAAAGTACTTTTGTAAAGATTGTTCCCTTATACCTACAAGGATTCACTAAAAAACAGATTAATTAGTATAAAATCAACTAATTCATTGAATTTATTTACTAATGTGCTAAAATCTTTTGCTTACCGTTAGCATAATACCAAGATATATAAGTATCTATAAGTGGTAGCCAGTCCTTTCGCTACTACCAGTTTATTCACGAAGAGAAGAATTCTAGGAAAGTTTTACTACTATGGCAAATACCAATCAAGCTCGCAAACGTGCACGTCAAGCAGCAGCACGTAACAAACACAATTCTAGCTTACGCTCTATGATGCGTACTGCTATCAAGCAAGTGCGTCACGCAATTGACGCCGGCGATCAACCTAAAGCTAACGAAGCATTTGTTAATGCAACTAGCATTATCGACCGCGTTGCTGATAAAAACATCATTCACAAGAATAAAGCCGCTCGTCAGAAAAGTCGTTTATCTGCAGCTGTTAAGGCTATCTCTGCCTAAGAGATTTTAAGCCTTCTCTTCCTCTAAAGGCGCATCAAATGATGCGCCTTTTTGCTTTTGAAAACAGCGTTAAGCAGGACTTAAAATTTCGTTTATTTCAAACTATTTTTAAGCAGTTATTCTTTTGCTTATGTTAAGCTTGAAGATTATGACTATTTAGAGATTTGTTCACAATGAGCTCAAAGCAAAGTAATAGTACGATCCGCCACTTCTTACAGTTGACCGACCTTACTTTAGAAGAACTAAAGTACGTCCTCAAGCGCGCGCAAATTATCAAAAATAAATTTAAGCGCTATGAACCACATATGCCACTCAACGATCGCACCTTGGCGATGGTATTTGAAAAGGCCAGCACCCGCACCCGCGTCTCTTTTGAGGCCGGTATGTATCAGCTCGGCGGCGCAGTGATCAACCTAACATCAAATGACTCCCAGTTAGGCCGTTCAGAACCCATAGAGGACACAGCAAGAGTCATTTCACGCATGGTGGACTTAGTGATGATTCGTACCTTTGGCCAAGAGCGTCTAGAGCGCTTTGCACATCACTCTCGCGTCCCTGTAATTAACGGTCTGACCAATGAATTTCACCCATGCCAGATCCTCGCTGATGTACTGACTTTCATTGAAAAGCGTGGTGACATTGAGGGTAAGGTAGTGACATGGATTGGTGATGCCAATAACATGGCCTATACCTGGCTACAAGCTGCGCAAATGCTTAAATTCAAGCTTCATATCTCAGCTCCCAAGGGCTATCAGCTAGACCCCTCTCGCATCCAGGGTGTTCCTCAGGAGTTCTATCAAGAGTTTGACAACCCGGTAGACGCATGTGTCGGCGCTGACTTAGTTACCACTGACGTATGGACCAGCATGGGCTACGAAGAGGAAAATGAAATCCGTCGACGCGCTTTTGCTGACTGGCAAGTAGACAATCAGCTAATGGCACGCGCCAAGCCCGACGCACTCTTTATGCACTGCTTACCGGCACACCGCGGCGAGGAGGTCACCGCCTCAGTAATTGATGGCCCTCAGAGTGTAGTCTGGGATGAATCAGAAAACCGTATGCATGCCCAAAAAGCATTGATGGAGTTTTTATTACTAGGTCGCTTAGACGAAGAAGAAAGCGCTTAAGTTAATATTCCCTAGTAGACAACAAACAAAAAGGCTTACAGTTTTTCTGCAAGCCTTTTTCCGTTATAACAATACGCTCTAAAATCCGAATTTAGTCTTAGAGAAAATGATAGTAAAACGAGTACCTTCAATCTGCGGCCTAGTTAGCAGAGTCAACTCCGCTCCGTGCGCTCTAGCTATTTCCTTTACAATTGCTAAACCCAACCCCGCTCCCGTCGTGTCATTGCTGTTAGCCCTAAAAAACATTTCAAAGGGTATCTGGTTATCCTTAGCCTCAATCCCAGAACCATCATCCTCAATAATCAGACTAGGCGGATCGGCCCTGACCGCAATCGTTACTAATTTAGCATCTTTAGCATATTTAAGAATATTGTCCAGCAGATTGGCCAACAACTCTTCAAGCAATGTAGGATCAGCCTGAATAAGAAGTCCATTAGCAGCCAATTGACGCCCTATCGCCGTTGATGAAGCACTACCCACCACCGGACCTACAAACTGCAGCTCTAAGCCCGCACGACGCATCCTTGGCACCCATTTCGAACCAACCTCCATCGCCCAATCAGCCAAATCAATACGAATAAAACTATCTTTGATACGCTGACCGGAATCTGCCTTAGCTAAAACCAAGAGCTGCTGGCCTAAATGAATTAAACGATCAGAAATTTGATGGATACGCTCAGCACGTTGGCGCACGTCATCACTATAATCCTGACCCAGCATAAGTTCTGACTCCATGCGTAAAGCGGTCAGTGGCGTACGAAATTGATGTGAAGCATGATAAACAAAACGGCTTTGAGCCTGCATAGCTTCTTGTAAGTCAGCCAATAATAAATTAGTGCGCTCCACCAAGGGCTTCAATTCAGTGGGCAAATTCTCTACCTCAATTGCCGACAAATCATCATGACTACGCTCAGATAGCTGTTGACCCACCTGTTCGATTGTGTTTAAAGCCTTGCGTACAAAATACGTAACAGTAACCGCACCAATTAAAAAGAGGAATATTTGACTAACCACAACCAATAAAAACAGGCTATTGTCATCGACCGTGCTATTTGAAACAGTCCTCACCAAACCCCAAGTCAAGAGCCAGTCAACAAAAATCACCAAAATAAGACTAACAGCAAGAAACTTGATCAACTGCCCAAATAAACTCTCACTTTTAAAAAAAGACCTTAGACCTTTTGTTTTTACAGGCGAATAACTCTTAGAAGAATCAGACATCGCTAAGTATTCGCAATACTATCTAATAAATAACCAAAACCGCGAATGGTGTGAATTTCCACATTAACGCCCTCTAAACGCTTACGCAGTCGGTAGACATAGACCTCGATGGCATTATCACTGACCTCACCCTCCGAAGCAGACAGCGTCTGCACCATCTGTTGCTTGGTCACCACATGACCAGCTCGGGCCATGAGCCGCTCAAGTAGAGCATACTCTCGCAAAGATAAGCTGAGGTGTGCACCCTTATAAAGAACTTCGCGATTAGTCAAATCAAGACTTAAGTCACCCACTCTGAGTACATCACTAATCTGCCCCTCAGCACGGCGGCTTAAAGCCCGCAAACGCGCGGCAAGCTCTTGTAACTCAAAAGGCTTGGTCAAATAGTCATCAGCCCCTGCATCTAAACCCTCTACTCTATCAATAAGGCTATCGCGCGCAGTCAGACTCATGACAAACATCTCCATTTTGTCATGATGAATTTTATGCAAAACATCTAGACCACTCATATCAGGTAGATTCAGATCAAGAATCATCAAGGGATAACTTTTTTCATAGGCCAACTCAAGGGCCTCACTACCGCTCTGAGCCCAATCAACATCATAACCCTCATGACTTAAAAATTCGCTTAATGAACTGCCTAAAAAAACGTCATCTTCGACTAGCAATAATCGCATAACCTACCTCATGATTAAGATAAATTTGATTATACGCTGTAAATGTGATTAGAGAAAACTACGGAGAAAATCAGAAGAGGCTAGCTGACCACTCTAAAAAATAGACATAAAAAAAGCAGCTATCTAAAAACTAGACGCTGCGATTTTTTTAGAGCACTAGATGGAAATCTTGGTGGGTGCTACAGGGGTCGAAC
>LSQX01245021.1_pt2 | contig 12472 bp, 11 predicted proteins | sample 654561 | NCBI WGS metagenome assembly LSQX01 (sample SAMN04489861, study PRJNA283612) | anaerobic digester metagenome | isolation source: 4 biogas reactors fed with cattle manure at either 37C or 55C with and... | place: Denmark: Kongens Lyngby | collected 2014 | reverse complement strand
TCCAGTGGATCCACGGGGAACAGCTGGGCCGGATGGCCGGCACCGCCCGCAGCGACGAGGAGATCGCCCGGATCGTGGCCGCGGGGAAGGACGCCACGGTGCACACGGTGGAGGTCTGCCCGCGGTGCCGGTGGAACCATCTGCTCACCGCTGTGACAGCCACAACAGCCTGAACCACGCCCCGAACCAGCGGAAAGATTCCCCAACCGGGGCTCGGAGCAGTAGTGTTCACGGGTGTAACAACCGTCATCAGTGATCACAGCGGGGACAACACGTGTCAGACAAGCAGAACTCCAGCTCCAGCGCGCCGTCGGGAAGCTCGAAGGCTGAGCGGTCCGAGAAGTCCGGACGCACCGGGCGCCGCCCCTGGTTGCTCGCGGTGCTGGGCGGGCTCGCTGCCCTCATCCTCATCCCCCTGGGCGTGTTCCTCGTGGCGTACGCCACCGTCGACGTGCCCGAGCCGGAGGAGCTGACCTCTGCGCAGGTCTCCTCCATCTACGCGTCCGACGCCTCCACCGAGCTGGCGCGCGTCGTCCCGCCGGAGGGCAACCGTCGGCAGGTGCCCCTGGAGGAGGTCCCGGACCACCTGCAGAACGCGGTGCTGGCCGCCGAGGACCGTGAGTTCTGGACGAACAAGGGCTTCTCCTTCACCGGTTTCGGCCGCGCGGTCATCGGCCAGCTCACCGGCAACCCCTCCGCCGGCGGCGGCTCCACGATCACGCAGCAGTACGTGAAGAACGCCCTGGTCGGCGACGAGCACTCCTACGTGCGTAAGGCCCGCGAGCTCGTCTACTCCGTGAAGATGACCAACCAGTGGAGCAAGGAGGAGATCCTCTCCGCCTACCTCAACACCGTCTACCTGGGCCGCAACGCCTACGGCGTCGAGGCCGCGTCCCACGCGTACTTCGACAAGCCGGTCACCGAGCTGAGCACGGAGGAGGGCGCGGTCCTCGCCGCCACCATCCAGCTGCCCAGCCAGCTCGACCCGTGGAACAACCCGGAGGGCGCGCAGTCCCGGTGGAACTACGTCCTCGACGGCATGGTCGAGATGGAGGTCCTCCCCGCCCCGGAGCGCGCCGGGATGGCGTACCCGGAGACCCGCAACCCCGCCGAGTACTCCGCGTACACCGAGGCCACCGGCACGAACGGCATGATCAAGAACCACGTCATGGAGGAGCTCCAGGAGATCGGCATCACCGAGAATGACGTGACCACCCGTGGCCTGCGCATCACCACCACCATCGACATGCAGGCGCAGAACGCCACCGTCGAGGCCGTTCGCACCAACCTGGCCACCCTGCAGGAGGACGCCCGCGCGGGTGTCGTCTCCGTCGAGCCGGGCACCGGCGCCGTCCGCGCCTACTACGGCGGCGAGGACGCCTCCGGCTGGGACTACGGCAACGCCGCCCTGCAGACCGGCTCCACCTTCAAGATCTTCGGCCTGGCGGCCGCCCTCCAGCAGGGCATCCCGCTCACCGCCGTGTACGACTCCTCCCCGGTCATGCTGCCGGGCAACATCGAGGTGACCAACTGGGACGGCGGCAGCGCCGGTTACACGACTCTCTCCGAGGCCCTCAAGCACTCCTTCAACACCAGCTTCATCCGCCTGCAGGAGGATCTGACCAACACCACCCAGGACACCGCCGACATGGCCCACGCCCTGGGCATGGCCCGTTCCCTGCCGACCGTCCCGGAGACCCTCCGCGAGAACGGCGGCCAGCCCTACGAGGGCATCATCCTGGGCCAGTACCAGTCCCGCCCGCTCGACATGGCGACCGCCCTGGCCACCCTGGCCAACCGCGGCGTGTGGCACGAGACCCACTTCGTCGAGCGCGTCGAGACCTCCGACGGTGAGGTCCTCTACGAGCACGAGTCCGGTGAGGGCGAGCGCCGCGTCTCCGAGGTCGTCGCGGACAACCTGCTCAGCGCCATGCAGCCCATCGCCGCCTACTCCAACGGCAACTCCCTCGCCGGGGGCCGCCCCTCCGCCTCCAAGACCGGTACCGCCCAGCTCGGTGACACCGGCCGCAACAAGGACGCCTGGATGATCGGCGCGACCCCGCAGCTGGCGACCGCCGTGTGGGTGGGCACCGCCGACAACACCACCGCCATCTACAACGCGTGGGGCGGCAACATGTTCGGCTCCGGCACCCCGGCCAACATCTGGAAGGCCTCCATGGACGGCGCCCTCGAGGGCAAGGAGATCGAGTACTTCGCCTCCCCGGGCCCGATCAACTTCGGCACCGGCATCCCGGCGGGCGGCAACGGTCTGAGCTACGTCCCGGCCCCGCCGGCACCCGAGCCCTCCCCCGAGCCGGAGCCCGAGCCCTCCCCCGAGCCGGAGCCCGCCCCGGAGTCCGAGCCGACCCCGGAGCCGGAGCCGGCCCCCGCCCCGGTGCCGGAGGTTCCGGACAGCATCGAGATCCTCCCGGGCGTCACCATCGACCTGCCCTAGATGCCCTCCCGCCTGCACCGTCGTTCCCCGGCGCTGACCGAACCGGTCGCCCGGGGCTTCGTCGATTTCCTGGGTGGACCGGTGGGCCGTTTCGCGGCGGTGGGCAGGCAGCGGTGGTGGACGCCGCTGCGGGTGCTCATCCTCGTGGCGCTGGTCTTCCTGTCCTTCGGTTTCCTGTCGAAGGCCCGCTGCCTGGAGGGCGTGCGTGCCGACGACGGCCGCGTCGGCCTCGACTGGTCCGGCGACCGCCAGTACGTCGCCGCCTGCTACAACGACATCACCCCGCTCTACGGGGGCCGGGGCCTCGATCAGGGCGGCTTCCCGTACGCCTTTTCGTGGGTGGAGGGCGACCTCACCCGCTACCTGGAGTACCCCGTGCTGGCGGGCCTGTTCCAGTGGGCGGTCGCCGCGTTCACCCGCCTGACGTATCCGCTTGTCGACGCCACCGGCCTCCCCGTCGCCGAAGCCTCCTGGTTCTTCGCGCTCACGGCCCTGGCGATGTCGGCCCTGTGGGTCCTGGCGATCCGCCTGGTGGCGGACATGGCCGGGCACCGCATCTGGGATGTGGTCCTGGTGGCGGCGTCCCCGCTCATCATCGTCCACGCGTTCACCAACTGGGACATCCCGTCGATCACGCTGGCGGTGGCGGCGATGCACGCGGCGTCGAGAAGCAGGTTCGGCCTGGCGGGCCTGTTCATCGGACTGGGCACGGCGTTCAAGTTGTGGCCGCTGTACCTGCTCGGCGCGTACCTGGTGCTGGCGCTGCGCGACCGGCGGATCCTGCCCTTCCTGCGGATGCTCGGCGTGGCGGTGGTGACCTGGCTGGCGCTCAACGTGCCGGTGATGCTCGCGTACCCGGCGGGCTGGGGTGAGTTCCTGCGGCTCAACAGTGAGCGCGGCTACGAGTGGACCACCGTCTACGCGATCATCGACCGCAACACCCTCCTGCCCGCCCTGCCGGTCCCGGTGCTCAACGTCGTCTCCTTCGGCCTGTTCGCGGCGGCCTGCCTGGCGATCCTCGTCCTCGGCCTGCGCGCGGCGGCCCGTCCGCGCGCGGTGGAGCTCATCTTCCTCATCGTCGTGGCGTTCCTGCTGTTCAACAAGGTGTGGTCGCCGCAGTACTCGCTGTGGCTGGTCATCCCGGCGGTGCTGGCGTTGCCCCGCTGGCGGCTGCTGTTGTCGTGGATGGCGGTCGACGCGCTCGTGTGGCCGCTGCTCATGTGGCACATGCTGGGTGCGGAGAACAACGGCATCCCCTCCGAGCTTCTCGACGCCGCCCTCCTCACCCGCCTCGTCCTCCTCACCGTCATGACGGTGCTGGTGGTGCGGCAGATCCTGCGTCGGCAGCCGGCCGTAAGGTGGGGGTCATGAACTCCGTCACCATCCTCGGCATCGCGTCCATCGTCATCGGCTTCCTGTGCATCGCCGCCGCGTTCCACACGTTCATGACGAAGAAGCCGGTGGGCTGGTCCGTCGGCTTCGGTATCGCCGCGTTCTTCTTCGTCACCGTCATCCCGGTCATCCTCGCCGTCTTCTTCGCGACGATGCCGGGTGACGTCACCCGCTGACGATTAACTCTTTCCGGCCCGACTGCGGTACGCTGCTGGGGTTGCTTGACGCAACAGACCCTCCTGTCACGCCCATTCGGGGCGTGGCCGATCCAAATTACTAGACCATAGGAGGTGATGAGGTCGATGCGTCACTACGAAATCATGATCATTCTGGATCCGTCCCAGGATGAGCGCACCGTCGCCCCGTCCCTGGATAAGTACCTTGAGAATGTCCGCAAGGACAACGGCAAGGTCGAGAAGGTTGATGTGTGGGGCAAGCGTCGTCTTGCGTACCCGATCAACAAGAAGGAAGAGGGCGTCTACGCCGTCATCAACCTCGAGTGCGAGTCTGCGACCGTCCTCGAGCTGGACCGCGTTCTCAACCTGAACGACTCCGTCCTGCGCACCAAGGTTCTGCGCACCGACGCTTAAGAACGGATACTGGGTGACAGGTACATGCCTGGCACCCGGGCCCGTCAACGGAAGGTAAGAGAAACATGGCTATTGGAGATACCCCCATCACCGTCGTCGGCAATGTCGTCGCCGACCCTGAACTCCGCTTCACCCCCTCGGGTGCCGCGGTGGCCAATTTCCGCGTCGCCTCCACTCCCCGCGTCTTCAACCGAGACTCCGGGCAGTACGAGGACGGCGAGGCCCTGTTCCTCACCTGCAACGTCTGGCGCCAGGCAGCCGAGAATGTCGCCGAGTCCCTCACCAAGGGCATGCGCGTCATCGTCAACGGCCGCCTCAAGCAGCGCAGCTACCAGACGAAGGAAGGCGAGAACCGCACGGTCTTCGAGATCGAGGTCGACGAGGTCGGCCCGTCNNCTGAAGTTCGCCTCCGCCCAGGTCAACCGCAACCCCCGTGAAGGTGGCGGCAACTTCGGTGGTGGCAACTACGGCGGTCAGCAGCAGCGTGGCCAGCAGGCCCCGCAGCAGCAGGCCCCCCAGCAGTCTCAGTACCAGGGTGGTTTCGGCCAGTCCCAGCAGCAGGCCCCGCAGCAGCCGCAGCAGCCGGCCAACGACCCGTGGGGTTCCGCCCCGCCGGCCGGTGGATTCGGCGGTGCGGCCGATGACGAGCCCCCGTTCTGATCGAGCAGAATCTTTTCCACTCAACAGAACTTTCCCGACAGGGATGAACAACGAAAGGCAGGGATCATGAAGCTGATCCTCACCGCTGCCGTTGAGAACCTCGGTGACGCAGGAGACGTCGTCGAGGTCAAGAACGGTTACGGACGCAACTACCTGCTTCCCCGCGGCCTGGCCATCGTGGCCACCCGTGGTGCTGAGAAGCAGATCGAGGGCATTCAGCGTGCCCAGGAGGCTCGCGCCATCCGCGACCTCGACCACGCCCGTGAGGTCCGCGAGCAGCTCGAGCAGCTGACCGGCGTGACCGTGCAGGTCCGTTCCTCCGACTCCGGCAAGCTCTTCGGCTCCGTGAAGGCCGACGACATCGCCGACGCAGTGAAGAAGGCCGGCGGCCCGACCCTGGACAAGCGCACCATCGAGGTGCCCAAGGGTCTCGTGAAGAAGACCGGTAACTACCAGGTCATCGTCAAGCTCCACGACGACGTGACCGGCAAGATCAACTTCGAGGTCGTCGCCGCGTAACTCACGCATGACGACGGCCGGGGTTGACCCGGCCCAACGACAACAGCTTGTCGACGCCCCGCGGAACGTGAACCGCGGGGCGTCGATTTTTTGTTGCTGTGGACAACTGTGGAGAACCGGGGATTATTCACCTTCTGTCCACCCACCTGTCGCCCGCTGGTCGCCGGTTGGTTGCGAGGAGCGTGCTCCGGGGCGGGTGTCAAACGTGCTGGTGAGGGTGGTTATTCACGGTTCCGGGGAGGTTGTCCACAGGCGCGGAAACAGGGTGTGACCTGGGGTTGCGATGCTTATCGACGCCCTCTGGCTGTACTCTGTCCACAGGTTGTCCACAAGCCCGGTGGGGGTCCGGGGGACAACGACGTCCGTTAACCCGGAGTTGTCCACAGGACATGTGGATAACCCCCGGAGTCCGGCCCGTCGCGGCCTGTGGAATACGCGGTGGAAAGCTTGTCCCGGCCACAGTTATCCACAGGGCCCCAGCTGCGGATTCGTGCGCGCGGGGGCCGGGACTAGACTGCGAGGCATGACTTCAGGATTCGGTGGCGCCAGTTTCGACGACGACTACGTGCCGCCGTCCGAGCCGGATCAGCCGGAGGACGGCGGGGACCTGGTCCCGGCACGCCAGGGGCGTTCGGTCGGGCGCCGGGACCGCAACCGCGGCAACTCCGGACCGGCGTTCAGCGAGTACCGTCAGCCGCCGCACGACCGTGAGGCGGAGCAGGGCGTGCTCGGCGCGATGCTGCTCAGTCCGAACACCGTCGTGGAGATCATCGGTGAGCTCTCGCCGGAGGACTTCTACCACCCGGCGCACCAGTTGATCTACACGGCGATGATCGACCTATTCGGTGAGAGCAAGGACATCGATCCGGTCATCGTCGCCGGCCGCCTTGACCGCCACAACGACCTCGAGCGGGTGGGCGGGGCGCCGTACCTGCACACGCTCATCTCCTCGGTGCCCACGGCGGCGAACGCCCGGTACTACGCGGAGATCGTCGCCGAGAAGGCGATCCTCCGTCGTCTGGTGGACGCCGGCACGCGCGTCGTGCAGCTCGGCTACGAGGGCAGCGAGGGCGCGGAAGTTGAGACCGTGCTCGATCTCGCGCAGCAGGAGGTCTTCGCCATCGCGCAGAAGACCGAGACCGAGGACTACGCGGTGCTCGCCGACATCATCGAGCCGACGATGGAGGAGCTCGACAGCATCGCCAACCTCGGCGGCCTGGCACAGGGTGTGCCCACCGGGTTCGTGGACCTGGACAACCTCACCAATGGTCTCCACGGCGGGCAGATGATCATCGTCGCCGCCCGACCGGGTGTGGGTAAGTCGACCATCGCGCTGGACTTCATGCGCTCGTGTTCGATCAGGCACGGCAAGGCGTCCGTCATCTTCTCGCTGGAGATGAGCAAGTCGGAGATCGTCATGCGACTCATGTCCGCGGAGACGTCGATCAAACTCTCCGACATGCGCTCGGGCCGCATGACCGATGAGGCGTGGACGACGCTGGCCAACCGCGTCGGCCAGATCTCCGAGGCCCCGCTGTTCATCGACGATTCCCCCAACCTCACGATGATGGAGATCCGCTCCAAGGCCCGCCGCCTCAAGCAGAAGCACGACCTGCAGCTCATCGTCATCGACTACCTGCAGCTGATGAGCTCGGGCAAGAAGGTCGAGTCGCGTCAGCAGGAGGTCTCGGAGTTCTCGCGCCAGCTCAAGCTGCTGGCGAAGGAGCTCGACGTGCCCCTGGTGGCGATTTCGCAGCTCAACCGTGGTCCGGAGTCACGTACCGACAAGCGCCCGCAGCTGGCCGACCTGCGTGAGTCCGGCTCGCTGGAGCAGGACGCCGACATGGTCATGCTGCTCTACCGACCGGACTCCCAGGACAAGGAGGATCCCCGTTCGGGTGAGGCGGACGTCATCCTGGCCAAGCACCGTGGTGGTCCCATCGACACCGTCACCGTCGCCCACCAGCTGCACTACTCCCGGTTCGTCGACATGGCCAGCGGATAGGGGAAAGGACGCCCCGGTGGGGGCCTCCGGAAAGGTAGCGATAGATCGCTATTGACATAACGATACATCGCAATATAGAGTGGCGGCAGACATTCCGATATATCGAAAGGAACGAGAATGTACGACATCACCATCAATCAGGGAATCAACGACGACTGCTGCGGTCGCGGCGGTCACAAGCGTCACCGCCGCCGGATGCACCGACGTCACGGCCAGCACGGCCAGCACGGTCAGCACGGCCACCACGGTCAGCACCGGCGGGGCCGCGGACGTGGAGGACGCGCCGGGCGCGGTGATCTGCGCCAGGTCCTGCTCGTCCTGCTGGCGGAGCAGCCGATGCACGGTTACCAGCTCATCAACGAGATCAGCGAGCGCACCGACGGTGCCTGGACCCCGTCGCCGGGTGGCATCTACCCCAACCTCAGCCTCCTCGAGGACGAGGGGCTCATCACCATGTCCGTGGAGGACGGCCGCAAGATGGCCACCCTCACCGCCGACGGGCGCGGCCGGGTCGAGGCCAACCCGGAGTGGGCCGGCATCCTCGACGCCTACCGGGAGCGTTCCGACGAGGATCCCCGGGGCCGTTACGGAGTGGCCTTCCGGGAGCTGAAGGAGGCGGTGCGTGGGGCGGGCGTCGATAAGCAGGACGCTGTCGCCGATGTCATCGCTGAGGCGGCGCGGAGGATCCGCGGCCTCTAGCGATCCGCACCACCGGGGCGATCGACGCGGCGGCGATGAGCGCGCCGATGACGAACATCGTCGGGTATCCCACGGCGGGCCCCAGGTAGGACAGTGCCAGGGGGGCGAAGAAGCCGACGTACGTCAGCGAGTAGAACACCGCGGTCGCGGCCCCGAGCTCGCGGGCCGGGGCGATGCGGCGGACCTCGCGCAGGCCGGAGACCATCATGATGCCGTAGGCCGCGCCGAGGAGCACCGCCGCCGGGTACACCAGCCACGGTGAGCCGGTGACGGCGACGACGATCGACATGAACATGCCGGCGACGACGAAGCCGAGGCCGAGAATGGCCGGCGGGACGAGGTCGGAACCGAAGCGGGTGGCCAGCGGCTGGATGAGCACGCCGGTGCCCATCGTCACCGCGACGATGACACCCGTGAAGGCCACCGGCCAGGTGAGCTCGTCGTGGACCAGGGCGGGCAGAATGGCGAAGGCGGTGGACACCGCCCCGAAACCCCACGGGGCCCAGGCGGCGACGGACCAGAGGAAGTCGTGCGACAACACGCTGCGGGAGAACATCGGTCGGCGTTCCGCGCCCGGCTGCGCGGCACCGCCCGGCGTGCGCCACACGAGCGGTGCGATGAGCGCCAGCACCACCAGGTGCACCAGGTAGGGCAGCACGTTGGGGTAGGGCAGGAACTGTCCGATGAGCCCGGCCAGCAGCGGGCCGCCGCCGAAACCGAGGGAGAGCGCGATCGTCGCGCGGCGCGCACCGACGTGCGAGGGGCCGGACGAGAGCTCCTGCAGCCAGGCGGCACCGGCGGCCATGATGAGGCCGATGGCGGTGCCCGCGATGAAACGCCCCGCGCTGAGCGCGATGAAGGAGCCCGTGGATCCCAGCGCCAGGACCGCCGACCCGACGCCGCCGATGAGCAGTGCCGGGCGGATCATGGCGCGACGGCCCTTGATGTCGGACAGCGGCCCGCCGATGAGCAGTGACGGGACGAGGCCGAGAACGTAGATCGCCAGAAGGAACGTCACCTGGGACTGACTGAGCCCCGCGGTGTCCCGGTAGGAGGGGAGCAGCGGGGCGAAGATGTTGGCGCCGAAGGCGACGACGAACAATCCGAGGCCGACCCGGAGCCAGTTGCGGTTGTCTGCAGCCGTCACTGCGCCTCCTTGGTCTTATCTGTGACTGTCCGCACAGTGTACGCGTGATCATGGCGCAGGTTACTGCGCTTAGCATCCCCGCAAGCCGGAACGGGAGGGCCCCCGGGTGAACCCCGGGAATCTCCCTGGACCCAGGGTGCCCCCGAATTGGGGTGGCGCGTCGTGTGGTCCGGGACTGGATGGGCCACCTATAAGTGAGGAAGCTCACGCCTCAAAGGGTTGCTTTCCTGGGCTTTTGATGCATGTTAGGGCGACCTATCTAAGGGCGTAATAACTAAGGCATGGCTTACCAATGGTGCTTGACCTGCGCAAACATCCTAAACTCAGGGACATCAACAACACGCCGAGCACCGCAAGAAGGAATCAAGGAGGGACAGCATGACCACTCGAGAGTTCAACCCCCGAACCGCCACGTTCAACAACACCATCCGTGTCGAGCGCACCGAGCGGGCCACCATCCTGGCGGTGCCGCGTCACCTCGAGGACTTCGCGCACGAGCGCAAGCCCAGCTTCATGGATCGCCTCGCCGGCATGTTCAGCTTCAGCTGACGATCCACACACCAGATAAGCCCCCGGTTCACGAACCGGGGGCTTCGTCGTGCCGGGGGTCAGGCGTCGAGCACCTTGCCGCGCTGCTCCGGCAGGGTGAGCGTGGCCACCGCCGCCAGCACGAAGGCCGCGGAGAAGAGGCTGAACAGGGCGATCGAGTCACCCCACAGCAGGATCGGCGGCACGATGAGCGGGGCGATGATGGAGGCGATGCGGCCGAAGCCGGCGGCCGACCCGGTGCCCGCGCCGCGGATGTGCGAAGGGTAGAGCTCCGGGCCGATGGCGTACAGCGCACCCCAGGCGCCCAGGTTGAAGAACGACAGCAGGCAGCCGGCCAGGATGATCGTGGTCTCCGTGGAGGCGGTGCCGAAAAACAGGGCCGAGGCCGCCGAACCGAGGAGGAAGGTCGCCAGGGTGGGGCGGCGGCCCCAGGTCTCGATGAGCCAGGCCGCCATCGCGTAGCCGGGCAGCTGCGCGAGGGTGATGATGAGCGTGAACTGGAAGGACTTCACCAATGTGAAGCCGTCGGCCACGAGCAGGGACGGGATCCAGATGAAGGCGCCGTAGTAGGAGAGGTTGACGCAGAACCACACGATCCACAGGGCGGCGGTGCGTCCCCGCAGGCCGTGGGCCCAGATGGAGGAGGCCTCCTCGAAGTCCTCCCGGGGGGCCTCGCGGAGACTCTGGGCCTCGGCGGCGTCGATACGCTGCAGTTCGGCCGGATCGACGTCGGCCTCGAAGGAGGCGACGACCTCCTCGGCCTTCTCGTGCCGGCCCTTGTCCTCCAGGAAGCGGACGGACTCCGGCAGGCCCTTGCGCACGTAGATGGCGTAGAAGGTGGGGATCATGCCCAGGGCCAGCGCCCAGCGCCAGCCGTCGTCGGAGGCGGTGACCACGAAGTAACCGATGAGCGCGGCGGCGATCCAGCCGACGGCCCAGAACGCCTCGAGGATGACCACCATGCGGCCGCGGTACTTCCGCGGGGAGAACTCCGAGACGAGCGTGGAGGCGACGGGCAGCTCGGCACCGAGGCCGAGGCCGACGACGAATCGCAGGGCGATGAGCACCGCCAGGCTGCCCGCCAGCGCGGAGGCGCCGGTGGCCAGGCCGTAGACCAGCAGAGTGAGGGCGAAGACCTGGCGGCGGCCGATGCGGTCGGCCAGCAGGCCACCGAACGTCGCGCCGAGCGCCATGCCGACGAAACCGACGGAACCCAACCAGGAGGTCTGCGTCGGGGTGAGGCCCCAGTGGACGGCCAGCGCAGCCATGATGAAGGAGATGAGGCCGACGTCCATCGCGTCGAGCGCCCAACCGATGCCGGAGCCGAAGAGCAGCTTCCGGTGTTTACCTGTGACCGGCAGCCGGTCGAGCCGCTGGTTCCTGGTCAGTGCGTGATTCATGTATCGATTTTAAACCCGGCCCGGGGTCCGGGCTCAGCGGGTCGAATTCACGGCGTCGAGGTGAGGCTCCTTTCGACTGGCGGAGGACTCCTTTCGACGGGGTGAATTCGCCGGGGTCGCCGTGAACCCGCGCAGCCGCAGCGAGTTGGTCACCACGAACACCGAGGAGAACGCCATGGCCACGCCGGCGAGCATCGGGTTGAGCAGGCCGGCGGCGGCGACGGGGATGAGGACGACGTTGTAGGCGAACGCCCAGAACAGGTTTCCCTTGATCGTGCCGAGCGTGCGGCGGGAGAGCCGGATCGCGTGGGCGGCGGAGCGCAGGTCGTCGTTCATGAGGGTGATGTCGGAGGCCTCGATGGCCACGTCGGTGCCGGCACCCATGGCCAGGCCGAGGTCGGCGCGGGCGAGGGCGGCGGCGTCATTGACTCCGTCGCCGACCATCGCGACGACGCGGCCCTCGTTCTGGAGCTTCTCGACGACGGCCACCTTCTCATCCGGCATCACCTCCGCGATGACGTCCGACTCGCGGACGCCCACCTCCCGGGCGACCGCCCGGGCGGCGCCTGCGTTGTCGCCGGTGAGCAGCATCGGGGTGAGGCCCAGTTCCCGTAGTGCGGCGACGGCCTCGGCGGAGGTGGCCTTGACGGTGTCACGCACGGTGATGACGCCGGCCGGCTGCCCGTCAAGCGAGACGACGACCGGGGTGCCACCCTGCTCCTGAGCCGCGTCGAAGGCGGTGCGGAGGGGGGCGGGGAGCTCGCCGGCGGGGCGGCCGACGGTGACCTCGCGGGCGTCGACGACACCACGCACTCCCTGCCCGGCGACGTTGCTGAAGTCACTGACTGCCGGCAGGTTGTCCCCGGCCCGGCGCACGACGGCGCGGGCGATGGGGTGCTCGGAGCCGGCCTCGACGGCGGCACCCAGGCGGAGCACCTCCTCCGGTGTCACGCCCGCGGCGGCGGTGACGTCGGTGACGGCCATCGCACCCTCGGTGACGGTGCCGGTCTTGTCCATGACGATGGTGTCCACGCGCCGGGTCGACTCGAGGACCTC
>LSQX01091923.1_pt3 | contig 12473 bp, 12 predicted proteins | sample 654561 | NCBI WGS metagenome assembly LSQX01 (sample SAMN04489861, study PRJNA283612) | anaerobic digester metagenome | isolation source: 4 biogas reactors fed with cattle manure at either 37C or 55C with and... | place: Denmark: Kongens Lyngby | collected 2014 | reverse complement strand
GATCAAACTGGCGCAGCGGGAAACCGACAAGGTTATCCGGGTGGAGAAGAACCCGCATTACTGGAATGCGGCCGCCGTGCGCCTGCAGGCCATCGCGTTTTATCCGATCAAGGACCCCATGACCGAGGACCGCACGTTCCGCACGGGGGGGCTGCATCTCACGGAAAACGTGCCCCTGCCCAAGATCGAGATGTATCAACAGGAGCAATTTCCGTTTCTTCACATCGACCCGTATCTCGGGACGTACTACTACCGCATGAACACGACGAAACCGCCGTTTGACGACGCGCGGGTGCGGCGGGCGTTTGCATTGAGCCTGGACCGGGACACGCTGGTTGCGCAGGTGGTGGACGCAGGGCGTCAGCCCGCGGCGCATTACGTGCCGCCGGGCACGGGGGGATACACGAGCAACGCGCGCATGCCGTACGACGTGGAGCAGGCGCGGCGGCTGCTGGCCGAGGCCGGCTACCCCGGCGGCAAAGGGTTCCCGAAGGTGGAGTTGCTCTACAACACGAGCGACGACCACAAGCGCATTGCGGAGGCGGTGCAGCAGATGTGGAACCAGGCGCTGGGGGTCGAGGTGCAATTGCTCAACCAGGACTGGAAGGTGTACCTCAACTCGATGAACACGCTGAATTACGACATCGCCCGGTCGGGATGGATCGGCGATTACAGCGATCCGTACAATTTTCTCGAGTGTTTCCTGAGCGGCAACGGCAACAACCGGACGGGGTATGCGTCGGAACACTATGACCGGCTGGTGCGAAAGGGCGCTTCGATCATGTATAAGACCGGCCGCCTGGCCACGTACCAGCAGGCGGAGGACATCCTGCTCGCGGATGCGCCGATCATCCCCGTGTACTTCTATACGCGGCCGTATCTCCTGTCGCCCGACGTAAAGAACTGGCAGCCCAACCATCTCGGGTACATCTCGTGGAAGACGCTGTACGTGGAACCGCCGGCGGAGCAGGCCCGGTAGCGCCGGGCGCCTGAGGCGCACGGGCCGGCACGCCGGCCAGGCTGGCGCTCGGCGAGCCCGGGGTGCGCGGGCGCCGGTCCCGCACCGAACCAACCCGAGTTTTCGAGGCCTTTGCGAAACAAAACCGTGGGGTCTGTCCCGGGTTTTCATTCACAGCGACAGACCGGCCGTGACGCCCCGCTCGAGTACAGCGCCCCCTCCTGTTGCCATCACGCGGTCCGCGGAATACCATGGCCCTGCTGTGCATGCCGCATGGAACCGTCATGCCCATGCCGGGATTCATGGCTCGTAGGGTTGGCTCTGCGCGGGACGTCCGGGAGAGGGGATGGACATGACGCAACGGCGTCATTTCATGAATGTGGCGGCGGCGGTTATCGTTGCGATAGCTGTCATCGTGACACTCCGGATATGGTGGCAGGTCGAAAGCCCCGTGCCCCGCGCCACGCAACCGGTTCAGGCCGGCGGAACCGGGATGCCGCTCTCTCCCGATGACTCTCCGAAGCCCCGCGACGACGCGCCGCCTCCTCCCGCCGGGATGCCGCCGGAACGCAGCGCGCCAGACAACGCGGCCGGCCTGTCCATCTCGGGCTGTGTTCGCGATACCTTCGGCAACCCGGTCCGGGGCGCTGTCGTTGCCTGCGCTGGCGAGGATGGCAGGGAGGCCCGGTCCGACCGCGAAGGCCGCTACCGCATCGACCATCTTCCCGACCGCATTTTTGCCTTGACCGCAACCCACCCTGCGTATTTCAGCGAACAGAACCCGCTCGTTCTGGCCGGGACAGACAGCGCGGACTTCGCCCTGTCGATACGGGCCTCCCTCGAGGTGGAGGCTGTCCGCAGCGACACCCGGGAACCCCTCCCGTGCTATTTCGTCAACTTCCGGCACACCGCGGATGCGCCACGATCAGCCGCGGGAACTGCGGGAAAAGGTGGATTCGGCGCCAGGGCGCAGGATCCGGCCGGGAAAATTGCCATCTCTCTTCTCGAGGCCGTCCCCGGCGTGCTGCGCGTCTGGCAAGAAGGTTACGACGAGCAGACCATCGCGATATCCGCCCAGGAACTCGCAAACACGCCGCATCGTGTCCTGGTTGCTCTCGAACCGTCACGCGACGGCCTCGAGGGCGTTGTCGTGAATACCGGCGGCGAACCTGTCGCCGGTGCGTATGTTCTGAAGGATCGCATGTCCTGGGCGGATGACGTGCCCGGCAAAGCGGAGACACAAACCGGCCCCGACGGCCACTTTCGTCTCGATCCGGTCGAGGTCCCATGGGTGCATATCATTGCCTGGCACTCCGACTATGCGCCCGCGTACATCGACATTGACCCCGACACGCCGTCCCGTGAGCTTCTCCGTATCGTCCTGCGCGGGACAGCCACCGTCCGCGGCCACGTCACGCTCGACGGTGAACCCCTCGAGAAATGCCACGTGGTGGCCTTCTTCAAGGGTCAGAAAGCGCTGGACGAAAACGGCAGACACACCGCCGCCGACGGCACGTACGAACTGCGCGGCTTGCCGCCCGGCCTGGCCCACGTCGAGGCACGAGTAGATGCCAAGGCCTGGGGCGGCAACGGCGTCGACATCGCCCAAACCGCCGAACTCGTGGAGGGCGAGGTGACTCCCGTCGATTTCGCGTTGGAACGGCCCGCCGCAACGCTCGAAGGGCGGATACGGGTCGAATCGGTGGCCCTGGAGGACGCGGAGGTAGTGCTGGCGCTCGAGACCGGGCAGGGGGCTGTGCAATACAGCGTGGACGCCGAATGCGACGGCACGGGGGAAGCGTATTACCGGATAGAGAGCGTCCTTCCCGGAGACGGCATGCTCACCGTCATGGCAGGCAGCGAATCCGAGCTGTTCTTTCGTTTGGCCCATCAAAAGGTCGCCATTCCACCCGGCGCGAACGTGGTCCGCGACATCACGATCAGCGCTCCGTGCGGCGTGGCGGGGAACGTAGTCTCTCGCAAGGACTTTGACATTGTGGGCCTCCTGGTATTCGAGGGGGAGTCTTCCATGACGGGCTACGATATTGTCATGGGAGTTGCGACGGACGAGCGCGAACTGGCCGGCATGGCGGCGTTGACCGTGGTCTCGGGCGGAATCTTCGGCTCGGGCAAGGAGAACCCTGCCGGCGAGTACGCCGTTCAAGCCCTCGAACCCGGCCGCTACACCGTTGTGGCCATCGGATTGACCAACGAGCGGGTGTCATCGGACCGCGCATTCGTCACCCTTCGCGACGGCGAAACCCAGACCGTCAACCTGGAGTTGCGCGAGTACGATTCCCGGTGAGGCGCGCGAAACGGGCTCCGGAGGGCCTGGTCCTCTCCTGATGATGGCGTGGTCCAGCTCCTTGCCCATAGGCGGGTCTTGCCGGATGGTCCCATGAGTGTTAGAGTGAAAGCACGTCGAGGAAGGGCGTATGTTCGCAGCACGAAAGCGGCTGGCACCCTGGGGATTGGTCATGCTCTTACCGCTCCTGGCCGGGGCATGCGGGAGTCTCTCGAAGGGGAGCACCCAAAACGACGGAGACACCATGGTTGCCGAGAATTCCTGCGAAACCCTGCGCTTCTACGCCACCCAGAGTATCGTCACGGACCCCGGCCGGCATGCGTGCCTCTACGAAGGCCTGCCGCACGACATTCCCGGTCTGTGCGCCGTGGCCCAAGGGCTGACCTTGCATATCTATCTTGCCCCGCGTTATGACGTGACGCCTTCCGATGAGCGGCGGCAAGAGGAGGCAAACCTCCGGACCGTCGAGAAGCGCTTGACCCGCGCGCTTGCCCTGAACGACGCGCCAATCACCGTTGCGCGCCCCCCCGCAGAACGGGTCGTCGGCACATGCCGCGACTACGCCGTGTTGTTGTGCTCGTTTCTGCGGTATCAGGGTGTCCCCGCGCGCGTCCGCAACGGCTTCGACACCTATTTCACGCCGGGCTTCATGGGGGATCACTGGATTTGCGAGTATTGGCACAGGGACGAGGGCCGGTGGGTCCAGGTCGATGTGCAGGTTGATGATGTCCAGAAAGGCCTCTTCGCCATCGATTTCGACCCCGCCGACCTTCCCACGGGGAAGTTCCTGTATGCCGGTGAGGCCTATCTGAAGGCCCTCGCCGGCGAAATCGATGCGAACCGCTGCGGTATCGGCGAGCTCAGGGGTCTCTGGTTTGTTCGCGGCAACGTCATCCGTGACCTTATGGCCCTCAATAAGCTCGAAGTATTGCCCTGGGACAGCAACGCGCTAATGGGCTCTGAAAACACCGAGCTGGAACCGCTCATCAAAGACGTCGCCCGCATGACCGCCGACCCCATGATACCCCTGGACGACCTGCGCGCTACATACGAGGGACATCCGGAATTCCGCATGCCCCTGGACTGGCAGCCCTGAGCAATCGCACTAAAACCAGACGGAAACCGTCAGTTCTCCGGAAGAACAGGTGCTCTCTTCGTACCCCAAGTCAGCACATCTCTTTCCAATCCAGGCACGCGCGAGCCGGCGAGAAATGCGCGCTAATTCGCCAGAAGAAGATGTTGATGTCCGCCGGAAACGGTGTTTATCAACGTCTTTCCGCGCAAGCAGGAATCCAGTGGGCCTGCAGGCGCTTGCGGCGTGCGTTGTTGTGCAGCCGCACGGGGAACTGGACCCCTGCTTTCGCAGGGGAGACGGGGGGACAGCGAGCCATGAGGCCGCCGGCTCACCCGTAGACGATGAAAATCGGGACGGTCATGTTCAAAAGCCCCGGCCCAGAGCGAAAATCATGCGCATGATGCGCATGCCACCTCAACGCTGTCGCGCATCTCCCTCGGAGGGGCTGGAATGCCGGAAGGCGTTCTGGGGGAGGATTCTTAGCGTGCAGAAACCGAATCTTCGAGGCAGGGGCCACAAACGACCCGTCTCACAAGGGCCATTCGTGCGGCGCGCATTACGTGCAATTGCCCCCGCACTGGCAGCCCTGAGCTGCATGGGCCCGTCCTGCTATAATCCCCTGCGTGCCTGAAGTTGGCGGGAAGCATCGTTCATGCTGAAATACATCATTCGCCGGTTGCTGGGGTTTGTGCCCACGCTCTTCGTTATCGCGACGATTGTGTTTTTTCTGATTCGTCTGGCGCCCGGGGGGCCGTTCGACGCGGACCGCAATGTGTCCGACGAGGTGCTGCGGAATCTCGAGGCCTACTATCGCCTCGACGCGCCCCTTCACGAGCAGTATTTCCGGTACCTGTGGGACGTGCTGCACGGCGATCTCGGCCCGTCGTTCGAGAAACCGAGCCGGACGGTGAGCGAGTGGATCGCCTACCGGTTTCCGGTGTCGCTCGAACTGGGGCTGTACGGTCTCGCCGTGGCGCTGGTCCTGGGGCTGTGCGCGGGGATTACGGCGTCGCTGCGGCCGAACACGCTGACGGACCACGTGCCGATGACGTTCGCGATGGCGGGCATCTGCATCCCGAATTTCGTACTGGGCCCGTTGCTGGTGCTGGCGCTGTCGATCCACCTGGGCTGGCTGCCGGTATCGGGCTGGGAATACCCCGAAGACAAGATCCTTCCGGCGATCACGCTTGGGGTGCCGTATGCGGCGTACATCGCGCGTTTAAGCCGCGGCGGCATGCTCGAGGTGTTGTCGCAGGATTTCATCCGCACGGCACGCGCAAAAGGGTTGTCGGAAGCGCGGGTGGTGCTGCGTCACGCATTGCGCGGCGGCATTCAGCCCGTGGTGGCGTTCCTGGGGCCCGCGACCGCGGGGCTGATCACGGGCTCGTTTGTGGTCGAGAACATCTTTCAGATTCCGGGACTGGGCAGCGAGTTCGTCGGCGCGGCGCTGCACCGCGACTACACGATGATTTTGGGCACGGTGCTGTTTTTCGCGGCGCTGATCCTGCTGTTCAATCTCCTCGTGGACCTTGCGCAGGCGTGGCTGGATCCGAGGGTGCGCTATGAGTGACGCACACCGGCCGGAACAGGACGCACCGCCCGCCGCCGGCGAACGCGGCGCGTCGCTCTGGCGCGACGCACTGGTGCGCTTGCGCAGAAACCATCTCGCGGTGGCGGGGCTGGTGGTGCTGTTCGCGTTGCTGGTGGTGTCGCTGCTGACGCCATGGATCGCGCCGTACGGTTACGAGGAACAGGATCTGGCGCTGGGCGCGGTTCCGCCGGACAGCGCCCACTGGTTCGGCACCGATCTGCTTGGCCGCGACCTGTTCACGCGCGTCCTGTACGGCGGCCGCATCTCGCTCCTGGTGGGGTTCGCCGCGACGGGCGTGTCGTTGTGCGTCGGCGTGCTCTACGGGGCGTTTGCGGGGTATCTGGGCGGCCGCACCGACGCGCTGATGATGCGGTTTGTAGACATTCTGTATTCGCTGCCGTTCGTGATTTTCGTGATCATCCTGACGGTGTATTTCGGCCGCAACATCGTGCTGCTGTTCATGGCCATCGGGGCGGTGGAATGGCTGACCATGGCGCGCATCGTCCGCGGCCAGGTGATGTCGCTGCGGCAGAAGGAATTCATCGAAGCGACGACGGTGATGGGACTGCCGCGGCGCCGGGTGTTGTTGTGGCATCTGATTCCCAACACGCTCGGGCCCATCATCGTCTACGCGACGCTGACCGTGCCGCGCGTGATGCTGATGGAAGCGTTTCTGAGCTACCTGGGGCTGGGCGTTCAGGCGCCGATGAGTTCGTGGGGGCTGCTCATCAATGAGGGCGTACAGACCATGGAGAACCGCCCCTGGATGCTGATCTTCCCCAGCCTGGCGCTGTCGATCACGCTGTTTTCCCTCAATTTCCTGGGCGACGGGCTCCGCGACGCGCTGGACGTACGGGCCTCGAAGGACTGATATGCCGCTGCTGGACGTACACGAGCTGACGACGCATTTTCACACGCGCGAAGGCGTTGTGCGCGCGGTGAACGGGGTGTCGTTTCGCGTCGAGCCGGGCGAGACCATCGGCATCGTGGGCGAATCGGGTTCGGGCAAGACCGTGGCCAGCCTGTCGCTGCTGGGGCTCATCCCGGCGCCGCCGGGGCGCATCGAAAACGGCACAGCCCTGTTTGACGGCGTGGACCTGCTGGCCTGCGGCCCCAAGACGCTGCGAAGCATCCGCGGCCGGGCGATCTCGATGATCTTCCAGGACCCCATGACGGCGCTGAATCCCTTCATGCGCGTGGGCGACCAGCTCATGGAACCGTTGCAGGTGCATCGGGGGCTCTCGCGCCGCGAAGCGCGCACGCGCGCGGAGGAGATGCTCCGGCTGGTGGGCATCCAGGACGGCGCGAGGAATCTGAGCGCGTGGCCGCACGAGTTTTCCGGCGGGATGCGCCAGCGCGTGATGATCGCGATGGCGCTGATCACCCGGCCCCACCTGCTCATCGCCGATGAACCGACGACCGCTCTCGATGTGACCATCCAGGCCCAAATCCTCGACCTGATGAAGGCACTCCAGAAAGAACTCCAGACCGCGATCCTCCTCATCACCCACGATTTGGGGGTGGTAGCGGAGTCTGTGGAAGAGGTTGCGGTCATGTATCTTGGGCGCATCGTCGAACAAGCTGCGGTCAATGAGCTGTTCGCCGATCCCCGCCACCCCTACACCATAGGCCTCTTGGGCTCTATCCCCAAGCTCCACGAAGATAGGGATCGCCTGCAAGTCATCGAAGGGTTAGTCCCCGATCCCCTCCATATGCCGAGGGGATGCCGCTTCCACCCAAGGTGCCCCTTTGTCGAGGCTGTTTGTCGTGAAGAAGAGCCCCCCACGACCAGGCTGCCCGGGGATCACCTGGTCCAATGTTGGAGGGAGGTGTAACGGTGGACGCGCCTATTCTGGAAGTCCAAGATCTGAAGAAGCATTTCCCCATCAGGCGAGGAATGTTCGGCCGCCAGGTGGGAGCCATCAAAGCTGTGGACGGCATCAGCTTCCACATCCACAAGGGGGAGACCTTCGGACTCGTGGGCGAAAGCGGCTGCGGCAAGTCAACCACCGCGAGGCTCCTCGCGCGGCTAATCGAACCCACCGCGGGCATCATCAAGTTTGCCGGCCGCGATATCTTACAGCTAGAGCGAAGTGAGCTTCGCTCCTTGCGCAAGGAAATCCAGCTGATCTTCCAAGACCCCTATTCCTCCCTCAATCCGCGGATGACCATTGGCGAGATAGTCGGAGAGCCGCTGGTCATCCACGGTCTGGCCCATGGAGAAGAGAAGGACCGGACGGTCCAGCAGCTCTTAGAGGTGGTAGGCCTTGGTCCATACCATGCCAAGCGGTATCCCCACGAGTTCAGCGGCGGGCAGCGCCAGCGGGTGGGCATCGCCAGGGCATTAGCCCTGAATCCCCAGCTGATCATCTGTGATGAACCTGTTTCAGCTTTGGATGTCTCCATCCAGGCCCAGGTGCTCAATCTTCTCCAAGACCTGCAAGCGAGGTTCGATCTCACCTATCTGTTTATCGCCCACAATTTGAGTGTGGTCAAGCACGTAAGCGACCGCATCGGGGTGATGTACCTGGGCAAAATAGTGGAAATCGCCCCGAAAGATCGGCTGTATGCTGCGGCCAAACATCCTTACACCCAGGCCCTGCTGTCGGCGATTCCCGTCGCCGACCCAACGGTCAAGAGACAACGAATCATCCTGGCGGGAGATGTACCGAGTCCCCTGCATCCTCCAAGCGGCTGCCGATTCCACACCCGCTGCCGCGAGGTTGAACCAAGGTGCAGGGAAATTGAGCCCCCGTTGCAGGAAGTGGAGCCAGGACACTTTGTCGCTTGTTTGAAGTATGGCTAATACGGGAGGAGGACTGGCCATGGCCAGGATTGACTTTAAGAAGTCCCTAAAACACCTCTACCATGCCCCGAAAACCCCGGTGGCAGTCGATGTACCCGAGCTGTCTTTCCTGATGGTTGACGGCCGAGGCGACCCCAACAGCTCCGAGGAGTTTCAAGAAGCAGTCAAAGCACTGTATGGGTTGTCTTATACTCTAAGGTCCATGGCGGCACAAGCCCTCGACTACGTCGTCATGCCCCTGGAAGGCCTGTGGTGGGCCGAGGACATGTCCGCCTTCACCGAAGGAAAGAGGGCCGACTGGCAGTGGACACTGATGATTATGCAGCCAGATGTCATCACCCAAGAAATGGTTCAAGAGGCAATCGCGAAGCTGGCCAAGAAGGGCAAGGACGTGCCCGCCTCAACTAGGTTGGAGCGGTTCCACGAGGGCTTAGCTGCCCAGGTAATGCATATCGGTCCCTATGCCGCGGAAGGACCCACGATCGCCGCTTTGCACGAGTTCATCGGGTCCCAAGGCCGCTCTCCCAGGGGCAGACACCACGAGATCTATCTAAGCGATCCGAGTCGAACCGCCCCTGAGAAAATGCGGACCTTAATCAGGCAGCCCATGGGGTGATCTACCAGATAGTGTAACCCCCATCGACGACGATTACCTGACCGGTGACAAAGCTGGAAGCCTCCGATGCCAGGTAAACTGCGGTTGGTCCCAGCTCCTGGGGAGCCGCAATCCGTCCTTGGGGAGTGAGGTCAATGGATCGCTGGTAGACCACCGGATCTTGAATCCAAGGTTCGTTGAGGGGAGTGCGGAAATAGCCTGGGGCAATAGCGTTAACATTGATCCCGTAGGGAGCCCATTCCGCGGCTAAGCTCTTGGTAAGCATGACAACTCCGCCTTTAGAGGCACAATAAGCAGAGAGGCAGCGATCCCTGGCAACGATGAAGGCGTTCATTGAAGCCATGTTGATGATCCGCCCCTGCCTTCTGGCCACCATGTGCCGGCCGACGGCCTGGGAACAGAGGAAAACACCGGTAAGATTGAGATCGATCACCGCCCGCCAATCCTCTTCCGACATTTCCAAGGCCGGTAGGCGGCGATTGATCCCCGCGTTATTGACGAGGATATCGATCTGGCCGAATTCTTCCAGGGTTCTGGCGACCATCCCCTTGATCTGTTCCGAGCTGGTCACATCGACCGCCAGACTTAGAGTTCTACCGCCAAGGGACCTGAGCTCCTCGGCGGCCTTTTCCGCCCCGGGGCCGTTTATGTCGGCCAGCACCACCGCCGCCCCCGCCTGGGCCAGGGAATGGGCAATGGCAAAGCCTAACCCCTGGGCGCCGCCCGTAACCAAAGCAACCTTGCCTGTCAAGTCGAAGGGACTGTCTCCCACTTTCCCTTCCCCCTTTCCACCGCTAGAGTTCGGTATAGGCGGGAGGTCTACCTGCAGGGCTAGGGCAGCCCACGCTTCAAAAAACCGCGGAGCTATTGTCTACAGAGAGAAGGAGATCGTGGGATCAAAGTTGAAATGGATCATGTCAATTCAGGTTCTGGGTTTAGTCCCAGGCTAACAGTCAAATTCTTGAAGGAGGAACAAGGTAATGCGCAAGAACAAAGGTCTAATCACGCTACTGGTCCTGGTGGCCATGAGCCTGCCCCTCGTTGCTGCCGCAGGCAGTTGGAATGATGGTACCTTCGAGGGTACCGGCCGTGGATTCTCCAGCGACATCACCGTTGCCGTCACTATCGAAAACGGCGCTATCGTTGATATCGAGGTATTGGATGCGGCAGACACCCCTGGCATTTCGGACGCAGCTTTCGACAACATCATCCCCGCGGTAATTGAGGCCCAGAGCGTTGAAGTTGACACCGTGACCGGTGCCACCGGCAGCTCCAAAGGAGTCATCGCCGCCATCACCGCCGCTCTGGAAGCGGCCAGCAAGTAGAATCGGCGGGAAGGGAGACTAGAGTCTCCCTTCTTTTTTTAATACAGCAGTACTGCCGCCATCATCACCAGGGACCCTTCGCCAGCATTGGCAATTGAGTGCCCTGCTCCGCCGCCAGTTAGAACCGCATCACCAGGACCTACCTTTACTTCGCGACCGTTGTCATTCACCAGCCCCGACCCTTCAAGGATGAAATAGATTTCCTCTTCCCCATGGTGTTCGTGGAATCCGATGGATCCCCCTGGAGGGATGATGATCTTGGCGAAAAGCCGCGTCTTGCTGCCCAGCTCCTCCTGGGTGAACAGGTGAATGAACTCGACGTCGCCCTGGCCGCCCCGCAGATTGCTTCTGACCTCCCGAACCATCTCCTGCTCTGACCGAACCATGCAAGCAACCTCCCTTCCCATGATTTATCGTTGGTTATAACTCGAGACCCATATCCCCCGGCTTGATCCAACCGAGTCGGCGAAGCCAATTGGCAAGAACCCAAGTAAGCAGTGCCGGGAGCAGAAAATGCAGCCAGATGATGTGGGGGATGGCCCTTGGACCCATGGCTGCTATCGTGCCGATCTGACCCACCAGCCCACTAGTGCCCATGCCAGCCCCCACAGGGGTGTTTTCCATATAGAAAACCCGGGTCGCTAGGGGGCCAAGGATGGCACTAGTCAGGGTCGGAGGGATCCAGATCCGTGGGTTCTTGATAATGTTGGGCATCTGCAGCATGGAGGTCCCAAGCCCCTGGGCAATTAGTCCCCCTGGGCCGTTTTCTTTGTAGCTGGCCACGGCAAAGCCCACCATTTGGGAACAGCACCCAACGGTGGCTGCACCGGCCGCCAATCCTTCTAAGCCAAGACTGATGGCAATGGCGGCGCTGCTGATGGGCAGGGTGAGAATCATGCCCATGATGGTGGACACGACAATCCCCATGGGAATCGGGTGCAGCAAGGTCGCCCTGTTGATAATGGCCCCTAGGGATCCCATCAGCCAGGCAACGGGAGGACCAAGCAACACCCCGACCAAACCTCCCACCACGATGACAGAAGCGGGCAAGATGACGATGTCCACCCTCGTCTTGCCTGCCAGGCGCCGCCCAGTTTCAGCGCCGGCTAGAGCGGCGATCAGCGCCCCTACGGGCTCGCCGATCTGGAGGCTCCCCGCAGCGAGGGAAATACTGCCCGCACCGATGGCGCCCGTGACAGCTGAGGCGAAAATTGCCAACGGCGGTGAGTTGATCCCTGCAGCCACCGCCACCCCAATGGCAGGCCCCATCAACAGTTTGGCCATCTGGCCGAAACTGGTCAGAAAAGCCAGGTTGGTCAATCGGCCCAGTTGTTCGAGGATCAGGCCGACGATCAGGGATGCAAAGAGTCCCTGAGCCATGTAATTAAAGACGTTCACCAGATAGCTAGTAAGTCTCCGCGGCTGTTCCATCAAGATTCGGCCCTCCACTGCTATTTTCGAGGCTAATCATGCTCTGACAACTATTTCCGAGGCAACTATCGTTAGTGACTTCTGCACCATGAAATGAAATCCTTGCTAGGAAATCCCCATCGCGAAAAGTTTCACCGATATTTAACGAGCAAAATGGCAGGATTCCGCTAGGTTGAACAGAAATTGTTACAAACGCCGGAAAATGTAGGGGGTTAGTCCCTTGTTCGCTATTCTTCGACATCATTCGCTATTTCACCAGCTGTTCCTCAGCATTATCATCGTCGCGCTGTTGGGATTGGCCCTCAATTGGTTCTTCATGTTCCGCCACGGCGTAATGACTAGTTCCGAGTACTTAACCCAGGGCAA
>LSQX01288842.1_pt1 | contig 12475 bp, 10 predicted proteins | sample 654561 | NCBI WGS metagenome assembly LSQX01 (sample SAMN04489861, study PRJNA283612) | anaerobic digester metagenome | isolation source: 4 biogas reactors fed with cattle manure at either 37C or 55C with and... | place: Denmark: Kongens Lyngby | collected 2014 | reverse complement strand
ATGAGCGAGAGGATCATATCTTTGCCGGTCACCCACCCGGGGCGCTTTCCCCGGAAATCGACCCGGATGGTGGGAGGCACCCTGAGCCACGTTTCTCCCAGAGCCCAGACGGCAGCAAGGTCCGTGCTTCCCACGCCGGTGGAGAGAGCGCCCAGGGCGCCGCCGGTGCATGTATGGCTGTCCGCCCCGAGAACGATGTCCCCCGGCAGGATGTAGCCCTTTTCGGGAAGGAAGGCGTGTTCGATCCCCACCCGGCCCACTTCCCAGTAGAGCATTCCCTGTTCTTTGGCGAACTCCCTGCCGTTCTTGGTCTGTTCCGCCGAGGCGATGTCCTTGTTGGGGGTGAAATGATCCGGGAGGAGGGCACACCGCTCAGGATCGAACACCCTGTCCGCCCCCATTTCCCGGAACGATGCCGCCGCAGGTGCCCCGGTGATGTCGTTCGCGAAGGCGAAGTCAACCTTCACCTGGCAGATTTCACCCTCCACGGCCTTTTGTGACGAATGGGCCGCTATGATTGCGCTAACCAACGTTCTTCCCATACAAACGCACTCCTTTCGAAACCGCCTTCTGAAAGAGGCGGTTGATTCCATCGATATATGCCTTGATGCTCGCTTCTATGACATCGGTGCTGGCTCCCCGGCCGGAGACCCTGATTCCCTCGAAGAGCAGGGTGACCCTCGCTTCGCCGATGGCGTCCGACGCCTCAGTGACCGACCGTATGGAGTAGTTCTCCAGCTCCGGCTCTATGCCGACGATACGGCGGATGGCCCTGTAGGCGGCGTCCACCGGTCCGTTGCCCGTGGCCGCGTCCGTGCCCTCCCGGCCGTCATCCTCCAGTGTGACGGTAGCTGTTCCGTGTCCTTTTCCCACCTGGACGAGGAAGGTCTTCAGGACGATCCTCCTGCTTTCGGCGGCGGCAAGGATTTCGCTGTTGATCATGGCTTCGAGGTCCTCTGAGGTGACGATCTCCTTCCTGTCGCACAGGGTCTTGAAGAGGGTCATGGCCTCGGTGAGCCTCTCTTCTGAGAGGGAGAACCCCATCTCCTCGACTCTCTGCCGGAAGGCGTGCTTTCCCGAATGCTTGCCCAGGACGAGCCTGCTGCCCGGAGCCCCCACGTCCTCGGGATTCATGATCTCGTAAGTTGCCCGGTTGCAGAGCACTCCGTGCTGGTGGATGCCGGCCTCGTGGGCGAAGGCGTTTGAGCCGACGACGGCCTTGTTGGGGGGTACCGGGAACCCCGTCATCCTCGATACAAGGGAGCTGACGCCCCAGAGCTTTGTTGTATCCAGGGATGTTTCGCAGCCGTAGCTGTCCCTCCTTGTCCGAAGTCCCATGGCCACTTCTTCAAGGGACGCGTTTCCGGCCCGTTCCCCCAGGCCGTTCATCGTGCACTCCACCTGCCTGGCCCCTGCCCGCACGGCCGCAAGGGAGTTCGCCACCGCCATGCCGAGGTCGTTGTGGCAGTGTACTGACCAGGTCACCCCGGGACGGTCCGTCGCCTTGATGACCGCATCGACGAAGGAGCCGAATTCCTCGGGAACTGCGTATCCCACCGTGTCGGGGATGTTGAGGGTAGAGGCTCCGCAGTCGGCGGCGGTACGGAAAACCTCTGCGAGGAATGCCGTGTCGGAGCGGCTCGCGTCCTCGGCGGAAAACTCCACGTCTTCCACGAGGGAGCGGGCATAGGTTACAGCCTGCCTGACCTCACCGAGAACCTGTTCGGGGGTCATCTTCAGCTTGAACTCCATGTGAATGGGACTCGTGGCAATAAACGTGTGGATTCTGCCCCTTTCGGCTCCCCGGAGCGCCCCGGCGGCGGAGCGGATATCCTCTTTCCGTGTCCTGGCGAGGCCTGCGATGACAGGTCCTTTCACCGTACCGGCGATGAGCTTCACGGCCTCGAAGTCGCCGGGAGAGGCTGCCGGAAAACCGGCCTCGATAACGTCCACGTTCATCTTCGCGAGCTGGAGGGCTATCCGCAGCTTCTCTTCCCTGTTCAGGTTGATCCCGGCAGCCTGCTCTCCGTCCCGGAGGGTGGTGTCGAAAATACGTACCCTGTGGTTCTCCGTCATGTCCTTCTCTCCTTTCATCCTGTCCCTTCCCGGAAATAAAAAAAGAGCCGGAACCTCCTTGAGAGAGGTTCCGGCCCGGGAATGCCGTTCCGCAGCTTACCAGGCTGCCGGCGTTCCTGGGGGGAACCGGCAACCGAGGAGGAGGCACAGGGAGGAAGATACGGTGCGAAGGCACTGTACTGATCCTGTCATGGCTGGTTCCCTCCTTTCCTCGGGGCTTGGTAAGATTCGACCATTTTGGGGGAGGAGTCATGAAATGTCAATACCAAAGCAAAAGAGAGATAAAAAGAGTATTTTCAAAAAATGGTCTGGAATTAGCCCGAATCTCCCCTTTTCCGGAGGTTCATAGAGAGGGGATTTTACTGTAATATAAGAAACCGGAAAAAAAGAAGTGCGGCACAGACAAGGAAAGCGGAGGTGGGCGAAGTGAAGTTCAAAGAAGACAGCCGGTACCGCCAGGCGAACCGCGAGGCAGTCATATCCCTCGGCATGTACGTCCTGTTCTTTGCATGGTGGTATTTCACAGCTTATGGTCTCGGCTCGGGAGATCCGGGGGAGTATACCTACGTCCTCGGGCTGCCCTCGTGGTTTTTTTACAGCTGCATCGTCGGATACCTCGGGATTTCCCTGGTGGTCTGGGCGGTGGTCCGCCTCTTCTTCTCGGAGGATTCAATCGAGGGGAATGATTCCGAAGAGACTGGAGGCAGGCAGAAATGAACAGCTTGAACATGATTCTGCCGCTGGTGGTGTACCTCGTCCTCGTTTTCGCCATTGCGGTGTGGGGAAAACGGGCAGCGGCAAAAACGTCCGATGTCAAGGGTTTTCTCGAGGAGTATTTTCTTGGCGGCCGTTCCATGGGGGGCTTTGTCCTGGCCATGGCTGTGATCACCACCTACACCAGCGCCAGCAGTTTCGTCGGCGGCCCCGGGGTTGCCTACAAGCTGGGGCTCGGCTGGATTCTTCTCGCCATGATCCAGGTGCCCACGGCGTTTCTTACCCTGGGCGTCCTCGGCAAAAAATTCGCCATCGTCTCCCGTAAGGTGAATGCCGTGACCATCACGGAATACCTGAGAGCCCGGTATAAGAACGAACTCGTGGTGGTGATCGCCTCCCTTGCCATCCTGGTATTCTTCATGGCCTCCATGCTGGCCCAGTTCATAGGCGGGGCGAGGCTCTTCCAGACGGTGACGGGCTATCCCTACCTCGCGGGGCTCATTATCTTCGGCATCACTGTGGTAATCTACACCACAGTGGGAGGCTTCCGGGCGGTGGTGATCACCGATACGATCCAGGGGTGCGTCATGATCTGCGCTTCGGTGGCCCTGCTGTGGGCTGTTGTGAACGCAGGGGGCGGCATGGAGAAGATCATGGCCGTCCTCCGGGAAACGGACCCCGCCCTTCTCACTCCGACGGGGCCGGGGAACGCCATCCCCAAGCCCTTCATTCTCTCCTTCTGGGTTCTTGTGGGCTTCGCCGTCCTCGGCCTGCCCCAGACCACCCAGAAATGTCTCGGCTTCCGTGATGCCCGGTCCATGAACAACGGCATGATCATCGGCACCTTCGTGGTTGGTTTCCTCATGCTGACCATGCACCTCGTGGGAGCCCTCGGACGTGCCGTCCTGCCCGGGATCGAGGTGGGCGACCTCGCCGTGCCCACTATAACGGTAAAACTGCTTTCCCCCTTCTGGGCGGGAGTATTCATCGCCGGGCCCCTCGCCGCCATCATGTCCACCGTGGACTCCATGCTCATCATCTCTTCCGCGGCCATCGTGAAGGATCTCTACCATCACCATGCGGTCAGGAAGAATCTTCCGGTCACCCCGGAGAAACTGGGACGGATGAGCCTGGTCGTTACAGCGGTGATAGGCACAATCGTTTTCCTGGCGGCACTCCGTCCTCCGTCGCTGCTGGTGTGGATCAACCTCTTCGCCTTCGGGGGTCTGGAAGCGGTCTTTTTCTGGCCTACGGTGCTGGGACTCTACTGGAAACGGGCCAATGCCACGGGGGCCCTTCTCTCCATGGCTGTGGGCTGCGGAACCTTCTTCTGGCTCATGATCGCCAAGATCCAGGTCGGAGGAACCCACCAGATCGTGCCCACAATTGTGGTAGCCCTTGCCGCCTTCATTCTCGGCTCGTATATCGGGAAAAAGCCTGATGACGAAACTCTCGCCGCTTTCTGGGGAAGGGAATGAGGCAGTGAAGCCCTGCGTAGGCTGACAAAAGCAAACAGGAAGAAAACACGCTTGACTCGTGTGTCACTTTGGGACTATTCTAGTACTGAGGTTCTTTTCAGCGTTCCGGTGTGCAGTTTTGTTGGAGAAAAGGCGTCCAAAGCCAGCGAGGGGAGGCAATAATCCCCTGTATCTGCCCTGTTGGGCGGAATGCGTTGAGGAGGTGGATTTCTTCATGGACAAAATTACCCGGGAGGAGCTCAAGGAACTGTCCGCACACTCGAGGGAACTTTGTGTATCCCTTTTTATGCCGGCGTTCCGGGCCGGAAGGGAGACGGAACAAAACCAGATCCGCTTTAAAAACCTGCTCAGGGAGACGGAGAACAGGCTTTCCGCCTCAGGATCACGGTCACAGGAAATCCAGGAACTGCTCAAACCGGCCCGGAGCCTTGTAGACGACCCCTTGTTCTGGCAGCGCCAGGGAGACGGCCTCGCTGTTTTCCTGGCCGCGGGGTATTTCAAAAACTACAGGCTTCCCCTTTCATTCCAGGAATCGGTCACCCTTGCCCGCCGCTTCCACTTTACCCCTTTGCTTCCCTATTTCTCCGGAGAAGGCAGGTTTTATGTCCTTGCCCTGAGCCGGAATATGATCAGGCTCCTGGAGGGATCGCGGCACACCGTGGACGAAGTCGACGTGGAGTCCCTTCTTCCGAGCCTGGGAGATGCCTTCCGCTTCGACCGTTTTGAAAAGCAGCTTCAATTCCACACGGGGACGGCAGCCGGAAGATCGGGGGGCAGGGCGGCCATGTTCCACGGCCATGATCCGAGTGATGAAGAGAAGGGAAGGCTCCTCCGGTGGTTCCGGAAAATTGACGGGGATCTTCCGGATATCCTCCGCGGAAGCAGATCCCCCCTTGTTCTGGCAGGTGTTGAATACCTGCTCCACATCTACAGAGAGGCCAATTCCTATCCATTCCTGCTCGACGAGGGTGTTCCGGGGAATGCCGACGATCTCCGTCCGGAGGAACTTCACGGACGGGCCTGGCCCATTGCCGAAAAGGCCCTTTCAAGGGGAACCGGCCAGGCACTGGATCGGTATGCGGAACTGTCCGGGTCGGAGAACGTATCGTCCAATGTGGAAAAAGTGCTCGAAGGTGCCCACCATGGAAGGGTGGACGCTCTTTTCGTGGACGGCGGCGCCCGCATGACCGGATGCTTCGACCAGGAAGAAAGCAGGGTCCTCACCGGTGAGTCTTGCGGGGGCGAGGAGGAGGATCTTCTCAATCTTGCGGTTGTCCAGACACTCATCCACGGAGGAACGGTATTCGCGATAAGCTCTGGAGCCATGCCGGGCGGCGAGCCGCTGGGAGCTATCTTCCGGTTCTGAAGGCCTGAACACGCCGGAGGGTGCGGGTATACCCGCACCCTCCGGCGTGTTCAGGCAGTCCGGGCGTTAATTTTTGTTTTTTCCCGGAATTTTCCTTTCGCAGGGTACCCCTGTCTGGCACTTCCCGCATCCGTAGCGCGGGGAGTGCTTTTTTTTCATGAGGTCAAGGTACTCCGAGCAGAGAACATGGTCCTTGCCCTTTTCCAGGGAAATCGCACCGGCGGGGCACTTCGCGGCGCATTCGCCGCAGAGGGTGCAGTTCCCGTACAGCTCCTCCGGGATGACATTGTCGGGAGCCAGGGGGATGGTGGTGATCACGCTGCCGAACCTCCCTGCCACCCCCAGGGAGGTAATGAGTCCCTTTGAGAGGCCGAAGGTACCGAGACCGCAGACAAAGGCCACATGCCGTTCGGACCAGTTGCTGGTGAAGGTCACAGGGAAAGGAGTGCCCTCCCCGTCACGGAAGACTGTGTTTTTCAGGGTGCAGGATGCGAACCGCGGGTCCACCGCGGGAGCGACCGCGTCGCCTCCTTCATCGCGGAGGTGTTCGGCGAGAGCCCGGGAAAGACGGTCTATGAACTCCTGCCCCTCTATTCTTCCATGGAGCCATTCCGGGGCGGGTTCAGGGCCGGATTCCGCATTGGCCTCCCGGACCCTGCCAGTGAAGGGGAGGAAGAAAGATACCACTGAACGGGCTCCGGGAAGCCATTCCCGGGGAAGAAGAAACTGGGGGCCCACAACTCCCTCCCCTTTCAGGAGGAGGAAGGCCGGGTCATCGGCGGCGGCTGTACCCACGAGAGCGGGAGAAAACATCTCCATTCCCGCAAGGTCGTTCCGGAGGGCTTTTTCCGGCGAAACCACGTTCCAGCCGGAATCGTTTCTGAAGGCTTCGATGAAATTGAGGATATCCGTGGTTTCCATGGCCTTCCCTCCTGTCAGTTGTTCATTCCGGTGATATCTCCCTTTATACCCTTCCGGTTTCGAACCTGCAACGGGGAGAATACAACTTTTCCATCGTTGACTGTTTTTGAGGAATTGGAGTACTCTACAGGCTGGCTGCCGGTATGCAGGAGATGGAACGCCGGCGGAAGGATGGGGGGTATGGAAGTGAAAGTGTATCTTTACGTGCTTGATGCTCTTGCCGACTGGGAAATCGGTTATATTACAGCGGAACTCCACAGCGGCAGGTTTTTGCGGAAAGACGCGGCGGTGTCCCTCCTGAGGACCGGAAAATCGCTCTCGGGAGTCGTCTCCATGGGAGGAGTTCCCCTGGTCCCCCAGGTGCCCCTGGGAGAGGTCTCCTTTTCCGGAGATGATGTGCTGGTGCTCCCCGGGGGGGACGGATGGATGACGGAATCCCATGATGAACTGGTCTCCCTTTTGCCTGATCTGGCTTCAAGGGGGACTCTCCTTGCCGGAATATGCGCGGGAACGGTTCCTCTTGCCCGGGCGGGGCTGCTGAACGCCAGGAAGCACACCAGCGTTGCCAGGGAGTTTCTCGAGGCGGTCTGCCCTGAGTATTCCGGGGGGACGCTGTACGCCGATGCATCCGCCGTCCGGGATGGACGCCTGATCACCGCCACCGGAGTGGCTCCTTTGGAGTTTTCCCGGGAGCTCTTCGCAGAGATGGCCGTGATGAAGCCGGAGACCCTGGAAAACTGGTATCTGCTCCACAAGACCGGGGAGACACGGTACTATTATGGCCTTGAGAATTCTTTGAAAGAATAAACAGGGGCGCATCCCGTCACCGAACCTTTCGGGACAGGAGGAGTGCCGGTTTGCAGGGGGATGTCATGGAGCTGGAAACCTATATTGTCAACGCCTTCGCAGATGCCCCCGGACGAGGAAACCGGGCCGGGGTGGCCGTGTCGCCGGAGCACCCTCCGGAGGATGTGATGCAGCTTGTGGCTGCCGATATGGGGGCATCCGAGACCGCATTCGTTGCACCCGGGGAACGGGCCTGGAATATCCGGTGGTTTTCGCCTCTGAAGGAAATGTCCCTGTGCGGGCATGCCACCCTCGCAGCCTCGCGGGTGCTCTTCGGGAAAGAGCCCCTGACCGACTCCCTGGTGTTCCGCTACTCCGGGGGAATTCTTCCGGTTCATCGATACCCGGACGATTCCATCGGAATGGAATTTCCCCTGGACGATTATCTGCGGTGTCCGCCGGAAGCCGCCTTCTATGATTTCTTCGGACCTCTCAGGGTGACGGACTGCATTTGCGGCCGGAGAACCGGGAAAGTCATCATCGTCACCGATGAGGGAACGGACCTGAAGGCGATCACACCGGACTTCAACAGGATGGCGGAGTACAGGGGGGTCTGCAGCAGCGGAATCGCCGTCACCAAAGCCTCGTCGGTCTACGATTTCGAATCCAGGTACTTCAACCCCTGGGCGGGAGTGAACGAAGACCCGGTCACGGGCTCTGTCCATACTGTGCTTGCCCGGTACTGGAGCGATCGGCTGAAAAAGAAGTCTCTCGCCGCATTCCAGAATTCGGCCCGCCCGGGGGAACTGCTTCTCACGGTGGAGGAGGACCAGGTAGAGATCCGTGGGAAAGCCCGTATTGTCATGCAGGGAACGTTTTTTTTCTAGGAGACATTTCTCTCCCTGGAGAAATATTCTGAAGAAGATTTGGTAAAAACAGGAGAAGTTTTATAAAAATATAGAATAAATCCACCTGTTAATGGAATAGTTGGCACGTTTGCATTTGTCAGACATCGATGGTGCATGTAGACTGTGGACCTATACGAAAGAGTTCCCGATTCCCACATTCCTGCTCCAAGAGAAGGGGGCGTCACCTGTAAGAAGAAGACTGTTTCTGGGAGTGTTCACTCTGCTGTTTGTTTTTCTGGCGGCATCAGCGGCATTCGCCGCGCCGAAGGTGATCAAGATCGGCCATACCGGTACCAAGGACCATCACTACCAGATGTACCTCGAAACCTGGGCGGAGAAAGTTGCCGCTGCGACGGACAACCGGTACGCCTTCGAAATTTATCCTTCCGACCTGTACGGCAAGCCCAATCAGCTTATCGAGGGGGCGCAGCTCGGCACGACCGATATGGTTCTCGCCACCGGATCTCTTCTGACTTCGTACAACCCCAAAATCGGTGTCCTCAGCCTTCCCTTTATCTTCAAGGATTCCCAGGAAGCCCACGATGTTCTGAACGGTCCCGTGGGCAAGGAATTTGAAGAAGGACTGGCGAAGAGAAACCTCATCATCCTCGGGTGGTGGGAAAACGGCATGCGCCATCTTTTCCCCCCGAAGCCGGTGAACGGCATCGAGGATCTCAAGGGACTGAAGCTGCGGGTCATCAACTCCGCCGAAATGATCGATACCATCAACGCTTTCGGAGCCAGCGCTGTTCCCATGGCCTTCAACGACGTATATTCCGCCTGGCAGCTCAAGACCATCGACGGATGCGAAGGAACGACGACCCACATGCTCACCCAGAAATACTTCGAACTGACGAAGAGCGCGGCACTTCTGTGGTACATGCACGTCTCCAATCCCCTTGTGGCTTCAAAGAGATTGTGGGACTCCATTCCAGATGCCGACAAGGCGGTTTTCCTCGATGAGGCGAAGAAAATGAGCGCTTTCTCTTTCGATTTTCAGCGGCAGATGGACGAAAAGGAGATCAAGCAGTGCGAGGAGCTCGGCGTGGTTTTCACCCGGCCGGACCGGGAGCCTTTCGTCCAGGCCGTCGCTCCCGTGTATGAAAAATATCGTCCGAAGTACGGCGATATGATCGACAAGATCCAGGCTATAACCCAGAAGAAATAATCCATTAGAATCAACTGAATCGAGGCGATCCGGGAACCTCTTGCGAGGCATTTCCCGGATCGTCCCCGTAGTGGATCCATTCTTTTTCGCTTTTCAGGTCAAATTGCCGGGAGGTCCATCGGACTATGCTCAGACTGCTAAAATATTTAAACGACAAGATAACCTGGCTTCTGAACTGGCTCATGATTGTTCTCATGTCGCTTATGGTGGTGTTCATCGTCGCCCAGGTTTTTTACCGCTATGTGCTCATGAAGCCCCTCTCATGGTCGGAGGAACTTTCCGGGTACCTGTTTTCCGGAGTGTTTTTTTTCGGCTCGATCCTTCTTTTCCGTGAGTCGAAACATATAAACATGTCTCTCCTGGTGGAATCCATAAAGAACCGTTTCGTGAGAGAACTCGTCACTGTCATTGCCCATCTGTTCTCTTTTTTCTTCCTTGCGGTCATGGTCTGGTATTCATATCCCATGGCACTGCAGATTCTCGAGTTCGAGGTCGTTTCACCATCCATGGAGTGGCTCCGGATCGGTTATGTCTTTCTGATAGTCCCGGTGGCCAGTTTTCTCTCCCTGGCTGTTTTGCTGGAAGTTATCCTTGATTCGCTTGTCAGGCTGAAGGAGTCACGATCATGAGTATTTTTCTTGTACTTTTCTTCATTTTCTTCCTGCTCATAGGGGTCCCGATCGCTGTCTCCCTGGGGCTGACATGTATTTTTTCAGTCCTCGTCACCGGGGCTTTCGGAGTTGAGGTGCTGATCCAGAAGACGTTCAACGCGGGAAATTCCTTTGCTCTCATGGCGATTCCCTTCTTCATCCTGGCAGGGAATATCATGGCAGCGGGGGGAGTTTCGAGAAGGCTTGTGAATCTCGCAGGCGCCCTTTTCGGGAGAATGAGCGGCGGGCTGGCCCTTGTGGCTACCCTTGCATCCACATTTTTCGGGGCTGTTTCGGGATCGGCCCCTGCCACAACTGCCGCTATCGGCGGCGTCATGCTCGGTCCCATGGCTGAAAAGGGCTACGACAAAAATTTTGCAGGCGCTGTCGTTGCAGCTTCGGGAACCATAGGCCTCATCATTCCTCCCAGTCTGACCATGGTCCTGTACGGAGTGTCAACGGGGGTTTCGATCGGTGAACTTTTTATTGCCGGAGTTGTTCCGGGACTCATCATCTGCGTCGTCCTCATGGCGGTAGAATATGTCATTTCTCTGAAGCGGGGGTACAAGGGAGACGAACCTGCCTCCTTCAAAACGATTTCACGGTATTTCAGAGAAGCGGTTTTCGCTCTTTTCATGCCGGTCATCATTCTCGGAGGGATTTATGCCGGAATTTTCACCCCGACGGAATCAGCGGCGGTGGCAGTGGTCTACGGCCTGATTGTCGGCATATTCATCCACCGGGAACTTACCTGGAAGGACGTGTCGAAGCTCATACTGAAATCTGCAAAATCCACGGCCCTCGTCATGTACCTTATGGTCACCGCAGAGGTACTCACCTATGTTCTTGTGAGCGAGCAGATTCCCCAGACCATCGCCGCCTCGATACTCAACGTTTCAACCAATGCCGTTGTGGTGCAGCTCATCATGGTGTTCATCCTTCTGGTAGTGGGGACATTTCTGAACAATTCCGCGGCCATGGTGCTTCTTGCCCCGATTTTTTACCCTATCATAATGAGCCTGGGCGTTGATCCTCTCTTCTTCGGGATTATCATGGTCATTTCGCTGGCTATAGGGCACAATACGCCTCCCGTCGGCCTGTGTCTTTTTATCGCGTGCGACATAGGCAACCTGAAGCTGGAGTATCTTGTAAAGGAGATCATTCCTCTGGTGGCCGCGCTTATCGTAACAGTGGTGGTGCTCAATTTCTTCCCTGACGTGATCCTCTTCCTTCCAAGAATGATGCGGTAAATGCAGAAAGAGAACGCCGGAATCCCGTTGCGGGTATCATCCGGCGTTCTCTTTCTGTGCTCTGCATTTCTCCCGGCGGCTACCTCCGCAGGATCTTAACCGCTTTTTCGATCCGTTCCAGTCCCTCTTTCAGAAGCACCCTCGGGGTGGCGATGTTGATTCGGGCAAATCCTGTTCCGCCGGTGCCGAACCAGTGCCCCCCGTCGAGGGCGACACCGCCCTTTTCCACGAGGAGGTTCTGCAGTTCCGGTCCGGTCATGTTCAGGGAGCGGCAGTCGAGGAGAGGAATATAGGTCCCTTCCGGCCGGATGAGCCGGATTTCGGGAAGTTTTTCGGCCAGAAACGCTTCGATGAAGTCGAGGCTGCCTTCAAGGTAGACGAGCAGTTCATCCAGCCAGGCATCCCCTTTCGTGTAGGCCGCCTCCAGGGCAATTGTCCCGAAGACGTTCCCCCCGTCGATGTGGAGGAAGTCGATGACGGACTGGTAATTGTCCCGGAGCCGTTTTGAAGGAATGATGACCGCGGCGGTGCTGAGTCCTGCAATGTTGAAGGTCTTGCTCGGCGCCACGGTGGTGATGCACAGGTCCCGTATCTTTTCGGAGACGTCGGCGAGAGGGGTGTGGCGGATTCCCCCGAAGAGGATGTCGCAGTGAATTTCGTCGGAAATGACGATAACTCCCCGGGAGGCGCAGATATGGGCGAAGGTTTCCAGCTCCTCCCTGGTCCAGACCCTCCCGCAGGGATTGTGGGGCGAACAGAGGAAGACGAGTTTCACGGACGGGTCGTCCAGCTTTTTCTCAAGGTCGGCGAAGTCCATCTTGAAGCGGCTTCCGGTAAAAATCAGCGGGTTTTCCACAACGCGGCGTCCCCGCCCGGTGATGGTGGCGAAGAAGGGATAATAGACCGGAGGCTGGACGAGCACGCCGTCCCCGGGTTGGGTGAAGGCGAGGATTGCAGCGGCCAGGGCAGGCACCACGCCGGGAGTGTGGCGGATCCATTCCGTGTCCGGCCTCCATCCGTGCCGGCGCTCGAACCACCCGGCAATGGCCTCACGGTATGGGGGCAATCGGCGGGTATAGCCGAAAATGCCGTGGTCCACCCGTTCCCGGAGGACCTCGACGACCTCGGGCGGTGCCTTGAAGTCCATGTCGGCCACCC
>LSQX01016968.1_pt1 | contig 12475 bp, 7 predicted proteins | sample 654561 | NCBI WGS metagenome assembly LSQX01 (sample SAMN04489861, study PRJNA283612) | anaerobic digester metagenome | isolation source: 4 biogas reactors fed with cattle manure at either 37C or 55C with and... | place: Denmark: Kongens Lyngby | collected 2014 | reverse complement strand
TCCACGAGCGCCCAGATCTGGTCGAGGCTCAGCTCGGCGCCGGTGTGCGGGTCCAGCATGGCGGCGTGGTAGACATACGTCTTGCACTCCTCCAGGGCGGCGCGCACGGTCAGCTCTTGCACGTTGATGTTCGTGCGGTTCATTGCCGCCAGGTGCGGAGGCAGCTCGCCCACCCTCATGGGCTGGATGCCATTCTTGTCGATCAGGCACGGCACCTCCACGCAACACCCCTCGGGAAGGTTATCGATCAGGCCGTCGTTGAGCACGTTGCCGTGGATCACCGTTGGCTCGCCCGTCTCCATGGCGTGGATGATTCGCGAGCCATACTCCGAGGTGCGGCGCAGCGATTCGAACCCCTTGCCGGCTTCCAGGTCCGCCGCCATCTTCGCCCAGCTCGCGTTCTGGTTGATGCACCGGCGCGGGTACTCATCCAGCGGTATGTTGTACTGCTCGATCAGATCCGGACGGTCGCGCTTGATGTGCCACGGGGTGTACTCGCTGAAGTGCTCGCTCGACTCGGTGATGTAATAGCCGATGCGCAGCATCATATCGAGGCGGACGCGGTCCCAGTCCGGATAGTATTCGCGGCTGGCCACCTTCTCGAAGATGCGCGGGTAGAGATCCTCGCCGTTATGCTCCAGCGTCAGGTAGAACGCCATGTGGTTGATGCCGGCGCAGGTGTAGTTCACCTCGTCGGGGTTGACGCCAATGGCCTGGCAGAGGTGGCGGTAGCTGCTCTGCACGCTATGGCACAGGCCGATGGTGTTGATATCGGTGCCGGCGAGCATCGCCCACGTGTTCATCGCCATCGGGTTGACGTAGTTGAGGAAGGTGACGTCGGGGCAGACCTCCTCCATGATATCGGCGTATTCGAGCATCACGGGGATGGTGCGCAACGCCCGGAAGATGCCCCCGATCCCAAGCGTATCGCCAATCGTCTGGCGCAGCCCGTACTTCTTCGGGATCTCGAAGTCGGTGACGGTGCATGGCTCGTAGCCGCCTACCTGGATCATGTTGACGGCGTAGTCGGCGTCCTCCAATGCCTCCTCCGCGTCGGTGGTGGCGATGATTGTGGGCTTCGCCTTCCAGGCCGCGGCGACCTGGCGCGCCATCTTCTCCGCCGTGCGCAGGCGCTCCTGATCGATGTCGTAGAGCACATACGTGCCCTCGCTCAGCTCCGGATAAGACAAGCAGTCGGACAACAGGTTCTTTGCAAAGACGACGCTCCCTGCGCCGATCAAGGTGACCTTTGGCATCTACACTCCTTTATACTCTCTCTCGCTTCCCCCTGAAGGCCAGGAAACCGTAAAGAACAGCAAGCCCGCTCGCGCCGGCTCCCTCTCCCATCACGCCTTCACGCCCTCCGGGGACACACTTCACCCGCACACTCAAGCATACTTCTCAGCCGTCTCGATGGCAAGCCGGCTCCAGACGTGGAGGCGGTCCGGATGGCCGGCGAGCGTCTGCAACTCGCGGAGGACCACCTGGTAGTGGCATCCCTGCAACTGGCGCATCCCCGCTTCCAGATCGCGCCGCAGCTCCTCCGGATCCTCCGGGAAGACCACCGCGCTCGCCTTCTGCCGCCACATGATAACATACCGCCCGGCGACGCGCTCGATCACCCGGCCGAGATCGGTCCACGCGCTACAGACGAAGAGGCGCAGGTTCGGAATCGAGAGCACCCCGTCGATCTTCTCCGTCAGGTTCTCGCAACAGCCGTAGGCCGTCAGGCCAAACCGCTCCAGGATCGGCTTCTGGTACTGGAGGAGGAATTCCTCCCACATCGCCGGGGAAACGGGGTCGAACTCCTGGCTGTTGGCGCACCCCCAGAGGTTCGCGTAGGTGAGGGGCCCGCCGTCTGGGTCGGGACCGATCGGGTCGCTGCAGAACATCCCGCCCACGTTGTTGGGCGAGAGCAGCCCCATCGCCTCCACCTGATCCATCGTCTGAAGGACGCCATCGCGCAGATGCGCCATGAGGCGGTGGACCCAATCCGGGCTCTCGATCATGTCGATCATCAACTGGGTCAGGCCACGCAGGGCTGCGGCCACCGTGCAGATCGTCGCGTTCAGAGGCGGCTCGCAGGTAAGCCGGACCGGCAGGAGATCGCCGAGGAGGTCATGGGCGCGGGCAAGCGCGGCCTCGGTCTGCTCTTTGCTCAGGCGCACGGATGGCAGGCGCAGGCGCTCGATATCCTCCAGGCGCTTCAGCGGCGGATCGTAGACCCAGGCGCCCCCCGGACGCGATGGAGGAATGCGGTTCATCTCCACGCCCCAGGTGTTGAGGGGATCGCGCTCCAGGATCGCCGGCACGGCAAAGGTGCCCTCCACCGGGGTGTCATCGCCGATGTCGTGCTTGATCAGCGTCATGCGCAACTCGCATTCGACCATGCGCATCCAGGGATCCTGGCAGACGAGCGCCTCGGACGGAAGGAGTTCCGCCCAGGCACCCACCGGACGGCACCACACCGGCGCGCGGTCCGGCCGGCGCATCGCGTTCACGTCCCGCCAGCGCCGGCAGATCGCCTCNNCTTCTCTCTCCTATCTTGACCATCTGCCGGCATCAGCAATGCCTCGCACGGGCAGCCCCGCGCGAACTGCTCGCTCTCGACCAACTCTCCTGGACCGCCGGTCCCGGCCTGCATGGGCATTCCCAGCACCCCGAGCAAGGAGGCACGCCCATCGCCAGCGAACTTCTCCGCGGAGGCTCAGGCCATGCCAGAGATGACATCGCGCCAGCGGCTGCTCGCCGCGATGCGCCGCGAACAGCCCGACCGCGTTCCCATCCACGTCCGCGGCGTGCCCGCCTGGAACGAGGAGTGGGTGCGCACCCGCCACCCCTCCTATGCCCCCGTTATCGAGGCGGTCGCAAGGCATGGCGATCTCGTCGCCACCTGGTCGCCCCCGCAGGGCTTCTTCCTCTCCGCGGCCCCTCTGGAGACCGAAACGACGCGCATTCCCGCGGGCGACTGGGATATCCAGCGGATCACTCTCCGCACGCCCCTGGGCCCGCTCACGCACGAGCGCCACATCAGCCGCTCGGGGATGCCCGGGCTTACCACGCGCTTCTGGATCGAAACGCTGGAAGACGTGGAACGCTTCCTCTCGCTTCCCTACGAGCCCGTGAAGGTGGATGCAGCCCCCTTCTTCGAGCTGGAACGTCAGCTTGGCGAGCGCGCTCTCGTCATCACCGGCCTGAACAACCCCGCCACCTATACGCACATGCTTCTGGGATCCGAGCGGCTGGCAATCTGGAGCATTGAGGAGCGCGCGCTCATCTCCCGATTGATGGGCCTCTTCGCCGAGCGCGTATATGACCTGGTACGCGCCCTCCTGGAGGCCAACGTCCGCGGCGTTTTCGGCTTCACAGGGGAGGAGTATATCGGCCCGCCGCTGCAGTCGCCCCGAGACTTCCGGGAGTGGGGCACGTGCCTGGAGCAGCCGATCGCGGAGCTCCTGCACCGGTATGGCTGCCTGATGCACATCCACTGCCACGGCCCGATGGATGCCATCCTGGAGGAGTTCCCTGCCATCGGGTGCGATTGCCTCCACCCAATCGAAGCGCCTCCCCTCGGCGATGTGCCCCTCGCGGACGCGAAACGCCGCATCGGCGACCGCGTTTGTCTGGAGGGGAACGTCCAGATCGGTGACCTCTACTCGCTCACTCCGCCTGAGATTCGGGAGCTGGTCCGGCACGCGATCGACGATGGCGCGCCGGGCGGCGGCTTCATCCTGTGCCCCACTGCCTCGCCTTTCACCCCCACCCTGGAACCTAAGGTGGTCGAGAACTACCTGGCGTTCATCGAGGCCGGAGTGGAGTGGGGCAGGGCGTGAGCCGCATGCCCGAACGACTCACGCGCACTCGGGAAGCCAGACGGCCATGCGCCCTGGGGCACGGTTGTCCCAAACGCAATACGGCACGGCGCGGATGGTGACCGGCACGCGCACCGGGGGTTGGGTCCGGTAGAGGGCGCTCTCCCATCCCTCATCCGAGACCGCTACGGCCTGGCCAGCGAGCATCACCACCCCGCCCAGCACGCCTTCCTCGAAGCGGGCGGTCAACTCGGCATCGGCCGGCAGCATCACCCGGTGTATCGGGACGGGGTTATCCACGTCCTCCAGGCAGTAGACGAGGGGACCGCGCTGCAGCGCCACGCGCCCGATATCCTGGCGCGCCTCGGGATGGGCGTAGACGCGCTCCACCGGCATCGGTAGCTCCAGCTCGACACGGTCGCCGTTTCGCCACTCGCGCTCCAGGCAGGCATAGCCTTTCACCACTTTGCCTGAAAGGTCGACCGCCTCGCCGTTGACGCGCGCCGCCGTGCCCCGGCACCATCCGGGAATGCGGAGGCGCAATGTGAACCGCGCCGGCTGCTCCATCTCCAGGCGGAGCACCACGCGCCCAGTCCAGGGGTACTCCGTCTCCTGTCGGAGCGTGACCAGCGCACCATTCAATCGCAGGCGCGCGCTCCCGGCGATGTAGAGGTGCACGGCCACGCCGCCTTCGCCCATGGAGTAGACATACTGTCCCAACGAGGCGAGGAGGCGGGCGATGTTGGGCGGGCAACACGCGCACCCAAACCACGGCTGGCGGTGGTGATGCCCCAGGCTGGCAAGGGGGTTTTCATAGAAGAATCGCTCGCCATCGAGCGAGACGCCGCTGATCACGCCGTTATAGAGCGCCCGCTCCATCACGTCGGCATAACGCGAGTCGCAATCGAGCTGGAGCATCCGGTGTGCCCAGAAGACGAGGCCAATCGCCGCGCACGTCTCGGCGTAGGCGGTCTCGTTGGGCAGGTCATAATCGCAGGTGAAGCCTTCGTTCGCGCGCGTCGGTCCGATTCCGCCGGTCAGGTACATCCGGCGCAGCGTCAGATTATCCCAGAGGCGCTCGCACGCGGCCAGGAGCGTGGCATCGCCCGTCTCGCCCGCCAGGTCCGCCATGGCGCTGTAGAGGTACATCGCGCGCACGGCGTGGCCCACCACCTCGGTCTGCTCGCGCACCGGCACGTGCGCCTGGCAGTAGTCGTAGTTGCCGGAGCGATAGCGCGAGGGGTCCTCGCCCCGGGCCCTTGCCTCCTCATCGAAGTAGTAGGGCTGCCGCCCACGCTCATCCACGAAGTAGCAGGCCAGCTCCAGATAGCGGCGCTCGCCCGTGGCGCGGTAGAGCTTCACCAGCGCCAGCTCGATCTCCTCGTGCCCGCAGTAGCCTCGCTTCTTCCCCGGACCGGTGCCGAAGACGGTGCCGATGTAATCGGCGTAACGGCAAAGCGCGTCGAGGAGCGTCCGCTTCCCGGTTGCCTGGAAGTGGGCGACCGCCGCCTCCATCAGATGGCCGGCGCAGTAGAGCTCGTGACAATCGCGCAGGTTCGTCCACCGCTTCTCCGGCTCCACTACGGTGAAGTGCGGGTTCAGGTAGCCATCCGGCTGCTGCGCGGAAGCGATCAGGCCCACCACCTCATCCAGAAGCGCGTCCAGATCCGGGTTCGGATGCGTGGCGAGGGAGTAGCTCGCCGCCTCGATCCACTTGGCCACGTCGGAGTCCCAGAACTGGTGGGGCTGCCTGGGCTGGCCCGGCTGCCAGCCAAGGCGAAAGGCGTCGATGCGGCCGGTATCTTGCAGGATGCGGTACTGCAGCGGCAGCGTGACCGAGCGGTTGGTCTCCTGCCGGGGCGCCCAGAACCGGTCGTGGATACGCACGCGGTCGAGGGGTAAGAGTCGGCGCGTCGACATGGCGAGTTCTCTCCTTGGCCTGCGGTTCGTAGGGCGAGCGGGCATCACCAGCCTCGCGCCGGTAGCATAGCCCCACGAGCGGGGCTGCGCAAGCGGACCCGGTCCAGAAGCGCGTGCCGGGCCGATGCGACGGCGCCCCGCCCTGCGCCCCCTCTGACGCTTGGTGCGCCCCTGCGCCGGTGCTATACTCGGGCGCGTTCACGACCCGCTCCAGCACAGTCCCAGGTTCGGAGGTACAGATGGCCTTTGTCGATCGCATGATGCCTGCCCCGGTCGGCGGCGGATTCGCTATGGAGGACTATTGGGTATGGTGCGGCTCGGTCATCCGCGGGGATGATGCGCGCTACCACATGTACGCCGCCCGCTGGCCCAAGCGGTACCCGTTCTTTGACGGCTATCGCCTGTACTCGGAGATCGTACACGCCGTCTCACCCACGCCCGTCGGCCCCTACACCATGGCGGACGTGGCCCTGCCGCCCCGCGGCGAGGCGTTTTGGGACGGCCGCATGACCCACAACCCCACCATCCACCGGCACGGCGACACGTACCTCCTCTTCTACATTGGCTCGACGTGGACCGGCCCGGAGGTCGGCCCGCAGGAGATCGCCACCTCGCCCAAGCCGGACGCGTCCTACGCCGCGATACGCATCGGCCTGGCCACCTCGCGGTCCCTCGACGGCCCCTGGGAGCGCCGCGATGCCCCCATCCTCCTGCCCCGCCCGGGCAAGTGGGATGGCACCATCGTGACCAATCCGGCGCCCTGCGTCCTCGGCGACGGACGCATCCTGATGTTGTACCGCTCCAACACGCCGGACGGGCTGCGCATCGGGGCCGCGATCGCGGATTCTCCGAGTGCGCCGTTCGAGAGGCTCTCCGATGAGCCCGTCCTGCAGCTGACGGACGGCAACTTTGTGGAAGACCCCTTTGTCTGGTGGAGTGGCGGTCACCTGGAGCTGCTGGCCAAAGATATGACCGGAGGACTCACGGGAGAGTTCCACGCCGGGGTGCACCTGACCTCGACGGACGGGGTGCGCTGGACGCCCAGTTCCCCAGCCAAGGCCTACTCGCGACGGGTCGTGTGGAACGACGGATCGGTCACCGTGCAGGGCTCGCTGGAGCGCCCGCAACTCCTCATCGAGGATGGCCGGCCGACCCACCTCTTTGCCGCCACCGCAGACGGGCCCGGCGGATTTCGCCACGCCGCGAACACCTGGAACATGGTCATCCCCCTCGCGGGAGGGATCGACTGACGGCCGGGCGCCGGCGACCCACTAAGCATCTCTACACATCAGACTCGAGAGCCACTGGAGGAGCGAGATGGCAGGCACGATCCTGTTCGGCATCGATGTGGAGACCGCCAACGAGAACGCCGTGGGGTTCACGCGCCACGGCCTGGAGACGTTCGAGGAACTGGGCGTCCCCGTGACCTGGTACGTGACGGGCAAGACGCTGGAACGCTACCCCGACGCCTTCCGTGCGGCGGAGGAGAGCGACCTGGTGGAGCTCCAGGCCCACACGTACGACCACATCCTGCTCAAGACCATCCTCGTCGAGGTGCCCGAGGGGCAGGTGGTGCACGACAGCACCGATTTCTTTATGAAGCAGGGCGCATCACTCGAGGAGATCGCCAGCGATCTGGAGCGCTGCCAGGGGGTGTTCGAGCGGGTGCTCGGGCGCCGGGCCACGGCCCTCACCGGACCCTGGTGCTACTATCGCGGCTTGGGCGACCGGCCGGACATCCTGGAGATCGTCGACCGGCTGGGATTCCGAGCGCTCCGGACCTTTGGGCGCGACGAGCGAGACGGGCAGCCGGTGCCCCTCCGTTGGCAGCCGCGGTTCTACCGGGTGCAGGGCTTTCCCCACATCCTGGAGATCCTGATCCACGACTATCAGGACGACTTTTACTGGCGCGAGTTCGTCAAGCCTGCCCCCGATGCGCGGTACGTCGACCACCTAAAAGAAGTCGCCGACCGGGTGGCCGCCGAGGACCGGGTGTGGAGCCTCTGCTCCCACGACCACGGCTGCGCCACCCGCGAGGGGTTCGAGCAGAAGGGCGAGTGGTACCGAGAGATCGTGCGCTATGCGCAGGATCTCGGCATTCGGTTCCTGCCCATCACGGCGTACTATGACGAGATGGCTGCCCAGAAGGCCGGAAACGCGGGCTAGCGTGCGGCCGTGGGCGCGATCGGCCGGGTGACTCGAACACCGGCACACCAAGACGTCACGGGGCCCATCGGAGGCCCCGTGGCGTGTGTAGTCCAGAGGGGGATGTGGTGAAGCGGCGTGGGCTCTTTTGGCTGCTCATCGCCCTATTCGCATACATGGTCGCCAGCAACCTCGGCGACCTGCAGCGCCTGGGCGAGGTGCTGGTGCGGGGCGCCTGGGAGTGGGTCCTGGGGGCCCTGCTGGCCGGCGTTCTCTACCACGTCGCCTCGGCGTACCTGTACTACCACGCACTGGCGCTGGTGGATGCGGGCGGCCGATTCTGGGACCTCTTGCCGGTGAGCTTTGCCGCCCTCTTTGTGAACGTCACCGTGCCGACGGGCGGTTCGAGCGGCGTGGCCGTCTATGCCGACGATGCCCGGCGGCGGGGCAAGTCGGCGGTGCGGGCCACCGCCGGCGCCCTCCTGGCCCACGTGATGAACTATCTCTCGTTCGCCCCCCTGCTCATCTGGGGCATGGCGTTCCTCGCCGAGAACGGCGCACGCTCGGGCTACCACACCGTAACGGCGACCATCTTTTATGTCATTACCGTGGTGCAGACCGGCCTCCTGGCCCTGGCGCTGTGGCAGCCGAGCCTGTTGGGGCATCTGCTCCGCGGGCTACAGCGGGCGGTGAACGGCGTCGCGGGCCTGCTGCGCCTCACCCCGCCCTTCTCGGAGACCTGGGCCCAGGGGACGGCCGTAGAGTTTTCGGAGGCTGCCCGCCCCATGGCCGCCCACCCTTGGGGCGCCGTGGCGGTGTTCTTTGTCGCGCTCACGGCCCACCTGCTGAACGTCGTGTCTATGTACACCCTCTTCCGCGCGTTCTATGGACTGGTGGGCGCCGCCACACCCGCCCTGAGCTACGTGGTGGCGTTCCTCTTTCGCACCATCACCGTCACGCCCCAAGGGGTGGGGCTCGTGGAGGGCGCCATGACGGGCACGTTGGTGGCGCTCGGCACGCCGACGGCACAGGCTACCGTGATCCCCTTTGCCTTCCGGGGCCTGTCGCTGTGGCTGCCCCTGAGCATCGGCTTTGTGATGCTGCGGCGGGTGGGATGGTTCAGCGCCGCAGAGCAGCCGCGACGCGGGGCCTGGCTGGTGCAGTTCACGGCCATCCTGGTGGCGGCCGTGGCCGCGCTGCAGGTGGTGCTGGCCATCCTGCCGGTGGCGCCCGCCGACCTGGTGCTCCTCGGGAGGTTGATCCCCGCAGCGAGCGAACAGGCGGCCCGGGTGGTGACCGTGTTCGTCGCCTTTGGACTCCTGGTGAACGTGCGCGGCCTGCTCCGGCGCCGCCGGGCGGCCTGGGAGTTTACCCTGCTCCTGCTCCTGGCCACCATGGGCACGCGGCTGCTCCAGGGGCTAGACTATGCCGTCAGCAGCCTCGCTGCAGGGGTGCTGATCCTGCTCCTCTTCCAGAGGCCCCGCTACTATACGCGGCTGGAGGGACCGCGCCTGCGCCACGTCGCCCTGGCCGCCGCTGCCGCCATCGGATTCACGGCGCTCTACGGGGGGCTGGGGCTGGTGCTGCTCTCCGGGCGCTACGCGGAGCCGCTGTCGCTGGCGAACGCCCTACGAGCGGTCCTCGGCGTGTTGTGGCCGATCGCGGGGGGCGCTCCCACGCCGCTGGATCCCTATGCTGCGTACTATATGGTCTCGATCCGCGCGGTGGCTGCGGGCACCGGCCTCTACGTGCTTTGGGTGCTGCTGCGGGTGCTCCTGGTGCGGCCGCCCGCGACAGCGGAGGAGCACCGCCGCGCCGAGCCGATCGTGGCCGTCTACGGACGGTGGCCCGTGGCGCACCTGGCGCTGTTCCGCGACAAGGCCTATGCATTCAGCCTCGGGGGCTCGCTGACCGCCTACGTTCCCGAAGGGCGGGTGGCGCTGGCCCTCGGCGATCCGATCGGCCCCCGCGAGGATGCGCCCGCCGCCATCCGCGCCTTTGTGCGTGGCTGCCGCGAACGGGGCCAGCTGCCCGCGTACTATTTGGTCCGCCCGGAGACCGTGGCGCTCTGCGAGGCGGCCGAACTGCGCACGCTGTTGGTGGGCTATGAGGGCAGCGTCGATCTGCAGGACTTGAGCAGCGGTCGCTCGGAGGACGCCGCCCTGCAGGCCAGCATGCGCCGCCTGGCCGAGCGGGGCCACACCCTATGGGTATACCCCCCGCCCCTGACCGACGACGTGATGGACCAACTCCAGATCATCAGCAGCGAGTGGCTGGACGTTCGCCGCCGCGCCGAGACCCGCTTCTCGGTCGGCTGGTTCGACGACGCCTATATCCGCACGTGCCCGGTGATGGTCGTGCGCGACGCCGACGAGCAGATCACGGCTTTTGCCAACGTCGTGCTCTCCAGTGGCGCCGGACCCGCCACGCTGGACGTCCTGCGGCAGCGCTGGGACGCGGCGCCGGGAACGGTCGAGTATCTCCTCGTGGCGGCGTTCCGCTGGGCGATGCTCCAGGGCAGCACGCGGTTCTCGTTCGGCCTGCTGCACCCGGTGTCCTCGGCGGGCAGCGCCGACTCGCCCCACACTGAGGCGGCGCTCCGCCGCCTGAGCGGCCACCTCCGTCGCCTGCACGACTATCAGGGCCTTCGCCACCTCTTTCTCCGCTTTGCCCCCGACACGTCGCCGCGCTACCTGGCCTACCCCGGTGAGGCCGCCCTGCCCGAGGTGATCGAGGCGATCGTCACTGCTGACCTCGGCGGGCCCCTGTGGCACCAGCGGCTGCGCCGCGGGATGCAGCGGGCGATCCGGCGTATCGTGTGAGCCGCCGCATTGCAGCAGGTTGACGAGAACCGGGGTTCGTCCTATTCTGGAGTGCCTCCCCCTGCAGTCGCGGGGGGTGTCGGCTAGTGATAGCGCAGTGATGGAAAGCGGAGACTCGGCGTCCATGAAGCACTGGCGGCGGAACCTGTACGCGATCTGTGCAGCGCAGCTGCTGACCCTGATCGGGTTCTCATCGTATCTGTCGTTCATCCCCTACTATCTGCAGACCTTTACCGGCCTTGGCGACACGGAGGCGATGAACTGGACCGCCGGGTTCCAGACCGCCGGCATGCTGGCCATGATGATCGCTGCGCCGATCTGGGGCGGCCTCGCCGACCGCTATGGCCGCAAGATCATGCTCATCCGCTCGACGGCTGCGGCCCTGGTCCTGGTGGCGCTGATGGGCGTGGTGACGGCGCCTGGCCAACTCCTCGTGCTGCGGGTTTTCCAGGGCGTGCTGTGCGGCACCGTGTCGGCGGCCATGACGCTGGTGGCCACGGGAACGCCGGCCAAGAATCTGGGGCAGTCCCTCGGCATGCTGCAGATGACCCAGTTCCTGGCCAACGCCCTCGGCCCCTTTCTCGGGGGGCTCGCGGCCGATGCCTTTGGGTATCGGGCCGTGTTCCCCGGCGCCGCCGCGTTGATGGCGATCTCGACGACGGTCATCGTGTTTTTGGTGCGCGAGACCCGGGATCCTCAGGCGCCGGTGGTCCAGCGTGCCAAGTTCCGCCTGAGCCCCGCGCTCCTGACGCAGACGGTGGGCGCCAACGCCCTGATCCTCATCGGCAGCCTCACGGGCACGTCGTTCGCGAACTCGGTGCTTCAGCCCGTGATCCCCATGTACATCAAGTCGCTGGCGCCGGACGTGGACCGCCTGGCCACCCTGGCCGGCAGCCTCACCTCCGTTACCGCGGTGACGGCGGCGGCCGCCGCAGTGGGCATCGGGTGGATCGGGGACCGTTTCGGGCAAAAGCGCACGCTGATGGTGAGCATGGTAGGCGTCGCGCTGCTGGCCATCCCCCAGGCGTTCGTCTCCACGGCGACGCAGTTGATGATCTGGCGGGCCGTCCACGGGGTCTTCATGGGGGGCATCATGCCCACGGCCAACGCGCTGCTTGCCGGGTCCACCCCGCCCGATCGACGGGGCAGCGTGCTGGGCCTCGCCTCGGGCGCCCAGGCCGGCGGTAACGCGCTGGGCCCTGCCGTCGGTGCTGCGGTGGCGAACGCCTGGGGGATGTCCTCCTCGTTCCTCACCACGTCGGCGGTGTTCGCCCTGCTGACGACGCTGGTCGGCGCCTTTGTCCGCTCGGCGCCGCCGGCCGAGCCGGAGGAGCCCGCCGCTACGCTGGCGCCGGCCGCGGAGGGCAAGGGGTAACCAAGGCCCTCATCCCGCCGTACACCCCTCCCCCTACGGGCGCCAGATGGTCGCCGCCAGGTAGCGCTCGCCATCGCCATCGGGACGGTCGTTCCAATAGTACGCCGTGACGAGAGCGCCATCCGCACGCACCGCCGTGCGGGGGTAGCCGATGTCGTGGCTCGCGCCGTCGTCGCGCAGGACGACCTCACTGCCCCAGGTGCGCCCCAAATCGCCCGACAGCCGCGCACACATCCGGTAGGGCGGACCGCTCCGGTCGCCGTAGGTGAGACACAGGCGCCCGTCGGCCAGCCGGTGGAGGGTGGGCGGATTGCCGCTGTGGCCGGCGCCCCCAAACTCCACGGGCGTCGCCAGATGCTCCCAGGTTCGGCCATCGTCGTCCGAGGCGTACAGGTCGATCC
>LSQX01384298.1_pt1 | contig 12476 bp, 8 predicted proteins | sample 654561 | NCBI WGS metagenome assembly LSQX01 (sample SAMN04489861, study PRJNA283612) | anaerobic digester metagenome | isolation source: 4 biogas reactors fed with cattle manure at either 37C or 55C with and... | place: Denmark: Kongens Lyngby | collected 2014 | reverse complement strand
CAACCAAGGCGATCATCTTCACCCTGCCGTCGAACACCGGCGGGGTGCCGAACGGGTGCGTCTGCACGGACGCCCAGACGCTTGATGATTCTATCTTACCCGTCACGTCGTACCACATCAGGCAGTCGCTCGTCACCCGGTTGAAGTGGTCGTTGAACCAGATCGTCCCGGTCCCGTTTTCCACGCTTATGGGGTAGACGTAGTTCGTGTTCATGATCTCGGAGCCAAGTAGCTCGTAGCCCGAACCACCGTCAAACTCCACGATCGTTTCCAGGGAATAATTGTTCTGCATGTGCCCGATGTAAGGCGCCACGTAGAGCCGCGCCCATTCGACGTCTTCAGGATCGCACGGCAGGGTGAACTCCTTCTCGATCGGGGTCACGTTCGCGTACTCAAAGGCCCCGTACGCATCGTACCAGAGACCGCCGGATACTGTCCCGTACGTCCCGTTGCTGGTAACCAGGCGGTCTCCGCCCAGGTATGGGTCCGCCGATACCGGCGCTACCATCACGAGCGCCGCTATCAGCACGAGCATGCCCGTCAGCATGCACTGTTTGGTCGTTTTCATTTTCCATCTCCATGTTTGTTTGCTGTCCGGGACCATCCCCCGGCAAGAGGGGATCGTTTTAGTATGATAAAAATCTTGATATTTAATATTTGATGTGAATTTTATTTAACTATAATTTAATAAGTGCTTATAATTTTTATATTCGTGCTACCTCTCGGTATCGTCTGGTATCTGTGCCCGGCATGGTCTGAAAACAGCCGGGCGCGCGGGAACCTGCCAGGGCTCGGTACTTCGCTAAACTATTTGCAGAAGTCCCCGGAAGGCCGGATCACCGACTTTCCTTCGTGGCTTCGCGTCCAACGCGCGAGACTTCGGTCCTGCCGCCACCGCACGCGAAGTCCGGTGTCCGGGTGCTGCCGCCTCCGCGTTCAGGTGTCGCGCAAGACCGCACCGTTGCCGGGTGCCAGGATGAGTGAAGTACTGGTGCGGGAGACCGCCGGTTCGACCGCATACCTGCGGAAAAACGTTCTCAAAACCCCGGGTGGGCCCGGCCCCGGGAAAACGTTACGGCTGCGCCGGGAAAAGTGACGGCTCATCCCGGCGCAGGAGGATGGCCCTGTAAACCTTAACATGGAGATGGTTGAAGAAGAACAGGGCCGCCTTTATTGTTCGTACTTATGCGCTATTATCCTGTCGGAACGTCGTGCTGCCAGCGTATTCCCGGAATGATCGCACACGGCTGCATGGTCGGCCATGCGGCCGAACCCCGCTCGGGGGCCCGCTGCCGGTCGGCCAAAAACAGAGGGGGGACCTCTCAGCTCCCTGCGAGATCCGCATGGCATTCGACGGTCGAATACGGGACGATGGTTACGTCTTCGATCGTCTTCGACCCGCTCTTTCCTACTACCTTCACCGAATAACTGCCTATATTGAGGTAGTGGAAGGTGTGGGGCGTCACTTCGCCGGTATCCCGGCTGTAGAGGTATATCCTGGCGCCCGCTGGCTCGCTTGAGACCTCAAGCGACCCCCAGGTATAGGGCTCGAGGGCGACCTTCACCGTGGCGTCGCCGGAGCCGTCCGTCAGCAGGACCTCCCGTTCCCCGGTGATGTACCCCGGCTTTGAGACCGAGACCAGGTGTTTCCCCTCCGAGATGTTATCCACGACATACGGCGTGGCAAAGCCGGTCTGGAACCCGTCGATCGAAATCGCCGCCCCCGCCGGTGCCGACGTTACGAGAAGGCTGCAGGGCGCATCGGAAAACACGGCGTCCACGGTATCGTTCGACTCGACGGCGGCGGGTATCCGGTAACTCCGGTAACTCTCGCCGTCATAGATGGTGATATACGACCCCCCGATCCCACTGACCTCGACCTTCTTCGGGAACCGGTCGCTTAGGTACCTGCCGTTGATCGAGAAGGGTTTCTGCGCGTAGTCCTCCGACTCAAACGTGAGCGACCGTGTCAGTTCCGCGTTGCCGCTGGTGAACGTCACCCGGGCTATGGCGTTTTTCTCGATCCAGATCCGCTCTTTATCGGAGCTGAACACGTTCTTCTCTTTCTTCACCTTGATGGTGTGCAGCCCCTCCTTCAGCCCGTAGATCACGGCGGGGGTCTTCTGGCTTACCTTGCGGCCGTCGACGTAGATCTCCGCTCCTTCCGGGAACGAATCGACGTAAACTCCGCCGTAGTGGTTCTGCTCCCGGTTGCGGAGCAGGCCGGGGGACGCCTTCGCCGGAACCTCGACCACGACCTCGTCGTCGCGTTCGAGTAAGATAGTCCGCTCCACCGGCTCGGCACCGTCCGGGTACACCCGGACCGTATGGTTGCCGCCGGAGAGCGACTTAAAGTCGGCCGGGGTCGTCCTGCCGGTGTACTCGCCGTCGAGGTCGATGAGCGCGCCCGGTGGATCGGAGAGCACCGAAAGGTCAAACCGCATTGCGGTAAGGTTCACGGCAGGTGTCGGCGTGGGCGTAGGTGCAGGTTTTGCCGGGGTCTGTCCGGGATCGGGTGCGGACTCCGTTACCTGTGCCGGCCCGGACTCCTCCCCGGCGGATGTGGCGCTGGACAGTCCTAAAAACGTCAGAACGGCATCGAACAGCTGGCTGAGCAGCCCTCCGGTCGGGGCGGACCCCCCGGCCTCGCCGTACCTGACGCCATAGACGGCACCCTGCCGGATCTTTGCCGAGACGCTGCCACCCGTTGCATCTGCCGTGGTCTCCAGGGTCTCCCAGGTGTTCGAAGAGCGATCGTACCTGGCAATCACGCCTCCCGATCTGTTCACGGAGACGACCAGCCCGAGCGGAATGTCACTCACCATATCCTCGCTGCCGACCGCGTAGGCCGGGTCGGCACCCCCGGCATCGCCGGGCGGAAGCCTCTGCAGTGTCATCGTCTGGACGGGGTTCCCGGACCCTTCGGTGATCGTCGCTCCCTCGGGGATATAGAGTTGAACGGCCCCGTTGTCGGCGACGAGGTGCGTGGCCTCGATCCGGCCGTTCGTCGAGTTGAGGGTGAACCGCGATCCGGTGCCGCCGGACGACGTCGTCGGGGTCCCGGATGCGCCTCCCGTGGGTGTGGCGTTCACTTCGGAACCTTCGGGCGGCATGCCCTTCCTGACGACGAGGATGATGCCGCGGTTCTCCATGTAGTCCCCTTTCGTCGTCGTGATGAGGCTCTGGATCCCTGCCGTGTTCTCCGACCACTGGAGATACGGCCTGACGTTCAGGTCCGCCACGCTAATCGCCGAAGAGCCGCCGGTGAGCAGGTTGAACCACTCGCCGTCGTTGAAGTAGATGCGGTGCTCATCGTCGTCCATCCCCGAACCGGCTGTGGTCACCAGGATGAGGCGCGCCTCGCCCGTGCCGGAGAGGTCGACAGATTCGTCGAAGGCCGCCGTCGTGATACAGTCCTCAGACGTCGTCCCGAAGTCCGGGTTGGCGTAGAGCGTATCGGAGCCCTCCGCGACCCAGTAGGTCATCTCCGGTTCGGCAGGATCTTCTGTGACGACCAGGAGGCCGACGCCGTAGGCTGCAAAGACGTCGTCCTTTCTCCCGTCGTTCTTCACCGTCACGACGTGTTCGCCGGCGATACCGTCCTTGATGCCGGTAACGTTGAACGCGTGGGTCTCCAGCAGGTAGTTGTAGATTCCCTCGTCTTTCCGGTCGTTGTAGACCTTATCGGCCGCGATATTTGCTCCGTCGACTGCGAGGCTGATCCTGACTGGAGTGCCCTCCTTCCTCTTCTCGTCGTGCCCCCAGGTGGTGTAGATATAGAGCCGCGCATACGCGATCGTGCCGTTCGTGGGGGCAGGGACATCGATCGTAAACTCCCTGCTCTCGCCGGCGTGGATGAGCCCGGTGTAGTTGCTGAACTCGTAGTAGGTCAGGTTCCCGTGAATGGTATCCGAGACGGCGATGTTCAGGTCCTTGCCGATGTAGCCGTAGTTGGGAGCCCCTCCGCTATCGGACTCTCCTCCGGACGTCGTGAGGTCGAAGTTGACGGAGGTGATCTCGCCCTCGCTGACCGTGACCGTCCGGTAGTCTTCGCGCCCCTCGCCCCTCACCTCGACCGTGTAGTCGCCGATGACCAGGTTCTCCAGCGTCGCCGGGGTTACGACCGACATGTTCTCCCCGTTAAGATAGACCCAGGCCCCGGCCGGCTCGCTCGTCACCTCGATGCTGCCCGTTATCGGTTCGAGATCGAAGTGGGCCGTGGCGTTCGCGCCTTTGGTCACCGTGACCCACCGGTCGTCAGGTATCCGATAACGGTCCAGTTCGACCCTGACTGAGTGGTCGCCGGCAGGGATGCCGGGGATCGTCGTGTTCGTCGTCCACTGGGTCGCCTCGTCGTCCAGGTAGATCGCCGCGCCGGCGGGCACCGAGGTCACCCGGATCGACCCGACCTCCTCTTCGGGGTAGCGGACCGAGAGGAGGGCAAGCGGGATCTTGAAGAACGCCCCCAGGAACCCTCCGCCGCTCCCGCTGACGCTGAGGTCGCGGGTGTAGGTGAACGTGCTCGACATCCCGGGCTCCACGAGGTCGGTGACGTCCCACGTCTGGTACCCCGAGTAGCTGCCCTGCGGAGGATGGGTCTCGAGCGGTTCGGCGTTGAACTCGAACTCCCCGACGTTGCTTGCCAGGTAGATGGCCGAGAACTCGGCGGCAGGGATCCGCTCGTCGTCCTCCGGGAGACCGTCGGTTCCAAAGACCGTCTCGCCGATGTAGGTCTCGCCGATCTCCTCGACGTAGTAAGAATGGACGTCGTGCCCCTGGTTCACCCAGTAGTGCACCTCGTCGCCGTCGCCGTCGTCGTAGGCGACGACCAGCGTGACGAGCTTGATCCTCCCGTCGAAGGTCCCCTGATACCCTTCCGGCTGGTCCACCTTCACCTCGGCGACCGGGTTCTTGCCGGTGATGAAGTTGGTCACGTCGTACCACATCAGGTAATCGCTCGCGATCCGGTTGCAGTGGTTGTTCACCCAGACCGGCTCGCCGCCGTGGTATTCGAAGACGTACGGCTTCCGGAGCTCCTCGACGCCGAGCTGCTGCATCCCCGACCCCCCGTTGAACCTCACGGTCGCCCGGTGCTCGTAGTTGTTCTGCATGTGACCGCAGTAGACCGTAACGTAGAGGCGCGCCCACTTGATCTTCGTATAGGCGGGAAGCGAGTACTGCTTCGTGACCTCGCGCTCCGTCGCGCCTCCCACGAACGAATCGTGCCACAGCCCGCCGGAGACGACGCCGCTTTGCACCGTCTCCAGCGGGATGCCGCCTACGTACTGGTCGGCCGCCGCGGGTGCGGAGACCAGGGCCAGCAGCAGGAGAAGCGAAACTGTAATTCCGAAAATACATGATCTGTTGATTCTCATACCTTACACCCCCGTTCGTATCGCCGTCACCGGGTTGAGGCGAGCCGCCTTCAACGCCGGATAGAGACCCGATACCAGGGAAAGGGCGATCGCGATCGCCATCCCGAGCACGAGGAGCCCGGGCGTGATCAGGGTAATCTCGGCGTCTGCGAACGTGGAGAACGTATCGCCGAGCTGGGCGACGATGAACGGCTTGCCGAAGGTGTTGATCGCGCCCGAGAACGCGACGCCCAGGAGATCGCCGATCACACCCCCGATCAACCCGATGTAGAGGCACTCGGCAAGGACGAGGTAGACGACGTCGGCAGGGGAGGCCCCGATGGCCATGGTGATCCCGATCTCCCGCGTCCGCTCGAAGACCGACGTAACCATTGTGTTGACGATCATCAGCGCCCCCACGATCAGGGCGACCCCGGCAAAGAACGCCAGGATGAGGACGACAACGTCCATCAATCGGTTCACCGACTCGATCTGCTGGAACGCGCCCCGTGCGGTGAGGCCGAGCCCCTTGATGCCGTCCACCACACCAAAGACCGCGTCGGGGTGATCGACCCTGATCAGGACGCCGTCGAACGCCGCTTCGCCGCCGCGCAACTCCTGCGCGACCCCGCGGTCGATCAGCATCACCTGGTCGAACGCGTCGTCCCGCTCCTGGAGTACGCCGACAAGGGTGAAACCCACCTCTTCGTCGACCGGCATGCCGTCCTCGTCGTAGCGCCGGATCAGGATCGGGACAGTATCGCCGAGCCGGACACCCTCGTAGCGCTGGAGCGTCTCGGCGACGTCGTGCCCGAGCACCGCCTGCCGGGAGCCGGGAGCGAGGGATTCTCCTTTCAGGTACTTCGGCCTGATCGCGTCCCCGATCCCGCCGGGATCGACGCCCACGACCTCAAGGTAGGTCTGCCGTTTTGTGGCGTAGGCCTCCCTGACCACCGCCGAGGATGCCGCGACATGGGGGATGGCATCGAGTTCGCCGATCTTTGCCGGTGTGATGAGCTGGATCGCGCCGCCGCGGATATCAGCGGTCGCCTCGATGAGCGTGAGGTCGGACTGCTCCTTGATCGCCTCCACCGCCTGGTAGCGGATGCCTTCGCCCAGGGAGACGGTCCCGACGACCGCCGCAACCCCGATAGCGATGCCGAGGGCGGTGAGGAAGACACGCATCCGTTTCCGCGCGACCTGGTGGGCCGCGGCCATCAGATAATCGATCAGCCTTCCGACGATCACGATACCACGCTCCCGTCAAGGAGTTCGATGGTACGGTCCGTCCGCTTCCCGAGTTCGCGCTCATGGGTGACGATCAGAAACGTCGTCTCCCGTTCCCGGTTTACCCGCCGCATCAGGTCAAAGATCTCGTCGCGTGTCCTTGAGTCGAGGTTCCCCGTCGGTTCGTCGGCCAGGACGATGAGGGGGTCTCCGACGAGGGCGCGGGCGATCGCCACCCGCTGCTGCTCGCCGCCGCTCATCTCCCTCGGGTAGTGGTGCGCCCGGTCCGCGAGACCGACGGTCGCAAGGAGATCGGCGGCCCGCTCTCTCCTCGCGGCCTTCTCGTGATAATTGAAGAGGAGGGGGTACTCCACGTTCTCCTGCGCCGTCAGCGCCGGGATGAGGTTGAAACTCTGGAAGATAAACCCGATGGCCTCCCTCCGGAGCGCGATGAGCGCTTTTCGGTCGCCGAAATCGACATTCCTGCCGTCGATCCGGACCTCCCCGGAGGTCGGGGCGTCCAGACCGCCGAGGATGTTCAGGAGCGTGCTCTTCCCGCTGCCGCTCCTCCCGAGGAGGGCGACGAACTCGCCCTTCCCGATGGCGAAGTTCACGTCCAAAAGAGCAGTCACCTGGTCGTTATATGCCTTGTTCAAGTGCATTGCTTCAATGATCGTCTCCATCTTCTTACCTCCGTTCGGCCCAGAGAACGGCGTTCGACAGGACAAGGTAGTCTTTCTCGTCCTGGACCTGCGCAAAATTCTTATCGGACCGCAGATAGGGCAGTACGTCCCGCCGGTCGATCCCGACCTGTTTCGTCTCGTCGGAGTCAAAGACGTTCACCCACTCCTTCCCGTTCGATCCCGGGAATATCGCCGAGAGGATCGCTTCAAAGAACGAGGGCATGCTGCTCGTCCCTTCGCGGTTGAAGAAGAGCCGGTTGATCACGGGGATGTTCTCCCGGGTATAGCCGCCCGAAGGGGCGACGAGGAAGAGCTCGGCGGACGCAAGACCGGACCGGCTGATCGTCCCGGGAAAATCGATCCTGCTTGACGCCATGGCAGGGGTGATCCCGTAACTGCTGTAGATGAGGTCGGCCCCCTCGCTCACCCAGGCGATCGCCTCTGGCGATCCCGGGCTCTCGTAGACGGCGAGCAGCCCGATCCCCTGGACGACAAAGGTTCGGTTGTCGGTGGCGTTGTTCTCGAGGATGACGGTAAAGGAGTTCTTCCCCCGGGCGAGATCCATCGTCGTAAAGGCGTCCATACCAGAGAAGAAGTCGTTCTTGCTGACGAACCCCTTGGAATCCGCGTAGCGGGCGGTCTCCGTGAGGTGCTCACTCGTATCCGTACGGACGAGCGAGAGCGCCGGGTAGATCGCCTGCTGGTCGAGTTTGCTCCAGGCCCAGTAGACGTAGAGGCGCTGGTACCGGATGGTTGCATCCTCTGGGAGGTCGAGGTCGAACGAGACCGCATACCGGTCCCCGGGGTTGAGCGCGCCGCTGTAGGTGCTGTTCCCAACCGTATAGACGTACCCCCCCCGGAACTCGTCGTGAAACACGGTCGAGAGCGGTTTATCCCCGGCATAGGTGGCTGCCGCGGGCACTGCCAGAAGAAGTCCGAGGACGATGATCAGCCCGGCAGCAACAGTCCTACGGGAAGACATACTCGCCCTCCGCTATGTTGTTTGCCCGGTTTGAGTCTTTGATCGCGCCCTTCTCGTCCGCGACCACCCTGAGCCGGTGCTTCCCGGGCGTCGTGTAGAGCGGGACGTCGATCGTGACCGTTGCCCCGGCGCCGATCCCGTCGACGTGCTTTACCGCCGCCTTATCGCCGTCAAGGTAGATGGCAAGGTCGAAGGCGCCGACGTCGCTCCCCCCGCCGTTCCTGACCGTGATCGGGATGGTGTAGTCGGAAAACCCTGCGGCGGCCGCCGGCGGCGCCACCAGCGGGCATGCGGCGACGATGACCGCGCCCGCGACCAGGACGACCGTTATCTTCCCGCCGGGCGGGCGCATCGCGGCAAGGAGCGCGGCGAGAGAGAGCCCTGCAACCAGGGCAACGAGCGGTGCGGGGGACTGTTGCGGCGATGCGGCATGCGCCTCAGCCCCGGCCCTGACCGGTGCCCCGATGGCGACGGAGAGGTCGGGGACCGTGCCGACCGTCAACTCCACCGACGCCTCGTTGTCCACCGGATCAGCGTCGCCGGTGGCATCGACCCGGACCGAGATTGTGTGCCGCCCCTCGGCGAGAGTGACGCCGGTCTCGACCTGCTGGACCCCGGACCTTGCCGGTTCGACCTCGACCGTCCTGACGGCTCTTCCGTCGACCGAGAAGACCACCGCGATCTTCCCGTCGGGCCGTGCGCCGTGGTTCCTCACCGTCGCCTGAATGGTTGCTTCTTCGCCGGCGTAGGCTCCCGTCGCCACAGGCGCGTCGACAGAGAAGTCGGGCGCGGGCGAGGCGCCGGGCCGTCGCACGGTGAGGATGACGGAGCAGGGGTGGATGTAGTCCTCACCCTCGGGCTTTGACCCGGTGGTGCTGATCTCACCGTCGCCGTCGAGGTCTCTTCCCCGCTCGAAGACAACGTGGTTAGTATCTTTCAGGAGGCGGCCGAGATCGAACGTCTCGACGTCGACGTAGCGGGCCTCGACCCCGGCACCGCCGGTCGCGTCGCCGATGCACTCGTTCCCGATGTCCCGCGCACCTTCGGGATAGAGCGAGAGGTCGGTCACCGGGACGCCCAGGTCTTCGCCGTTGAAGAGAACATAATCCGGCTGCCCCTTTGTCGAGGCAAGGAGGACCACGGTCAGGTCGGCGGCGGCGTTCTCTGCCAGAGGTGCCTTCTCAAAGGTTATCTCGCACGTGTCGTGGCGCGTGGGGTTTGTGCCGGCCCACCCCTCGCCGTGGAGGTTCTCGTTTCCTTCGGCGATCCAGTACCGGGTGACCGGTTTGCCGGCGTCCTCGACGACGGCCACAACGAAGATGCCGTAGGAGCGTCCATCGATCCTGCTCTCGGGCTGTCCCCTGCTGGTCGTCAGTTTGATGGTGTTCTTGCCGCCCCGGAGCTGGTCGGTGCAGTCGTGCGCGACCCAGTAGACGCCGTACCCTGAGACGTAGGTCTCCTCATTCCGGTCGTCTTTCCCGAAGAGATCCCGGCGGGCCGGGACACCGTTGTTGACGCTGATCTCCTCCCACCCGGTGTAGCGCTCGGTGCCGCCCCAGATGCCCGTGTAGACCCGCGCCCAGACTGGTTTTGCCGGGAGTGAGAATGTGCATTCGATAGGGGGGGCGGTGAGCCCGTAGGTCCCGAAGGTGAGCACGTCTCCCTGCACCTCGCCCTGGGCCGCCGCGCGGAGCGGGATGCCTTCGAAGTCGTAGATTGCTGAAACTGGTGCTGTGATGAAGACAAGTGCGATAAGTACACATAACCAAGAGATATTTCGGAATATGTTCATACTATTCATCAGATAGTATCACTCAGTATTAAGACTTTTTATTTTTTTGTGAATGATGAGGGGCGAAAATTCTCTCTTCCCCGGTAATATGGGGCCGGATTGTTTGAAAGCCCCGATCCCCTGGCGCTCTGGCCGGCGCTCGTTAGCGTCCTTGAATTTTGTATGAACCATATCGGAGCCGGAGCCTGGAACGTTCGCGCTCCCGGACACAGCTTCCCGGCGTCTGTCGTCCTCAGGGGGGGTCGGACCTCCACATAGGCCCCTGTCAACGCTCCTGGAGAGCCCCGCGGGAATTCACAATTTATATTGGTTTGTTCACACTCCTTTGGTTTAATTTCTCAATACCTTCGAATAAGTAACACAAATAAAAACATATTTACCACCACACGATAAAAATCCCTGCAATGCTACCGAAGAGAGCAGTACTCCTGTGCATCCTGGTCTTTGTGCTCGCGGCCCCCGCAGCGGCCGGGAGCATCGAGAGAATCGTCACGCCCTCAGGGAACGGTCTTGATATAACCCTCACGCTGACGGACATCCCCGTCGGGGGCATCGTCGAGACACTCCCCGACGGCTGCACGTGGACGGAGGCGGACCACCCGGAAAACCGCACCCGGGTCTCCGGGCAGCAGGTCGCCTTCGCCGTTATCGGCGAAGAAACGATCTGCTACCGGGTGCAGGGGCCGCCGGAGGCCGGAGAAGCGTTCGCCGGCACGTGGGAAGACCTGTTGACCGGTGAGTCGGGCGTCGTGGGCTCGGACGAACCCCGTGACTCAGGGCAGGCTGCGCAGACAACTGCTCTGGAAACACCCGGTTTCGGGTATGCAGTCGCCCTGGCGGCGCTTACCGTGGTATTCGGGCGGGGGTGCTGTCGGTGACCCGGCGATTCCTCCTGCTCGCCTGCTGCATCTGCCTCCTGGCCGGGGCGACAGCGGCGGCGACAGTCCCGTGCGACCGTGACGGTGACGGCACCCTGACAGCATCGGAACTCGGGACTGCAATCCTTGATTCATTGGATGCCCGGTTCATGGGCGGAACGGTTGAGGGTCCGACGCCCGGCGACCTCCGGGACGCTGCGTTCGTCCATGAGCACTGGGACGGTCGGCCGCTCACAATAACCGACTCCTCCGGGCGAACGACGACGCTTTCCCGCCCGCTCCGGAGGATTGCGGTCTTTAATAGCGATACCCTCGAGATGATGCGGTCGATCGGGATCGAACCCGACCGTTTCGTGGGTGTGAGCAAGTACACCCTTGAAGACCCGACATTCTTCCCCGAGTACCAGGGTAAGGCAAACCTCGGATCGATCTGGTCGCCTGACTACGAGCAGGTTACCGGGGCTCGTCCCGATGCGGTCTTCCTCTACGCAACCCTCTCCGAGAGTTCGTGCACCGAGATCGAAGAGACCCTCGGGTCCATCGATCCCGGCATCCGTTTCTTCCGGTTCGACAGTTACCGGCCGGCGGTATACGCCGACGAGGTGCGGACGCTCGGGCTCCTTCTCGGGAAAGAAGAGGGAGCAGAGCGGTTCCTTGCGTTCCATGGGAACGTTACGAATACGGTGGCAGAAGTGGTCAACGCAATCCCGGTCGACGACCGGGTTCCTGTCTACCTGGAGAGCTGGAACGACTACAAGAGCGCTGGAAAGGGCTCGGGCTACGACGAGAAAATCGAACTTGCCGGCGGCAGAAACATCTTCGCCGACAACCCGGTCGAGTACCCTGTGGTCGACCCCGAGGCGGTCATCAGCAGGAACCCCGACGTCATCGTCAAGATTGTGGGTGCCGGCGAACTGGTGTTCGGCGGCTACGGCGACGACGACCCGTCGTCCTTCGAGAACGTCCGTCGTTCGATCGCGAACCGCCCGGTCTGGGATAGGATCGGTGCGGTCAGGGACGACCGGGTGCATATCATCCACTCCGACGTCATCGGAGGGCCAGAATACTTCATCGGCGTCGCATACATGGCGAAATGGTTCTACCCAGACCGTTTCCCCGACCTGGATCCCCGTGCCGTCCACCGGCAGTACCTGGACGAATTCCAGCGGCTCGACTACGACCTCGACGAACACGGAACGTTTGTGTACCCGGCATGATAACCGATACCGGCAGGCAGGAATACGCGCGGCTCACCGAGAAGCGAGCCCTCTTCATCACTAGCCTCATTCTGATCCTCATAGCGCTCGCCGGGGTCGCGGTCACCCTCGGGTCGGCCGACCTCTCGGTCGCCGACTCCTACCTCGCGGTCCTCGCCGGGCTCTTCCCCGACGCGGTCGACCTGCCTGACCGGATGATTGAGTCCAACGCTGTCGGGATCGTCTGGGGCTGGCGGCTGCACCGGGTGCTCTTTGCGATTGCGGCAGGATTCGGGCTTGCGATTGCAGGCTCGGTGATGCAGGGAGTCCTCCGAAACCCGCTTGCAAGCCCCTTCACCCTCGG
>LSQX01069371.1_pt1 | contig 12476 bp, 7 predicted proteins | sample 654561 | NCBI WGS metagenome assembly LSQX01 (sample SAMN04489861, study PRJNA283612) | anaerobic digester metagenome | isolation source: 4 biogas reactors fed with cattle manure at either 37C or 55C with and... | place: Denmark: Kongens Lyngby | collected 2014 | reverse complement strand
ATGAAACCGTGATCGAAAGCCAGCATCACGGTACGCCCCGTGGCCGGGTTGAATATCCGGCTCAAGCGATCCTTCATACCCCAGTCGAGATTATTCGACCCCTTGAGAAAAAAGCCGTCGGTACACTGTTCCACGCCGATCCCATACTCCTTACCGTCGCGGATATCATCTAAATCTGCCATAGTTCTCTCCTTTTCAACTTACTGCCTTGAGCGACTTCGCGAAGGACGCGAAAATGCAGGCCATCGAGGCCGCGCCGGCATCGCGCGGACCGATCGAACGCTCACCGAGGTTTTTCGCGCGCCCGAATTTGGCGCGCATCTCGCAAGTGGCTTCCGCCCCTTGCTCTGCGGCTACGGCCGCCCGCTCGAACATCACGACGATGCCTTGAGAGTGGGCGGACAGCAATGCCTCGGTCGCGGGGATCAGCGCATCCATCAGTGTCTTATCGCCGATGCGGGCGCGCGTGACATACCCCAGTTCCTTGAGCCCGCCGTTGAAGACCTTAGCCAGCGCTGCGGCATCAAGTTCCGTCGCGCCTTCCAGCGCGGTATCGCTCATGCCCTGCAACCAAGAGCCGTACAGCGTGCTGGTCGAGCCGCAAGCCTCGTTTTGCAAGGCTTCGCTCAGCGACTTAAGGTAGCTTTTGAAGTCTGCGCCATCGGCCTTCTCCATCGCCCGGAAGGCCGTTACGATGGCCGTCCCGTGATCGCCGTCGCCGCCGGCGGCGGCGTCCAACTCGGAGAAGTGTTTTTCCTCCGCGCGGATCGCCTCGCCAGCCGTAGCGATCATCTCCTTGAACGTCTGAAGCGTCAGCATCATGTCTGTCACTCGTTATAGGTTGCGGGCTCAGGCATTCCAGTACGGCGTACGGGCGGGCGCACTGAGATACTCCCGGTGATCCGCATCGAGCTTGCACAGGATCATCTGGAACCCGGCCATCTCCTGCACGGTCAGATACTCGCCGCAAGCGCCGGGCGTGACATTGATGCCCTTGTCGGCAAGAATCTGCGCAGCTTTACGGTAGACGATCAGCATCTCCATCAGCGTGGTCGCGCCGACGCCGTTGATGATCAGCAACGCCGTATCGCCAGCCTTGACACCGGACGCCTGCATCAGCGGTGCGATCATACGGGCGGCCGTCTCGTCAGCCGTGAGAATCTTGGTGCGGCCACCGCCGGCTTCGCCGTGCTGGCCCATGCCGATCTCCATCTCGTCATCCGGCAACACCGTGATCGGCTCGCCGTTTTGTGGATGCGTGCAGCCGGTCATGGCCACCGCCAGCGTCGCCACATGACGATTGAAGCGCTCGCCGATATCCATGATCTCGTCGAGGCTCTTACCGGCTTCCGCCGCCGCGCCAATCACCTTGTAAAGCGGGACACAGCCCCCCAGGCCGCGCCTCTCATCCGGGTCAGCATCAACACCGGGGCCGATGTCGTCGTGCGTCACGATCTCGCGGACCTTAATGCCCTCTTTCTCGGCGTCACGCAACGCCTTGGAGGCGCTCATGCGGTCGCCGTCATGGTTCAGCGTAACCAGCACGATACCCGCATCGCGCTTGAGCAGACGCAGCGCTTCGAGCAACTTGGGCGCGCCCGGCGCGGCGAAAACGTCGCCCACCACACTCGCGTCCAACATGCCCTCGCCCACATACCCGCTGAGCGCGGGCTCGTGTCCGGAGCCACCCAGCGTGACGATCGCGACCTTGCTCTCGTCCTTCGGCGTGGCGCGCATCACGATCCTGTCGCTTACGAGCTTGACTTTGCCCTTGTAGCACGAGACCAGTCCTTCCAGCAATTCCTTGGTCAGATTCGCTGGATCATTAATAAACTTCTTCATCGCCATGTTTAAACTCCCTTACACCAATTGTATGTACTCGACCGCCACGTCGCCGTCATACACGAACGCGATTTTCATCGTCGGGAACGTGGTGATCGGCCAGAGCACGTTCTTGCCTTGCAACGCCTTTTCGATGTCATCGACGACGTAGGCCACATGCGCCTCTCCCTGAATCGCCGCCGCCATCGGACTATCCGGCTCGAAGTAGAGGAACTCGATCTTGTACGGATGCTTGCTGGCGTCGGTGATCCACACCTTCAGCGGCTCGATAAAGGACATGTCGTCCAGTTTCTCAAACACCGGAACACCTGTGTGATTGTACGTCATTTTGTTTCTCCCTCTCTTTAACGTTTTCGTCTTGTTTCAAACCTTACAGCGCGGCACCCGGCACCGTGAAACGCAGCCCTGCACTGTCATGGAAAGTCGCGTACTCGGTGACAATCGCCCCATCCTTGCCGGCCTGCATGAAGTGCCAGGTCTCAGGACCGGCCAGCTTATGCACCTTGCCGTCCGCCTCCCACTTCTCGACGTGCACGCACTTGAGGTGCGGAATCTGCAACTTGGACAGCATGGCCTTGGCCTCGGGGAACTGATCGAGGTTCGGCTCGCCAACCTCGCTGAACCCGTACACATAACCGTTGCGCACCTGCCAGCTCTCGATCTTGCAACGGATCGTCTTGCCGTCCGCGTCCTTCGTAGGCAGATGGCGATGCTCGGCGATGCTCTGTCCGGGCAGCAGATAGATGTCGTGTCCGAAATACCCCTCAGCCTTCTCATTGCACCAAATCACGCCACCCATACCGAGCGCCGTAAAATCGCCCTTACCGAAATCAATCGCCCAGAACGGTCCATCCGGACGCTTCAACTCGGCATAGACAGGCACATTGAACTTCTCCATCAAATCGTAATACGCCTGCTTGGCCTTGGCCACATCGAATTTCCCGTCCTTGTAAAAATCCTCGTTCCTCATTTGTGTTGTCTCCTTTTTGTATCCGCAACACGGGCTCGTGCAGCCCGCAGTTAAACCCATCAGTCCTGCACCCACTCCGACAGCCACCAGGCCGGTCAACACTGAGCGCATCGAAATCATCTGTTTCATGGTCGTTTCCTTTCCTCCTGGCCGCACCAGTTGCGATGCCGCCACCTGTTAGACATATTGAATCGTATTGGGTCCCAGTTTAGCCCAATCCGCCGCCCGTGTAAATCCGGAATCTCGAAAGCACAGCCGCGTTATTTCAGCAGAATCAAGGTGCCGGGCGACTTCGACTTCACCACGCCCGTCCCGCTGAACACCTCGGGGTGCGTCAATGCGCCGTACTGACCACCGACATAGCGCACGCCGTTGATCACCAGATCGCCCACAACGAACTTGCCCGGATAGTCCAACTCCACACGCGCGCCGGTCTCGATCGTGAGTGACGACTCGTCGCTGGACAACGCTTGCAGTGCCGCGATTTCAGAGACTCCGCTGATCCGTATATCATCGATCAACGAGCACGGATCGCCCTGCGGAATCAACTCCGTAGACCCCTGAAACTTCAGGATATGCGTGCCGGCCGTAACATGGACCAGCGGTATCGTCGCCGTGAGGTAGCCGCGTTCCGTCACGGTCACGCTGCCGCACACCGCGCCCGCCAATTGCACGTAAATCACATGATTCGTGTACCAAATCCCGGCGTTATAGCGCGGACAGTAGGCGAAGGTCAGGGTATAGGTGCCGTCCACGGGGAAGTTGAGCGTCACCTGAATGGAACCGTTTCTGCGCACGTAGGCGGTCTGGACGCCCTCCGGCGCGTATGCCAACGCAGTGGCCGCGAAATAACTGCCGTTACGCTGATAGCCGGCATCATCGGTATTGAACGTCCAGCCCGGGCAGCCGGTCGCCGCCGCGCCGCGCCGGTCCTTCGCTCCCTGCTCGCCCCCCTCCGGCAGCAACGGGTTGCTTTCGAAGCCCGCATACGGCACGTCGACCGTGACATAGGTCCGTGCGCCGCGAACCGCGAAAAGGCCTTCGCTGACGGTAAGTGCACCGGTAAACGGCGTGCTGTTTTCCGGGCAATCTGTCAGGGCGAATGTTCCCTGCCCGAGCTTCCGCCACGCTCCCTCCAGCGTGTTGACCGCCAGATCGGCCTCGGTCACGCGCAGGTTTGTGCCCGCCGCGTCCTCGCTCACCAGCCGGTGCAGCGTCTGCCGGTGCTGCACTTCGCCGAGTTCGTTGGTCGCGCCGACAACCTCGAAGGCCGCGCCTGCCGAAACCGTGACCGCGCTTTCGGGCGCGAGCAGATTGACCAGTGCGTTTGACGGACTGGCCAGAGTGAAGTCGAGACGCAACGTGCCGTTGGAGACCAGCGTCGGCCCCGTATAGGTCATGGGCGCCGCGATTTTGAGTATACCGGTGCCCTGCTTGACCAATGCACCGGTCGAATCCGGTGCCTGCGCGAAACCCTTGCCGCGGATCGCAACCTCATAGTCCAGCGTATCGATAATCGCACCGCCATTGCAGATCAGCGGCGCGGCCGACGCTTCGGACAACGCTATGAAAAAGTCTGTGTTGCGGGCAGCTTCGACCACCGTGCCGTTGAAGAGCAGCGGACTCAGGCTGAGGTGCTGATCGGTGGCATTGGGCACGCCGAGCACCGGCAGCCGCAGACGACCGCCATCCAGCGACAGTTGCGTGGCGTTCCCTTCCACGAAACGGAGTTCATTGCCCACCGTCACGAATGCGTCATTGGTGATGGAGACCACGGCATTCGAACCGGCGATGTCCAGCCAGTCCGCCCTGAAGTCACAGCCTTCGTCAAACACCACGCTGCAACCGTCCGCAGTGTCCCAGCCGCACGAGAGCTTGCGGAGGCGGCCCCGTACATTCGACCAGCGGTGCAGCGCAGCGCCGCTGCCGGGCAGCGCATCGCCCGCCAGATAGAGATCGACGTAGCCAAAGTACGCGCCGTCCGCGTTGACGACCGTCAACGGCACGCCATCGTCACGGCCATCCGGGAAACACGACAAGTCATCGTGAGGCTGAATCACAAAGCCGGCGAACGCATGGGCGCGCGGGGTTTCGATGCCGCGCGTGAAGGTGACCGTCGAGCCAGACGGCACGACAAAGCGCGTCGAGCGGTCGTTGGCATAGATCTGGTTCGGCACATAAATCATGTTGCCGAATGTGCCGCCCGCGCGCGGCTCGAAACGTCCGCCAGTGGCGAAAGAGAGATCTCCGCCGCCGATCGCATCGACAGCATCGGCCGCTACCACACCGCCGCCCACATGCAGGCCACCCGCCAGCGAAAACGGGCCTTGCAAATCGAGTCGGCCGTCGCCGGTTTTGACCAGCGTCACGGGACCGTCAGGCCGATCGCCCAATGCGGTGCCCGGCACGGTATTGGTCTCATCCGTCGGCACGCGAAGCGTCAGGCTCACCGGATACGCGGCCGTCGCATTCGTCACCTTGCCAAAACCGCCGCCATCCGCTTGTAGGCCGCCGTTGAGACGGACGTCCAACGCTCCAACATCCAGCGTCGCGTCAGCCGCCAGCCTGACGGGATCCGCGACCTGCTTGACCGTCGTGCCAATGGCAAAGCGGAAGCTGCCGGCGGTCACGCCGTACTCACTCTCACTCTGCGATGCCAGTGCGGCCGTCGGGAACGTCAGCGCACCACCCTGCGTGCTATAGGCACCGGGCAGGAACGAAATCGCACCTTCACCGTCATTCAGCGTGCCCGCCCACTCGCCGACGCCCTCTTTGCCGGCTTCGATGTAGCGGTCTCCCTCACGAAAGCCAAAGGTCACTAGCGCGTATTCGCCCGGTCCCAGCGCGACCGGTTCCGGCAAACGGTGGAAGCGATACCCGCCTTCGAGCGGATAGGTCTCCGCAGCACCCAAGGCGGTCACGGCCAACGGCACCCCACCGGTGCGCGCGAAAATGGCAACCTTTTTGAAGTGCCCGTTCCCATCCCCAGCGCTGTCGTACGCACCCAGATGCGTGACGGTGATCAGCCGGTTGACCTGAAAGTCTGTACGCAGTGAGACTGAGACACCGCCTGCACCGGTGTTATGAAGCGCTGGGTCGGCGGCATACGCCTGGAAAAAGCGCGGTGCTGCGTCGTTGAAAGCCAGCGAGCCCTGCTGCACCGCCAGTCCGCCGAGCGTGGCGGCACCGGTCACGACAGCGCCGCCGTCTCCGGTTTTGGTCAGCGTCTGCACACTGACCACGTCAGCGGCCAGTGTAACTTGGGAGCCGTCATCGACCGTCACAGCCGGAGATGAACCGCTGAAATCCAACACACCGCTCTCAATGGTGCGCTCGGCCCCCGCAACGGACAACGTTCCAATGTTTTGCAGGCCGCCCTGCAGCGAGATGGTCTGTGCCGTCGCAACATCGTTTGTGATAATGGCGGCTGCACCAACACCTCCAGCGCGGATACCGCCCTGCCAATTGGTGGCAGTGGGCCAGTCGGCTTCTGCTGCGGTACCGATCCACACGCCATCTGCGGTCTGCTTGATCGGCCCATCAGCCAACAACACCTGCCGGGCGTGCGCCGCATAGACCTCGCGCGGATCATGCGCGTAGGCGGTCAGCACCTGCTCGCCGTTGTGCTCGCTGTCGTCCCCCAACCGATAGAGGGCACGCGCCACGGCCAACTCCTTGAGGCAGTGGTTGCGCTCAATGTCAGCCTGCGCGTTTGAAAAGTCGGTAATCAGCGGCGCTGTCGCGGCATTCGGCAACGCATAGCCCTGCACGAGCGGTAACAAGGCGGCAAGCCGCATGGCGGCAGAACCGCTGTCAAAGCTTTCGCTTGCCAACGCGACCGCACGGTAATGGGAGAAGCTCGACGCGGCGTTGAACTGGATGGCCTTGGCAAGCAACGGCGAGACGCCTCCCGGATCCAACGTGCGTCCGAGCGCGATCAGATAGCTATCCATCATGCTCACGGAACGTCCATATTGGCCCATGCCGCGGAAATTCCAACCGGCATCCCATGGATTCGAGCTTACGACATCAACCAGCGTCTGCGCACCGACCGGATCGCCCAGCAACCCCAGAACGTGAGCGTAGATCAGCCGATCCGCCGGACTGCCTGCACTGGCATACGCCGTGCGCAACATCGGCAGCGCGGTGGCGGTGTCGGCCAGCACCGTGGGCAACGTGGCATAGTTATCGACCAAGCCTGTAACAGCCAGTTGAATCACATCTTGGGAGAGCGGGAAGCTGTCCGTGTTATTGGCGTAAGCAGCATCAATAATGCCCACACCAACCAGATGCGCTTGCAGCGCCGCGATGTCTACCGAACGCACGTCGACACCGGCCTGAACGGCCAGCGCCGCGGCGTAACCGGCCGCATAGCCTTGGTTCTGCACGTCGCGTTGCATGCGCAGCAGCGGCATGGCGTCGCGATGCGCGCTGATGCCAAGCCCTGTCACCAGCAGACCGTCCAGCGTCTTGGGCAACAACGCGCGGAACGGCAGGCTTGCCGTCCAAGAGGACGTGCCGGGGTCGTAGACGAAGAAGAGGTCATGCACCGTGAATCCGTGCGAGTCAAAGTTGCTGGTCGGCCGCACGATCGTGTCGGGCCATGTGCGGTTGTTCAAGATGTCGATCGGCGTGACAGTCACCGCGCCCACCAGACGACGCCGCTCACGCGTCGCGGGATTCTGTGCGGCATCCCAGGTCGACGCAGGCATACTCTTGCGCGCGCGCCGCGCGAAGAAAAACACGTCGGTCACATCGGCATCGCCCACGAAACCAATATCGTTGTTGAGATAGCTGTTGCCCAGCACATGCCGTGCCCAGCCCGCGCCCTGCACGGCAGGTTCACTGCCCGTGATGAACTCGGTCTGAGCACCGGCGGCTGCGGCCACATCGGCGTTGCCGGTCGAATCGATCACCGTCTGCGCACGGATGACGCCGCGCTGGCCGTCGGGCAACACGACCACCACGCCCTTCACCGCATCGCCGTCGACCACCGCCCCGTTCGCGAGCGTCCCGTAAAGCACGCGCACGTCGGCGGCACGGCACGCCTGCCTATACCACTCTGCCTTGGCGGTGTAGAGCGCGGCACCGGTCGCCTTCCAGCCGGGGTCAACATCATTCGCCGTAAACCCGCACGCATTGCCGTAGTAGTACGCGCCGATGCGCCCGTCGGTCTGCACACCGCCCATCGTGTAGAGCACATCCAGCACCAGCGTGTCGGCACCGGCGCGGCCGGCACTGATCGCGGCCGGCGCACGCGCCGTGCCCGCCCCGACCACCAAGACCCCGCACGTCGCCAGCACCGGCAGCGAACGTTCACCCTCCTCGACCACACCCAGCGCGTTCGTGGCCACCGGCGGCAGTCCTGCCAGCGCTTCACGCACCTCTTCGGTCCCCGGCACAACGCCAACATCCGGCGGCAGCGAGACACCGGCGAGCGGTGCGCGAGCCAGCGCCTCGACGGCCGCGACCGCACCAATGCGATCGGCCAGAGACATCATGCGCACCGGATGCTGCAGGTCGGCCGCCAGAGAACGCGGCAGGTCGGCCCGCACGCCCAGCACGTAGAGATACGGCACGTCTTGAGGCCGGAATGCGTCCAGATCCAGCGCATTGGCACCGGGCCACGCCGTGGCCTGCTCGGACGCCACACCGACGATGTGATCCGGCGGCAACCACGAGAGACGGTCCGCCTGATCCAAGCAGGTCTTGGTCCACGTCAGATCACGCGCTGTCTGCTCGATCTCCAAAAGCTCCAGCATGCCGCCCGTTTGCATGGGCACGGTGAAACTGCAACGGTAAACGCGTCCATCCACACTCGTCGGCATGCCTGCCGGCGCCTCCACACCACCGATCGTGACCGGATAGGTATGGCTCGGCAGGGCCTCGACACTCAGCCCCGGCGCGGAGGGTGCGTTCGTAGCATCTGCGATCACAATCCGCGAGAACGAGTAATCACCAGGCGTAAAGTCGGTCTTGACCGCCCCCGCGCAACGGGCGGGCCACGCGCCCTCGGTCGCGTCGATGACGACCCGCGCCGTCACCGCTTGGCGTCCCGCGCGGTTCGCCAGCACCACGCCAGCAGGGTTTCCATCGGCATCCCGCAGGACATCGCACACCGGCGCACCGCCCAGAAAAGGGACCCCCTGCTCTTCCAACGTAAGGTCCAGCGTGCGCTTCAGCGTCAGCGGCGTGACGTGGCAACAACTGCCCCCTACCGGATCATTCGGGTCGGTATGGACGACCAGTTCGTCGAGCAACTGACGCACATACGTACCTCCCGGCGTGATATTGCACGCTAGACGCAGAAAGCGGGCACTGAACGGAGCGCCCGGCACGATCCGGGCGACCCAAGTGCTATCGTTGCTATCGTGATCCGTTGTCAGTTGCTCAAGCTCTGTGTTGTATGTGACGGCAGTCCATGTCACGCCGTCATCACTGCGCTCGATACCGGCGACCGTTGTGGAAAATGGGCTATTGCCGGAGAGGCGGACGTAGTAGTACAGATCCAGTTGCGTCACACTGCCCGCGCCGGCAAATGTGACCGTGATCACTACGTCCGAGTTATACTGGACGCTGCCTGTGACTGCATTGAACTTAACGCCATCGGTCAACCGGGTATTACCGGGATCGCCGTGCGAGGCGTCCGGCACGACATTCGCCTGATAGGTAAACGGTACCTCGAGCGAGAAAACCTGTTGCGCCAACGGATGGGTATTGAATTCAGGAACCAACGCAGGCCAGAGTTCGCGCGTCCCGGCCAAATCGTCACCCAGATAGGTGCGTGGCGCTACAAGGAACACGCTGGCACCATTGGTTTTTGCGGCCACCGCCGCAGCCACCGCCGCGCTGCCGCCGCCGACCACCACGACATCCGCATCGCGGACCACCGGCACGGAACGTGCGGTCTGCGCCACAGGTTCTGCTCTCAAAACGGCCTGCGTCAGGCACGTCGCACCCACACACATGATCGCAACACACGTTCTCATCACGCCTACCTCCTACGCTCCTCGCCAGCCCATCTAATACTTACTGGCTAGCACTGTACCGAAAACAGCGTGGCTTGGTCAACAGGGATCAAGAGACAATGCCCAGCGGCGGCGTCTTTTCCCAGACACCACGGGTGAAGTCCGGCACGTCCACCGAACGACTGCGATTCGCCACGGAATCCGCGCTCAACGTGCCGACCGCGCTCCAAGCGGCCGCGTCGTACACGGTCTGGTCCAGCGGCTCGCCGTTGCGCAGGCAGTAGATCACGCGCCAGTTCATTATGAAGTCCATGCCCCCGTGGCCGCCGACCCGTTTAGCCTCGGTGCCCATCCGCTTCCAGAGCGGATGGTCATAAGCCTCGTACCATGGCGCCATGTCCTGATCCCAAGCGTGGTAATTAGTGGACTTTTTGTCTCCCAGAATTTTTTGGATTGCGGGCGGCAGATCCTCTTTTTTGTAGTCCAACGCGATGCGGTTCGGGAATCCCCCGAACGTGCCGCGCGTGCCCTGAATCAGGTTGTGGCGGGTGTAAGGGCGCGGCGAGGTCTCGTCCCACTGCACCATGATCGAGCGTCCCTTTATGGTTTTTATGATCGTGGTGTTGATGTCGCCGCAGCGCCACTCCTTGATTCGGTTCCACTTGTGGTCGGCAGGGAAACGCTCTTTGGCGCACAGCGGGCGGCCGAGCGCCGGAGACGACACCGAACTCAGGTAGTCGAAGCGGTCACCCTGATTGATGCCCATGTACTGCGCCACCGGGCCCAGGCCGTGGGTCGGGTACAGGTTGCCGTTGCGCCGCGCGTAGTGCAGGGTGCGCCACGATCCCGTGCCGTGCTCCACCTGATTCATCTGACTGCGCAGCTCGTGGATGTAGGCGGCTTCACCGTGCAGCAGCTCGCCGAACAGCCCCTGCCGGACCATGTTCAGCACCATCAGCTCCTCGCGACCGTAGTTGACGTTCTCAAGCATCATGCAGTGGCGCAGCGTCTTCTCGGCCGTGTCCACCAGCGCCCAGCACTCTTCTGTCGTGATCGCGGCGGGGACCTCGGTGAAGGCGTGTTTGCCGGCCCGCATCACATCGAGAGCCTGCGGCGTGTGCAGTTCCCAAGGTGTCGCGATATAGACGATATCGACATCGTCCCGCTCGAGCATACGCTTGTACGCCTCCGGCCCGTCGCCGAACGCCGCCGGTTGCGGCCGCCCCGCGTCCGCCACGCGCTTGAGCGCGCGATCCAGCGTGGGCTGGTGGCTGTCGCACAGCGCCGTGACCTCCGCCCCCTCGATCTTGAGCATGTCGCCAAGATGGCCGCTGCCGCGCCCAAGACCTATGAAGCCCACGCGCACACGATCCATTTTCGGCGTCTTAAGTCCCATCACAGTGCCGCCCGCGGCACCCTGGGCGAGCGCCGGGGCAGGCTTCATTGTCTGCGCGGCAGCCGCGCCGTATCCGGCCAAGGCTGACAGTTTCAGAAAATCGCGACGCGACGCTTTATACGACATTTTTTTCCTCGTTCAGTTTGTTGATTTGCGTTTTGCAATGACTACCGTAAATATACTTTCCGCACTTCCGTAAGACAAGCCCAATCTCTCAAAACCCAAGTTGTCGCCAAAAAACAATTTCTGGCATTTTGTCCTGTACTTTATGACCAGCAAAAAGATATAATCTTTCGGCAATTTGTTAGTTGCGTTCTGAAGGGATTTTTTATGGCAATTTTGGCACAAGGTTTGGTTTTGATGCTCGCTGGCATGGGAATCGTTTTTTGCTTCCTTGCCCTGCTCGTTTGGGTCATGAACCGAGCGGCTAACATCGTGCCGCGTTTCAACCATATTCTGCCTGATCCGGAACCCAAAAAGAAAACAGGAACCGCTAACGCGGCCGTCAATGATGATGTTATGGTGGCAATCGCCATAGCCGCCGTCAATGCCCACGCGGGCTGAACCGATTTCAAGAAAGACAAACCCCTTAATCAAGGACTTCTACTGTGGCAAAAAAACAGATCAGTTTCATGTGTACAGCTTTCCGTGACGGCTTCCAGTCCGTCTATGGCGCGCGCGTCCTGACCGAAGACTTCATGCCGGCCGTGGCCGCGGCCCGCGAAGCGGGCATATCCTATTTCGAGGCTGGAGGCGGCGCCATGTTCCAGTCTTCCTACTTCTACTGCAACGAGGACTCTTTCCATATGATGGACCGGTTTCGTGAAACAGCCGGTCCTGACGCCAACCTGCAAACCCTCGCGCGCGGTGTGAACATCGTATGCCTGGATTCCGCCTCTTCAGATGTGATCCGCCTGCACGCCAAGCTGTTCAAAAAACACGGCATCACCACCATCCGCAACTTTGACGCCCTCAACGACGTCCGCAATCTCGAATATTCCGGCCGCTGCGTCTACAACAACGGCTTGCAGCACCAGGTGGTCATCACCCTCATGGGCCTGCCGCCCGGCGTCAGCGAAACCTATCCCCACAGCGCCAAATTCTATTGCGACCGCCTGGAAGCCATCCTGGAGAACGAGCTGCCGTTCCATAGCCTCTGCTTCAAGGATGCCTCCGGCACCAGCACCCCGGTTACCATCAAGGCGACCGTGAAACGGGCCCGGGAAATCCTGAACGCCGCCGGCCTGCGCGACTGCCCCATCGAGATGCATACCCATGATACCGCTGACATGTCGGTGGC
>LSQX01123443.1_pt1 | contig 12477 bp, 6 predicted proteins | sample 654561 | NCBI WGS metagenome assembly LSQX01 (sample SAMN04489861, study PRJNA283612) | anaerobic digester metagenome | isolation source: 4 biogas reactors fed with cattle manure at either 37C or 55C with and... | place: Denmark: Kongens Lyngby | collected 2014 | reverse complement strand
AGTTTTCAAAATGGACAGATACTTCCGGACGAGGCTGGGGATCGCCGCAGTGTTGTGGATCGGCGTCTGGAAGCCGCAACGGTACGTTTTCCAGTAGTCCCAGATCGCGAGATGGCGCGAGCAATTGTGCCACTGCTCCAACGCCTCCTCGTAATCGCGGTTGTTCGGATGTGAAAGGGGGAACATGACATCCCGTTTGACTTTGCCGGATTCAGTAAACTCGTGGTCCATGTAGGCGAGGCGAACGATCACGTTTCCCTTCGGCTGGAGGCCGCTTCGCGGAGGGGTGGTAGAATCCTGGTAGGCGAACATCATGATGTAAATGTCGGGGTACGCTTCTTGAACTTCGTCCCAGAGTTGGTTCATGAAGTGGATGACGAGTCCGGAAACGTCATGTTCCTGGACGAATGCCTGGCATTGCGGACAAAAACACTCCACGTGGCAATCGTTCATGTCCACGACGTAAAACTGCGGGTAGGGCGCCCCGGAAACGTCGCAACGGGCGCGATCGTTCTTCACGTGGTCCTTCAGTTTTTGGGCGATCCGTTTCAGTGCCTCCGGTTGCGAGAAGCAAATCGACCCGGAGTGGGGCGAGTTCACGATCTGCCGGCTGCCGTTCTTGTTCATCCACGAGATCTCGCGCGGGAAATCGTGGGAATACTTGTGCAACGTGTGCACCCCGCCCGGCGAGCCGCAGCGTTCGCTAAAACCGTGTTGCGGCGAATTGCCGCCGCTGTTTTGCCGGAGTTTTCGCCGGTAGTCGGCGGGAATCTCGGCGTGTCCGGGATAGATATCGCGGTAAATGAAGGGCGGGGCGTGCCGTAGGTCGGTTCCACCCGGGACCGACACGGCCGCCATCTCCGGAACCCGCTCGAAGTTGACGCTCAGGTAACGCACGCCCGCGAATCGCTCCAGGAATTCGTAGGTTCCGAAAAGGACTCCGCGGGGCCGGCCGCCGGCGATGATCAGGTCTTTTCCAATGGTTTTGAGGTGGTACTCTTCTTTCCCATAGCCTTTCATGCCGTGAGCGGCGGCAAACCTGGTCTGGCCGAGATAGATTGCCGGTCCTGCGTTCTGCTCCGTCTCGGGTACGATCCTCAGAGTCCTTCCTGTGATCTTCTTCAGGTACTGTTGGAGTTGCGCGGCGGCGTGCTCTTCGGCCTTCGTCCGATCCTCGGCGATCAGAATGCGATAGGTTTCGTCCACCGTCAGGTTTTGGGCTGCAAGAGCCTCCACGGCGATCAGCAAGGGAGCCATGGCCGCGAAAATCAGCAACGGTTTCATGTTCACACCCGCGTCCTCTCTGAGTTTCAGTTGAATTTCAACGTGCGCGGTGCGGCCCCGCAGGTGGGAATCTCGACGCAGGCCGTCGAACCGCGTTCGTCCCAGTTGAATTCCGTCACCGGTACGGTATCGAGCACGACCGTTTGCGGACGCTCAGGCAGGCGGACCCGAGCTTCGAAGTCGCGTGTGGCGGGCATGCCAGCGAAACGGCCTTGCCGGCCGCCGATCGTGAGGGTAACGGTCTTGCCGCTTGTGATGCACGTCAGCATGGTGCGGGCGAACTCGCCCTGGCGATAGCCGAGGCTGCGGCCGTCGTCCTCGTAGAGCGTGAAGCTGCTGCTGGCCGCGGGGTAGACGAGCAGTCCCACTTCAGGCGACCAGCCCTTTTCGACATGGTCGCGAACCGGCCAAGTGGGGATGATAGCGCCGCTCTTGACCAAAAGCGCGCCGCCCCGATTCGGCGCGATTTCCACCGGCAGCGTCGCTGGGCCGGTGGTCTGTTTACCGCTCCAGAAGTCGACCCAGTCGCCCGCAGGCAGGCGCACGTCCTTAGAGAAGGCCGAGACCAGCAGGAAATCTCCCAGCATGTATTGGCCCAGACGCGCATCCCATGCCGGATCGTCGGGATAAACCATCGACATCGCGCGCATCACCGGATAGCCGGTCAACGCGGCCTCCGCGGCCGCCGAATAGAGATACGGCAGCAATCGGTAACGGAGTTGGTCGTATTGGCGGAACGCGGCAGTGTGCTCCGCCTTCAACAGCCAAGGCTGATACCAGTAATCCCAGTTGTTCTCCTGGGCCCAGGTTTGCAGAAATCCGAAATGAATGCCTTCGACGTCCGAGACATTCATATCGCAGGAGTGGTTCGAGTGGCCGGAAAACGCGAGGTTCAACATCGAAGCCAACGGCTTGGCGCCGCCGCCCGTGTCGCCGGCCCAGGTGGCCACGTATCGTTGCACGCCCGCGTAACCGCCGGCGGAGTAGATCATGGAACGCCGCCTGGTGTGGTTCTCGAATCCCTGGGCCATCTGCTTGGCATAGATCACCGGATAGAGGTTGTGCATCTCTTCGTCCGTCATGCCGTTGCCCCATTGGCGGGTCGGGTGTTCGATGACCTGGCTGGAGCCGTCCAGCTTGAAGGCCGCCGCGCCTTGATCGACGAATTTCTTGAGGTGTTCGAACCAGGGCTCCACGTCCTGGGGCCGGGCCTGTTGGGGCGCGTCGTTGGCACCCGCTTCGGTGCTGGCCGGCTCGCTCAGCCGCTCGTCGCTGAAACCTTCCTGCACGTTGACCGTGGCGCCCGCGGCGGTCTTCATGCCCGCGGCAGGGGTTGCTTTCGCGGCGGCCAATTGCATCTCCTCGTGGACGCCCAGATCGTAATCGCAACACAGCCACAGGCTGAGCTTGAACCCTTTACGCTCCAGCGCGCCGAAGAAGGTGTGCGGTCCCTTGGGCGCCCAAGAGGGAATGGGGAAACGCTCAGGGTGCCAGGCTTTGGCCGTGGTGCCGTCGTAGTTCTTCGACATCCATCCCGGTTCCAGCCCGATCACGTCGCACGGCATCTGCTCGCGCCGAAAGGTGATTGCCTCGTTGATCATGTTGAACGCATCGATGTTCTGGTTGCAGACGTAGGTGAGCCCGTAGCCCCAGATCGGCAACAGCGTGGGCCGACCGGTCAGCGAGGTGTAGATATCCAACAGGCTGCGGTAGTCAGGCCCACAGAACAGGTAGTAGTCCAAGTCGCTACGGGCTGCCTTGCAGATCATCCGCTCCGGATCGGTGTTGCCGACGTCGATCGTATTCCGCCAAGTGGTGTTCATCAGGAGGCCCCATCCCCGGTTGCTCAACACGACGGGAATCGGGATGTAGGAGTTCACGTTCTTGACCCAGATCTCATAGATCCCGCCACGGCGCATGATGTTCTCACGGCTCACATCGCCCAGTCCGTACACCCGTTCCTCCTTGGCGAGGGTGAACCGAATGTCGTAGCCCCCGCCCGCCTCGTAGACCGGCGCGGCCTGTTGGGTGAGCGGTTTGCCTTCGCCGTCGGCCAGAGCGACCGCTCCGTCCTTACCGCTCACACTGAGCCGGGCCTGCTTGGTCGCCACCATGTGAACGCCGCCGGTTTCCGACTGCTCGAAGGCCACGCCGGCAAACGCGGCGTTGAACACACCGTAGCGATTCAAGGCCGATTCGGTCCACTGCCGGGTCTTGCTGTGTCGAACACGGAACAGACGCTCGCCCAGCACATCGACGCGGACAAAGCCGCCCTGCTCCAGCCCGAAGATCAGGTTCTGCTTCGCCAAGGGCGTGGAATCAGGCCAACCCGCGGGCTGCTTGGAGTCCGGTGACGGGGCACCGCCCGCCAGCACGGCGACGGTGAAGCACAAACAAACGGTGAGCGTGTTCATAGGCGACAACTCCTTGGCAGCCGACCGGTTCGTCAAGCCGCCATTTCTCGACAGTGGTTCTCCGAAGAGCAAATTCCTTGCTGCGTGAAGCGGCAGCGGGCGTGACTACCAAGCATACACGTGGACGGCGTACGGGGCGAAATCATCGTCCCATACGCCGGCCTTCACCGCAAGCCGGCGGTCTTCGAACAGCACTTGCACCTGGCCGGCTTCGACGCTGGCGTCAACCCGCGCTCGCACGGCCGTGCGGGAGGAATTGGCGGCCAGCAGGTAGCGTCGGCCCTGATGCTCTTTCAGCAGCGTGCTCACGGCCGGATAGCCGAGGCCGTCGGTCGGCGGGCCGCTGAGGATCTGGATCCGCTGCTTCTGCGGCGGATCGCGTTGGACCAGCACGTCGTGGAGATCGGCCAGTTGGCGCGAGAGCCGCTTCAACGCGGCCCACACCTGCGGATCGTGAGTCACGCCGTGGTTCTTGCCGGTTCCGCCATAGGTGTAATAGATCATCCCCTTGGCCCCGTGGATGATGGCCAGGTAGGTCATCACGCGGGTTTCGGCCTCCGTCGGATAGCGATGCCAACCCCAGCCTTCGAAATCCTGGATGATCGCCCAAATCGGCGTCTTGCGCCCGGAGCGGCGAAGGTCGTCGCCGATGAGCTTCATGTCGCGCGTCACGTTGGCGACCTCGCAATCTTGGTCGGACCGGATGGGATAGAGCTCCGGCAAGAAGGCATCGGTGGAGTCCACGTAGTCGGTGTACCGCGAGGGCCGCCGGCCGCCGGCGAACACAGCATCGGCCTGGACCGTGATGTGGAACGGGTCGACGTCGCGGATCGCCCGATGCACGCGCCGCAGTTCATCGGCGCTGATGTGGCTCGCCGTGTCGTCGGCCAGATACCAGGCGAGCAGGGCCGGCTGGCGGCACTCTTCGATCACGGTACGGACCGCGCTAAGCGGGTCGCGACTATTGGCCCCGCCGCGCGGGGCAATGATCACGCGCAGCCCGTGGTGCTCGGCCGCCGCGTAAAACTCCTGCAATTCGGCGTCGCGCTGCGCGTGGTAGGTATGGATCGTATTGAAGCCCGCCTCGCGCAGCTCGGTAAAGCAACGGTTGAAATCGTCGCCGTTGTGTTCCCGCTTCCACACGGAATACAGCCCGATGGGAAACAGCGGCTGGCCGTCGACGAGGATCACGCCGTCGTCGCGCACGGAGGTAACGCCCGATGCCGGCGGCGGCTGCACCGAGATCCACCACAACTGCTCGCACGCATTGCCGGCGAAATCGCAAGCCTTGACGAGCACGCGGTGCAGATTGGGCCGAACTCCCGATTCCGGGTGCGGGCCGTCAAACAGCGGATCGGCAAAAGCTGCTTCATCGCCGGCGACGATGTCGGGGTAGTCCCAGCCGAGCCGCATGACGGCAGAATGTGCGCCGGGCGGGGCCGTCAGCGTGAGTTGCGTCTGTCGCCACTGAGGGCTGGGGCCGCCCAGGTCCAGCCGCACGGGATCGCCAAGCGGGTGGCCCTGGCCATCGAGCCAGCGGACCGAGCCGCTCGGACCTTCCCCGCTCCCTGCACGGCGCAGGTCCATGGTGTGGCGCGACCAGATCGCAACCTGGCAAGTCGCGCCTGCTTGCACAGAAACGGCCGGCGACGCCAGCGCGAAGGACGTATCCGTTTTCTCGCCCTGTCGGCGGACCTGGATCGATGTGCCGCCGCCCGGCGTGCGCAGCGGCCCGCGGCGAATGCTCAGCGCCGAGTTGTAGTTCGTAATCGACCAGTCTTCGATCGCCGCCAGGCCGAAGGCAGGCTGGAGCGGCTCGCGCGGCTCGTATTGAAAGGCGGTTCCGACGCGGTGGAGCTGCGCGGTGATCGGCGTGCCGTCCAAAAGCGCTTCCACCGAATGGCGATCCACGCCCACGCCATCGGGGCCATCGGACAGCGAGAACACCAAGGGCTGGCAGGCATCGTCCGTACGCCGCGGCGAGTAGTCCAGCAGTTGTGGGGGCGAAGTGTCGGCCCCCGGCCAGGCGCGGTCCTCGACCCACCCCAGTTCGTCGCCCAGACGCACCTGCCGGACGACGGGCGTGGCGGCGGCGCGGCTCGTGCCGAGCGTCAGCCGGTACTGGAACCAGTGGTGCCCCGCGTGGATCTCCGGCAACCGGGTGCCGCTGGAAGTGAACTGGGAACTCGGCGTGCCATCGGGCCCGGCGAAGGGCGTCCAGTCGCGCGGCCCGCCGTCGCGGTCCACCGCCGAGCGAACCTGCAGTCCAACGCTCGTGCCTTCCGGCGTGTCGGCCTGCCAAGAGACCCGACCTTGCTCGCACGGCTCCGTCATTCGCTGCGGCCGCGAGATCATCTCGCCTTCAGCCGCGTATTGCGGCGGATCGGTCTGCGCGAACCAGGCCACGCTCCGCAGCCGGAACTGCCGCGAACCGAACAGGTTCGGCGAATCAAAGCCGATTTGAACGACAGCCGTCGCTGCGCCGCGAGGGGCCCGCGACTCGACGGTCACGTCGTACCAGGAGTCGCTGGGGGCGGCGAAACGGAAGGGGGTTGCCTCCAAGACGCGGCCGTCGCGATCCAACCAGCGGATCTGGTTCTGGCACGACTCCTTGTGGCCCTGGGCCGTCGACAAGTCGAGCGTATGTGCGGCGGCGATCGTCAGCCGGCACAGCGTTGCCTCGGTAACCGGAATGGGGGGCGACGTGAGTTCCAGGGCCGTGTCGATCTCCTTGTCGTCGCGGTGTACGAACAGGCTCCGGCCCCAAGCCGCATCGTCGGCGACCTCGATCTGCAGGGCCCGCTGGTAGTTCTTGATCTGCCAGTTCCCCAGATCGCGATCGCATCGCCACTCGACGACCGGTTGCCAGCAGCGGGCCAATTGCACCGCCTGGTTATGCCCAGGCGCGTAAGCGATGTCGCGGCTCGTGCAGAATCGCGCTGCTCGATCCGCAGCCGTCGCGAACAGACTCGCGTCCAGCACACCCAGCCCGATCGCGATCAGTGCCGCCACATGCGGCAGCATCCGACGGCACTTGTTCACAGCAAAACCTCGCTTTCTGACGGTGCACATAAGCAATTGAGACAACCGCTCGGCGCGGGTCCACGCCGTCTTCATCGCTGCTGTCGCTCTTTCGCGTTTTTCTGGTCGAGGTTCCGGTGGCTTCTGACATAGGCTCCGATCGTGCCGACCGTGTCGACCCACAACTCCGGCTTGGCCTGCAAGTACTCACCCAGGGCGGCGATGTTGCCCGTGGACAGGCCCTCGCCGCCGGGATGCTGGGGTACCTCGTGGGCGACGAGGATGAGCCAGTAGCCCGTGGCGAGCGCCTGATCTGCGTAGCTCTTCAGTTGGGCGAGGCCGTCGTGGTCCACGCCGAGGGCCTGGACCATGGCCAGGTCGCAGAACGCGGGATTGTTGAAGTATTCGCCTCGGTAGCCCCGGCCTACGAGGAAGTGCCGCGCCACGACGGGCACGTAACTGGCCCGATTCTCGCCGCGGCCCACGAAATCGAGGCCGCAGGGATAGGCGTAGCTGACTGGCGTGACGCCCAGCATCTGGCGCAGGCTCCGGTTGGCTTCGAGCAACTCGGCGTCGATCTTTTCCAGGGTGTAGTTCTCCAGCGCCCGTTCGCCGGGCCCGATCCAGGGAAAATTCCCGCTGCACGGGTGGTGGACCGAGTGGTTGCCGATTTCGTGACCGTCGGCGGCGACCGCGCGCCACAGATCCTGCTTCTTTTCAACGTTGGTGAGACTGACGAAGTACGTTACGCGGATCCCGTACTTCTTGAACAGGGCGGCGCTGTGATGGTCGACTTGGCTTTCGCGTGCGTCGTCGAAAGAGATGGACAACGCGCCTCGCACGCCTTTGGGCCAGGAGAAACTGGCGGCCGGAGGAGGCTGGGCGTTCGAGATTGCGGGATTGTCCACCTCACACGTATCGCAGCCCGCGGGACGGTGCCGCGGATCGGCCGCGGATGGACCAACTCGCTCCGCCTCTGGGCCGCCGGCGTCATCGCCGGCCAGGACTAGACTCGCGAGCAACAGCAACAACGCGCAAACCGACGAAATGGATTTCACGGGCAAAGCCTCCTGGAACCAAACGGTGATTGGGCGAGGCGACGTTCAATTTGGAACTTACACCGTGAGCCGCCAGAACTGAGTCTTGTGGCCACGCCTCCCCTCCCCCTTTCCTTCCCGAGATCGCGATGTAGTATGCGGAATAATGTGGATGGGCCCTTCCGCCCTCTCGATAACTCGTTTCTGGCTGTACCGAAATAATCAATCGAGCTTGCCGGCGATGAACTGCTGGTAGCGTTCGGCCACGCGGCCGGTCGTGGCGTCGCCGGAGTGGACGAGGATGCCCACGTGCTGCTTGAGCGACTCGCCCTTCTTGAGCACGAAGGGCACGCCGCTCTGGGCGTCGGGCCGGCGGGGGCCGAAGGTGCCGTAGTCGCGCACCAGCCACAGGGGCGGCGATGCGGGATCGGCCATCGGGAAGACCGCCAGACCCTCCGTGACGTCGTCCACGCAATTCGAACAGTCCACCCAAAGGGCGCGCTTCTCATGGGTCCCCTGCTCGTTGATGCCGCCGGCCGAGTTGGTGATCGTGCCGCCGGCCGCGACGCCAAACTCCGCGTGCATCCGCACGTAGGGCCAGGCGTAATGGTTCCACTCGCTGACGATCCGCAGGTCGCCGTAGGTGGCCTGGACTTCGAACTGCAAGTCGAGCAAGTACTCGCCGCGCCCCAAGGGCACGACGCGCAGCCGCCGCTCTTCGTCCAGGACGCGCAGTTGGCCGTAATCGGCCAGCCAGGTGGCCAGGGTCCGGATGGTCGCCTTGCCGCCTGCCACGTCCTCGCCCAGGAACTTCACGTGGCGGATGCAATCGCGGAAGCCCTTGGCGGTGCGTCTGGAATCCTCCTTGAGCCCGATGGCATAGAAGGAGATGGGCTCGTGGTTGGACGGCTGCACGATGTCGTTGACCCAGATCGAACGATGGTGCGAGTGGCGATCGTCGGGGTACTGGACCGTCAAGAGTTTGCCGGACGGGCTGCGGACCGGGTAGTAGTGCGGGAAATCGAGGTCGGCGGCGTATTGGTAGGCCACGGCCTCGCGACCGTCGATCAGGACCTGCAACTGCCCCTGGCGATCGTCACGCTTCAGTTTGATCGACGGAGCGGGTGCGGTCGTCTGGGCGACGCCCATGACGCCGTGCAAGAATAACAGGCTGGCGGACGCGCCAACAATCCAGAGCGTTCTCATCTAAGTACCTCCTCGGTTGTGTCGTCGGCGTTCACCGTTTAGCGAAGCTGCGCCTCAGACCGACGACGCCCCCCGCCGCCTCGTGCGGCAGTTGAATCAGTTTCGGCAGCTAAGGTAACTCTTAAGCTCCTGCCGGACAAGCCGGCAAGGGGGCGGGAATCACTTCAAACTGGCCCAGGGCTCCGCCGCCCCCACCCGGTTTCTGACGCGTGACCTCGGCCCCGTGGTCAACGGCAATCTGGTCGATCACCAACCAATAGCTCGGTTTGACGAAGACCACCTCGCGGCGATGCACGACCTGCACGTCCCGTTGCGGGCCATAGACGTTAGCCCGTGGGCAGCAGGACGAGGGCAGCACGTGTCCTTCGACATGATCAGAGCAGCACGTGGGCCTCCAGATACCAGCACGAGGGCAGCACGCCAGGATTGGGTAGCACGCGATCATGCAGACCTGGACGCGATCAGAAGCGGTGGAGGGACCTGGAGGCGATCGCGAGGGCCGGAGAGCCTAGCATGAGGGGCCTTGGATGCGATCAGGAAAGCAGAGGGGGCAGCAGAGGGGGTGGGATGCGATCAAATGGGCTTGGGGCCGGAAGATAACTATTCTGTTATATGCCAGAACCATCACAAGATCCAAAACGGGCTACAATTTGGCTACATGGCTACGTCAAAAAACCAACAAAAAAAGGGCTTACGTGTTTGACGTAAACCCTTGCCCTGTAAGGCAATGCGGGAAACAGGACTTGAACCTGCATGGGGTTACACCCCACTAGGCCCTCAACCTAGCAAATACGCGTTGGTCTTACATGGCTCTCACAGGACATTTGCGTCGTAAACTCCAATGCAGTCGAGAGAAACGGTCAGACTGCGCTGGCCCTGCGTGGGATACGGATTGGTTCTGTGTGGCCCATATTGTGTCAGATTTGTGTCAGATCTTCCCGTTCAGAAATGGACAAGCTGCACGCACCTGACGGGAAGCGGCCACACTTCAGGAATTCCGTCCACCTTTCCGCCCGCCACCCGCCGAATTCATGACCCGACGAAGTCCAATTCCAATTGATACCGAACTTGTCGATGACGCAATCAGGGCTTGATCGTAACCTTGCCAACTGCTGTCACTGATAGCTTGGGTCTCCCGTCGCAATTCCGCCAGTTTGATAGGCGAGATCAGACTGGGGAAGACGGGAGCTGTGGCCGTAGACGCACATCGCTACCTTTGCCAGATGTACCCCGCCGCCTTGCCTTGAGATTTACTTTGATGGCGTAGAATGTCTTCAGACAATTCCTTGGCCTGCTGAAGGTCCAGGATGTCCTTAAGGAGGCCGCAGTAGTCCTTCTCTGATCTGACGGGGATTCGAGAGAACAGGACTTCCCCCACCTCTTCCGCCTCACCACCCGTCGCCTGCGTGCACAGCCGGACACGCGCCATGGTTATCTTCCTCGTGGCCATACCCTGCGCCTCCGTTGTTATCTCTTGGGGGGAAGAACGACTCCCTCAAGATACCAGATGGTGAACTTCGGACAACGGCTCCCAGAGTTGTATGCGCAAGTCAACCGCTGCCTCTGCTGACGTGGCAAATTCGACGGGCACGGAGGTTCACGCACACTCCATCCGTCGAGGGTGTCGGCGCGATCGGCACGGCATTTGCGCCAGGACCTCCTCCTGTTTGCCGGGACTGCCAAATTGGCGGCTGCTGCCCAGGTACGGGAGGCCAGAGCGGATGGAGACGAAGCCTGAGATCGCGGAACTGAATACCCACGAACTGGAGTCGTCGCTGGATCAGATTGCAGCACAACTCGGTGAGCCGATGGTCCGCCCGTTGCGGTTGCTGCTGACTTCCTACTTGACCCTGGTATCGATGATTGAAACCAAGACCGCCAGTATCCGGCGGCTTCGACGCCTGCTGTTTGGCGCCAAGACGGAGCGAACCAGTCAGGTTGTGGGCAACGGCGAAACAACGGACCGTTCTGCCGCCGGACAGCCGGAAGTCTCGAACCCGGGCACGGATCAGAAGACGCCGGGCGACTCGAGGAATTCCTCATCGGGCGCCTCGGAGCAGCGGCGCAGGCCGGGCCACGGTCGCATTCCCGCCGAAGCCTATACTGGTTGCCGGCAGGTACTGGTCCATCACGGGTCTCTGCATCCTGGCGATTCGTGCCCTGATTGCCGGGAAGGGACGCTCTACCGCCAGAATGCGTGGGGGCAACTGGTCCGCCTGATTGGTCAGCCGCCCATTGGTGGTACGCGCTACCAACTGGAACGGTTGCGGTGCGGTTTGTGCGGCAAGCCGTACATGGCGGAACCGCCGGAGGATGCGGGACCGGCCAAGTTCGATCCCACGGTCGCCAGCACGATCGGCGTCCTGCGCTATGGGCTGGGCGTCCCCTGGAAGCGGATCGAATACATGCAACGCTGCACCGGGATTCCGCTGCCGGCGTCGATGCAGTGGGAAATCGTACGAGACGCAGTCGGCTGCGGATTGCAGGACGCCCACGACCACCTCGCCTGGATCGCTGCCCAAGGGGAATTGGTGTACAACGACGATACCAACATGCGGGTCCTGGAACTCAGCGGCAGGATCAAGAACCACCAGCCGCTGCGGGACGATGCACCGGATCGGAGAGGCGTCTTTACCACGAGCATCCTGTCGGAGGCCGATGGCCGTCCGCCGGTAGTGCTGTTCGTCACCGGCGCCCACCATGCGGGAGAGAACCTGCGGGAGGTGCTGCTGCGGAGGAACCAAGGACTGCCGCCGCCGATCCAGATGTGCGACGCGTTGGCTCGCAACCTTCCCGGCGAGCTGCAGACGCTCCTGGCCAACTGCCTTACCCATGCCCGGCGGAACTTCGTGGACGTGTACGACGCGTTCCCGGAGGAGGTGCAGCATGTGCTGTTGCAGCTCAAGCAGGTGTATCGGGCGGACAAGCTCGCCAAACACTTCAGGCTGTCGCCGGAGAGGCGGCTGGAATTGCACCAGCGGAAGAGTGGGCCGGTGATGGAGAATCTCCATCACTGGCTGAAGGAGCAGTTGGACGAGCGGAAGGTCGAGCCGAACTCATCGCTGGGGAAGGCGATCTGCTATATGCTGAAGCACTGGGAGAAGCTGACGCTGTTTCTGCGGGTCCCGGGGGCGCCGCTCGACAGCAACGCCGTGGAACGCGCGCTGAAGCTCGCGATCCGGCATCGGCGGAACTCGCTGTTTTACAAGACGGAGAACGGCGCACATGTCGGTGACATTTACATGAGCCTGATCTCGACCTGCTATCTGGCGCAGGTGGACCCGTTCGACTACTTGACCGCGCTGCAGCGGCACGCCGAGCGAGTGAAGGAAGCCCCCGCGGACTGGATGCCGTGGAACTACCGGCAGCAGAAGGCAGCCTCTCCGCCCATGGCCACGGCCAAGGCATAACCGGGGGGGTTGCCGCCTGACCGCGTTTGGTAACCAGGGGTCGTCCTTAAGCCACGGAATGTGACTGCGCGGCGGGGCAGCTGGGCGGCCCTGCCGCACGCGGCC
>LSQX01079973.1_pt2 | contig 12477 bp, 13 predicted proteins | sample 654561 | NCBI WGS metagenome assembly LSQX01 (sample SAMN04489861, study PRJNA283612) | anaerobic digester metagenome | isolation source: 4 biogas reactors fed with cattle manure at either 37C or 55C with and... | place: Denmark: Kongens Lyngby | collected 2014 | reverse complement strand
CTTTCGGCGAGCTCGACTTTCGCACGGCGCGAATACGTGAACTTGTCGGCCTTCCCTGCGTTCTAGACTGCGGTTGCGGTGCCTACATCGGGCTTGTCGGCGTCAAGCGTGATCGTCGCGGTCCATGCCATCAGCGGCGCCTCCTATGCGTACCACGCATCAAGCTCCGTGGAGTAGTAGTTCGCAGCCAGCGTCCGCGCCGCCGCCGCGCTCGATGAGCAGCGTCGGGGGGTCGGTCTCGGGCGTCTCCTCGGTGTCGTCGGGCGGGAGCGGGTCGGGCGGCGTGACGGCGCCCTCGCTGCTCACCTGCCGGGGCGTGCTGATGCGCAGCATCGTCTCAAGCTCGATGTAGCGCCCGAAGCAGGGCGACACGAGCGTCGGCGTCTGGCTGGCGTCGGCCACCACCGCGTCGTTGACGGCGAGGCTGTGCTTGAAGCCGATCGGCTCGTCGGCGGCCACCACCACGTCGCGGATGGTCTTGACGGTCGTGTTGATCTCGAAGGCGACGCCCGCAGAGGCCACCTCCACGACGTTCGAGACGCTGATCTGCACCGGGCCACTGTAGTCGCCCAGGCCGACCATGACCACGGAGGCTGCCGGGCCATACTGCTGCCAGATGCACAGGTAGTAGTCGTCGTCGAGGTCGATCGGCACCGGCGTCGAGAAGTCGAACTCGTACCACGCGGCCGGCCCCTCCCCCACCGTCACGGCATCAGATCCCCCGAGGAAGTTCATGGAGGTATCGTAGACGCTCATCATCACGTTGTTGTAGTTCAGCTCGTCGGGACTGAGCATCAGGTAGGCTTTGCCGCTCACGATCTCGCCGTTCTCGTGCGTGACCCACAAGCTCAGGTTGCCGTCGTAGTAGGCGGGGGTCTTCTCCAGCAGCTCCGGCGGCCAGTTCGGCCAGTTCGGCCAGCTGCCGGGCGGCGCGCCCCACGCCGTCCACGCCTCTGTGATCAGGGCCGCTCCGCCTGCAGCGGGGAAGCGGGAGCCGAGGATGTACGCATCGTCTGCCGGGCAGATCATGGGGGACTCTGCTCTGTTGCCGAACCACGGTGCCATCTCTTCCTCACCGTCTTTCTCCGGCGGAACCACCTTCGAAGGTCGCCTGTCCCGCTCGATCTGCGCTTCCCGCTCCGCCACTGCCGCCTGCTCCGCCCGCCACGTTGCCACCCGCCCGTATCCCACGACCGCCAGGAACGCCACGACGAATACGACCACGCCATACAGCTTCTCCCTCGTCGTGCTCATCGTTCCCGCCTGTCCTTTCACGCTGCGTTCTGGATCGTCAGTGTCACCGTCACCTCCACCAACTGGTTCGCCAACACCGCCTGATCCACCGTGTCCGCCTTGCAGTCCTGCACCCCGTCGCTCAGGGCCACCTCCGCCACCGTTACCGGCGTCGCCCCATTCGTCCACTCGCCGTAGAAGACGATGCTGTCGCCGTTGTTCGTCACCGTCGCCGCGATGCTCGCGAGGTCGGCGCCGAGGGCGTTGCGCAGCACGATCGTCGTCCAGTCCGTGCAGGACGTGGCCGGGTCGGGGCCGTTGTGCAACTGCTCAAGCCCGTAGGCGGTAACGGTCATGGCGTAGCCTTCCCTTCGTAGAGCAAGCACCACGGGCACGGCTCGCCCTCGCGCACCGGCCCCCAATGCTTGAACGCCGTCCCCTCCATGTGCTCGGCCCTCATCTTCTTCACCACCGCCGGGTTCCCTGCCACCACCGCCCCGGCGGGCACGTCCCGAATCACCACCGCCCCCATCGCCACGAACGCCCCCGCACCGATCGTCACGCCGCCCATGATCTTCGCCCCGGCCCCGATGACCGCATGGTCGCCCACCACCACCGGCTCAGGCACCCACCCCTCCCGCGGCACCATCGGCGACACGTCGTTCCCGAGGAACGCCTGCGGGCCGATGAAGACGTACTTCCCGATCGCCGCGGGCTCGTGGATCTGTGCGTCCTCGCCGATGCGCGTCTGGTCGCCCACGACGCAGCCGGGCCCGACGGAGGCTTTCGCCCCGACCATGACGCCATCGCCGAGGGTGCAGCCGCGAAGCTGGACCCAGTGCCAGACGGTGACGTTGCGCCCGAGCGTCACGTCATCGCAGATGAGCGCAAGCCTGCTGATGACGTTCCCCGTCGCCTGCTTGAGCACTATCCAGTCGCCTCCCGGCGGAGCTTGTAGATCAGCCTCTGCTCGGCGCAATACGGCCCGGAACTGATGCTCTCCACGACGAAGCCATGCCGGGCGGCCGTCTCCTTCACCCACAGCGGCGGCAGGTGCCACTTCGGGCTGTGCAGCGCCCCCTCCGGCGGCGGCACCGGGGCGTCCCCCATCCAGAAGGGCGCCTCCACCACCACCGCGTCGCACACCTCCATGACCTTGCGCAGCACCCGCGTCGGGTCGGCTACCCGGTGCAGTACGTTGAGCAGCAGCCCCAGCGAGTAGCGCCGCCCGTCGTACAGATCGTTGAGCGTCGGCAGAGCCTCCGTGTCCACGTCCACACAGGCGCAGGTCACAGGCTGCCACTGGCAGGTCCGGATGTGCTTCAGGCAGGCCATTGCGCTTTCGAGGATGTCCACGGCCACGGCGTAGGTTGCGCCGCGGTTGAGGCTCTCGAAGCAGAAGCCGCCCTCCATCGCGCCGATGTCGAGGACGGTCATGCCGTCCATGACCTCGGGCAGCACGGCGTCGAGGCGGGCCTGCTCGAACTGGCGCCGGTGGGCGTCGCCGCGCCCGAACCACACGGCGGACACATGCACCTGCTGCTGATACTGCGGCTCCCCGACCTCCGCGAAGTCGGGCTTGCGCCACGGGGCCGAGACCAGCGCCTGTGCCTCCGCGACGCTCACCACCCGCACCGGGTAGTCGGTGGTGTCCACGATGAGCGTCTCCCCGCCGTCCTCCGCCCGCTCCGCCACCTCCGCCGCCGTCGCATGGTTGAACTGCCAGCGGGTGTAGTCCCAGAAGTTGACAATGTTCGCGGGTGTCGCCCGCTCGTCCATGATGTAGCGCGTCCTGCGCCGCGCCGCCACCATCCACGGCGGGGCCACCACGTAGCAGTTGACCAGCCGCACGTCCTCCGGGCAGTCTTCCACGACCTCCGGGTAGGTCACGCACGGCTCGACCAGCACGTAATCCATGGACTCCAGCTTCGCGGCCAGCACCTCCCACACGGGCGTCCCGGCCTTCGCCGCCCCGGTCATCTCCCCCACCTCGACGAACTCGAAGCCCGCCTCCATCGCCTCGCGCAGCACCGGCACGTCCACCAGGTGCGTGTGTCCCGCCTCCATCGCCCGCTTGAGCGCCGTCTTTCCAGCGCCCGTCACGCCACGCAGGGCGATCACCGTCTTACTCGCCACTGTAGAGCACCTCCCGGCAGGGTTGTGTGCGTTCGTAGATCGCCTTCGCCCGCGCTACCACCGCAGGGATCGAGTGGAACTCCTCCACGTAGCGGCGGCCCTTGAGCCCCCACACGCGCCGAAGCTCCGGGTCGGTGCGCAGCTGCTCCACCCACTCGCCTGCGGTCTCGCGGGTGCAGTAGATCCACGGCAGGCCGTCGGGCGTCTGGACGCCCAGCACGGCCATCTGATGCTCAAGCTCCTCCTCCGTGCAGGACGCCAGCACCGGCACCCCCATCGCCATAGCCTCCATCGTCGCCACGCCGGGGCCATACAGCAGCGTCGCGAAGTACACGTCGCACTGGCTGATGAGCCACAAGCTCTGCCGCTTGCCGATCCCACTCCACGGCACGAAGCGCACCGTCTTGTCGCGGCGCTTGCAGTGCTCCATGATGTGCATGATGTCGTAGGTGCCCTTATTCTCCGGGACGGTGTAGCCATGCCCCACGACGAACTCGCACTCGGGCTTCTCCCACTGCGGGTAGTTGCCATCGATTTCCTCAATGTTGATCGGGGAGGGGAGCCACTCGGCCCACGGCACGACGCGCAGCAGGTCCGGGGTGCTCACCACGACCTCCCAGCCCGCGTCGCGCTCCTCCTCGGCAATGGAGGGGTCTTCGCGCAGGTTCGCCCCGTGGTGGTGCATGACGATCTTCGTGCGGTTTTCAAGGTCCGGGCCCAGCCGCTTGAGGAACTCCCAGCACCGGATACTGTTGAGGTGCAGCACGTCGGCGCTGAGGATCAGGTCCTCGAGCATCCTGTACTCGCGCCCCGACACGTCCTTGTAGTCGAGCTTCCAGAAGTGTCTCTCAAGCAGCCACGAGGGATCAGCTGTCATGACGCCCCAGTAGGACCAGTTGGTGTGTCGCAGGAAGCCCTCGGCGAGCATCGAGCCGATCTCGCAGATATTGCGCGACGAGACGTTCACGGCGCAGGGTCCGATGCGGTGCAGCCCTGTGCGAAAGGTCGGATTGAGGGGGGCGGCGACGGGCATGCAGCGTTCGATGCGGAAGTGCCCATGCTCGTTGTCGCCCTCTCTGACCAGCTCTGTGTCCGGCATCCACGTCTCCTCTCCCGCCTGAGTTTGTCTGCCCCGGAGGGGCCGGTGATGAGGTCCGGCCCCTCCGGGTGGGGAACGCACAGGGCCGCCGTTACGACGGCTTCCCTGCCCGGTGCTGTGTTGCCAGCGAGGAGGCACCCATCGTCTTCGGGGACTCCTCGGTCACGATCACCAGCACGTGCCCGAAGGCCCCGCCGGCGTTGATCCCGACGACGTAGTGGCCGAGTTCCGCCACCTCCGCCGCCGTCAGTTCCACCTTCGCCACGCCCGGCAGATTGGTCGTGTCCTCCATCTCCCAGGCGTTCGTCGTGTTCGCGGCGGTGCCGCCGTCGAAGACCTTCTTCGCCTTCGGGGAACCCGTCGGCGTACTGTTCCACGGCTTCACGTAGTCGGCTCCCGTCACCAGCGGTATCCAGACGGTGCGGTCAACCGCCGCCGCCGCGCCCTGCTGCACAAACTGGACAGGCATGTCCATGTTCCGTCAACTCCTTTCCGTTGGTGTCGGGTTTACGCGTCGGCGCCCGGCAGCCGCATCGTCGCCAGTTCGAAGTCCGCGATGTCCATGGTCGGGTCAATGTTGATGAAGCGAAGCTGCGACCGGCGCGAGTCACAGGCCGTGTTGCCCCACACGTAGTACTGGTTGTGGAGGCAGTCGTAGCTCGTCCGGCCCCGCTCCCAGCCATCCTCATGCCACCGGAAGGAGGCGTTCTTGTTGAAGATGTACCAGAAGTGGTTGAAGTTGATGCCGTAGGCGTCGTGGCCCTTGGCCAGCACGGTCGTCGCCTGTCCGGGGACGAAGGCCTCGCCGTAGCAGTCGCGGTCGCGGACGATCGGGACATCGAGCACGAACAGGGCCGAGTAGCCCCAGCGGATGATGTCCGTCTTCGCGTAGGCGGCGCGCTGCATCGCGTAGTCCTGGGCCGGGACCTGCGCCTTGAGCGCCTGCCACGTATCCTCCGTGACGACGATCAGGTCCGGCTTCTCGTCGCAGGTCATCTCGGTCTGCTCAATGGCGAACTCGAAGTTCTGCAGCGACGGCGCAACGGCCTCGATCTCCGAGGCGGCGTTGGCCTGTCCCTGAATGACGTGGGCCTCCCACGTCTCCTGATTGGTCGTGGTGGGGTCCACCCCGCCGTAGGTGTTGCCGTACCACATGCACTGGTCCAGCGTGTTCATGCCGCCGACGTTGGTGGTGCCGTCCACGGAGCGGCCGGTGCCGATGGCGCCGGTCCCGTCGGAACCGCGCGTCTGGAAGAGGTCGGTGGAGAAGTCGGTCCGCACGGACTTGACCGCGTTCTTCATGTACGCCTGGTGAAGGTCCACGAGGCCCTGTGATCCCTGCTTGAGAATGTCCTGCATCGGGATCTGAACGTGCATCAGGTACTCGTAGGTCTCGTAGTCCGCGGTGGTCGCGATCTCGGGCGCCCAGCTTGCCCCGAGGTTGAGGTTGGTCTTGCGGGTGTACTTGCGCCCGGTCATCTGGCGAAGCTCGATCGCCGGCTGGAAACTCGTGCCGGAGACGGGCTTCATATGCTGCCTGAGCTTATTCCAGATGGGCCTCGCCTGGAAGATGTTGTCCACCAGCGTCCGGGGACGCATGGCGCGGGTGAGTGCTGCGAACGTCGCCTTTGCCTGGTCAATGGCAAGCTGCGAGTCAGCCATTGTTCTCTACCTCCAGTTGGTGAGGACGGAGGGAGAGCGGGCTACGGCTTGAAGGTGTCGAGCAGCGTGCCCCGTGCCGCTTGCTGCCGGAACAGGTTGTAGGCGGCGTCCATGTCGGCGGGAACGCCCGTTGGGGGCGCATCCTGCCCTGATGGGGGGACGCCGGGGGTCGTCCGGGAGGCTTCCGCCTGCTGCTGCCGCGCGTAGCCACGGCCCTGTGCGAGGGCGCGGGCGTCGGCGTCGGCAAAGAGCGCGTTGTAGGCCATCCGCACGCAACCGGGCTCGTCGAGCATACCGGGGTTCCTCTGAAGGAACTGCCCGATCTGATCGAGCCGCGACGGGTCGGCGGCCTGCGGGATAGCCTCGACGAGGGCCTCGGTCTCTGCCTTGAGGCGCGAAGCGAGTATCTGCTGCTGCCTCTGAGCAAATTGCGAAGCCGTCTCATCAACGCGCTTGGCGAGGGGCTGCATGGCCTGCTGCGCCTGCGTCCGTGCGGCGACGCTGGCGGAGTAGGAGGCGAACTCGACGTAGTTGGGTTCGCGGCCGAGCTTCTCGCGAAGCTGGTTGTACATCTCCATGCCGTGCTGCTGCATGAACGCGAGATCCCCGTCGAGGTCGCCTGCCTGCTGCGGCCCCTGCTGTGGCTGCACTCCGGACTGCTGCTGCTCGCGAAGCTGGGCCTCAAGTGCGGCAAGCTGCTGCTCGCGCTTGTCCAGCTCCTCTTCGCGCCGTGCTCGTTCCTCCGTCTTTCGTGAGTAGTCGTCCTGTCGCATGGCGTAGCGCCGTGCGGCGTCGGGGTGGGCTGTGGCCCACTCGACATACTGCTCGTTGGTCATGGAGGCGAGGTCCAGCTTGTCCGGGTGCTGCCCCTCCCACGGCGTCGGAGGCGTGTCGCCGGAGGGTTCCGGCGGGGCCTGCGCGTCGGTGGTGGGGTCGGCGCCGGGTGCGGTCTGCACTCCTGCGTCGGAAACGCCCTGCCCGTCCGGTTGTCCGGCGTCCGGTGTCCGGTCGTCGAGGAAGGCGATGGGGTCGCTGGCGTCATCCACCAGTGTCCCCGCCGGTCCCTCGTCGTCCGGGTCGGCGTCGGGTCCGTCCACAGTCAGGTCGAGGTCGTCAAGTGCCATGTGCTACTCCTTTCGGTCTGTGGGTGGCCGCCAGACGACCACCATGCTCGGGAATGGCGCGCTGTAGTCCGCGCCAACGAAACGTACCCTGCCTTTGACAAAGCGGATCTCCGCGTGGCCGCAGACGTGCTGGTGAAACCACTTCGTGTCGGTTCGCGCGGGTAGCAAGCCCACGACCGTCGCTCCCAGTCCTGCCTCGCGGTGAGCCTTTGCAGTCCAATCAGCGATCTCTCTGCCGTAGGGAGGGTTCATCCAGCACGTCTCGCCCCCCACGACATCAGCAGGCCGTTCTCGTCGGGGCTGATAAAGTTCGCGCACATCGTGTTGTCTGCCCGCGCGCAGACATCGAGCGTAAAACCGAACTCCTCGTGCAGCGGCTCAAAGACCTCCGGCGGTGTCTCCCAGTCTGTCCTCTGCGACTGCGGCATGTAGGCGTCGGCCATTCCCTCGCTCCTTTCAAACCATGCTCAGCATTGGCCCGCCCTGCGGCGCGCCCTGCGGCTGCATCGGCCCGGCCTGCTGGCTCAGTTGCAGGAACTGCACCACCAGCGCATACACGTCATCGCCAAGCTCCCGCACCGCCATCATGAACTCCTCGATCATCTGCTCATCCGTCATCGTCCCCGCCACAATCTGCTGCAGGAACGTCAACATCTCCGGCGGCAACATCTCTTTCAGCTGCTGTGCGATCACCTGAAGCTGCTGTTGCGCCACCTGTGCCCCCTGCATCTGCTGCTGCGCCTGCATCGCTTCCATCTGGCCCTGCTCCTGCGCCTGCACCATCTCCGCCCGCCGCTCCAAAATGGCGTCCCGGCCAGGGAACTGCACGGCGTCAAGCACGGCCTGCTGGTCTACAATCGTGTCGCCTATCGGGATCTGAGCAAGCTGCACTGCCATCTCCGCGCGGGCCGACGCACTCAGCGGCAGGTCGCCGCCAGGCTGCGTCACCACGACATACTCGCGCGGCTTGGTCTCCATCTCCGGGATGCTCTCGCCGCTCCCCTCGGGGTCTTCGATCCACTTCCCGGTCGGCTCCTCGCGGCTGAGGTCGTCGGCGGTGATCGCGGCAAAGGTCCCCTCCGCCTCCTCGACAATCGCCAGCTTCCGGTCGTCCGAGTAGTGCTTCTGCATCAGCTCCACGATCCGCTGACCGATCTGCGCCTTGGTGTACGTCCAGTTGCTGGCGGGCCCCGTCATGCGCTGATGGGCGGCCTCGTGGAGCACCTGCAGAGCGATGCCGGTGTTCACTCCGGTTGGGCGCAGCCCTCTCGTTACCTCCACACTTCCCGAGATGTTGTCGAGGTCGCCCTTGGAGCTTTCGAGGAAGCCGAAGACGTCCGCCGGGAGCGGCGGCGAGTAGTGGGCCTTGACCTCCGACTCCGGCTGGTGGTAGTTCATGCTGCCCGGTGTCGCGTCCCAACTGTCCTTTGCGCCCTGGTCGGTGGTGTCCCAGATCGGCGTCGCGAAGTATCGCTGCCAGACGGCGATGCGGAAGTTCGTCTTGTTGACGCGGTTCTGCGGGTCCATGAGTTCCTGCACGAGGCCCCGCGGCCAGAAGCAGTCGTCCCGCGGCTCGAACTCGTAGAAGTGCAGCGGGTAGCGGTGGGGGAGCACGTCGCTCTCGGGCACCGGGCTCTCGCCGTCGAAGAGCGTCTGCTCGTTCGAGTAGATCATCAGGCGCTCGCCGAAGTCGTAGTAGACCTCCCAGACGACGATCTGCTGGCTCGCCTTCGTCTCGTTGACCATGACGGTATCGGAGGCGAACTCGTCGGTCTCGCCGTAGGTGAGGTCAACCTTCGTGAGGTCGAGCTTGGCGGTGCCGTGCTCGCCGTCGAAGAGCTTCAGCGCCCGTTCCAGCCCGTAGAGGGAGCGGATGGCGATGAAGCTGCACTCCTCGATGCGGGTGGCGGTGGGGTCCGGGAAGATGTTCTCGGGGCGTACGCTGTCCACGACGACCTCGCCGTGCTTGCCGCGGCCTGGGTTCCACCACGGCTTGAGGACGCCGAGGCCGACCTGGAGCGCGTTGGAGATCGCCATCTTCTCTTGGGCGTCGTAGTTGACGAACTGGCGCCACGCCCGGAGGTAGGTAGTGGTGCGGCCGGCGGCTTCGTCCTGCTCGCCGCTGTCGGCCTCCACGACGTACCAGACGGGGAGGGCGTTGACGATGGTGGAGACGAAGACCTGGCAGGCGGCCTTGGTGTGGTTGGTGACGCTCCAGTCCTGTTCGAGGTAGGAGGGGAGGCCGGGGGCGACGACCGACCAGTTCTGGCCGGGGCCGTCGTAGAAGTCGCGGAGATCGGCCCACGACTTGTCTCCGGCGGGTCCGAGGCCGGAGCGCTGTGTTTCGGCTTCGAGCCTGGCGGCCTGCACGAGTTCGTCGAGGCGGTCGCGCTTCTCCTTTTCGGAGAGCGGGCCGGGGTGTGGGGCCTCGTCCGTCAGTCGCTTGTCTATGAGTTCCACGGACAGCCGCCTCGCTTTACGTTGTGGTGGCGGGAGTGGGATTCGAACCCACGAATGGAGGCGTATGAAGCCCCTGTGTTAGCCACTTCACCATCCCGCGACGCTGGTAATGACCCGTCAGGATGAAGCATTGCAGGAAATCAGGCAATTGTCAAGCGTTTGGAGAGAAAGTTGGCCTATCGGTTGCGTGCGAGGTTGAGCGAGTGGGGCACCTCGTGCCCGTCCCCGGCCCAGTTGGCCCGCCAGTCGGTGGTTATGCGCGTCACGGTCTCGAAGCCTCGTCGGGAGTAGCCACAGGCCGGGCATGGCCCGCCCCCTGCGGTGAACTCCCGGCACTGCCTGCACCACGTCACCTTGCCATTGCCCATTACCAGTGAACTCCTTTCGCTGGCGACGCGCAGCGTCACCAGTACCCGCTCCTGTTCTCGTTTGTGAGCACGGTGTCGCGGTGCCGATGCACCCGGTCGTTGATGTCGTCCTGCAGGCTCGGCAGCGTCTTCAGCCCGTCGTCAACCGTCGCGTCGCCCCGTAGCGGCCCCCGATACTTGAACTGCAGCGCGAGCTTGAACGCATACGCCACGGCGTCGAGCAGATCCTTGTATTCCCCGCCCGGGAACGCCATCAGCTGCTCCTCGTAGCGGCCTCCCCGCAGGTCGTTGTCGTGCCACACGGCCCTCGCCTGGTACGCATACTGGAGCGCCTCCACGATGTGCTCGTCCTTCGTCTGCCTCGGGTGGGTCTGCTTCTCCAGCGGCAGGAACACTCCCCGCTGGCGCATCTGCTCCCCAAGCAGCGACATGAACGTGTTCCCCACTCCCGCGTAGACCTCCACGCCCACCTTCTCGGGCTTGTACTCGTCGTAGAGCCGGAACACGTCGTCCACGCACTCCGTGATGCCCTTGTAGTGGTCGAGGGTCTCAAGCACCTCGAACTCGCCCTCCTGCGAGTAGCCGATTACGGCGATGGCGGGGCGGCTCGTCCCCGTGCTGTCCTCGCCGGAGGCCGGGTCAACAGAGAGGTAGCGCGAGAAGTAGCGCAGGTCGGGCCGTGCCCGCCATTGCAGCCAGTCCTCCTCGAAGCTCTCGCCCTCGGTGTAACTCGTATCGAGCATGAACTGCGCCCTGAACGTGAACGGGTGCTTGCGGTAGCCGTGCTTGACGCGCTCGAACTTCTCGTCATCCCACTGGTGCTTGTTCGGCGCCGTCGGGTCGACGGGATACGCGTACTCGTGGGTATCGTGGGCGATGATCTTCCCGGCCTCCGTCACTTCCGCGTAGCCCCGAACTGGGGTGACGTAGAGGTCGAGGTTGTGGGGGTACATGACGTTGATAAAGTGGTGGGTGGCGTCGTAGTTGGCCCACAGGGTCGCGATCCACGTCAGCAGGTTCGTCGCCTCGATGGTCGGCTGGCTCTCGTCGATGTACCGCTTGAGGCGTTCCTGATCCTCACGGGAGCGGTAGTTGGCGTCGTTCACGAGGTCGTCGAAGAGCAGGTGCCAGGGATGGCGGCCTGCCTGTGCCTGCCGTGTCGTGCGGAACTCCCCGCCGGGGCCGTCGGCGGTGCGGCCGACGATGGAGAAGATGCGGTCGGCGCCCTCGCCCTTTTCCACGGCGCACTCGGGGAAGAGGACGTTCATGGCGGGCTTGCGGAGGCCCTTCTTGATGTCGCGCATCCTTGAGAGGCCCAGCTTCTCGTCGTCGGTGACGAGGACGAACGCGTAGTCCTCGGGGTCGGACATGAAGTTCCAGATCGGGTGAGCGATGGTGCCGATGGTCGACTTGAAGTAGCCGCGGTATTTGAGGTGCATCTGCGGCTTGTCGAGGCTCTCAAGCTGCCGGCACATCTCGCCGTGGGTGCCGGAGATGGGCGAGAGGTCGTGGTAGCCGAGGAGGAAAACGGAGGTGAAGTGCAGGCTTCCCCGTGCCAGCCCCCGGTAGATGGCTTTCTCGTCGGGGAGGAGGGTCTTGGGGGCTTCGACGAGCCGCCGAAGGTCAAGCTCCTCCAAGCCTGGTTGCGAGCTCTTCAGCAGCTCGCTGTAGACCTGGATGTGCTTCTCGATCGGCGTCATCGGAGGCGTCGTCATCGCCGGTCTTCGGTCCTCTCAGAAGCTCGTTGCGGGATCTGATGGCGCAGACGTTGGCTTTGTTGACGGTCTGGAGGATGGACTCGACCTCGCCGCGCTTGACGTCTTTGTCGTTGAGGCGTTCGAGGAGCATTTCCAGCGACTTCTCGGAGGCTGCGTTGCACTTCTGCACGATGCTGTCGAGGCGTCGCAGTTCCTCGCGCTCGTCGCCTGTGAGCCGGTCCTCTTCTGGTATGCAGTGCTCGGTGTCCATGATGCCCTCTCTCATCGGGATGGGGGGCCGACCTGCGAGGCGCCGGGCTGCGCCTGTCATTGCCGCGAGGGAGGGAAGCGATGAAGACCGCTGTAAGCCCTCGCAGGTCAGCACGATGTTGATGCTACAAGCCTATGTGCTCCTCGAACCGCTTCTTCAGATCGGCAAGCCCCTCGTGCAACCTCTCGATATCGTCCTCCACGTCGAGGTCCCAGTCCTCGTTGTCCTCTTCGTCGAAGAGGACAACGTCCTGAAGATCGTCCGTCGGAAACTGCTGATGGAAAGCGGGGCCTGTTACGGTGTGCTTGAGGAACTTGTTTTCCAATACCAGCAAGCGCCGTCCGTGAGTCCGCAGCCCCTCGCGCAGCTTCTCCATATCGTCCATCGCATCGAGGCCCCAGGGCTCGTTGTCCTCTTCGTCGAAGAG
>LSQX01179013.1_pt1 | contig 12478 bp, 19 predicted proteins | sample 654561 | NCBI WGS metagenome assembly LSQX01 (sample SAMN04489861, study PRJNA283612) | anaerobic digester metagenome | isolation source: 4 biogas reactors fed with cattle manure at either 37C or 55C with and... | place: Denmark: Kongens Lyngby | collected 2014 | reverse complement strand
TTGGGAATTATTCAGGAAACCCTAAATATCTGCGCCGGTTACCGGTTGCACAGCCTCAAATACATAAACCTCATTATCCTTGTGATATATTATACCCATATGCGAGTATTTGGAACGAGTTGCTACCTGGATTGCTTTACTGGGTCCTATTTCTTCTCCAAATATTCTTCCAACTCTTCAAGGTCACGAAAGACTCTTATCTTAACACCGTTACTCTTAAGTAGCTCAACAAATTGCTTTTCGTGTTCATGCACCAACTCCAAGAACCGTTCCGTATTGTTGGGGTCAAAGGCGCCCACGATGTCCGGCAACTGCTTTAAAGAGACTCCTGTTCCCGAAAATGCTTCTTTTAACTCGAGTGTTAACTCCACAGCGACAATCAGAGCACTATATATATCACCTTTTTCACACGCGCAATAAATTTTGTTGTAGAAATTTATCAGCTCTTCGTAATAGCCGTTTAGTTTATCTCTAAATAAAGCCGCTTTCATCTCTCTGGTTTGTTCTTTCAACATTAATTCTTCCGTGTTTTTTATTAGTTGCCTGTATGCATTCTTAATCTCTGCCAGATCACTGCTGACAAAAACCGTATCATATAAAGACGGGAAGTCTTCCGGGTAATAATAGAAGTTATCCGTTCATTGTGGTCTGCGATTCCTTCAAGTCTTTCCCAGGAGATTGGCCAAAAGTCAAAACCGATCCCGTCAATAATAAAGACCATCCCCAGGTTTCTCCCGCCCTCTGTCTTCGGGACAAAATACAGATCTAAATCGGACTTGCTGTGTGTATCTTTATAGACATAAGAACCCATAATGACGACAAGGGCAATATCATCTCTGTAGTCCTTTTTTATTTTGTCAATCAGTACATCCGCTACTCTTGATAAATCCATTATCTACAATCCTCCGCCTTCGCTCCTCCCTTTACAATATTGGTTTAATCTTATAAGTACACCATCTGCATCTTATCTCTGGGATAGCCATGGTAGCCCCCCAAAATCTTTAGTGACATGCCCACCCAAAAGCTAATATATCTTTGTGGTTTTAATCTTCTTCTCCTGCCGGTTTTATTTTGAACTCTGTGACCTCAAGTGTTTGTAAGCCTTCCAAATCAAGCATTTTTCGGTTGATGATTATTACCTCCAAATCCAGATCTTCCAGGAGAGAAAACATCCTGTTTTTGTTGAAAAAGATAGAGTATACGTATCCCTGTTTGTTCGATTGCAAGGCGGCACTATGCGCAAAGTACAGTTCAGATTGGCCCAAAAACGCTTCGACTTTGTTTCTTAATTCCGAATTAGGCCAGATATATTCGGTAGGTATAAATACGACATAAACATTGGAAATAAAATCGGGATTAAGAGATAGATCAAATTCCCTTCTAATTGTTTGCGTAATTTTCTGAAGTAAATCGTCACTGTTTGTAAAGCCGGTTGTCTTTTGTTCTCTCCATTCATCATTTATTCTTTGTCGCTCAGATAAATAAAATGTCTTCATATCCTCATCGTACCAGTAGTCAAAATATATTTCCCTTTCTATGGCTGCCAGTTTACTGTAATTAGCATGAATAAGATTAATCAAAGGGATTGCCAGTTCCGGATCATACATGGACGGCACTTCATCTTGCCAGGTCCAAGTTATGCCTAAGTAAAACTTATTGATCCGGAAAGAAAGGCCGTCACCCGAACTGGCAACAGCCGGGTAGCAAAATGCATGAAATATAAACAGGAAGACCAGCAAAACTGATAATCTTTTCACTCAACCGTCCCCTCCTGCCGTTATGCGATTCTTGAGATGGTTTTTTCAATCTCTTCTTCCTCTTTGACCAGCCATTTTAACACTCTTTCATTGCATTTAGCAGCCTCGTAATTACCTGTATGACAACTGAATGCCATGAAAATTATTTGAATCGAATATAAAACGTAGGTTAAACCGGATAATTCTTCCCGGGTTAATTTATTCCGCCCGTTATAAGCTTTCAAAATTATATGGAGGATGTTGATCCATTTCCCTCTTTTGGCTTCGTCATTAAAACCACTTACCAATATACTTGTCGAACAATAACACGGGTCAAAGATTCTTACTCCCGTAACTGCCAGTTCAAAATCAACAATCCCGGATAGCCTGTCATCTTTAAAAAGAATATTCCCCGGATGAAGGTCCCTGTGTATTATCTGTTTTGGCAATAAATCATAAATAAGAATGAATTCTTCTTTGAACGATTTGATTATCTCCTCAACAAAATTATAGTCCAATAATTCCTTATTTTTCTCTATGATATCTTTTGCCCATTCAGTTACATCTTTTACTAAATTAAACTCCTTGCATCCTTCATAATTGATCTTTTTTAAAGCAGAATGTAAATCACCAATCGCTTTCCCTAATAATCTGGCTTCTTCTCTATAGTTTTCACCATAATGGTCTTTAAAACTTGCCCCTTCCAAAAATGGATATAAAACATAATACTTATTTTCACCTTCAAAATAATACTCATTGTTTTTTGTTTTTACCGGAGCGGCTATCGGTATTTTCTCGCGTAAATACGACAGTAAGGCAGCTTCCTTTTTAATCCCCTCAACTCTTTGCTGCTCTTTCAAAACATACTTCTTATTATCACGAGAAGTTATGAGCCTTACCGAATTGCTAAAGGAATCTATTTCTTTTACAGATATGACATCGCCAATATCCCAATTGACTAATATTTCTTCTCTCAAAATTACCCCTCTTTATCACTTTAGTTCAAGAGGCCATCATGCCCTGAATGGGTTTCACTTACTTTTTCTTTATTACCCTCAAGCCTTGAGTCCAGGGAAGGGCGGCTTAAGCCTACCATCTTATTCTATCAAAATCCAGACCTAACTCCCGAATTTTATCCTGCAATTTATCAACCTTTTCTTTATCCATAAAAAAATAATAGCCTTTATAATGAATAAGCCCACAATCATCCGTTCCCAAATCCATTCTTATTACCTTCCTACCTTCATAAAATGTAACAGGCAATCCAAATGGACACGCCGGTGTTTCTCTAACTCCCCAACTGATCCCTTTAAAATAACTCACAAAATTTTCGATCTCTTCCTTATCATCAATAATGAATATTCTCGCTTCATCTGAAGGCTTGTCTGCGCTTTCCTCCAGTTCTATTCTGTCAACCCGGGAAAAATTAACAGGGAAAGGGATTGGAATTCCAAAAAAGACTATTCGTAAAAGGATAATACCTGGAAAACAAACCCCGGCTAAAATCAATAACACTTTTACAATTTTCATTCTTGTCCTCCTGTTCGTCGCTGTAGAGGCTCATCTATAAAACCACGGCTCCTCACAATTATTTTATTCGCCCCTTTGTCTGGAATAATCCCAAAAAAATCCATCGTCCAATACTTCAGCAGTGATTACCGTTTCAACCATGTACCCACTAATGATAGTTCCAGCTAAACACCTCTTGTTTACGAAAACCATCGTGGAAGAGCACATAACCATCCTCATTGTAGCCCGACCAGAAAAATATCGCCTCTATATCACCCTTACCGTCAACATGCCCAGTTTCTTCGATCAAAAACCAGAAAGTTGACCAAATTTCATCAGGGATTCCATCACAATGGTATTTTTTAAAGTCAAGCCTTAAACCGACAAGCTGACGACCATCTGACAATCTGGCTGCATCTCTAATACACACATCCCCGGGACCGTAATCCCATTCGAAAAAATTCTCCCAGTCCCCCGGCTTACAATTCATCACCACACCAGCTCGTTGACGAAACGACGGAAAGAGCTCGTCCAAGGTCACCGATGCCCGCCGCTCCACAATAGCTGACACAGGCCTACTTTGAATCCCTGCAAGTACTGGAAGCGGCCGGTGCACGGGCACACGGCGCCAACCAGAAAACGCAACGTCCGGTTCACCAGACCACTTAATGGATTCCGGATCCGCGACAACCAAAAGCCCACGATACGCATAAAGCCTGCTTTTCAAAAACGCTGTAGTAACAGACCGATTATACCACGACGAATTTTCATGATTTATTCCCACCAATACCCGCTTCCATGCATTCTGGTGCAAGTTGTCCTACATCATAAATTGACTTTCCGCGGCCCTGTTAAAAATACTTCACACTAAAATATGTTTGATGTATCTGATTATTTCTTGCCTTTGCGTTAAATTATCGGTATTTACATTAAGTCGTACTTCTCTTACCTCTTTATCATCAAGATATTCACAGCATGCAATATCGCCACGATGAGAATAGATACAATATTTTCTGTTATTTATAATTAGGTCAGCAGCCCAACCCATAGGAATTGACTTGAAATCTATCACTTTATAATTCTTCGTTACCTCTGCAATAGTGTTTATTAAACCTTCTTTACTATGAATTCTGTCATTTTCATATTGTTCTTGAGATGGTTTTGGCAGGTTAAATTTCTCCGGATACTCTTCAATCAACTTATTTTCAAGATCCTCTATAAATCTTTTTGAAGCCAATAAATCGCTTCCAGTTAAATCTCGATAATACTTTATTGCTTGCATTTTTTGACCAGCCAAAAGGTACTGCTCAATCTTTTGGCTATCAATTCTATCCAATGCAATTTACCTCCACGTCCTATACCTTATTCCTTTCAGAGGTCAGATCAACTTTTTCCTTTCGAGCATTGCTGATAACGTGAAAATAGGCATAAATCGCATTGCTTGTTAAAAACATTCGTGATCTTCACAGATACCATACCTTGCCCTTATCTCTTCTACATTGCCAATTGAATACTTCTTATCTTGATTGTAAAACTCAATTTCACTTATACATGTATCATTGTATTTCGTTCCCTTATATGTATCTAATATATAAAACTTTATATTTTCAACATAATTTATATCCGTTCCATTTTTAATATAATCTTTTAAATTTATCTCTACCCACTTTGTATCCGGAAAATCAACTATAAACCTATACAAATATCTTTTCGGAAATTTATTGTTAACTATTTCTCCTTCCAACCCCAATATTTCTATACCTATTCTTTTTAATCTATTATTTGCTTTCCATAATTCCTCACTTTTCCCGTATCCGTTAAACAATCGGATTTTAGTTGTTTTTCTATCACTTGGAGGAAAAGGGAAATAACATATAAACATTTCGGCGGCCGAATCTTTTGGTAATATACTCCATGTGTCACAATGCACATTTATTTTATCTTCTTCCATGCTCCCACTTCCATCCGAAGAAACCCCTTCAGCCCAACAAGTTTTTATATCATTATCAAAAATATTAATAATGGAATATTGGGAGCTCTGATTTAAAGTGGAACTACAAACCACTTGTATATCAAAACAATCGAAAGAATGTATACTTCCTGGTAAAAATATTACTAATAAAGCCATGGCTAAAACTTTCAGAAACTTCGACATACATAACACCTCTTTTTTTAGCTTTCACGATCTTCCTAATTCGCTTACTTTAAGGGATGACGTTTAACGTTTGCCGATTACCGACGACCATGGACCTTACGGGCTTTAGTGCTCGTCGTCCCATCGGCCATAGTAATTTGAGTTCCTTTAACAAAGCAGTGTGCATCAAGTCCATCAAAATTAATCTCTGAGATGGCTACATCGTCCCACTTCTTTCCTTTAATATACCTCCATTATTTCAAACTTTAAAACTAAATCTTTATTTTTATCCCTTGACTGCAAAGGCTCCACTTGGAAACGCTGAACCGCACGGCTATCTTGCAACTTTAAAATAGCATATGGCTTATTATTAACATACAACTTGAATTTTTTGACCCTGGAATAATCTTCCCACGCGTTCTCGGATATAAAATACCCGTTATATATTTCAATTGTTGTAACCCTTGGGCTTAACGGTTCAAAATAAAACTCTATATATTCACCTATTCCATAGCCCTCCACACCTTCAACCCAAGCTGTTCTTAGATCGAAATCATGGGCATTGAAAGGAAAATATGTATTCCCATTTTTCGGAGGCAAAAAAGATGAAGCCTCTACATTTATGGGGCCTCCGCCACAATACCAACTACATGCCATTATAACCGTTGACCAAAAGTCCATATCTTCACTAAACTCGATAAAAAGGGCCCTCTGTTCAGGGGTCATGTCTTCTAACTTTATTTCACCCTTTACCCAACGATCAAAGAGAATTACCCACTGCTTATACCTCTCCTGTGCTGCCAGACTTACATCGATAACCCTACCCTGTTCCGCCTGGATAACTTTTATGTCTTTTGCATCTACGAATACAAAAGCACCTGCTATGGCAATAATTACGATAACAATTAGCATAAAACAAAAAACTGTTTTTCTCACCTAAAAACCCCCAAGCTCACTTTCAAGTACCTGCCTGTCGCCTAACGCTTGCATTGCCGACGTCGATGAGCCTTAGCGCGAACGCGCTTGGCGAATCGATGTGGCCGCAATGGCTCCATGACTCAACTAACTTGTCCGGTATCATGAATCGACTTTCGCAGCCCGAAGCGGCAATACCGTGTTAACCGAAGTCAGCATCACCTTGCAAAAACATACATAAATATCGTTTTCAACTATTCCGCAATCTCTATTGCTCTCAAATCTATTATTATTTCTCGAAAATGGTGACCAGTGTGAGCTGAAAACAACATCCCTTTGACTTTTACTTTTTTATTTAAAAAGCCCGTTAATTCTGAGTTGGTATTATTAAGTATTTGTATTTCTTTAACTCCCGAGCGAGTTTGGTTAAATTCATCACCTTCTTCTGCTTCCACAGTTATTGCTTCATTTAGCTGCAGAATATATATATTTTCTTTCATATCTACTTCTGGATTCTCACCATATCCAGGTGGACCATAAAACATCTTTTGAGTTAAAACTCCATATAATTCAACTTCCTCTGGTTCATATTTATATGTATTTTCTTTGCCTGCAAATACAATGCAAACACAGAAAAATATTATCATTACGGCAATAACCTTTCTCATCTAATTCACCTCAACAACTACTTAAACAAGATATCACTATGCTGGTATTAACCCACTTGGAATGGAATCTTCTATAGAAACTTAAACACAAAGGTATTGTGTATAATGTGTTTTGCCATCCTACCTTTTCTTAACTATCCAGATCATCATCATCTCCTGACTTTCATAAGAGTATCGCGACTTATCAAAATCTCCATATAATTCCCATTCTGTAAAACCGGCTAATTTAAGCAGTAATCTAAACTCCTCTTTATATATCCACCTCATCGTCATATCAAATACTCTTTGTTGGTATAAGAGAACTTCCTTTTCCATATTATATTCTGAATCTGCTCAGGTAAATCATTCTTTTGTTTGTAATACAATTTTATTCTCTCGCCTTGTTGATCAGGATGATCAGGTGCTGAATTTTCCACATCGGAAATGTCAAAGCCGTAGATGTCAATCCCTTCGCTGAGCAGTTCTAAAAAGATCATGCCCGTCCCACAGGCTATTTCAAGAACCTTCCCTCTCCTGTTCTTGAATTCCCTTTTGTAAAACTCCAGTTCTTTTTCATGTCTTCCATGATTAAACTGATCATAAATTAACGGCCACAAATGGTTCTCGTAATTTTTCCCTCCGAAGCACCTTCTTTGTCACAATTGTACCTTTTTTCACCTAGTTTATTTAGTACAAGTAAATGTGGCAATTTCACTATTCTCGTTAACAGGATTATCCGAAACCAAATCAGTTACACTTATCAGTTTAAATACACTTTTTGATAATAGGCTTAGAATTTCATCGACAGAAAATAACCGCCCAATTCTCACATTCATCTCTGTCTCAACCAACTTACCATTATGGTATTTTGTATATTGCCTTTGAGTAAGAATTGTTTCGTCATCTAGTCTATAGTAAGTTCCCTTCCAATCGTCGGCGCCTATGAAGTTGCCTCTTTCAGAATAAAGCATCGCTTCAAAGATAAATTTACCACCTTTTTCTAAATGATTGTAAACAGAAGAAAAAAGACTAGTAATTTCTTCATCGAGAGTAAATAAACTTAGTGAACCATCGATGGTTCAAAATAGCAACTAAAATAACAACGACAATAAAAATTATCTTCAATGTTCTTATCAATAATTTCGCCATCGTATTATCCCCAATATCCTTGTTTTGCAGCCTAGGACTGGGCCGCTTTTGCGCATATGGCAAATATCATGCGCCGGGTTGGGGGGCTGGCGAACTCTGGTACGTACCATTGGTGAAGCGAGCGCCGCCTATAATTGCTTAGGCCCGGTAATTTTGTAATATTCTTCATAATCCTTATTTCCCCTGCCATAAAACGTCAGGATATCCTGAAGGGGCCTCCCTAAAGCCGACCCCAAGTTGTTGGACAAAACGAAAAAACGTTTCAAACAAAACAAAGCCGGGAAAGCGTGCTGACTTTCCCGGTCACAGATCAAAAAATACGAGCATATAGTTTTGACTGGTAAAACAAAAATCTTACTATTAAGCTTTGAATTTTTCAATTTTGCTATGAAAATCCTGAAGAATCTTTTCGGTAATATACTTGGGATTGGCCCAGTGAATGCGTTGAGCAATCTCTATGGCTTCTTCGTATGGCAAAAGATCAATCCAAATATGTCCAAGATGTCGCGAGATTAATTCACCCATGAATTTGCTAAAATACGCATTTTGTCAACCGTTAGCCCGAGAATCTCCGCGCCTTTTGAGAGAGTAATCTGCTCATTTTCAATTGCTTGACGAACAAGCAGCGCTAACCGGTCGGGCTTGAAATCCACCTCAACCAATTTATAGGGTTCACGTTCCGCTACCGGTTCCCACTCCGAAAAGGCTTCAGCCGTTAAGGCTTGTGGTTCCTCATGTCCGCAAAGAGCTTGACCCTTTTGCCGGCGATATTCATAGGCAAATTGCTGCCAAATCTCGTGGTGTCCAGATTCATATAACCGGTACAAGACCGTCCGGTAACTTACCTTAAAAATCCGTTTTACCTTCATCACGCGGTCAATCAACGGTAAACCCTTTGCTTCCTCCCATTCTTTCAAAAACACCTCTTCCGGCATTAGAAAATTAGCGGCAAACAAATTTGCCTCTTTTTCCTCTTGCGGATCTTCCTCCTCCAACTCAACGTCGAATGAATCAAGGTGCAAGAGAAGGTGGCCCAATTCGTGAACAGCGCTAAAGATCCAACGCTCAACGGAAATCCGTTCCCATACGTTGACAACGATTGCCGGGCCCCCATCTTGTGGAGCTACTGACAACCCAAAAAAATCATTGCTGGCAATCTTTATTGGGTATACCTTGATCCCACTAGTTTCAAGGAGCCCGCAAAGATCGCGAATTGATTCACCCGGCTCAATACCCATTCTCTCCCGGGCCAGCCTTGCCGCCATTTTTGCCCTTTCCGCTCCTGGTTTTTCTCTCGCCAATCTCTCCGCCAATTCCTCAAGAATATAAGGTTTCTTTGCGTCAAGACAGGCTTCCAAAGAGTTGAATTTCCTGAGCCAATCGGATACCTCAAAAAGCACTTGTTTTCTGCTCTTCAGCTTCTTTTTCGCCCGGAAACGTACTGCCTTCAATTCCATGGGCGGCTGCAGTAAATCCGCCGGCTTCACATCCAAAGCCTTCGCTATGGCTTGCAGCGTTGAGGTGCGGGGTTGAGTGGTTCCATTTTCCAAACGAATATAAGCGGTGCGGGTAATACCAATCTTTTGAGCCAGCTCCTCTTGGCTTAAATTCCTCATCAAGCGCAGGCGGCGCAAATTTAAGCCAATATTCTCGCTGCTCACCTGTTTATCCTCCTTTTTACTTGTTTCCCAAAAAGGTGAAAGCGTATCTTTATATATTATTATATACATATTTTCAAAATCTGTATATATGTAAATTTATAAGATCTTAAATGTGAAATTAATGGCCGGCAGTTCGTTATTGGTCAGAAGTCTTCCAGAGCGGTTTATGCTAATAAAAACCGGGAAGGCGTTCCTCACCTTCCCGGGCCAATAATTTTGGAAATAAGAGTTAAATAGTATAATAACGGACAATTAGCGAAGTGATGTGGCCTATACTCCATGACCAACCTGCATCCCCGGCATCATGAATTGACTTTCCGCGGACGAAGGTGGCAATGCTGTGTTATATAGCTTGTCAGTTTTGATTAATTAAGTAAGCCCCAGCCAAGCCGATGCCAATACTAAAAAATGGTTGATCGTTCTTCTATCAAATCTTTCGGGATCATAGTCATCTCCCAACCACTCAAGAATATCTCTGTATTCTCTTTTTTTCCGATTTCTGCATACTTTCAATATATTTTCTAAACCAGGTATACCGCCACAATCTTCCGGTGGACCAGAACGTTCACCATCAATCAACCATGGAAGTATTGCGTTTTTACCTACAGTTCCGGTTTTTTCTACAAGGATATCAATTATCCAATTATCACCATAATCATATGTATATGTGAATATATCACCCTTCTTGAGCCTTAAATTTGCCAGTTTAGTTCTTGTTGAATCCTTTCCTGTCGTCTCAAAACCTGGTTCTTCGTATATTTCTCCCCTGAACTCAAAACAATATAAATGATAATCCCACCACTGCATTAGTATTTGAATCATCCTGTGTAATCCATGTAATCTTGTGCTCGTAGGAACTATAATCCTGCGCCAAATCAATGGGTCTGAATCTCGTAAAGACAATTTTAACTGTAGTACAGGTATCGATTTTGCATCATTCATATCAAATCTCTCCTCAAATCTTTCCTTACCGACGGCCATGGACATTAAGGCACAAGTGGCCTTAGTGCGATGCCATTTAGCACAAGCCGTGCGCGACTGCGCTTAGGTCCATGGCCAGCAGTAATCGTGCTGTTAATGCGACGTTTGGCGTTCTTTTTCTTTCACCATGAAATATGCAAACACTATAAATACAGGGCGAAGAGTCTCGTCTCCTTTAAAAAAATAGTGAATTGCCTTGTTTATGTATTTAAAAGTTTTTTCAATCCCATCATCAAATACAACTATAAGCTCGTCTATTTCCTCTGGTTCTCCTAAACCTTCTTCACCAAATGTAGTTGACTCCCTAAACGATTTATTTTTAAGTATGATCTCTAGAATGCCATCTGGAATTTCCTCTCTGCTGAAGATTGTAAAAGGTTTGTTTTCATTTCCCATTTTATGCACGTACTTAATTTGCATATAATTCTTCCTTTCAGCTAAATGCCACATAATGTTTTCGAGTTCTCTATGTTGCCGGGCTTAAGAGGCGCCAAACCGCTGAGATTAATACATTTGTATCAGGATTCTCATATTTTCCTCTCCTGCTATGGTTTCCCAAAAAGCTCTGCTACATCTATATTCAAGGCTGATGACAGCTTAACCAAAGTGTCCAGGGTTACATTAACTTCGGCCGCCTCAATTTTCTGCAGATGTCGTAATGCCAACTTAGCACGGTGTGCGAGTTCTTCTTGCGTAAGACCTTGCTTTTTACGAAAAGTACGGGTATTAGCAGCTATCCTCAACCGTATTTCATAAGAAATAGTTTCGGTATTCTTTGCCATATTATCACCTATAGCTATTATCACCTTCTTACTAAATTTTTGCCACGCCATATATGGCGTTAAGGAAAAAGATGTGATATAATAAACCAAAAAGAGGGAGGAGTTCAGTTCAACCAAACGATTTTGTTTATGCTGACAGAAGCAAGGAGGTTTGGTTAATTATGTGGAGCAATGGAAGCGAAACCATCAAGGATTTTATTTGTGAGCGGATCTATAAAATCCATAAGGAGATCCTCCCTTCTGACAGGGAATATCAGGAATTAGGAATCAAACCCGCAGAAATCCAGCGCCAGCTTATGGCTACTCTCAGTCCGGAAAAACAAAAAATGCTCCTTGATTGTGATGAAGCCCAAACTTTACGAATGAACCGCCAAGATGAGATTTTTTACATCCGGGGATTTGTTGACGGTATTCTGCTTGGGCATTGCGTGGACTGGATAAGGCGGGAACCGGAGAAATTTTTGTTTGAGCTAGGCTTTAAAAGAGAAAATGAAGTATACATCAACCAGAGGTAACGGTTACGGAGTTGAGCCTATATACCAATTAAATATTCCCTTAAGTAAAGATACTTTACTTTTCAATTCTTTCTCTGAATTTATTGAGAATATCATATAAGTCTTTTTTCCCCGTATTCTTGGTCATTTTAATTTGCTTTATCAACCAATCTTTAGCATCATTTAAGACCTGGTCCGGTATATCATCAATTTCGATTATTTCTTTATTTTTATATCCCTCACAAGAATACCCCGTCTCTAATGAAGATGGCAATTCATCTGATAAAGGAATCCTAAACCTAAAGCATAATCTTGTTCCTCCTTGGTCAGGTTCGGAATAATCTAAAACTAGTGATATGGGTGATTGGCTGATAGAAATCCCATCATGCCAATAAAACTTATGATTTTTATCCATTTTATAAAGGCCTCCAGAAATAAACCATTCCGGGTTCCCGATGTTGCCGGGCCTT
>LSQX01206848.1_pt1 | contig 12479 bp, 8 predicted proteins | sample 654561 | NCBI WGS metagenome assembly LSQX01 (sample SAMN04489861, study PRJNA283612) | anaerobic digester metagenome | isolation source: 4 biogas reactors fed with cattle manure at either 37C or 55C with and... | place: Denmark: Kongens Lyngby | collected 2014 | reverse complement strand
GAAGTGCGAGCGTTAATTTTAGATAGCCAAAGGGGTGGTTGAAACCCCCTCCAAGATGCTGGGCGTGGACTTTGACGCCCTGTTTTTCCAACCATTGGCAGATTTCGGCATTGGAAATAACGGTTGCGCCGGTTCGTTTGGCAATTTCAACGGTGTCCCCGATGTGATCTCCGTGTCCGTGGGTGACGAGGATGTAATCGACATCAACAGAATCAGGATCGACTTCAGTTGTCGGATTGCCTGTTAGATAGGGGTCGATCAGGATTTTATATCCGCTTGTTTGAAGAAGCAGAGTCGCATGACCGATCCAGGTTAGGTTAAATCCCATGGTTTCTCCTTTCGTTGATAAAAAATGCTTGTCTTTAGCATTATACTTCACTCAACCCGCTGGTTCTTCTCCTTAAAACACTCCTGATCGTGGTTGGAAAAGTTATTAAAACAACCCGATCGCTGTTCGATTGAATATGAAATGTGCTAAAATCACCCGATAGAATTGCTTTCTTAAATTGTTACGATGAGTGCTATTCACAGTCATGTCCTGAATAACCATGTATTCTTGAAGTCTTGAAACGATAAGGAGATTGATGTGACTCAAAATCCCGGAAAATATGCAGGATTAACCACTTTTTTGACCCACTATACTGAGGGTGATCACGCAGAAAACGCCCACATTGCGCCAATTTATCAAAATTCGGTGTTCACATTTAAAGATGTGGAAAGCGGTGCGGCGATTGCCGGCGGCGAGCAACCCGGTTTTTATTACACCCGGCTGAACAATCCCAATCATAAACAACTTGCTGCAAAGCTGACAGCCCTGGAAGCATGGGATCTTTTAAAGTCCCAACCCGAGAGAAACCCGGATGAAATTGTGGGTGGGCTGGTCTTTGCATCAGGGATGGCAGCAGTGACGGCAGCTGTGATGGCTTGCGTCAACAGCGGAGATACGGTTCTGACCCAAACGGCTCTGTATGATGGGACCTTTCTTTTTATGAAAAACCTCGCCCCGAAATATGGGATCAACGTGGTTTGGTTAGCGGATAATTCACCCTCAGGGTGGGTGCAGGCATTTGAACAGCACCCCGAGGCGAAATTAGCCTACATTGAAACGCCGGTAAACCCAACCCTGCGCTTGACTGACCTCGCTGCGGTGACATCCATTGCCCATCAGGCTGGCGCCCGGGTGGTGGTGGACAACACTTTTGCAACGCCCTATTGTCAGCGTCCATTTAATTTTGGCGCTGATCTGGTGGTGCATTCGACCACCAAGTATTTATCCGGACATGGTCAGGTCATTGGCGGAGCGGTTCTCACCACGGACCTGACGCTGTTTTCAGAAAACCTGTACCCAATCTACAAGGTTTTAGGTGCAACACCCAGTCCAATCGACACCTGGATGGCGAATATTGGTTTGAAGACGTTCGAATTGCGCATGGAACGCCATTGCCGCAACGCGTTGCAGGTTGCTAAGAGGTTGGAGGAACATCCCGGGGTGAGTCGGGTCTTTTATCCGGGTTTGGAAAGCCATCCAGATCATAAACTGGCAAGCATGCAAATGACCGACTTTGGTGGGATGATTGCCTTCGAATTGAAGGGCGGATTCGACGCGGGTAAACGGATGATGGACCGTGTGAAGATTGCTGTCCTGGCGGTTAGCCTTGGGAATGTGGATACGCTCATCCAACATCCTGCCAGCATGACCCATCGCAACACGCCTCGCGATGTACGTCTGGCAGCCGGCATCACGGATGGGCTGGTGCGTCTTTCGGTTGGAATTGAGAATGTGGAAGATCTCGTATCCGATTTGTTTCAGGCAATGGAGGGGTAAATTCTCTCATATCCGTAAATGCCCTCACCGACACATTCACAGATGACGGCGCTATCTGAGGAAAGCGGCTGCCTTGGGGTCTGTAAAAAAGCGTTTTCTAATACACTTCTAAGACTGGGAAAGTAAGTTGAAACCTTAACTGGCATTTCCTGCTAAAAGGTTCATTGCTCCCGATGGTATAATGCATTTCTTGGTAAGAATTATAAGATTTTGAAAGTGAGATCATGGCAAAAATAACTATTTCATGTCCCCAGTGTAAACAACCCGTGCTTGCGGAGATCACCCGCTTATTCGATGTGAGGGAAGACCCTCAGGCAAAACAAATCTTGTTGTCCGGTGCATATAACCTGATCCAATGCCCGAACTGCGGGTATCGCGGTCAGGCGCCAACGCCAATCGTTTATCATGACCCCGAAAATGAGCTGCTTCTGACCTTTTTTCCACCCGAATTGCATTTAGCGGTTAACCAGCAAGAGCAAATGATCGGCCCGATCATCAAGGGGATTATGGAAGGTCTGCCCAATGATCAGCGTAAAGCATATCTCTTCAAGCCAGAAACGATGCTCACCCGCCAGAAAATGGTTGAGCGCATCCTCGAAAAAGACGGCATTACGCCCGAGATGCTTAAGGCTCAGCAGGATCGATTGAATCTTTTACAGCGTTTGGCAGGCACGTCACCGGAATTGCGACCGGAAGTTATCCAGCAGGAGGAAGCGCTGGTTGATGAGGAACTGCTCATGATCTTGCAGCGCCTGATCCAAAGCGCGGCTGCCACCGGCGAAGAGGAAAGCGTCCAGGTTTTAGCTGATTTGCAGCAGCAGGTCCTGGAAAACACCGAATTCGGCAAAAAGGTCCTTGAACAAGCCCAGGAACAGCAGGATGCGATGAAAGAACTTGAAGAAGCCAGCAAAAAGGGGCTGACCCGTGAAAGCCTGTTGGATTTGATCGTGAACGCGGCGGACAAAGAGATGAAACTTGTGATGCTGGTCAGTATGGCGCACAGCGGCCTTGATTACGGCTTTTTCCAACTGCTTACAGAACGTATTCAAAAGGCATCGGGGGCAGAACAGGCGAAACTCACGGAACTGCGAGAAAAACTGCTTGAAATGACCCACGAGATTGAAGAAGCGCTCAAAGAAGAACAGGCAGCGGCTGCTCAGCTATTGGAAGATCTCTTGCAAAGCGAGGATGTCGGAGAAGCAACCTTGCAGGCGCTCCCCAATATTACCGAGCCTTTCCTGGAAGTCCTTCGTAAACGAATTCAGACTGCACGCAAAGAGGATGACACTGACCTGCTGCAAAAGCTGCAACAAATCACTGCCGCGATTCAAAAAGTCAGCGCACCTGGAGCAAACATTGAATTAATTGAAGCCCTGATCCAGGCTGAGGATGATGCAGGGGTAGATGCGATCCTCGAAGAAAACGGGGATGAGATCACCGACGAATTCATTCAATTTTTAACGAATCTTTTGAATCAGACCCAGCAACAAAAAGATCAGGTGGCGACAGCCGAGAAACTGCAAAAGGTTTATCGGCGGGTTTTACGGTTTTCGATGAAAAGGAATCTGGAACAGGCAGCCTGATTTATTCAGAATCATTGGCATAAGGGTTGTTCAGACGGAAGCCGTGTCCACGCATCGTGATGATGTACTCGGTATCGGGGTCGATTTCTGCCAATCGATCGCGCAAACGGCGGATCAGGGCGTCCAGCGCCTGTTCTGTGACGCCGGTGGCTGCATGGCTCCACACCGCTTCGATGATCTCTGAGCGTGAGATGACATTTCCCATCTGGTCGAATAAGGCTTGCAGCAGATTGAATTGGGAGGCAGAAAGGGGTGGGTCAAGCTCCTGATCAAGCACCCATACACGGCGTGCTCCGACATCAACACGGAGACGTCGTTTTTGGATGTCAAACGACAGTCCTTCCAGGGGCATGGTGGCATCTGAGCTGAGGTAGACGAAATGCTGAGCCATTGAGATTTGGAGTTCATCACCGTCATCAAGGGCGGTGAGAGCCTGGATGCGGTGACCGTTGACGTAGGTGCCATTCTTACTGTCGAGGTCTTCAACAACGGCGCCCTCGGGGCTCAGATAGACACGGGCATGGTGTCTTGAGACCTGCCGGAGGGGAATGATGATATCGCAATCAGCCTCTCTCCCCACCATCAGCTCCGGGGCGATCTTCCAGCGCTGCCCTTCCAGCGGTCCAGTTTGGGCAATTAAAAGAGGATTCTCATTGCTATTTCTAAATATCATTTTGCTTTATGCTATTCTGTCTTGAACAAGTTGTGCACTGCTTCCATTATAGTATATATCGGCGCAAATCTTCTGTCCCCACTTCGATCCAGATGTAGGAGCAGGATTCCATGCCTGCCCAATACGAGGGGCTTTTTTATTAACGTTCTATTATAAAACCAGCCCCCTTATTCCATTCCAGGTTAAATTTGGTAGAATCAAAGCAGACCTTAAGAAATGAATAGAGAAGTTTCTTGATATTTTCTTTCAATTTGATGTTGAAAAGGTCAAACAATCCCCCTGGATCCGATACAAACATCAATAATAAACCATCCAGGAATGGATTTACAGGCATCAAACAATTAATAAAGGAGGTAAGCCGTGGCTGGCATTGATAATTTTACACAAAAAGCACGTCTCGTACTCAGCCTGGCTCAACAACAAGCACAACGTTTACGCAAGCCGCAGATCAATACGGAGCACCTGTTAATTGCTCTGATCGAACTGGATGGCAGCGTTGCCAGTCGTGTGTTACGCGATCTGGGTTTAGAAATTGACACCGTCACCGAAATTGTTGAACAGGAGCTCGGTTTTGGCGAGCACACAGGGCAAGTCACCCTGTCGCCTGGCATGCAGCAGGTTATCCCATTTGCAATTGAGGAAGCCAACATGCGCAAGCAAAACAACGTTGGCACAGAACACTTACTCTTAGGGCTGACCCGTTTGAGCAATTGCGAGGCGATGAATATTCTTAAAAAGCTTGGTTATTCAGCAGAGCAAATTCGCCGTCAGGTTGAACGGGTGCTGAAAGAGTCCCAACGTGAATCAAGAACTGCACTGGCAGGACAGTCCAGCTCAAAACGTCGCCGGACAACCAAAGAGGAACAGGAAAAAACGCCTCTTGTGGATCAGCTGGCAACAGACCTGACCTCAATGGCTGAGCAGGGCAAGCTGGATCCTGTGATCGGGCGTCAGATGGAAATCGAGCGCGTGATTCAAATCCTGGCACGCCGCACCAAGAACAACCCGGCATTGATCGGTGAACCGGGTGTTGGAAAGACAGCCATTGTTGAAGGGCTTGCGCAGAGGATCATCGAAGGTGATGTTCCGGCGCCCCTGCTGGAAAAACGTTTGCTCCAGCTGGATGTTGGCTCTCTTGTGGCGGGCACCATGTATCGCGGTCAATTTGAAGAACGGCTCAAGCGTGTGATCGATGAATTGAAATCCTCAGAATCGATATTGTTTATCGATGAGTTTCATATGCTTGTGGGCGCTGGCTCCGCGGGATCATCTGTGGATGCTGCCAATATTCTTAAGCCCGCCCTTTCGCGGGGCGAATTGCAGGTGATTGGCGCAACCACGCTGGATGAATATCGAAAGAATATTGAAAGCGATGCCGCTCTGGAGCGGCGCTTCCAACCGATTGTTGTGAATGAACCAACAGTTGAGGAAACGATTGAGATTTTACACGGCATTCGACCAGCATATGAGGATCATCACCGTCTGGTCATTGAAGATGACGCGCTTGAATCGGCTGCAAAGCTTTCTGCGCGCTATGTAAGTGACCGGTTCCTGCCTGATAAGGCGATCGACTTAATTGATGAATCGGCATCTCGGGTTCGGATGTACAAAAGCCCAGCGGCGATCGATTCAAAGGAGATCATATCAAAACTGCGAGAACGCCGTAAAGAACTGGAATCTGCCAGTGAAGATGAAGACCAGGATCGCGTCGAGGACTTGCAAGACCAGATTGATGGACTTGAGATAAAACTTGAAGATCTGCGTACTGTTTGGAACCGGGAAACCAGTCCGCATGTGACCACAGAGGATATAGCAGAAGTAATCTCGATGTGGACAGGGGTCCCATTAATGCAGCTCGAAACGGAAGAATCGGCACGTTTGTTGAACATGGAAACCGAGCTTCGCGGGCACATTATCGGTCAGGAAGAAGCGATTGAGACAATTTCAAAAGCGATTCGGCGAGCACGGGCTGGATTGAAAGACCCCACCCGCCCGGTTGGATCCTTCATTTTCCTTGGTCCGACGGGTGTTGGAAAAACTGAATTGACCAAAGCCCTGGCAAAGTTTATGTTTGGCAGCGAAGATGCGCTGATCCAGCTGGATATGTCTGAATTTATGGAACGGCACAGCGTGAGTCGTTTGGTCGGCGCCCCTCCGGGATATGTCGGCTATGATGATGCGGGCCAGCTCACTGAAGCGATCCGCCGGCGACCTTACTCCATTGTCGTTTTTGACGAAATTGAAAAAGCACATCCTGAAGCACACAACATGCTCTTACAGATCATGGAAGAAGGACACCTTTCCGATGCGAAAGGACGCAAGGTTGATTTTCGCAATGCCATCATCATTATGACCACCAACGTGGGAGCGGATTTGATCCAGCGTCAATCCACCTTTGGCTTTGCTCTGACGGTGGATGAAGTCAAGCAAGAAGCCCAGGCTCACACTGAAATGCGAAAGAAATTGACGGAAGCACTCAAACGCACTTTCCGACCCGAGTTTATTAACAGACTGGATGGTGTGATCGTATTCCGTGCGCTGAACCGGGAAGACATTCGTAAGATTGTCGAATTGGAATTGGACAAGGTGAATGAACGTCTGGAAGAGAATATGATCCACATGCACGCCACAGATGCAGCCCTTGAATTCCTTGCTGAAGAAGGTTATAACCCCGAAATGGGTGCTCGTCCCCTGAAGCGTGTGATTCAACAACAAATCGAAGACCGTCTTTCGGATGCCGTCCTGGCAAAAGAATTTGAAGAAGGGCAACAGGTTCTGATCGATGTTGAAACGGTTGAAGAAGATGGCGTGCCCGTCAAGAACGTGGTTCTGAAGCATGTTCAGGAAGGGGACCATACAGAAGAACCTGATTTAGAAGCTGTGGGCTTGTAAACCATGGCGAAGGCCAGAACGCGCTATGTCTGCCAGGAGTGCGGACGTACTTCTCCCAAGCCACTGGGGCGTTGTCCCCAGTGCGGCACATGGGACAGCATGGTCGAAGAAGTCATTGAAACCAATGAGGCCGCTCAGGGTCGTGGATTTTTCCATGGCCTGGGCGGTCTTTCTGTTCCACGACGGCTGAATGAAATAGGCGGTGATGGTGAGGAGCGTCTTCCCGTCTCGATCAATGAGTTTGCCCGGGTGCTGGGTGGTGGCGTTGTTCCAGGCTCAATCGTATTGATCGGCGGTGATCCGGGAATTGGTAAATCGACCCTGATGCTGCAATTAATGTTGCAAATGGCGGGAACGAACCAGGTATTGTATGTCTCCGGTGAAGAATCCGAACGCCAAATTATGATGCGCGCCAGGCGGTTGATGCGCGACATGGATGGCTCAGTCCAGGCTTTGCCTGATGATTTTTATCTTGTGACAGAGACCAACCTTGACGTTATCCTGAATCATGTCCATGCGGTCAAACCCGCTTTAATGGTTATCGATTCAATCCAGACGGTTTACCGCCCGGAGATGGAATCCAGCGCCGGTTCAATCTCGCAAGTACGGGAAAGTGCCTCGCGGCTGCGCGAACTGGCAAAAACGTCGGGGATCGCAATCTTTTTGATCGGTCACGTCACCAAAGAAGGTGTGATTGCAGGACCGCGGGTGCTTGAACACATTGTTGATACCGTGCTTTATCTGGAAGGGGATCGTTTTCAGACCTATCGCTTGTTGCGGTCGGTTAAAAACCGGTTTGGCGCCACCTCGGAGGTGGGGGTGTTCGAGATGCAAGAACGGGGCATGATTGAGATCGCCAACCCCTCGGAGGTATTCCTGGCTGAGCGGATGGTCAACGCGCCGGGCTCAGCGATTGCGGTGACCATGGAAGGTACACGTCCTCTGCTCGTTGAAATTCAAGGACTCACCAGCCATACCAACTTTGGCAACCCGCGGCGCACGGCGAACGGGGTTGACTTCAACCGCCTGTTGTTGATAACTGCCGTGCTGACGCGCCGATTGAACATTCGCCTTTCGGAACAGGATGTTTTTGTCAATGTGGTCGGCGGTCTGAGGATCGATGAGCCGGCAGTTGACCTTGCTGTGGCATTGGCGATCACATCTTCAATGCGCGACCAGGCCGTAAAAGCAGACCTGGTGATGATTGGCGAACTGGGACTTTCAGGCGAGCTTAGAATGGTTGGGCAGATGGATGCGCGACTGCGCGAGGCGGCGAGCCTCGGTTTTAAACAGGCGATCATCCCGCGCAGCTTGAACAGGAAGCAGCCCTGGCCCGGTGGGATCGATGTGTTGGAGGCACGATCCCTGCGCGATGCCTTGAAACTTGCCCTGATTGAATAGAAAAGCAATCTCTTCTTAGCGAAGATGTGCCGTTATAATGGAATAAAATGCGTCCATCAGAGTGGATCCTGATATTTTTGGCATACTTGGAGTAAAGATCATGATGAATAATGCAAAATTAAATGCCAGACCCATTTCCCGCCTTCGCCGAAACCATAGCCTGGAGCATGCTACCATCCATGTATTGAGTAAAAAATTCCCGAAATTACAGTTTGGCGGCATGTCCACACCCCTTGGGTTTACGATCATCGGAGCGGTTGCATCGGAGGATGTGACTGAAGCGGTTGTGGAGGCTTTGAAACGACTGCGTGCGGGCGAGTCTGATTTGGCTTACCATCCCAACTGTGGGACAAACTATGCCATTCCAGGTTTGGCTGCCGGGATAGCTGCCTGGTTGGGCAGCCTGGGGACCGACAAGAAATTTAAGAGTCACCTTGAACGCCTTCCCCTGATGATTTTTCTGGCGACCGTTGCCCTGATTCTGTCCCGACCGCTTGCGCCCTGGGTTCAAACGAACCTGACGACAGCACCCCATCCTGATGGCCTGGAGCTGGACAGAGTCGAAACCTTTATCCGCGGCGGCATGTACATGCACCGGGTGACAACCAGAGGGTAAATCGTTTTATGGCTGAAGAAAAGCCCGTGGTGTATATTTTGCAGGGGGATGATCGGGAGGCGATTGAATCGCGCCTCAAGGAATTTCGCCGGAGTCTGGGCACGCCTGATATGGCGGATATGAACACCACCCGACTTGAAGGAAAAACGATTGACATCAACGATTTGCGCGGTGCAGCCCTGGCGCTGCCCTTCCTAACTGAGCGCAGGCTGGTCATCGTTGAGGATGCCTTGCGGTTCTTTGATGGGGGGGCCGGAAAAGATAAACAAGCCTTGGTTGTAGAACTGCTGGATTCCTTACCATTATCAACAGCACTGGTTCTGGTTGTCCCCGATTCAAAAAAATCCCGGAAAAGAGGCGGTGAATGGTTCACCTATTGGGAACGATTAACGTCCAAACACTGGCTGATGAAATGGGCGGCGCAGGCTGGCAGCCGGGTGTTTATACAGGACTGCGGATTGCCTTCAGCGGGTGAGATGGTCAAATGGATTCAAAGAAAAGCCGCTGAGTTGGGGGGAGGGTTTTCAATTCGGGGTGCGCAGGCGCTGGCGGGTTATCTTGGTAACAATACGCAGCGCGCATCCCAGGAGATTGTAAAACTGCTGACCTATGTCAATTATGAGCGTCCGGTAGAAGATGATGATGTCCACGAATTAAGCATCCAGGACAAAGAAAGGGATATCTTCACAATGGTGGACGCGATTGCTGCCAGGGATGGGGAAACGGCGTTGAAAATGCTGCACCTGCTTTTAGAAGATACCGATTTCATTCCACTGTTTTCAATGGTCGTCCGCCAGTTTCGATTGATGCTGCAAGCGGTTGAAATTGCTGATAATGGTGGCAATGCTGATCAGGTGGCGAAGATTTTGGGGTTACAGCCATTTGTTGCCAACAAGGTTTATGGACAGGCGCGTTCCTTTGACCTTTCCTTTCTAAAGTCAATTTATCCACAGCTTCTAAAAATTGACGTTGATGCAAAGACTGGCGTGATGGATGGTCCGCTGGCATTGGATCTTTTTATCACGCGCTTGGCAAAGCGTCTTCCGCTTTAAATGACAGCCGGCTTTCACACCCTTTCAGTGTAACAATTTGCCTCAAAGCTGCAGAGTTTCATCAAGGGGTAGCTTGGGTATAATGGGGTGTGTATGGAAGCGCTAATTGTTCACAGCGATACCCCGATTAAACGCATTGGAGGCAGTCGATGCCCCTTTTAGAACTGCGTATCACATCGTTGAATCTCAGCGGTGGTGAAAAGATCTTTGAAGAATTTTCTCATGATACGCACCAATCTCGCCAGGAAGCATTGCAATTTCTGATCAGGCATTTGAACGCTGATCTGCTGTGTTTGCAGGAAGTTTCTCAGTATATCGATGTGGGCGGTGTGCTTCATACCCCGATGGACTACATCAACCATACGGGAGGTTATGGTTTTTCCAATTTTGGTGAGACCATCTCCATGCAATCCCATTTGCAGGTAAAAAAAGAGATGATGGTTGATGGGGTGTTCAATGACTGGCAGGACTGGTCAAAGGGCAATGCCATCCATTCGAAGATACCCTTTGCCCGCCTGGGTGATCCTTCTCAATCAGGTTCACCGAGGAATATTCCCCTTTACCAACCCGTAAAATACGAAGGCAGCCGAGATACCGACCCGCGCTTTGTTTTGCTGACGAGGCTGAAGGCATCACCCTTTCCTTATGTGGCAAACCTGCATCTGACGACTCTGGTCGGCGAGCGAATGCCTGAACGGGTGCCTGAACGGGTCAGATTAGCAAAAGCGATGCGGCGCGCCCAGGTTGAGCGCCTCCTTGATCTTGTCAGGAAGCATATTTTAAACAGGAACGAACCCCTGATTACAGTTGGTGATTTCAATGCAACCCCTGAAGAAGCATGTATTTCAAATCTTTTAGAAGCCGAGGCTGGATTTGTCCGATTGGTCCCGACCAATGAAGGACCCACCCACGCTGGTTCCGAGCAGCTGATTGACCACATTTTCTTCTATCCGAAAGAACGCCTTCTGGATTACAATTGTTGGATTGAATCTGGTGATCTGAGCAAAAGAGTTTCAGACCATCTGCCCGTTGTGGCAGATATTAGAATTAAGTAATTTACTTAACGAGGATGGACGCTGTCCAAAACAAGATGATGATCAATCAGGACAGCGTTTGTTGATCACATAAGAATGAAAACAGGAGCATCATCGCTGATGACAGGTAATGACCATAAAAAGCGACAATTCTTTGGGACAGATGGCGTAAGGGGGACGGTTGGCGTCCCACCTCTGACCCCGGATTTTGTGACACGTTTGGGATATGCAGCAGGGGTGGTGCTTTCTCAGCGTGCATCTCACCCGACTTTTACGATCGGACGGGATACACGCCAATCCGGAGAAATGCTGCAAAGCGCTCTGACTACCGGACTGCTTGCCAGCGGCGCAACCGTGATTGATTTGGGTGTGATCACAACCCCGGGCGTTGCTTTTATGGTGGACAAGCTGGGGGTGGATGCAGGCGTGGTCATATCCGCCTCTCACAACCCTGTTAATGAAAATGGGATCAAATTCTTTAATGCCGGCGGCATGAAGCTGAATGAAAGCATCGAATGCGAAATCGAATCGATGCTGGAGATGGACATTGATCTCAGTCAATTACCTGCTGGACGATATGGACGTCGCATCGACGGGACGGATATGCGCGAACTCTATGTGGATGATCTCGTCGATGAGCATCATGATCTGTCCTTGGAAGGATTGCGGCTTGTGGTGGATTGTGCCAATGGTGCAGCATCATGGTACGCCCCCGAAGTCTTCTCCCGATTGGGGGCGGAGGTCATCGTCATTCATGCCTCGCCAACGGGGATGAATATCAATGAGCAGGCAGGTTCGGAACACGTTCGCCGACAGCCGCAGGATTTATTCGCGCTTGTCCAGCAATTTCAAGCCAATTTTGGGATCGTATTCGATGGCGATGCCGATCGGGTGATTTTCCTGGATGAACATGGGCATCTGGTGGACGGGGATCACATGCTGGCGATCCTGGCAGATTATTTAACTTCCCGGGGCAAATTATTATCGAATACCGTGGTCAGCACCAACATGCGGAATGGCGCCCTGGTTAATTTCTTTGGAGAACGCAGCATCAACTTCATTGAAACCCAGGTGGGGGACAAATATGTTATGGAAGCATTGCGGGAACTGCAGGCGGCATCGCATTCCGAAGGAATGATCGGCCTGGGTGGCGAGCAATCGGGACACATCATCCTGATGAATGAAAGCCATAACACCGGGGATGGGTTGCGTTCAGCGATTTTTATGATCCGGGCTTATTTAGCGAGCGGGCAAGCGACACTGGCTTCCCTGGCGGAAAGCATTCATAAGTACCCCCAGGTGATCGCATCAGCGGTGATCGCCGAGAAAATTGAATTGGATCTTTTGGAGAATGTAACATCCCTGAAAGGCGCCATGACGGATGCTTTACCCGGGCTGACACG
>LSQX01015541.1_pt1 | contig 12481 bp, 5 predicted proteins | sample 654561 | NCBI WGS metagenome assembly LSQX01 (sample SAMN04489861, study PRJNA283612) | anaerobic digester metagenome | isolation source: 4 biogas reactors fed with cattle manure at either 37C or 55C with and... | place: Denmark: Kongens Lyngby | collected 2014 | reverse complement strand
CAGCACCAACAGTTCTTCCACCTTCACGAACTGCGAACCTCTGACCTTTCTCTAATGCAATAGGATATATAAGTTCTACTTCCATCTCTACATTATCACCAGGCATTACCATCTCTACACCTTCTGGCAATTTGATTTCTCCTGTTACATCAGTTGTTCTTATATAAAACTGTGGTCTGTATCCAGGTAAAAACAGTTTATGTCTACCACCTTCTTCTTTTTTCAAAACATATACTTGTGCCTTGAATTTTGTATGAGGTGTTATTTTCCCTGGTGCTGTTACTACCATTCCTCTCTCTGCTTCGTTCTTATCTACTCCTCTCAACAACAACCCAAGGTTATCTCCTGCTACTCCCTCATCAAGTTCTTTCCTAAACATCTCTATGCCGGTAACTACCGTCTTTTTTACTTCATGCGACAGACCTATCATTTCAACCGCATCTCCTATCTTTACTTTCCCTCTCTCTACTCTACCGGTTGAAACTGTTCCTCTGCCTGTTATTGAAAATACATCCTCTATTGCCATCAAAAACGGCTGATCTACTGGTCTCGGTGGCTCTGGAATATAACTGTCTACCGATGCCATCAATTCCAACACTGGTCCACAATTCTTACATTCTGGATCTCCACATCCACACTCCAAACATTTTAATGCACTTCCCTTTACTACTGGTATATCGTCACCAGGGAAACCATTCTTACTTAAAAGTTCTCTCATCTCAAGTTCTACTAACTCTACAAGCTCTTCGTCATCCATCTGGTCCATCTTGTTCATAAATACTACCATCGCTGGTACTTCCACCTGTCTGGCTAATAGAATGTGTTCTCTTGTCTGAGGCATTGGACCATCAGGCGCACTTACTACAAGAATCGCTCCATCCATCTGAGCTGCTCCTGTTATCATATTCTTTATATAATCAGCGTGACCAGGACAATCTATATGGGCATAATGTCTATTCTCTGTCTCATACTCTATATGAGAAATATTTATTGTCAATCCTCTCTCTTTCTCTTCTGGTGCTTTATCTATATCTTCATATTTTGAATAACTAGCCTGTCCTTTTTTACTCAATACCATTGTTATTGCACTGGTCAATGTTGTCTTTCCGTGATCTACGTGCCCGATTGTTCCTATATTTACGTGCGGCTTACTCCTTACAAATTTCTCCTTTGCCATTTTAATGCCTCCTTAATAAATCCTGTTATTAGTTAAATAATTTTTTTAAGACCCTCTAATACGCTTTAATTCTTCAGGGGGTACAACTTCATAAAAAGAAGGTTCTATTATATAATTTCCTCTTCCTTGTGTCAATGACCTTAAAATTGTAGCATATCCAAAAATATTTCTAAGAGGTATAAACCCTTCTATAAATCTAATATTATCAAGAGTACCGAGCCTCTCAACTCTTCCACCTCTAAGATTAATATCACTTGAAATTGCTCCCATAAACTCTTCTGGAGCAGTAATAGAGATTTTCATTATTGGTTCAAGCAAAACAGGTGCAGCTTTTGAAACTGCTTCCCTAAAAGCCATCGAACCAGCTATTTTATACGCTATCTCATTAGAATCTGTTGCATGAAAAGAAGTATCAATAAGTTCCACTTTTATATCCATCATAGGAGTTCCTAAAAGAGGACCCGCCTCCAAAGCTTCCCTTACCCCTTCTTCAATTGCATAAATAAACTCCATAGGCACCTTTCCTTTTTCTGACACATCTTCAAAGATAAATTTACCTCCTCTGTCAAGAGGTTCAACCCTTAAGACAGCGTGCCCATAATGCCCTTTATTACCTGCCTGTTTTATAAACTCCCCTTCTCCATTGGCAGTTTGAGTTATTGTTTCCCTATAAGCAACCTCTGGTTTACCAAGACGTATATCCAATTTCTGTTCTCTTCTTAACCGTTCAGTTGTAACATCAATATGTAACTCTCCCATACCCATTATTACTATCTGCCCTGTCTCTTCATCTGTCTTTATGCTCAAGGTTGGGTCTTCTTCTGAAATTTTAAAAAAAGCATTATAAAGTTTCTCATAGTCAGATTTTATTTTAGGTTCAGCCGATACATATATTACTGGTTGAGGAAATTTTACGGATTCAAAAATAATAGGATTATTCTTTTCAGAAAGAGTATTTCCAGTGTAACTTTTTTTTAGTCCGCTAAGCACAACTATTTCTCCTGCTAAAGCTTCTTCTTTTTCTAAATATTTATTTGTATGTACTTCGAAAATCTTCATTACCTTCTCTTGCGAATTAGTTGACCAATTATAAATAATATCACCTTTTTTTAATCTACCAGAATATATTCTTGTAAAAAAAAGTTTTCCTGCATTAACATCGTTATAAAGTTTAAAGACATACGCTGTTAAACTACCTTTAATATTACAATCTACTTTATTCTCTTTTTTTGTTTTTGGATTTATTCCAGATACAGTTTTTATATCTACAGGTGAAGGGAGATAATCTACTACTCCATCAAGAAGCATAGTCACTCCTTTATTCTTTAAAGACGACCCACAAAAAACTGGAAACAATTGGCGTGCTAAAGTTGCTTTTCTAAGTGCTTTCTGCAACTTTTCAGGAGTTAACTCAACACCATTTACGTAATCCTCCATTATCTCCATATCAACATCCGACAACTTCTCTACAAGATTATTAAAGAGAGTGTTTGTCTGTTCCTTGACATTATCAGGCACGTTTTTTTCTGATACCTCAATTGAAGTTTCTGATTCAAACATAAACGCTTTTTTTCTAATTATATCAATAATACCTATAAATTTATCTTCTTCAATTATTGGTATTTCAATTACTACTGTATTTGCATTCAATTTATTCTTTATATCATCTACAACCTTAAAAAAATCTGCGCCTGTTCTATCCATCTTATTTATATATATTAGTTTGGGAATCTTATACCTTTCACTTTGCCGCCAAACTGTTTCAGATTGAGGTTGAACACCGCCAACTGCACAAAATACTCCAACAGCTCCATCAAGCACTCTTAACGTTCTTTCTACTTCAACTGTAAAGTCAACGTGACCTGGAGTATCAATAATATTTATTTTACAATCTTTCCAGAAAAACGCAGTAGCAGCAGCAGAGATGGTAATACCTCTCTCTTTCTCTTGCTCCATCCAATCCATCGCCGCAGTTCCTTCGTCAACGTATCCCATCTTATGGGTTTTACCTGCATAAAATAAGAACTGCTCAGTGGTTGTGGTTTTACCTGCGTCTATATGGGCTATTATTCCAATATTTCTGATATTTTTCAATTCATACATAAAACAGACCTTTCGTAAAACATAATTTATAAAAATATTTTTTTATAGAAAACTTATGAACTAAACCAGCAGTTAAAAAAAACTGCTGGTTAAGAACAGGTGTGGTAATGCTGTTGTTCAGCAAGGATATTGGCAGGACGCAACACTATTACCATCTATAGTGTGCAAATGCACGGTTAGCTTCTGCCATTTTATGGGTATCATCTCTCTTCTTAACACTTGCCCCTTCGCCTTTTGAAGATTCAATAAACTCGTCAACAAGTCTATTTGCGATAGATTTCCCCTTTCTGGCTCTCACATTACCCAAAATCCATCTGATAGCAAGAGCTAAACTCCGTTCCGGTGGCACTTCTACTGGAATCTGATAGGTTGCACCCCCAACCCTTCTTGCCCTAACCTCAACTTTTGGCTTAACATTATTTAATGCTTTCTTAAAAACTGAGAGAGGATCTTGATTTGTTTTTTCTTTTATTATATCAAGACTTTCATAAAAAATTGTATAAGCCAAATTCTTTTTGCCATCCAACATAAGTAGATTGACAAATTTAGCTATTTCATAATCGTTATATTTTGGGTCTCCTGAAATTTCTTGTTTTTCAGCCCTCTTTCTTCTCGGCATCTTTTAACCCTCCGCTTTCTTTTCACCTTCTTTTGGTTTTTTTGTTCCGTATTTTGACCTAGACTGTTTTCTGCCTTCAACACCTCCAGTATCAAAACAACCTCTTAAAATATGATATTTAACTCCTGGCAGGTCTCTAACTCTTCCGCCTCTAACAAGAACGATTGAGTGTTCTTGTAGGTTATGTCCAATACCTGGAATGTAAGCAATAACCTCTTTACCATTTGTTAATCTGACCTTTGCTATTTTTCTCATCGCTGAGTTAGGTTTCTTTGGGGTAGCTGTTTTTACATAAAGACAGACCCCCCTTCTTTGGGGATTCTTATTAAGAGCAGAAGATTTTGATTTTTTCTGCTGCTTACGTCTCCCCTTCTTTATAAGTTGATTGTATGTAGGCATATTTATCCTCCTAAATATTGTTTAAATAATAAACTATTCCTCATCCTGCTGTTGGAACAACCCAGTCCCAGCAGGTATTAATCTTCCAAGAATTACGTTTTCTTTAAGACCTTCAAGCGGGTCTTCAAACCCCAGCATAGCTGACGTTGTCAAAACTTTGGTAGTTTCTTGGAAAGAAGCAGCAGATATAAAACTGTCACTACTAAGAGCCACCCGAGTAATTCCAAGTATCATGGGTTTAAAAGAAGCAGGCTTCTTGTTTTTAGGAAGAGACTCATTGATTTGTTGAATTTTTATCTTATCTATCTCTTCACCTTCAAGTAAGAACGTATCACCTGGGTCCTCAACTCTTACCTTAGAAAGCATCTGTTTAACAATTACTTCAATATGTTTATCTTTAATTGTAACACCTTCAACACGATATACTTTCTGTATTTCACTTAAAAGATACTCTTCTACTTTTTTAGCTCCCTGTATTTTAAGCATCTCCTTCAACACTATAGGACCATCGGTCAGTTTACTTCCAGCTAAAACCTTATCTCCAGAAGAAACAAGAAGGTGTTTATTGTATGGTATGTCATACTCTTTAACAGTTTCTGTTTCCAGGTTAGAAATCTTAACCTGTCTACTACCTTTATCAGATGGCATTATTTCCACAATCCCGTCAATGTCAGAAATAATGGCAGGGTTTTTCGGGTTTCTTGCTTCAAAGAGTTCCGAAACTCTGGGCAAACCGCCAGTAATATCTTGCTGTACCCTCTTTTCTGAACGAAGAATCTTCGCTATATCAGCACCCGCTGCAACTTTTTCCTTTTCAACTACCATAATATGGGCATCTTCTGGTAAATGGTAGTTACCCACAACCTGCCCTTTACTGTTTTTAAGGATAATTTGAGGATCCATATCTTCTTTATGGGGTATTATAACTTTTCTACTAATACCAACAGCAGTATCAAATTCTTCTTTTGCAGTTTTACCAACCTCTATCTCTTTATAGAAGACAGTACCTTCTCTCTCTGCTATTATAGGAAATGAATACGGGTCCCATTCAGCAATAACAGTTGATTCTATAACTTCTTCACCATCTTTAACATTCATATAACTACCTACTCTTAATGTATATCTTTCTATTTCTCTACCCCTATCGTTATTAAGAATAACACTCCCTTCCTTCAAGACTCTCTCTTTTCCTTCAGGTGAAACTACAAGCCTTAGGGTTTCAGGGAATTTAATTATACCTTTCTCTTTAGCGACAACAGTAGAAGCGCCAGCACTTCTTGAAGCGGCTCCACCAGTGTGGAACGTTCTTAAAGTTAGCTGAGTACCTGGTTCTCCAATAGATTGTGCAGCTATAACTCCTACTGCCTCTCCAATATTCACAAGTTTTTTCCTTGCCACGTCCCAGCCATAACACTTAGCGCAAACTCCTTTTTCTGCTTTGCAGGTAAGAACAGATCTTATTTTAAGCCTATTTATTACTATACCTGTATTCTCAATAATATTTTGAGCTTTTACTTCATCTATAAGTTCTCCTTCCTTTATAATAAACTCATCAGTAAATGGGTTCATTACGTTTGCAGCAGCAACCCTGCCTATGATTCTCTCTTTTAAAGGCAGAAGTTCACTATCTCCGTCAGCAATAGAACTTAAAAAAATACCTTCGGGAGTACCACAATCTTCTTCCGTAACAATTAAAGCGTGGGCTACATCAATAAGACGCCTGCTAAGGTAACCAGCGTCCGAAGTCTTCAATGCAGTATCAACAAGCCCTTTTCTTCCACCGTGTATAGCATTATAATATTCTAACAAATCAAGCCCAACCCTAAAGTTAGACTTAACTGGAGTTTCAAGAATTTCTCTCACATCCTGTTTTTTTCTTTGGTGTTCACTAACAGGTTTAATCATTAACCCTCTCATTCCCATCAACTGATTTGCTTGAGAACGATTACCTCTTGCACCAGAAGAAACCATTAGATATATTGGGTTAATATAAAAATTATCTTTTCCACCAGTTTGAGCTATTGTATCCATAACAGCCCGACCTATTCTATTGGTTGCAGTCGTCCAGATATCAATTATCTTATTATATCTTTCACCATCAGAAATAATTCCCCTTTTATGGTTTCTCTCAACCGTATCCTTCTCTTTTTCTGCCGCTTCAACTATTTTTTGTTTCTCCTCGGGAATCCTTAGGTCGTCTATACCTATTGTAACTCCACCTTTGGTCGCAAATTTAAACCCAACATCTTTAGCAGAATCAAGAAAATCAACAGTCTTTTCATATCCACATTTATCAAAGATTTCTTCGGTTATAGATTCAAGCATAGGGCTTTCAAACTTTTCATTCTTAAATTCTACCTCTTCTGGAATAAGATTATTAAATATTATTCTACCAACAGTTGTAACAAATTCTATGCCCTGTTTATCTCTGACTTTAATTGGTCTATGTAAGGAAAAGGCTCCAAATTCATAAAGGTAGATTGCCTCTTCAAAAGAAGATATAGCAGAATTAATTTTTTTACCATCAATAATTGTTTCAAGTTCAAACGGTTCTTCCTCGCTCTGGAAGGTTAGATAGGTGCACCCAACAACTATATCTCTTGTAGGGGTAGCAATTGGCTTCCCGCTGGCAGGAGAAAAGATGTGTGTATTTGCTTGCATTAAAAGTTTTGATTCAATACAAGCTTCAGGTGTTAACGGAAGATGCACACTCATTGTATCACCGTCAAAATCAGCGTTAAATGCAGGGCAAACAAGAGGGTGAATAGTTATAACATTACCCTCAATAAGTTTAGGTTCAAATGCCTGTATACTCAACCTATGTAATGTAGGTTGCCTATTTAGTAACACTGGATGCTTTTTACTAACTCGTTCAAGAATTTCCCATACCTCAGGTAAGTTTTCTCTTATAGCTCTCTTTGCACTGCCAAGTGTATGGAAATACTCTTTTTTTCTCAATTCTCGTAGAACAAAAGGTCCAAACAACTCAAGCGCCATCTCTTTGGGTAGACCGCATTGGTTAAGTTTTAGTTCAGGACCAACAACAATAACTGCTCTACCAGAATAGTCGACCCGCTTTCCAAGTAGATTCTGTCTAAACCGACCCTGTTTTCCACGCAGAGCATCAGTTAAGGATTTAAGAGGTCTTTTGCCTTTACCTAATACTGCCATACCATGTTTGCCATTATCTAAAAGAGCGTCAACAGATTCCTGTAACATCCTTTTTTCATTTCTCACAATTATATCAGGAGCCTGTAATTGCATTAATTTTTTTAAACGATTATTCCTATTTATTACTCTCTGATAAAGGTCGTTAAGGTCAGACGCTACAAACCTGCCACCATCTAAAGGCAATAAAGGCCTTAAATCAGGAGGCGTAACCATCAATGTTTTTGTTATAAGGAACTCTGGTTTAATCTTGGTTTTAATAAGCCCTTCCACCATTCTTAATTTTCTTATTAAATTTCTTCTTGTAGCATAATCTTTTCTCTTTTTACTTCCCAACTGTTCCTTTATTTCTTCTTCCATTTTTGTTAAATCTAATTTTTCAAGCAACTGCTGTATCGCTTCAGCACCAATACCAACCTTAAATTTATTACCATATTTATCTAAGTTTTGGTAATACTCATCCTCTATCATAATATGTTTTTCTTCTAAAGGAGTATTTCCAGGATCTAAAACAATATAACCTTCATAGTAACAGACCTTCTCAAGATCAGACATAGACATATCCAACAACAAGCCCATCCAATTATGGATACTTTTTAATAACCATATATATGATACAGGAGTTGCCAGTTCAATATGCCCCATACGCTCCCTGCGAACTTTTGAAGTGGTCACTTCAACTTCACATCTATCACAAACTATTCCTTTATATCTTAGTTTTTTATATTTACCACAGGAACATTCATAATTTTTAGCTGGACCAAAAATCCTCTCACAGAAGAGTCCATCCCTTTCCGGTTTAAAAGTTCTATAATTGAGAGTTTCTGCTTTTTTTACTTCTCCATGAGATAATTCTTTCATACCTTCTGGAGAGATAATTCTTATAAAAGCAAATTCTTTATTCTTTTTCCCAACTCTCATACCATCAACTTTTAAGTCTAAACCTATCCCTTGTAACTCTTTTCTTAAAACATTAAAAGATTCAGGAATATTGTTTCCACGATAGTCTTGCCCTTTAGCAATACTTTCATACATAAGTTTTCGACCTTCAGTATCATCGCTCTTAACTGTAAGCATCTCTTTAAGGGTATGTGCAGCTCCGTACCCTTCCAAAGCCCATACCTCCATCTCACCAAACCTCTGACCACCAAACTGCGCCCTTCCACCAAGAGGTTGTTGGGTTATAAGAGAATACGCACCAGTACTTCTTGTATGCACTTTTTCATCAGCAAGGTGTTTAAGTTTCATCATATACATATATCCAACTGTCACCTTTTGATTAAAAGGTTCACCTGTCTGCCCATCATAAAGAATATCTTTTCCATCCCTTGCCAACCCAGCTTCCTCTAAAAGATTTTTTATTTCTAACTCTTTTATACTATCAAAAACTGGGGTCTCCAAACTATAACCGAGAGCTTTAAGCGCTCTACCAAGATGAATTTCTAAAACCTGTCCTATATTCATTCTTGAGGGCACCCCAAGAGGGTTCAGAACAATATCTACTGGCGTACCGTCTTTCAAAAATGGCATATCTTCTTCAGGTAAAACTTTAGACACAACTCCCTTGTTACCGTGCCTTCCACTCATTTTATCGCCAACAGAGATTTTTTTCTTAACAGCTATTTCTACCACAATCTTACATAATGTATCAGCGTCAAATTCATACCCTTTTCTGATTTTTACTTTTTCATTCTTTAACTGACTCTTTATTTTATATAGTTCATCTTCACCTATCTTAACTATCTTAGCAACATCGTTTCTATTCTTTTCGGGTACTTTATCTATTAACTTGCTCCAAGACTCTGGATTATTAAACCTACCTGCAAGATTAATCTTTTTAGACGAGAGATACTCCACAAGTTTCTCTCCAATAATTTTTTTAATAGCACTCTCTTTCTTACTATAATTTGCTTCAAGTTCTTTTATATTGGCATTATTTTCTTTTTCCTGTGCAGGATCTTTACGGAAATATTTTCTAACATTAACAACAGTCCCTCTTGTTCCGGGTGGAACTTTTAAAGAGGTATTCTGAACATCTTTAGCTTTTTCTCCAAATATAACCCTCAAAAGTTTTTCTTCTGGAGTAATATCAGATTCACCTCTCGGTGTAACTTTACCAACAAGTATATCGTCTGCCTCAACATCTGCTCCAATCCGTATTATTCCTGACTTGTCAAGGTTTTTCAACCTTTCTTCAGGCGTATTGGGTAAGTCACTGGTTATCTCTTCTACACCAAGTTCTGTATCTACAGCTTTTACTTCAAACTCTTTTATGTGAATAGAAGTAAAGAGGTCCTCTTTAACAAGCCTTTCACTTAACAAAATTGCATCTTCATAATTGTATCCACGCCAAGGCATAAGTGCTACAAGAAGGTTTTTACCAAGTGAAAGTTCCCCTTTTTCTGAGGAACAAGGACCATCAGAGATTATCTGCCCTTCTTCTACTTTTTCACCCATCTTCACAATAGGACGTTGGTGGAAACAGGTGTCTTGATTAGTCCTAAAAAAACCTCTCAATTGATAAACATCTTGTTTCTCCCAATCAAAAAAACCTGGTTTGTTTCTTGTCACAACAATTTTCTGGCTATCAACATAATTTACCACACCAGAGTTCTTAGCTTTTAAAACAACTCCACTATCTTTTATTACATATTTTTCCATACCAGTCTTAACAAGAGGAGCTTCATTTTCTATAAGAGGAACGGCTTGCCTCTGCATATTTGAACCCATAAGAGCTCTATTTGAGTCATCGTGTTCAAGAAAAGGTATAAGAGAAGCACTAACACTAACAACCTGAACTGGGGAGATACCTATATAATCAATTTCATTACTGGGAAAATTCTCTTTCACTACATCTTCTGCTCTTATTTTTACATATTCAGGGATAATCTTTCTTGTCTTAGGGTCAACAGGTATCCCAGGAGGAGCAATAGCGTATTCATCTTCTTGATCAGCAGTTAAATATTCTATAACATCAGTTACTCTACCGTCTTCAACTTTATAATATGGTGTTTGTAAAAAACCCATATCATCAATTTTGGCATTCACAGTCAAAGAGTTTATAAGTCCTATATTTGCCCCTTCTGGTGTTTCTATGGGACAAATCTTTCCAAAATGAGTATAGTGGACATCTCTAACTTCAAAACTTGCTCTTTTCCTTTCTTTAACACCACCTTCTCCTACTGCTGTAACTCTTCTCTTGTGGGTTAATTCTGTTAAGGGATTGGTCTTTTCAAGAAATTGTGATAACTGGTTTCTTGCAAAAAAATCGTTTACAGTTGTCATCAAAATCTTACCATTAATAAGAAGTCGTAAACTTGCTTTTTTACTTGCATCTTTATCAAATAGGACCATCTTTTCATTAGCATATTTTTTAAGTTTTACAAGACCTTCATAAATATGTTCTTTAATAATCTCTGCAGAAGTCCTAACTCTTTTATTACCAAGATGGTCTATATCTTGTACAACCCCTTCCTTTTTTTCTATCAAGTTTAAAAGAGTCCTTATAGTTTCTACTATATCTTCCCTTTTCAAATACCTTTCAGTAAAATTCAAGTTTAACACTTTATTCATCTGCATCCTACCGGGTCCTGAAAGGTCATAAAATTCACCAGAAAATAGTAGAACATTTAAAAACTTAGAGGCCTCCTTCATACTAACCTTGTCGTAACCTGGCCTCATCTCTTTATAAATTTTCTTTATAGCTTCTTCATTAGTTTTTATATCATCTCTTGCTAAAGTTGAAGCGAGAATAGAAGTTTCGGGTACTGCTTTTGAATCGCCATAAAATAGAGTTTTTATCTCATCAACAGTAAAATTAAGTGCTTTCAGCAGAACAGTAGCATATATTTTTTTCTTACCGAGAGCTACCACCAAACAATTATGGTTATCTACCTGAAATTCTATCCATAACCCACGAGAAGGATATATTCTGGCAGAATATGAATCGTTTGGGCCAATTGATTGTTCTTCCTTAAAATAGACTCCGGGGCATCTCAATAGTTGGTTTACAACAACTCTCTCAATACCGTTTATTATAAAACTCCCATTCTCTGTCATTATAGGCAGGCTACCGATATATATATCCTGTTCAATTCTTTCATTTTCTTTAAGTTCCTTAGTTTTAATATCCTGTTCTTTGGATATAAACACTAATTTCACCCTTAAACGAGATTCATAAGTACTTTTTTTCTCTATACATTCATCTATTGAATCAACAGGTTCTTCAAGAAAATAACTTAAATATTCTATTTTATATTTTCCATTATCGCTTTCAATGGGAAAAATTCTACGGAAAAGTTCTTCCAGTCCTTCCTGTCCAGTCCCTTTAGTAGGGTCAATTTCACTCTTTAAAAACTTCTCATAAGGAAGTTTTTGCATCTCGAGCAAGTCTGGTGTTTTTAAATTTTCCGGAGTTTCTATTTTTTTCATTTTCACCCCTTAAAAAAACTTAATTAATTTCTGCTTCTGCACCAATAGCATCAAACTTAGCTATTATTTCTTCGGCCTCTTCTTTTGAAACTTTCTCTTTTATAGGTTTCGGTAAAGATTCTACAAGTTCTTTTGCTTCTTTAAGTGCAAGTTCAGTCATAGCTCTTACTTCTTTAATAGCTTGAAGTTTATTGGAACCAAAAGATTTTAATTCAACATCAAAAAGAGTCTTTTCTTCTTTCTTCTCTTCACCGTCAGCAGCCTGCCCAGCACCAACAACTGCACCCATTGGTGCCATCATACCTGCTACACCAAATTTGTCTTCAAGTTGCTTAGCAAGGTCAGACAATTCTAACCCCGAAAGCTGCTCAATTTTTTCAACTATTTCATCAATTATATTTTTCTCATTTTTTTCCATCTTATTTCTCCTTTTTAATTTCCGCTATTTGATTCAAATTATTTATTAATCTTGTAGTAGGATATTTTAAAGAATTAATTATTCTTGTTAAAGGCATTCTAATATTCATAACCAAAGAAGCTTCAAGTTGCTTTCTATCTGGCAACTTACCTATCAAAGTTAACTC
>LSQX01282001.1_pt2 | contig 12482 bp, 4 predicted proteins | sample 654561 | NCBI WGS metagenome assembly LSQX01 (sample SAMN04489861, study PRJNA283612) | anaerobic digester metagenome | isolation source: 4 biogas reactors fed with cattle manure at either 37C or 55C with and... | place: Denmark: Kongens Lyngby | collected 2014 | reverse complement strand
GCAGGTCCCTCCGGAAGGTAACGAGTTCTCCGAGTCTCATCGCTCACTCTCGCTTCTAGGACATCTCGTCAAACAACCTTGGCCAGACTTCATCGGAAGCACTCTTCCTCTCGATGATCCACGGCCGCATCTGGCGATCAACCCCTAAGTAGCCCTTTCGCTCCATGAGCGCGAAAGCACGTTCCACATCGCATTCGTCCCACAGGCAGACATCAAACCACAGCGTCTTGCGTCGGAAGTCGGTGAATGTGATCTGCCCCTGATTCGGGAAAAAGGCGTCGAGCAAGGAGAGGATGAGTGCTGAGTATGGGATGGCGTAGCCATCAAGAACCGGCGCCTTGTTACGGGTGATTTGATCGCCGTCAGCGCGCAGAACTCCGGCACGTCCAAGCGCCGCATCGTCGAGGTATGCTCCGACCAGGGGGCCTATTCGGTCATTCCCAGGGCCACAGGCGCTAACCAAGTGGGCCTCGAGCTGAGGCCTGGTAAACGAGCGGCCGAGCACGGCTCGGCCAGTAGCGAAGGCAGCATGCCACCCGACAGCGCCGATGTCGCCACGGCAGAGGTTCATGTGCGCCAACCACTGCGTGACCTTCTCACCAAGAAAGCGGTCCTCCAGCGCAACAACGCGGCCGAATGGGGTCAGCACCGGCTGGCGTATCGCACTGCCCTTCGCTTGCTGCAGGTAGATGAGTCCCATACCGCGTGCATAATCGATGATCGCTGGCACCTTACCTGTCGAGGCTCCCATCGGAATGCCTGTCTCACGCGAGATGGTCTGAAGGTCGCCCCCTTTCCCCAGCGCAGCGTACTCCAGAAGTGCGCCAATCAGGCGCCGCTCTGGAACGAATGTCTTGTGGAAATTCGTGGGCAGCATTATCCGTCACACTCCACCGAGACGCGACTCGAGCGAGCTCACGCGAATGCGGAAGTACTTGCTCGTCTCAAGCTTCCCCGTTGTCTCGTTCAGGGCATGCCCAAGAGAGAAGCACTCCCCCCGTTTCAGCGATGAGAGGCGTTGCACCCATACATCAGCGTGGGTAGCCGTTGCCGTTTCCAGGATCTTCGAGAAGGAGCGGATCTCAGTGTCGGCTGGCCGGAAGAAGAGCTTGTGACTTGCCTGGAAGAGCCTGTCGCTCTGGTCCTTGCTGAGGTTGCTGAGCGTCTGAGTCGCGAGAATGAGTGAAATCCCGAACTTCCGGCCCTCCGTTAGGAACTGGCCGAGGGGGCTCTCTAGCCTATGATCAAGGTTCTGGATTTCGTCAAGCACGATGACCTTGGGCTGATCCTTGCTGCCCCTAGCTCGGTAGTACCAGTAGAGGTCTATCAAGGCGAACTCCGTGATCAGGCGCGCACTGTCCTTGATGAAAGTGGCGAGCTGGATGATGTGGCAGCGGGAGACATCGTCGCTGAATAACCGCTCCCAGCTTCCTTCCGCCTCGCGGCCGAAGGGGCGGGTGTCGACAAAAGGCTGGATGCGGCTGATGACGCTTGCCGCTGAGTTGGCAGTCGGTCCACCGACCGCGCGCAGATCCTCGAGCCGCTGCATAAGCTTCGAAAGAGAGAACGCGTCACCCTCCTCTTGGATGCCGTCACGGATGGCTGAGTAAAGCGCGGACTTCTGCTGATCACCCAATTGGTAGACTTCACTGAAGATGCCGCTGACGCGCCCGGCAGTATCTGCTGGCGACTCCTCGATCTCCAGCCCGTCGAACGTGCTGGTCTGCCGGCGGAAGGGGTTCACGGGCAAGGGCTCTCGCTTCACAACGTGCTGGGTTGGATTCAATCGTGCAACGGTAACGGCATCCAGCTGCGGATTGGTAAAGCCATTCGTATAGTCCACGATCAGGCTATTCTGCCCCGAAGCGGCCAGCTCGTTCAGAAGGGCCTGGATGGTATACGTCTTGCCTGTACCAGATGCCCCGAAGACCAGAATGTGCCGGTTGGGAAGATCAGGGTGCCCGAACTCCCAGTAAACGTCTCTCCCATCTGATGTCGTCTGGCCCAGCAGGATACGCTTCGGGACTCGCCCTCGTACGCCGGCTCCCGCAGAGGCCTCGGCATGAACTATGCCGGCGGTTCCAGCAGAACTGGCAGGGATCATCGACCCATGGTGACCACTGTCATCCACCGACATGGGTGGGTCGCCTGCCTGCTTGGCACAGTCGTTCATTGGCTTGGCGGGGCTTACTGTAGCCACCATACCGCCGACATCCTGGTCATATTGGCTCGCTTTAGGTTCACTCTCATCGACATCGGTCGGTTCTGCCCCTAGCGCGTTACCAGCCAGGGACCGAGGACTCGTATCCGTCTCAGCCGGTACAGAACCACCCGTGACACCCGGTGCCTCTGCGTGCCCCACCTGACTAGTGGGGTCAGCATCATCAGAGATGCTTGCTGAACTAGAGCAGGGCCCGCGACGCAGGGCCGGTTCGGTGCTGAAGATATTCCCTCTAGCATCTGTCAAACAGGCTGCGCGGATGAACTCCCTTCCGGCGGTCACCACGGAGATATCGATGCTGCCGCCGTCTAGGTTCAGATGCCAAGGCGATCGATGCCTCAGCGTACCGTCAGCAACATCGGTCCAGATACCCACAGCCGCTGCCTGCCAGGAGATGTAGAACTCCCCTTCGCTCAGCCGCTCCAGCGCCATGATTGCTTTCTGGTACTCTGGCCTCGATGTCTGAGCACGGCTGGCAATGAGCCGGTGGAGCTGCATCCACCAATAGCGCTGGTCGGGCGGATCATCGATACCAGTAGGCCGTCCTGGTTCACGCGGCCGGAAACAGGGCACGAGGCGGCGCAGACCACTCTCAATCTGCTGTCGGGCTTTCACTAGGTAGCCCTCTGATTGCTGGGCGAGTTTGCACTCGATGATCTGCGCATCCACACGGATGTAGCCATCCACAATGCGTGCACGCAGCCGTAGTAGGTCCGGCCGCTCCGCATCCTTCGTTTCGTCGAACCAATGGCGGTAGGCATCTACGGATACCAGATCGTCGCAGAAGCTATTGGGATCGGGCGGAAGTAGCTTGCGGATAGTGGCATAGGCGATGTAATCACGTACGTATTCCGAAGGTCCAGTCGCCTTCACGACCGAAAGGCCGGCAATCTGCGATGCCTCCCGAACGAGGCTCTCGGCAATCGCCTCGCGGGTAGTGGCATCCCAAGGGCCCAGGCAGCTGAGTACCTTGTCGCTGATGCGGCGGCGGACGTCTGCCATCGAGAACTGCTCTGTAGAGACCGTGTAGTTGTTCTCGCCATGGGGGCCAACGCCGGTGCCGAATCCTATGATCTCTCGGCTGTGCGCATCGCCAGCACCAGTGCGACGAAGCAGATACTCGTCCACGGAGGGATCGATGCACACGACCCAGGTACTACACCTGTGCGCGGCATCTACCACGGTTTCCCAAGGTTGATAGTTGCTCTGGCTGATCACAGCATGGCAATCTGATGGCTGGTGATGGTCGTTCAAGCGCGCCATCACCTCGGCATGGAGGCTGCCGAGAAGGAAGCGAGGATTACTCAAGACACGCTCTCGTTGCCTCTCAAGGCCTCCACCACGAACGGCACAGCAGGTCCGTTCTAGCACCGGGAACTTTCGGTAATCATCCGCCAAAGCTGGGCCCTCGCCCAGATCCACGAAGCTGCTCCTACCCGCGGTGATGAACTCGGTAAAGAGCATTACGTCGAAGCTGGCCCCACTGAGCAGTTTGGCAAAAGGCTCGTGGTCCGCTCCGGGCGCAATCACCCGGTGGGATATCGAGATCCGACAGTGAGCATAGTGTGCCTTTCCCTGCGCGCACTCTGCAACTTGCCAGCGATCACGCCACGATGAGATCCAACGCATGACGGAGGAATCGTCGCGGCTATCCGAGAAGATGGTAAGTTGCAGTGAGTAGGGGCGCTCATCGCGCCCGTTCATCGCATCTTTCAGGAACGCATCGATGCCCGCGACTACTGGCTGAATCTCGCGCCCGCAGTAAGCGCCGATGCTGATGCCATCTGAGGCATGGGCGTGTAGGCTGCGGTAGTCACCCAATACCTGGTGGATGAGTTTGGACGCCTGCGTCACGCGGAAGAGCTCGGTATCGGTGATCTCCTCGTCATCATCGGCATCGTCATCGAGAAGCAGGCGGGAGGTGACAAGAGATGCCGCTCCGCTACACTCCCCGACGAGGTGCAGATAGCCATAACTGCGCACGTTGGTATCGAGTGTCTGCCCATCGGCTGCAAGGGTACCGAAGATGGGCCACTGCATCTGCGCCAGGTCTGCCACTCGGTTCCAGTGTCGCTCGGAAAAGGCATGTTCCTCTGGGTCGGCCAGAGCCTGCCTTACGCAGAAGCAGAAGCTCTCGCAGAGAAAGGTGTGCTGGTGCCGGATCATGTCAAGCACGGCAGGATGCAGCGGCGTAACTACCGCGCCTTCCAATTGGCGCTGCCATGCCCAGTCCGACGCTTCGGCTGCCGCCTTGGGTACAACCATGAACGCCTTGAGGAGCAATGGGCCCGATACACTCACCGATGCATGTTCGATATGCTTGCGGTAGGCCTCGCGGTAAGCGGACTGCAGCCTGTCGAAGTCGCTGTTCAGCGCGGCGAAGAAGCCTGTGTGATGAAACGCGTGTATGAACCGTTGGTAAGCCTCGGCCAAGTCGCGCAGCGGTCTATACACCGCTTCGAGTTCATTCATGCCCTCAGCCGCCAGCAGGTCCGTCACGAGCCGGTCCTCGCTCTGCAGCGCAATGCTCAGCAGCCGGCAGACCTCGTCCGCGTCACGTGCCAGGAAGGTCTCTGGGATGAAAGGCAATCCGACGGCTGGCAGGGCGTCGCGCCCTGCCTGATAGTCCTCCCGTACGCAGTTGTAGAGATGCACCAGGATACGCGACTGATGGTGCGGTGGCAGGCACCAAAGGAACTCTTGCCGGTATGGCGCCTCGCCCTGTGCCATTACCACGACCACGAACTTCAGCGTCGGCTGCGCGGTGCTCGTTCGCGTGTAGACCAACGACACCCCTTCACCACCGGGTTCCAAGCGGCACTGCATCTCCACATCGCGCGGGCCATCCGCACCGTCGACCGTCAGACGGATCTGGTCCTTGAGGTAGCTGTCGAGGCCCCCGAGGACCTTCTTCAGGAAGGCCCCCGCCAGGTCTCGGTCCTCGTATCCGCTCTCAGCCTCATCGCCCGCATCGAAGTCGTGCTTGAACTCGACGCTCTCCAACGCGATGCTCTTCAGCCCCTCCGCCAGTTGCGCAGTGCTCGCGTCTGCGCCCTTCTTCCAGTCGGCAAGCGTGAGCCATAGAGCTCGTAGGAAGACCTCCGGCGCCAAGCCTCGGAGCTTCCGTGCCGTCCGCCTCATGCGAGTGCCACGCTTGCGATACCCGAGAATCTGGTCGTGGATGTAGACAAAGTCCGCCTGGCGCAGCCTATCACGGTCTGTAGTTGACCGGTCGATGATGTAGCGCTCAAGCGCGTCTATGAGCTCACCCAATGAAGAAAACGGGCCGAGGACGCTCTCCTCGGGCAGTTCATCGCTCTTGTCCTTCCGGAAGTTCTCGATGGCTGTCATCGCTCGGTCCCGTGACGTCGGCTCCAGGAACATGCTGTAGTTCATGAATTCCTGTGCGGGGGCAATGTAGCGGGTAGCCGGCGCCCGCGATCGAGAGAGTCCGGCCAGGCAGGGAAGGCCGAAGTCTGAAAGCTGAGTGAGCACCAGTTGGTAGGCCTCTCCTCCGGTCATCACCCCGTCCAGGTTAAGCTTCTCCAGGTAGAGGCTGATACCTAACAGATCCGCCAGGCCATGTTCGTAGAAGGTTTTCAGCAAGTCGGCGATGCGCTGGAACTCATCACGGTTGCCACAGGGATCCAAGTGTTCGCCCAGACGTTCCTTGACCCAGGACAGGAAGGAGCGCTTCAGGCAGATCTCCCAGATCGCACGCTGATCCAGACGGTAGAAGTCGCGCAGGCTGGCGCGGTCGTCGATGTGCTCGTAGCCGGCGATCAGGCTAACTAGGCAGCCCACATCCGCTGGTCGCGCCTCATTGCGTAGGCTGGTGAGGTTGTTTCCCTCGTTATACCATCTACGCTCACGGATGACCGCGAAATCGGCGCGCTCCCCTGCATCATTGGAGTCCTGCCATTCGCGTCCCAGGCGGTAGGCAATCCCATAGCGCAGGCGGGCGCCAAGTTCGGGGTGACGCGCGAGATGTTCCTCAATCTCTTCTCCAATGCCGCGCAGGATCCGCGACGGGTAGGATGGCAGCACGAAATGCAGCGTGCCGGCATCAGGAGTGCACTGCCTCGTGATATGCTCAACGATGGTCGATTGGATATACCTCATGCGTTTCTCCGGTCATCCCGTAGCTTTCCGAACGGATGCCGCACGACGGCACACGCATCCGAAAGCTCTGTCAGGAAGCCGCCTGCGCGCAGCATCTCGGCCAACCAGGACCCGCGCTCGGGCTGTACGGAGCTGTTGGCAGGCAGACCGCTCCAGAGGACGGCATCCGTCAGATTCTCACCCTCGACGGCAATGCCGTAGTGGCGGTAGAGACGCTCGATGAAGACCCGGTCCGTGCAGCGCTCCTCCGGCCGCAATAACGCCATGACCAGGTAGCGAAGGAGGCCGTCAGTCATGACGAAGCGTGCCCCGGAGCCCTTGAGCGGAGCGATGATGCCCAGCTTCTTCCCCAGGGAGAGGAAGAGCTTGTGACCATACTTGGTGTCTGCCTCTTTGTTAAGGGTCTTTAGGTCTGTACGGGCACCTGCACGCCCAGCATTGTCCTGCAGCGCCGGATGGCGCAAGGCCCGGTAGATCAGCGCCTGCACTGCCTGCAGGTTACGCTGGGATGCTAATCGGCTTGGTCGTGAAGCGGAATAGGGGTGTGTGAAGATCCAGGCGTATCCGAGTACCCCACCACGTCCGTTAGGAGCGGGCGGCTCTGCATAGCGCGCGCTTTGCGCACAGAGGCTGCGGAGCACCTGAAGTGTGCACCCCGTCATCAGCAACTCCAGGCGCTCGATCGGATCAAGTGCAGCCGATAGGACCCGGCTCAGTTCAACCGCGAAAAGATAGCCCTCTTGCCAGCTATCGCGCGGGCACCACCCGCAGACTTGCGCGTTGCTGCCATCACCCGAATCCTCATTGGTCAGTCCATGTGTTTCAGGGTGGAGCCCCTCTATGTACTCTACTAACCGGTCAAGGCTTCGCACCTGCACACCATAGACTGCAGCCAATCCATCCTGTAGAGATGCATGCAGAGTCTCGAGGCTACCCTCATTCTCGGTGATGCCGACACGCCGTGCGAGATCTGCGGTACTCTCGCTATCACGTGTCAGCGCATTGCATATCTGCAGGTATAGGAGTTCCCCTCCTCGTGCCATGAAACGGTGCTTCGAGACGCTGAAGAACGTGTGGAAGTGGCTCACTGCCTCGTTCCAGTCTCTTACATCCCTTTTCTTAGCGACCGTGTCGTTCCATAGCGTCTCCTGAGTGATCAGACTTGCCGTAACCGGATAGAACGTCTGCGCACACCATGTGCGGTTGAGTCCCGCTCCTTGGTACCCTCGGAGGAGTTCCTCAAGAACGCGTACAATCCGCTCAGCGCTCTGATCGCTGCTAATGCTACGGCGGAGGGCATCAAAGATCATACGGTAATGTTCCAGGTGTGTCTCATGCCTAGAGTCTGCTCTGGACGCACCGAGTAGAGCAAAGAGCTTCAGGTTGAGTCTGACGGGAGGCTTGTACCGAAGCTTCTGGTCGCTCCAGGACCGTAGAACCGACAATGGTGGCAACGGATCGCGGATCGGCTCCCCATCAGCTAGCCACTTGGGGTATGAGACAACCGAGAGGAACTCGGTAAGGTATTCAAGCACCGTCTGGTCTTGGAAGAACCGCAGGCCGAACAGGCGCATCGCAGGGTTCCGATCCTCACTCACGTCCAATGCTGGAAAAGGCTTCGGCAGCGAATCGATCATCGCAGCACCTCCAGGCCCTGATCCGTGATTGCCACCTCTATCACCTCGAAGCGGCGGTCGGGTCCGATGCGCAGTAGTCTGAGTTGGTTCTCATCGGGTGGGCCTGCTTCCTGGCGTGTACGCAGCAGACCCACCTTAAAGCGCTCCAAGCGGTCGGCATAGTACGCTGTTAGCTCTTGCGCAATCTCACCCTCGTAGCGCCGTGCCACGAAGTCGAGGAAGAAGAGGTCGAGATCCATCGCTACCCCCGACTCATGTCTGAGACGCCAGATGCCTCCGGTGTGTGGCACACCCTGGTAGCGTGGCAACACCTCGATCCGGAACTCCTCGGCTCGGAAGTCGGCAAGCACCACTTGTGTGGCGGCATTGCCATCGCGGCGGTTGAGCGTGATGTAGAGATGGTCCATTCCCTGATCCTCGGGGAGGCGTATCCCCGTGAAGAACTCCTGCAGCACCTGCAGCACACGCACGCGATGACGACGCTCCACCAGGCGCGGCATGGTATCGGTGCCTGGTGCAAACCGCATGGACTCCAGCAGCATTGGGGATTGGATGAAGGTGGAGAGATAGCGTCTGTCTTTCTCGTCTTCTAGAGAGCCGAAGAAGTAGACGAGGCGACGTGCCTGGCGGCGCACTGGGGCACCACATGCGCCGGCGTAGCCTTCGGCGCCGTCGTCTCCTTGACAGGGCTGCCTCAAGCGCTGGAAGACTGCCTGAGCACTGCCATGGAGCGGCAAGCCATCCCCCCCCTTCATCCACGCGCTGCGCTCGAAGAGTGGATCGAGCGTCACGCCAAACTCCGCTTCGCGCACGCGCTGGATGGGAACGAGCTGTCCTGCTTCCGGTAATGGCTGGTCACCATCGTCTCCGAAGAATAGATTGAAGAAGAGGGCCCCTGTGTCGGCCTCTGCCCGCGCTATCCAGGAGCGCTTTGCCAATTCCTCACACGTCCGGCCTCCCGTAATGGCGTAAGCCAGGTGCCCTGTCATCTGACGCATCGTCAGGCGCACGCCGTACTCGTAGAGCCGCCGATAGAGGAGCGCCACGCGCCCGCGTACGACCTCGGCGTGCTCCTGAAGTAGCCGGATGTTCGCCAGAATCGGGCACCCATCGGCGCATCCGCACCCATTGCACTCCTCCCAGTTCTGGGCATCCAACATGCGAGCGAATACTTCGCAGGCAGCGTCGATGCTGTCGAACCGGCCCAGATTGATCAGGAGGAACCGCTCGCCGAGGACCAGCTTGGGCTCATCGGCCTCCAGATGCGTCAGAAGCTCACTCTCGATCTGATCCTCCGGTAGTTTGAGTTTCGGGGCCGCCCGCCGCGCACTGTTGATGAGCGTCCCGGTGTTGGAGACGATCAACCAGGTGGTGTCACGCGCCCTCATCGCCTCCAGAAGGGTAGCCTCGCGCTGTTCCTCGGCCAGCTCGCTCATGTCCTTGATAATCGTCAGGTTCGCCCTGGGGATCTCCTCGCGCTGCCGGAGGGAACGGAGCTGCCCCATGACCCGCCGGAACACCTCTGAGGCGAGGGTCGTCTTGCCGTCTCCTGCATTGCCGGTCAATATCACGCTTCTTCGCTCCTCTACCAGCTTCCGGTAGAGCAGGTCCGCGAGAGGGTGCGGCACCATCACCCGGTCGAAGAGAGGATTGCCAACCTGGGACTCGGCCGTCGCGTTTTCGTTGCCCGCCGAAGCGCTAGAGAGTGAGTTCAGATAGCTTGTGAAGGGGTTATGACACGGCTCTGCTATCAACGGCGGCGTCACCAGCGCTTCTGGCTCGGGTGGCGGTGGCGCTACTGCGGGCGGTGTGGTGGCAGACACCAGCGCAGCACGCATCTCCTCGGCCGAGGCGAAGCGGTCGCCTGCCTTGGTGGCAACTGCTCTCCGGAGCCAAGCGAGTAAAGGATCCGGTATCGCGTTCGTGCCGCTCTCCGGAAGTTTTGGCGTATCGCCGACGACCGGGTTCTCGTACGGCCGTTGACCAAAGAGCCATTCCCACAGGGTGACACCGAGGGCGAAGAGATCGGCGCTCTCCGAGAATTGCATCTCTGTACCCAAGATACTATCCGGGGGCACGTAGCCGATAGTGCCCTCAAACACATCCACCCGTGGCTCGCCGGCGCTGCCGAGATCGAGCAGAACGGGCCGGTCGTCTGCCGTGATAGCGATGTTGTCGGGNNCCCTCCAGCAGGCCGAGCGCGGTCGTGCAGAAGGTATCCAGAGTTGGCCTCTCACCGCGCTCGATTCTCTTCCGCAGCAGCTCCCCATCGACGAAATCCATCACCAGAAAGAAGCGGTCGTTGTGCCAGCGTCCGGGCCTGCCATCACACGTGACTACGTAAGGTGACTCGCGTAACTTCACGGCACCGGCGATGCGGGCCTCGCGCTCGATACGCTCCAAGGGTACCTCACGGTCGAAGAGCTTGAGTGCTACCTCGCGGCCGAGAAATCCTCTCGCCCGGTACACCTGAGTGTGTGCTCCTCGGCCGATACGTTCGACAATCTCATAATTGTCGTAACGGCTCCCTGGGTCCAATTCGGCGTTCAGCACCGTAGGCACGAGGGGGGGCTTGCCTATCGGCACATCGGGGCTGAAGGCGTCGATGATGGCATCGACATCCGCCGAGCGCTGCACCCGGTCACTGACGATCATCTCGCGCAATGCCGCGATCGTCTTCGGAGGCACTTGGCACTCAGTAAGCCGCTGTAGCGCTTCGGCTTGAAGGCGGCCGCCATGGGCAGCAAAGTGCCGACTACTGGTGAACGGCTTTTTCCCCGTCAATAGCTCATAGGCGATGACACCCAAGCTGAAGAAATCGGTGCTCTCGTCGATGTCTTGGTCAAGCAGCAGGTCTGGCGAGATGTAGGCATCATCACGCAACTGTCCAGGATCGGTGATAACCGTGTGGCGCGTGCCTTCCTCACAATGGAAGGAGAGATCGAAGTTCGTCAGCTTAGGAATCCCGTTCATCATAAGGATGTTCTCGGGCTTCACGGCTCGGTGGTAGACTTCCACTCTATGGGCATGCTTCAAAGCTTCAGCAATACCACGACAGATACTAAGGGCCTCATCGATGGGGAAGGCGCCACTGCGCTCGGTGATCAGATCGCGCAACGTACCGACTTCTGACCAGTCCGAGTACTCTTCAATGTCCCCCTCATCGTTGTGATGGATCCATATCCGATGGATATGTGGGTGGTCGCCCATCTTGCGGATCGCGTCGACCGTGTTTCGTATCTTGTTGAGGATGCTCTGTCTCTTCTCCGGGGGCGTGCCGACCGGGAAGCGGAAGACCCTGATCCGCCTGAGACCCTTCTCAAGGCCGCTGATTGGTCGCGCGATGAAATCGACGCGTTCAGGGCTCTGAAAGAGATACTCCACCGTCTCATATCCTGGGATATGGTAGCCCTTGCCCGTCTTGGGTCGCTGCAGATCTCTGAAGAAGTTCGCGACCTGCATCACCTGCGCATCAGTAAGTGCAGATCTCGGAGCCGTGTTAGCCCTTCTCCTAAGGTAGGAAAGGAAGTCATCAATGCAGGCAAAGGTGGGGTTACTCGTGCCCTGTTCCGCGGCTATCTTGGGATCGGAGATGCCCTGCGCGCGGATATCGGGGTGCGTGAGCACAACAACAGACTCGACCCAGAGCGGCGAGTACGTGGGAAACTGATGCTGGTAGATGCCCCTCAGCACCTTGCACTTAAAGGAGTTGTTGCGGTGTGGATCTGCCACACGCTTGCTACCGTTCCTCACCCAGGTATAGGGCGCAACCTCGATAGTGCCCGACCAGTGCTTCAGCTCTACTACCCAGATCTGAGTCCACGACACTACGACCAGGTCTACCTCCAGGTAGCTATTCGACTGCTTATCGTGGAGCAGAACATTGCTTATTGCTGCCGCAGTGTTCTTGGCGCCTTCCACGATCCTGGCGATGGCGTTCTCCTCATGAACGAAGAGCGACCGGTTGCGGTCAGCGATTGAGTACTTGCCCTTCTCATCGGCGATGGCCGAGGGCTCTTCCGGTTTGGAATATTCAGTGAGCATGGCGAAGAGGCACTCCCTCACACGGGTGATGCTGTCAGGTGCCTGCAGCAGTTCGTAGACATCATCATCTAGATATGCGTAGTCAACAACCTCGGTCAGGGCTCCCGGCCCCCCAACCGTACTCAAAGCCACAAGGGCCGATTCTTGGCCTGGTTTCGCTTTGAGATGCCAGAATCCAGAACTACTCAGGTGGAAGAAGGGCGTATATGGCCGGTCTCGATCAGTATCGCGCGAGTACCGCGAAAAATACTGCGTGAACGCCTGCCTCAACTGGTCGTTGAAATAGATGCGGTTCTGCGGATGCGCCTGCTGTTCGAGTTGGTCTACCGTGGCTAACAGGAGCAACGCCTTATGCGGCTTGAAGCCCTCACCAGGTGGTGACAGCGACCGGAGGCGTTGCAGGAAGTCAGTGAGCCGCATTCTGCCCCCCCCCATCAAAGCACGATACAATACTACTG
>LSQX01093519.1_pt1 | contig 12482 bp, 7 predicted proteins | sample 654561 | NCBI WGS metagenome assembly LSQX01 (sample SAMN04489861, study PRJNA283612) | anaerobic digester metagenome | isolation source: 4 biogas reactors fed with cattle manure at either 37C or 55C with and... | place: Denmark: Kongens Lyngby | collected 2014 | reverse complement strand
CGATGAGGTCGAGCCTCGTGTGACCTATCGCGATGATTATGGCTGGCACCAGGTGATCTTAAGGGCAAGAAAGAAGAAAAGGACATTATCCTGGAAAACAGATCAAGAGTTCGATTGGAAAAGCCAATGGCTGCAAGCTGGAGCATTATTGCGGCTGCTGGGGCATCTAGCGCTAGCAGAAAAACCGGATCTGGCTGCTTTCAGAATGCAGGTTACCGAAGCATATGTCTCCCTTGTCAAGCACAGCCGGTATCACTCTTTACATGCAAGGTTAGCAGCAAGGGGGCTGTTCCTCGCGTTAGCGCTGCATCGTAAAAACAAAATTTTCGGGAAAGTGGTAACCGTTTTGCTGGCGTTTGCCAAATGTGCTCCGTATCTGCCGTTGCGGGAACTGGTTGTTGCATGCTGCGACTGGTTTCGCCAAGGATTGTATGAGGTGGCACGGCTGGCGGAAAAATACCCTCTAAGCTGCTTGCTGGTCGGCATTGCAAAACAACATGTACATCAGCATGCTTTTGATGCTGTATCATCTCTGGAGCCGGTTGTTATCTTTCGTTGCCTTGAGCAAGATTTGTCCCTTGCCAAAGAGCATCATCCACGGCTTGTTCGCAACGTCTGGCAAATGTACCAGTTGCTGGCCAAGCCTGACGGAACGGATGATGAGCTCACATTAAGCATGGTATTCAATCGCTTGCTGGCTGCCGATAAAAAATGGCGCCGCAAATTTATCGCGCGGTTCTTCGCCTTGTTCCCCTTTGCTTTCACCGCTGAGCTGATAGTAACACATTTTCTTCTTGAGGACTTCGATGCCGATTATATGGATGACTATTACCATATACTGCAAATGCTGCCCCAAGAGCGCTGGCAAACATCTGAACTTGCTGCTTGCCTGAGCCATTACTTTTTCTCCTGCGATAGCATAGACGATAAGTGGTTTGAGTTATTGGCCTCGACGGACTGGGGGAAACTGCCAAATTTTCGTTTGATGCGGGAAGCATTGAGTGATGAGTCCTTTTTCCTGCTGTTCAATTTATGTCAGACAGTTAGTCGCGCATTGTATAAGGAGGGATACAGACGTCTCTCCAACCTTAAGCTTCCATATTCTGCCAATGCGTTGATTGCATTGTATCGATTGAATACCATGGTTGAAATCTGTCTAGATGAGCAAAACATGCCGGTTCGCGCTGTACTTCCAGCTAGTGTTACCCTGCTCTATCAAAACCGTTCGTCATTTTGTGAGCCTGTCGTGCTCTGGCCAGACCGGCCGACCATCGCTTGCCTGACTGACCATGTTCAGGGTGTATTGATAAATCATGACAATCGTGTCTATGCGCCGTCCACCTTGTTGCGAAAAAACGCATACCATGTGATGGGCCGTTACTCCTTGTCAAGTAAAAAACTCTATCAGCATCCTGGTCTGAACAGCAGCTTCCTTGATTTTCTATCGGACAACGCCATGAAAGTCAACTGGCCATATAGTGCTGCAACAGCCTTTCGTTATCTACAGGAGCATTTGTGTTTTGACCTATCAGAAGATCAATTGAAAAACATGAATTGGAATAATCTATCACATATTGGTGTTAACCTGCTTTCAGTGTATCGTGTTTCAAGCATGATCAGAGAACTGGACATTATCTTCAGGAACGCGAAAGACGACTCTAACAGCAAAGATGAGATCGGACGGATGTTAAGTCGTTTAAACATGCTGCGCGGTGTACAAACTGAAACCCGCAATAGCATTGCATATCGGCACGAAGCTGTAACCATGACAGAAAAACTAACAAAGAACCAACTTGATGAAATTGATTTTCGAAAGTATATCTATCAAAAAGCCAGTAAGTACGCGTATAGTGAACCTGTCCTGCTCAAAGCATGTGCAGATCAAATGAAAAAAACTGGCCTTTACGCGCCGTATGGTGCATATCTTGTTTCTAACTGGCAGGATGTACAAGAAGGTTTGGTTGAAATATCCACCGATCAGAAACTGGTGCAAATGCTCTATATGCTGACATCAAACGATACGTTCCGGATCCAGATAGACATGGTTAAAGATCATTACTCGAAAATGACGGCAGTGCACCTGGCCAGGATATGGAAAAGCCGGCCGCAGATTACTGATGAGATAAAGCAGATTCTTCAATGGGTGTTATTTAGAGTTCGGGAGGAGGACATCAGCATTATCGAGGAGCTGTTATTGGCTTATGTCCGTCATGACCCCAAAAGGTACCTGTATGTTTCCGCTCTTGCTGCATATTACCAGAATCGCGGGGTTGCGACCCCGGAACCCGTGCTGAGTATCGCAAGGCAGGAAAGATATAAGCAGTATCTCAGCCTGAGAACAGATAAACGATGGCCTACAGTTTAGGAACTACGGATTGCAGTTCTTGCAGGGCGTGTAGCCGTCGGTAATAATGGCGTCACGAGACTGCTGGCTGATTGATTTGTTTTTTTCGGCCATTTGCGTTACCGAGTAGCAATTTGGCCTGTGGAATTTTTTTGTGCTGGTATTTAAAACATAATAAGAATCCGATGTGGGATCCGGCGAACGGATGGCTTCTGAAGTTCCGCTTGGTTCAACAGGATTCAGATTCGGAATCGCCTCCTGCGTCCGGCCGGGTGAAAAATCGGTACAAGGCTTTGTATTCCAGATAAGGTCAATGCCATCTGTCTGGCAGATGACCGTCCCCTGCAGGTCTGTCCGGTACAAGTCGGCCTGCACAGAACGGATGTGATCCAGAACATCCTTTTCTGGAAATCCATAGGGGTTGTTGCGGCCGCAGGAAACAAGCACCGCGACGGGATTCAGCGCTTGCAGGAAGGCAAGGGACGTGCTGGTGTCGCTGCCGTGGTGACTGGCCAGCACAACATCCGTTGGCGTCAGACCGGGAATCAAGGCATCTTCGACGTGTGACGAATTGTCCCCCGAAAGCAAGAAGGAACGAGAACCATATTCGATCCGGATCGTGATTGAATCATCGTTATGGGCAGGATTTCCATAGTGGGACGGAGCAAGTACGGTGATGGTTGCAGCTCCGAACGGGATGATCTGGCCCGGCCGGGGGGCCTCGCTGGCGATACCTTTTGTTTCGATCAAGCGCAGGAAGCTTTCTGCTGCGCGTGTCTGCGTACTTTCGGTTCCCGAATAAACCTGATCAACCTGGAACTGGTGCAGGATGCCCACCAGGCCATTGATGTGGTCTTCATCGAAATGGGACGCAATCATGATGTCGAATCGCTCGATGTTCTGTTTTTTCAGATAGGCAACAACAAAAGACGAGGCATCGGATCCGCCGCCATCCATGATCAGATTCAGATCATCTAATTGAAGCAGGATGCTGCTCCCTTGACCGACATCGAGCATGTGCATCGTCAACAAGCCGTTTCCGGCCGGTTGACGCTCCGGCTGTCCTGACGGCTGGCGGGCCAGCGAGCTGCTGGTTTGCGGTGTATCGGATGCTGCCAGAGTGTTTTTTTTAGTTGTGGTATTGATCGGGGTCGATGAATCGGAACGCGTTTCACCTGTGGCTGCCGCCGGTTCTGAAGCAGGTAAACAGCCTGTCAATAAACCTAAACATAACAGGAAAATTAAAGTGATAACCCAAGACGAGAGCCTGACTTGGTGCTTCATATGATTTTATCTCCGGAACAACTAATAATTTTATTCTATCACGGCCCATCGCGCCTGAAAAGATCAGGGACGTAATGGGAGTGACGATTGGACTCTCGTGTAACTCTGGCGTGGCGATTTCGGCCTTTTTTCGCAAAACATTGACGCGGGCCGGAATCAATCATAGAATAATCGTGTATGGGATTGGCGCATGGCCGGTAACAGTAGCCAAATCCCATGAATGGACAGACAAATGAGAAGGAGTTGAACGTTATGCCACTCGTCAACACAAAAGAGATGTTCCAGAAAGCCTACGAAGGCGGCTATGCTATCGGTGCTTTCAATGTCAACAACATGGAGATCGTCCAGGGGATCACCGAGGCAGCCAAGGACCTGAAGGCCCCCCTGATCCTGCAGGTTTCATCCGGCGCCCGCAAATACGCCAACCACACCTACCTGGTCAAGCTGGTTGAGGCGGCCCTGGCCGAGACCGATCTGCCCATCGCCCTGCACCTGGATCACGGCGACACGTTCGAGCTCTGCAAGAGCTGCATCGATGGCGGGTTTACCTCTGTCATGATCGACGGCTCCCACCACAGTTATGAAGAGAATGTCAAAGTGACCCGCCAGGTCGTCGAATACGCCCACGCCCGCGGGGTCGTGGTCGAGGCCGAACTGGGCCGTCTGGCCGGCGTCGAGGACGATGTCAATGTCTCCGAAGCGGATTCGTCCTACACCAACCCGGACCAGGTCTACGACTTTGTTACCCGGACGCACTGCGACTCCCTGGCGATTGCCATCGGGACCAGCCACGGCGCCTACAAGTTCAAGCCCGGCACCAAGCCGCAGCTGCGCTTCGACATCCTGGAGGAAGTCGAGAAGCGCCTGCCCGGATTCCCGATCGTACTGCACGGCGCCAGCTCGGTCATCCCGGAATATGTCGAGATGATCAACACCTACGGCGGCAACATGCCTGACGCGATCGGCGTGCCGGAAGACATGCTGCGCCAGGCGGCCCGCATGGCGGTCTGCAAGATCAACATCGACTCGGACCTGCGATTGGCCATGACCGCGACCATCCGCAAGTATTTTGCCGAGAATCCCGGNNATGGTGGCCCACAAGATCAAGAACGTCCTGGGCTGCGACGGCAAAGCCTGAACAAACCAACCGCCCAACCACGAGACCGGGAGCTTCAAGCTCCCGGTTTTTTTATGCAAGATGATCGAAAGCAGCTTATTTAGTCGTGCAGGTTTGAAACCGTACAGCGCAATTGAGAAAAAGAAAACAAGAAGCAAGTGATGATCCGGCCGCGCCCGGTTGTCCCTGGCCTGACCGGCGTGTATGATGGAAGCAGTGCAATCGCTTGTCCTCTCCGGTCGGGCTGACCGGCGAAAGGATCTGCCTATGTCCTCCAAAGCCGCTTTACCAGGATCTGAGAACCATTCCGTGGTATCCCATCCCCAGCCGGGCATCGAATTTTTCGAGCGCGTGCTCAGCTGCGCCCGGACCGCGGACGGCCAGTTGGTCGCCTGCACCGCCTATGAAAAGGGAGAAACGGGCGGCATCGCCGTCTTTTGGGCAGACGAGCGGACGGGCTTGACCGAGCGCATCGCTATGCCGGCCACGTATCCGGCTGTCGGCCAGCCGGCGGTCGCAGCCGCCCAGACAGAAGTGGCCCTGGTCTGGATCGAAGCTGATCAGGATGCAGGCTGGCGCCTGATGCACACGATCCTGACGAACCGCCGGCCGGGCCCTCGCCGTTGCCTCTGGACCAGCCCGTCGTTGCTGATGGCTCCGGCCCTCTGCCGGCATGACGGACTCTGGACCGTCGCCTTCACGGCCATGTCGCCAGACCAACACCTGTCGGTCTGTTATGCCGCCATTTTGCCCGGCGGCCCGATCGAACCGGTCTGGCTGGTTTCGTCCGGCGAGGACGCCAACCGGCCGGCCATCGCGTCCAACGGGACCTGCCTGATGCTCGCCTGGGACACGATGACAGAGGACCGCAGCAGCATCGACTACCTGATCTGGTCCGCTGTCGGCCAACCCGGCGCGCGCCAGACCATCTGCCGCGCCGACGAACGTTATCTATCGCCCTTCCTGGCGGCGGACCGGGACGGCTTTGTCCTCTCTTGGGTGATCTCTTCCGACGTGATCGAGCCCGAACGCGGCATCGTCGACCATCGGACGATGGCCGGCTGCGCCCGGGTCACGGAAAAGTCCTGCATCCTGATGCCTGCCAGCACCGGGGAAGACCCGGCTGCCGCCGCCGACTTGCGTCCGGGCTTGCTGGGATACCGTCGCTACAGCGGCTACTACGGGCTGCGCCGCCGGCCGCGGCCGGTTGTCTGCGCGGACGGCGTCTGCCTGGTCTGGGAAGCCATGCTCGAACCGGCCGTTTTGCATGAACCGGATGCGGTGGCGTCCACGGCGTCTTCCGGACAGCTGATCGCCCAAAAATGGACCGGTGGCGGCTGGTCGCAGCCACGCATGGTCCACCAGGGCGGCAGCCATTATGCGCTGCCCGGCAGCAGTCCAACAACCGAGATCCCCATCATCTATCTCGATCTGCTCAGCGACCCCGCCGGACCGGTCTGCCGCACGGCTCAGGTCAACCCCGATTCGGGTGTTTTGCAAAAGCTTGTGGCCGATCCCTGGGCGGCCTGGCAGCCCTATAAGCCGGCGGCCGCGGCGCAGACCCGCTATACGACCACGGTCGGCGGGACAACATACCAGCTTTTCTGGGCGGACACCCACACGCATTCCGTCTTCAGCCCGGACGCCGAAGGCGAACCGGACGAGCTGATCCGGTTCGGACGCCATGTCGCGCACCTGGATGCGATGGCCATCGTGGACAACGATTTCTACCCGTATTTCGGCCTGACGCGGCTGAAATGGCAGATCCACCTGGCCCTGGCGGAGCGCTTTACGCAAGGTGGCGCATTTGCCTGCTTCCCCGGTTACGAGTATACCTACCACGACGCCGGCCTCCAGCCGGATTTCAATCACCGCTATGTCATCTACCCCCGGGGCCGGGGTGGCCTGTTCCGGCGCACGGACCCGGCCTCGGGCACGCTCGACGGCCTGATGCAAGCGCTCGAGGGTTCGGATGCCCTGCCGGTGGCCCACCACACCACCTGGCGGCTCAGTGCCAGCGACCGGGACCGGCAGGTCGAGGTCTGCTCCTCCTGGCGCGTCTGCAAAGAGGAATCGGACCAGATCGAAAGGCGGCTGGCACTGGGCGACCGGTTCAGCTTTATCGGGTCGAGCGACACACACCGAAACGTCCCGGGACTGGGCGGCGCGCTGACCGGCATCTATGCCACCGCGCTGACCCCCGAAGCGATCTTCGACGCCTATCGCAACCATCGCGTGATCGCCACCCAGGGCAACCGGACCGTCATCGACCTGAGCGTGGCAGGCCTGTTCATCGGGCAGTCAGGCGCTGCCCGCGGCGATCTGCCGGTGCGGCTGCAGGTCTTGGCCGAGCGCCGCATCGAGTCGGTGACCCTGCTGCGCGACGGGCAGGCGGTCAGGACCTTTGAACCCGAAGCGCAGCAGCTGGAGGTTCGTTTTCTCGATCCGCGCCCCGAACCGGGCGAACATGTCTATTACGTGAGGGTCAAGCTGGCCGGAGACCCGTCCTTCAACGCGCCGGACGGCGTCATGGATCCGGCGCGTGTCTTCTTCAGCGACGACCGCGCGCGCTACCCGCATAATTTTGCCAGAGCCGACGGCCCCTTCGCCTGGAGCACGCCGATCTGGCTGCAGACCGACTAAGCGAGCCTGGAGGGGAGACGCAATGCCATGAACCCGTTGGGCTTTAACATCAACTACAGGAACAGGCCGGCCGAGATTTTGGAACTGGGCCGGACTTTCCTGGGCACCGGGATGTTCCACGCCATCGAGGTCACCTATTACGAGCACATGCAGGACCTCGACACCTGCGCCTACAACACGGCGATCCGGAGCATCGTGAAGATGTATCAGCCGCAGGTGGTTGTCCATCTGCCCGCCTTCAACCTGTCCGAGGAAAACAGCGTGCTGCGCGGCGCCATCCTGCAGGAGATCGACAACGGCTGCCGCTATTGTGCCGAACTGGGCGGCCGGGCGATCGTGCTCCACAGCGGGCGGGTCAGAAGCGCCCTGCATGTCCCGCTGGTGGGGACAGACGGTGAGACTCCGGCACCGGACGCTCCGTTTCGCCGCGCCTGGGATCTGACGGTCCAGCTGCTGCGCCAAGCGTGCACCATCGCGGGCCGCTGCGGCATCACCATCCATACGGAAAACCTGGACCGGGAGCACCTGACCGTACGCTGCGCCGAGCTGAACGAGCTGATCGACCAGGTGGCGTGCGAAGGGCTGGATATCGTCTTCGACATCGGCCACAGCCACGCCGCCGGAGGGGACATCGTCCGGGAGGTTCGCGAAGCCGGCGGGCGTCTGGGCCACCTGCATCTGCATGACAACTGGGGCGATGTGGACGCGCACCTGCCGATCGGGGAGGGCAACATCGCCTTCGGCCCTTTCTTCGAGGCCTTGCGGCAGATCCGCTATGCGGGTCTTTTCATGCTGGAACTGAACCACGCCAACCGGGAAAACCTGCAGTCGTCGCGTGAACGCATCCTGGCGTCACTGTAACCGGATTGAATCACGAGGGGGAGAGAGCGATGAACGAGCTGAGCTGGCACGAACGATTGAACCAGATCATGCCCTGGGGGTCCAGCACCTGTTCCAAGGCACCGGTGTATTTGCCGGAGGAACCGGAGGTCATCGTGCGGGGCGACGGCTGCCGCGTCTGGGACGCGAACGGGAATCGCTACATCGATTACCGCAACGGGCTCGGTCCTGTGTCCCTCGGCTACCGCTACCCAGCGGTTGACACGGCCATCCGCGACCAACTTGAGCGCGGCATCATCTTCGGCCATCCCAATCCTTTGGAGTGCGAAGTTGCCGAAATGCTCTGCGACCTGATCCCCTGCGCCGAAAAGGCCCGCTTCCTCAAGACGGGAGGTGAAGCGCTGGCGGCCTGCATCCGCATCGCGCGGTTCGCGACGGGCCGGGAGCACATCGTCCAGATCGGCTACAACGGCTGGCTGAACAGCCTGGCCAGCGGCGCCAACCTGCTGCCGTCTGTCACATCCAGCTCAGGGCCGCCTGGGGTCCCGACCAGTCTCAGCGATCTGCACCACGTGTGCGCCTGGAACGATCTGGCCGGCCTCGAACAGCTCTTTGACCGTTTCGACGGCCAGATCGCCGCGGTGCTGGTCGCGGCCGATTACCAGGACATGGAACAGGGCCAGACGTTCTATCCGGCCCTGCGGCGCCTGACCCGGGCGTACGGCAGCCTGCTGGTCTTCGACGAAGTGGTGACCGGCTTCCGGCTGGCCATCGGCGGCGTGCAAGCCTATTTTGGCGTCACACCGGATCTGGCGGTGTTCGGCAAGGCGCTGGCCAACGGGATGCCGCTGTCCGCCTACCTCGGGTCCAAAGCCGTTATGGACGCCTGCAACCGCAAGGGTGTCGTGATCTCGTCAACCTTCGGCGGCGAGACCTTGTCCCTGGCTGCCGCCAAGGCTGTCATCGAGACCTACCGGACGCACGGTGTCATCGAGCATCTGTGGCGCCAGGGGCAGACCGTCTGGTCGGGTGTCGACCGCCTGTTCCGGGATACGGGGCTGCCGCTCAGGGTCCGCGGCCTGGCACCCTGTCCGGTCTTTGGCGAAGAACAGCCGGGAAGCCCGGCGCTGGCCTTGTTCCTGCGCGAGGCGTTTGGCCATGGCGTGTCGCTCTACCGTGTGCCCTACGTGACCTTCAGCCACCAGGATGCGGATATCCAGGAGACCCTGGAGCGGCTTGGGCAGGCCTGCCTGGCCGTCAAAAAAGAGCTATGATCGTCGACTGCCATGCCCACCTGTGGGACGGCCGTTTCGCCGATAACAAGCGGGAGATCGTGACCGCCTGCCAGCGTTACCCGATCGAGCGGGTTTGCGTCTCCGGCTTGGGCAGCTATACGCCGGACAGCGATGAAATCGAGCGGCTCAACCGGGAAGTTGCCCGTTTTATGGCCGAGGAACCGGACCTGATCCGAGGTTTTTGTTCTTTGAATCCACGCCATCCCGGCAGCCTCAGCCAGCTGCGCGCCTGTGTCGAGGACCGCGGCATGGTCGGCCTCAAGCTATGGGTCGCCACCTTGTGCGACGACCCGCTCGTTTTCCCGCTGGTCGAGCAGTGCATCCGCTACGACATCCCGCTTCTGCTGCATGCCTGGCACAAGTCCGTCGGCCAGCTGCCGTTCGAGACGCAGGCGATTCACGTGGCCGGCCTGGCGGCACGCTACCCCGAAGCCCGCCTGATCATGGCCCATCTGGGCGGCAACTGCCAGCATGAGCTCAAGGTCATCGCGCCGCATGACAACGTCTGCGCGGACGTGTCGGGATCGCTGTTCCGCAACGGCGACCTCGACTGTGCCATCCGATGGCTGGGCAGCGAGCGCGTCCTTTTCGGCAGCGACATGCCCGGGGCCAGCTTTTTGGTTTCCTGGGGCCAGGTCGAGGACGCTGCATTAGCCGAGACCGACAAGGCCCTGATTTACCGCGAAAACGCCAGACGCGTTATTCCCGGCGTGTAGGAAAAGAGGGAAGAGCATGGACCAGGCGCCGCGTATCGATGTCAACTGCCTCTGGGGCCATTGGCCGTTCCGGCATATCCCCCGGGACAGCTTCGCCGACCTGCGCCGCCGCCACCTGGCCTGCGGTATCCACACGGGTTATATCGCCTCGCTGAACAGCATCTTCTATGCCGATCCTCTGGAAGGCGAAGCGGAACTATATACGCAGATCCGGGGCAGCGGCTACTGGCAGATCCAGACGATCGACCCACTGCACCAGGCCGGCCAGGATATCCAGATCGGGCTGGAGCGCTTCCAGATCGCCGGAGTCCGGATCTATCCCGGCTACCATGGTTTCGGCCTGCTCGACCCGGCGGTTGCCGCCTTGCTGGCAATCCTGGAAAAGAGGCGCCTGCCGCTCCTGCTGCCCCTGCGCATGGAAGACGAGCGACTCGATCACCTGATCCGGCCCAGGCCGGTTGATCTGGATGAACTGGGCGATTTCCTGAAGGCAAACACAAACCGGACCATCGTCCTGCTGAGCGTCCGCCTGGCGGAAATCGAGCAGCTCAAGCCGGTCATCCGGTCCGGCCGGCGGATCTGCGTCGACACATCCGGCCTCAAGGATCAGCTGTTCAGCGTCGAAAAAGCGGTCGCCGCCATCGGGGCCGAACACGTCCTGTACGGCTCACTGTCGCCCCTGTACAGCCTGCAAAGCACCGTCCTGTCCGTGGAGCAGGCCACCCTCACACCGGCGGAGAAACAAGCCATCTGGTCCGGCAACGCCATGGACCTCATGGCTTTGCCGCCAAGATAAGCTGCAGGATCCTGAACGCAAGGTGGAATCGGGCTCCTGAGTACAGGCCTGCAGGCATCAGGTAAATCGCAATCGAACCCGCACCCCATGTGCCCAAGCTGCCATGTCATAATATTTCATGACGATTCACGTCCTGGCGGTTCTCCGACAGGCCGATACAAGGCTGCGCCAGATGCATATACATACAAGATATCTGATTGATTCGTATGTGCTGACCGGAAAATTGTGCCCTTTGACTGACCGTATCGCTCAATATTATCAGGCATTTACGAATCAGACAGATGCTGTGCCTGCAGACGAAAAAATCTCTGCATGAATAATCGCATATAGCGTTATTCATAATATACGCTAATTGCGTCATTTTTCCGTGATCTGAAAATCAATCTGCAACATATATACAATAAAATGCGCTGTGTGTTAAGATGAGCATGCCGACGCCATGTTGGGCATGTCATTATTATGCGTATACTTGCACCACGACAGGACACCCATGCAGCATGGCGATTGAATGAATGAAAATTGAAACGACACGGTACTATAAGGAGGACGAAGATGAGCATCAAGATCCTCGTCACCGATGATTCTGCCACAGATCGGCTGCTGATCAGCAGCCTGCTGCAGCATCATCGCATTCTGACGGCCTGCGATGGCCTGGATGCCCTGCGCCAGCTCGAGGCGCATGGCGATATCGACCTGCTGGTGCTCGACCTGCACATGCCCAAGCTGGATGGTTTTGCGGTTCTGGAGTCGCTCAAGTCAGATGAGCGCACCAAGCAGCTGCGCACGGTCATCCTGTCGAGCCATGACGAACCTGAAAACGAGATCCGGGGTTTGCAGCTGGGCGCGGTGGACTTCATCCGCAAGCCGATCCAGATGGACGCCCTCAAGGCCCGCATCGACTTGCAAGCCGAACTGATCCAGGCACAGCGGGATGTCGAACAGCGCATGCAGGACCAGGCCCTGACCTTTGACACCATTTTCGAGCAGGCCCCGATCGGCATCGCGCTCGCCTACGGCGCGAATCCGCAAGACACGCAGCAAAGCGAGGTCAAGATCAACCCGGCTTTGGAAAAGATCACGGGCCGGCGTGCGGCCGAACTGGTCCGGCTGGGCTGGGCCGCGATCACCCACCCCGACGACCTGGAGGCGGACCTGGCTTTGTATCACCGCCTGCTGGCCGGTGAGATTGAGAGCTATTCGCTGGACAAACGTTACCTCCGTCCGGATGGCTCAATCGTCTGGGTCTATATCGTGGTAGCCCCCGTGATCCTGTCACACCGCCAGCGCTGCAATCACATCTGCCTGGTCCAGGACATCACGCAGCGCAAAGCCGTCGAGCAGGCCCTGGCGGAGAGCGTGCGCAGCAAATCGGTGCTGCTGTCGCATCTGCCCGGGATGGCCTACCGCTGCCGCTACGACCACGACTGGACGATGGAATACGTCTCGG
>LSQX01276907.1_pt2 | contig 12483 bp, 8 predicted proteins | sample 654561 | NCBI WGS metagenome assembly LSQX01 (sample SAMN04489861, study PRJNA283612) | anaerobic digester metagenome | isolation source: 4 biogas reactors fed with cattle manure at either 37C or 55C with and... | place: Denmark: Kongens Lyngby | collected 2014 | reverse complement strand
AGATGTGTATAAGAGACAGCAATTTAAGGAATTTGTAAAAAAAGTTTGGCAAATACAAAAAAATATATTAATTTTACAAAAAAAATAAATATGTCGACCATTAAATTATTCAGCCGGAGCTATCTTCCGGTTTGGGTGGTAATATATATATTTGCATCATCCTGCAGCACACCATTAAAAGAGTTAATATATTTAAACGGAATTGAGTCCGGCGTTACTTATCCAAACGGGCCGGTTCCTGAAGAATATCGTATCAGGCTTAATGACCAGCTGTTTATCCAGGTAATTAGTGATGACCCGAGAAATGCCGCTTTTTTAAATCTTACCAACACACAAAGCAGTATGGGCTCATACGGAAATTCTTCAAACAGCATCGAACTGATCACGTACCTGGTAGGTGAAGATGGAAAAATTTCATATCCCCAGCTGGGCGAGCTACATGTTGAAAACCTTACAGTGGCAGAAGTCAGGGATATCATTCAGGAAGGAGTCGATAAATACCTTGAGAGTGCATCAGTTTTTGTAAAGCTTGTGAACAGGAATGTTACCATACTGGGAGAGGTTAACCAGCCGGGACAGAAATTGATGGTTAAAAATAAGCTGACTATTTTTGAAGCCCTCGGTTCAGCGGGGGATATCACTGACTATGGCAACAGGCAAAATGTAAAACTTATTAGGGAACTACCTGATGGAAAGCATATTGCACAGATGGATCTTACCGATCCCGAGATTATTTTTTCACCCTATTATTATGTTATGCCTCATGATATTGTTTATGTGGAACACAGTACAAAAGTATATGGAGCCAAGAACCTCTCTTATTCAGCCCCTATCAGTATAACCGCATCAATAATTTCAATAGGATTGCTCATTTTAAACCTGTTTAAATGATGGCTTTATCAGACAATAATCATATCCCGAAAAATTTAAATAACCCGCAGGAAGAAGATACAATTGATCTTAAAAAAATTGTGGTCAGATTTTTAAGAAACTGGTATTGGTTTCTGATTGCTGTAATAATTTCTCTTGGCCTGGCATTTCTGTATAACATTTATATGACACCTGTATATCAGATCTATTCGACACTTCTTGTTGAAGAGGGTAATGCAAATTCACCGCTTGGAGTTAAAGGAGGAAATGATCCGGGAACCTTGTTTCAGGGCCTCGGAATTATGAGCAGCATGCGGAATATTAATAACCAGATGGAAGTTCTCCATTCTACTCCGGTAATAGCAAAAACACTTGATGAACTGAACTTTGAAGTTAGTTATTATGAATTTGGGCCGTTATCGGCAAAAGAGATTTACGATAAAGCGCCTTTTAGTGTTATTTGGGATGAGAACCACCCCCAGATTATTGAGGCAGACTTTTATGTAGAATTGCTGCCAACAGGAAAAATCATTATTGAGCTTCAGCATACAGGGGAGGTGAAAGTTTATAGTTATAAGGAAGAGAAGGTCATAAAAACTCTTCCCGAACTAGCATTTACAAAAGAGATAGAGCCCGGTACACGTTTGGTTTCCGACGAATTTTCTTTCAGTATAGTGTTCAATAACCATTTTGATCCGGATGGATCCAATAATTTTAAATTCAGGTTTAATTCTAAAAATTCACTGATTAAAAAATACAGGTCCAGCCTTCAGGTCGATTTGTCAAATAAAGAGACTTCAATTTTGGACATCACTCTTCATGAACCTGATGTTCATAAGGGTATAGTATTTTTAAATAAGCTGATTGAAGTTTATCAGATCGATAATTTGCAAAAGAAAAACGAAAATGCAAACCGGACAATTCAATTTATTAATACTCAGCTCCAAACCATATCTGATTCACTGGTCATATCTGAGAACAGGATGGAAACTTTTCAAAGTGAAAATCAGGTTCTGGACCTGTCAATGCAGTCACAGCAACTCCTTGAACAGATGTCTGAGCTTGACAGACAGAGAGTTGACCTGGAGACAAGAAATAATTATTACAAGTATTTGATGAGTTATATCCAGGACAGCCGTGAGCTTGAAACTCTTATAGCCCCTTCTGCAATGGGTATTGAAGATCCCCTGTTGAATAACCTGATTCTTCAGCTTAATGACCTGATTACTGAAAAATCCAGTCAGACTTCAATAAGACAGGGTTCAGAACACCCTATCATACTTAAATTAAATGCACAGATCGAAAGTGTTAAAAATTCATTGCAGGAAAACACTAAGAATATTATTTCACAGTCGGAAATGGCGTTAAATGATATTAATAAACGGGTGAAGAATTTTGAGAACCAGGTACGCAGACTTCCTGCAACTGAAAGGAATTATGTGAATATAGAAAGAAAGTATAAACTTAATAACGAAACTTATACATATCTGCTTCAAAAACTTTCGGAGGCCCAGATTGCACAGGCCTCTAATATGCCTGACAGCCAGATGCTGGAAGAGCCGCAAATGTTTGGCGAAGGACCGGTGAAGCCTAAGAAGAATATAATATATGCAATTGCATTTTTGTTGGGACTTGCAATTCCTGCAGGACTGATGTTAATAAACGACATGTTCAGTACAAAGGTCATTTCACAGGAAGATATTGAAAATGTAACAAATTTTCCGGTTATCGGACATGTATTTAATAACCAGAATGAATATACCGGCAGTACCTATATGCTTGATCAGCCTAATTCCCCGGGGAGTGAACCATACAGAGCAATAAGGACAAAAATATCCCTGATTACCAAAGAGAAGGAAAATCCTGTTATTGCAGTCACATCCACTTTCCCTAAGGAAGGGAAAACATATAACGCAATAAATATCGCATCTTCATTTGCTTTGATCAGAAAGCGGACTGTTTTGATAGACCTTGACTTTAGAAATTCACGGATGTACGAAACTTTTGCATTTAAGTCTGATTTGGGAGTTGTAAATTATATTATCGGTAAAGCATCTCTGGAGGATATAATTCACGATACCAAACATCCTGATTTAAAGATTATTCCTGCAGGGCCAATTCCTCCAAATCCGGGTGAGATGCTTAATGATAAAAAAATCAGTGAATTGCTTGAAAGGTTAAAAAGTGTTTTTGATGTAATTATTCTTGATACTGCACCGGTAGGATATGTTGCAGACCTGTTCCATATTTATGATTTGATTGATGCCAATTTATTTATTATAAGACACAAATACACCCATAAGGAAGCTTTAAGAAATGCTCTGGAAGAGTTAGAAAAGAATCAACTTAGAGGGGTCGGACTGATCATAAATAATATAAAGGTGGGGAAAAACGGATTTGGCTACGGGTATGGGTATGGCTATGGGTATGGGTATGGCTACGGCTATGGCTACGGCTACGGAGACAATAAAAAGACGAAAAAGCATAAGCGTCCGAAATTTAGTGAGAATATTAAAGTATAGACAGATATGAAAGTATTGATTTTATTTGGATTGCTGGTTAGTTGTTACCTTTCGAACGCACAGTTCAGTATTAAGTTTGAACCCAATTATGATGAATCAAAAGTTCCGGAATTTACAGTAACTGACCCACTTACAACTTTTAAGGGCAGGAAAGTGAGAAATGTTCGTGTATGGGAAAAGAAACGTCGTCCGGAATTACTGAATTTTTTCACTGAAAATGTATATGGTAAGGTACCCGGGGAATTAAAAATTTCAGAATGGAAGATAGTGGAAAAGGGTGAGAATGCCGTTAATGGGAAAGCTATTCGTAAACAGGTTGATATCATTTTTGAAAAAGGGAATAATTATCTTCGTTTTAATATATTGATGTACCTGCCAAAAAATATTGAGAAGCCGCCCATTTTTTTAGGGTATAATTTCTATGGGAACCACACCATTACAGATGATGTAAATGTGCTTATTTCAGATGCCTGGGTAATGGATAATCCATCTTTTGGGATTATTAACAACCAGCTTACAGAGCAATCGCGGGGTGTCAGAATAAACAGATGGGCAGTAGAAAAAATTATTGATGCAGGATATGGGCTGGCAACAATTTATTATGGGGAAGTCGACCCTGATAAAAATGATTTTTATGACGGGATTCATCCTTTCTTTTATGAAAATGGCCGTCAACAGCCTGCTGCAAATGAGTGGGGATCGATTACAGCATGGGCATGGGGACTGAGCAGGGCATTGGATTATATGGAGAATGATAATGAAGTTGATGCAACAAAAGTTATAGTTTTCGGACATTCACGGCTTGGAAAAACATCATTATGGGCAGGTGCCCGTGATGAAAGGTTTGCTGCCGTAATTTCAAACAATTCAGGTTGTGGGGGAGCAGCAATGTCAAAAAGGAAATTTGGAGAAACCGTTGCACGTATCAATAATAGCTTTCCACACTGGTTTTGTCGTAATTTCAGGAACTATAACCTGAATGAAGAAGCATTGCCGGCAGACCAGCACGAACTGATTGCACTGATTGCACCCAGGCCTGTATATATTGCAAGCGCGGAGGAGGATCAATGGGCGGATCCCAGGGGGGAATTTCTTTCTGCTTTTTATGCTTCTCCGGTCTATAATCTTTTTGGCAAACAGGGTATTTCATATGAAAAAATGCCCGCTGTAAACCAACCTGTGCAAAACACTGTGGCATACCATATACGGTCAGGAATCCATGATGTTACCGATTACGACTGGGAACAATATATCAAGTGGGCGGACAGGCAACTAGTAAATAAATAGGATAATATTATTTTTTGTCGGGAATAAAATCCAGTGACACAGAATTAACACAATGCCTTGTGTTTTTTTGCGTCAATCCTTCATTATAAAAGATGTGGCCAAGATGGCCCCCGCAATTGCTGCAGGTTATTTCGGTCCGGCGTCCGTCCGGATCCGGAGTTTTTGTTACGGCTCCTTTAATTTCATCATCAAAGCTTGGCCAGCCGCAATGTGAATCAAATTTGTCGACCGACCTGTATAATTCTGCTCCACACTGTTTGCAGATGTAAGTGCCGCTCTTTTTATGATCATTGAATTTTCCCGTGAATGGCCTTTCTGTCCCTTTATAGATTATTACATGTCTCTCAAACTCATTTAATTTCCTGTATTCTTTTTTATCTTCATGTTGTTTATCATGAATAATATTTTTGTCCTTATCTTGTCCGTTCATGGATAATGATATTAATATAAATAGTATGGATAAAATTACCTTCATTACTTTATGAATACAAATATATCAGATGAATTGTTCAATTCAGATCCGAATGTTTTATTTCAGGACAATGAGATTATTGTAGTTGAAAAACCTGCCGGACTTCCTGTCCATAAAAATGATTTTATGGTACATGATGCTGCTTACCTGACAAAAATAACAGGTCTTATGACAGGCCGGCGTATTTATAATGTTCACCGTCTTGATGCAAAGACATCGGGGGTTATGGTTATGGCTTTTTCTTCAGATACAGCAAAGAAACTTGCTATTCAGTTTGAGCGTAAGGAGGTGATTAAAAAATATCTGGCTATTGTCCAGGGTAACCCCGGTGAAGGAACCTTTAACAGTAAGGTGCTAATTAAGAAAAAGCATAAAATAAGAAAGGATGCAGTAACCAATTATAAAACGCTGGAGTCAATTATCACTGATATCTCATGCAAGGGAAAAGACAACATTGTTTTAAGCCTCGTTGAGATTTTTCCTGAAACAGGACGGTGGCATCAGATACGGCAGCATTTCGCCGTTAACAGGTTTGATATTGCAGGTGATAACCACCATGGAGATTTTACACTTAATAAGATCATTGCAGAAAGGACAGGAATTAGAAGAATGCTCTTCCATGCCTCTTACCTGAAATTTTTGAATCCGCAGACAAATGAACTGTTAGAATTTAACTCCTCAATGCCCGCAGAGTTCAGGAAAGTCATGGACAACTTAAAAAGTGATTAATAACCTGAAAAATAAAAGCAATAATTTGGATAAATATTTATATTTGGGTGATGATCTGATAATTATATAATTTATGGGAAAGAATATTTGGGTTCTTCTGATATTTAATATTTGGGGATTGTTGGCTTACTCACAGGACAAGATCCCACTTTCGATCGATAATTTTAAAAATTGGAATACGATAAAGAATCCGGTAATTTCAAATGACGGGAAAATTGTTGCATATGAACAGAATCCTCAAAGGGGAGATGGTAATCTGATTGTCAGGTTTGAAAATGGTGATTGTGATACAATACCCCGTGGGGCAAATCCTGCTATTGGTCCTGAAAATGATTTTGTTGTTTTTCATATTAAGCAGCCGGAAGATACAATCCGAAAAGCAAAAGTTGCTAAGGCAAAGGATGAGGATCTGCCTCCCGACAGCCTGGGAGTTTTTTTATCAGGAAGTCGTCAGGTTTTTAAGTTCCCCCGTTTAAAGTCATTTAAAACTGCTGATGAAAATAACCGCTGGATTGTATTCACGATGGTACCGGAGAAATTATCAAATAACAGTATCAGTAAAAATAATAAGGGAGCAAATGGAAAACCGGCTGAGGAAGATCTTATTTTATTCAATGTAAAAACCTCAGATACAATTTTGATTAGTTCTGTTTCAGAATATTTCTATTCTAAAAAAGGAGCACATATCTATTATAACCGGCAGTTTAAAGATAGCATATCCGTAAATTCATCTCTTTATCGGTTTAATACTGATTCAGGAGAACAGGAACTACTATTCTCTGACAGAGGAACAATAAAAAAAGTGGTTTCTGATGATAACGGAGAAAAATACACCTTTCTGTTTTCTAAAGATACTGTTGATAATAAGGTATTTAGTTTATTTTTCGGGACACCGGGAAATCCCCCTGATGCTATAATTGACAGCTATACACCAGGAATGCCGATAGGCTGGTCACCCTCAGAACACAGTGAAATATTTTTTTCTGAAAATTCTTCAAAGCTATATTTCGGGACTGCCAGGGAACCAGATCCGGAGGTTAAAGATACAATACCTGAAGAGGAAAAACCGCGACTGGATATATGGAACTGGCAGGATAAAAAATTGCAACCACAACAGCTTGTGGAGATGGACAAAGAAAAAAAACGAACTTATACAGCTGTATACCATATTGATCTTAAACGCTTTGTGCAATTAGCCGATCCGGATATCAGAAATTTCAGCATGATCAGAAAAGGAGACGCAGATATAGGTCTGGGCATTAACGAACAGCCATATTTGAGAGAATCCGGCTGGACCGGTAATTTTTACAGTGATTATTATGTTGTCGATTTAAAATCCGGTATAAAAAGAGAAATAGTAACTGCCAAAACAAATGTTACTATGTCTCCCCGGGGAAAGTATGTTATCTGGTATGAACCTGAAGACAGCAGTTACTATTCCCTTGACACATACGATAGCAGCGCCGTGCCGGTGGCGCTGACAAAAATGATCCCTGTTAATTTCTACGATGAATTAAATGACAGGCCCATGGATCCTCAACCATATGGTATTGCAGGATGGGGGGAGGATGACAGGTTTGTTTATATTTACGACAGGTATGATATATGGAAAACAGATCCTTCGGGTAACAGAGTGCCCGTATGCCTTACACAGGCATATGGCAGGAGGAATAATATCAGATTGCGTTATATAAACCTTGATCCTGATTTGGAATATATCCCTTCTGACCGGCCTGTTTTATTGAATGCTTTCAATGAGACTACAATGCAAAGCGGTTTTTGTAAGGCAGATTTCAAGCTGGTTTCAGATCCGCAACTGCTGTTGATGGACAACCATCATTACAGCGGAGTAAAAAAGGCAAAGAATGCTTCCAAAGTCATCTTTACAAAAGAGAATGTGACAGACTTTCCTGATCTCTGTTACAGTGATATTAATTTTTCAGGATTTAGTAAAATATCAAATGCAAATCCGCAGCAATGTGACTATTTATGGACATCAGTACAACTGGAGGAATGGATATCCCCCTCCGGAAAAAAGTTAAAGGGATTATTATATCTGCCTGAGAATATAGATAGTACTAAAAAGTACCCGCTATTGGTCTATTACTATGAAAGAAATTCAGAAAATCTGTTCAGGCATCAGCACCCTTCACCAAGCAGATCTGTCATTAATAAAACCTTTTATTCAAGCAACGGATACATTGTATTTGTCCCCGACATTGTATATAAAGTTGGTTATCCCGGCCATAGTGCCTACGAAGCTGTAATTAGCGGCACACAATACCTGCTTAATAAATATCCTTTCATCAATAAAAATAAAATGGGACTGCAGGGGCAGAGCTGGGGGGGTTACCAGACAGCCTGGTTAATTACCAGGACCTCCATGTTTGCGGCTGCAATGGCCGGGGCTCCGGTAAGTAATATGAGCAGCGCATATGGCGGCATCAGATGGCAAACGGGATTAAGCAGAATGTTTCAGTATGAGCACCAGCAGAGCAGGATAGGAGGGTCTCTCTGGGAAAAACCATTGCATTATATAGAGAATTCACCTCTTTTTTATGCCCCTGATATCAATACCCCATTGCTGATGATGCATAACGATAATGATGGCGCTGTTCCATGGTATCAGGGTATAGAGCTGTTTGTTGCATTGCGGCGCCTTGATAAGCCAGTGTGGTTACTGAATTATAACGGGGAACCACATAACCTGAAAGATACCAGTTGGGCCAACAGGATTGACTTAAGTACGAGAATGTTTCAGTTCTTTAATCATTTTCTTAAAAATCAGCCTTTGCCTGAATGGATGGATAAAGGAGTGCCTGCAATTAAAAAAGGTGAAGAACTGGGTTATTGAAAGGGGATTACACAGGGCTGTGTAAGTTTTTTAGAATAAGTCAGCCATTACTAATCTGATCTCTCCATAAGAATATTCATCACCCAATCTGTTTTTTACTGCAGTTATTGTCTCTTTTTCAGATTTTTCGAGCAGACATTTTGCGATGCTGTCATATCTGGTTTTGTCTATTAAGTCAAAGACATTCAATTTCCCGGTACTCACAAAATGAGCTAAATGTTTTTCAACAGTTGAAATGGCAAGTTTGCGTCTTTTTGCAATATCACTTATACTGAGTCCCGTCTTTAAAAGAGCAAGAGTTGCATCCTTTGTGTCAAGGCCTGCTATTTCTATCTCTTCATGAGGATTATATGGCAGGTCCATTCCTTTTTTCATGCGGTAATCCAGTATCATTGCCATTATATCTTGTCCGACCTTTTCCATTTTTTTGCCGCCCATACCTCTTACCCTCTTCAACTCAATAACAGTGGGAGGTAATTTTTCCGACAGATCAGCCGCAGTTTTTTGTCGTAAAATTTTAGATTCGGGAATACCTGTTTCAATAGCTTTATTTCTCCTCCATTTCATCAGCATGTCATAGAAGTCAGGATTTTTTACCTTCAGGGAAGTACCTGTCTGTCCGGATGAAGCCGTCTGCTCTATACTTGCGACAGCTCTGGCTCTGAGGAATTCTTTTATAGTAAACCCGTTTATTAATGATTTCAAACAAGCTTTTTTAATTTTCACCTCTTTTTCCAATTGATTCAGAGCTGCGGTCAGTTTTTTCCGTACAGATCGGTTATCAGATTCGAATCCGGCATTTTGAAGTGGTAATTCGATGTTTTGAGCTAATTTTTCCAGGAAGTAGTCAGAAGCCTGCTTCAGTCTTTTCTGTAAGTGGATATTTGCTTCAGGGCTCTTAGTTTTTGTAATTTGCAGTATCTGAAGTGAAAATTTTTTTCCCGTCTCAACGATCTCCTTTCTGACAGGGAATATCATTTTTGCAAGTACTTCATTCATGTCACCCACCAGGGCTGAAGCATTGTCATTCCATATTTTACTGAAATAGTTTATTTTTTGCAGGACAGCCTGAAAATTAAATAACTCATTCAGCAGTTGAATTTCGTATTCTTTTCGGTATTTAACCAGTTCAGCCTCACCAGGTTGATTTTTTTCAACTTCACTGGTAAAACCGGTGACAGTATGGTCATTAATCAGACATTGCGGGTAGAGTGGGGTACTCAGTATCAGTCCGTCGAGGCTCTTACACCTGCTCAAAGCCACGTAAACCTGTCCGTGGGCAAATGAACTTCCGGCATCAATAACTGCTTTTTCAAAGGTTAGTCCCTGGCTTTTGTGAATTGTAATAGCCCATGCCAGTTTCAAGGGAAATTGTGTAAAGCTGCCGGTTACCTCCTCATCAATTTCAAGAGTTGTCTTATTAAGCCTGTATTTTGTATTTTCCCACACAACAGGTTCAACAACCACCGCATAGTCATCGTCCGGTGATAATACTTCTATTTTATTATCGAAAACCCCGGTCACTTTACCGATTTTCCCGTTATAGTATCTTTTTTCAAAGGAGGAATCATTTTTAATAAACATCACCTGAGCCCCGGGCTTAACTTCAAAAATTTTATCTGCAGGGAATGTGTATTCGGGAAAATCGCCCTCAGTGATACACTCAAATTTAAAAAGTTCAGTTTGCAGGCTTTTAAGCTTAGTGTCATTTATCTTTTTTGACTGATAATTATGAGTAGTCAGGGTTATGTAACCGTCTTTCTCTTCAGGGTTAAAATCCGGAATATATCTGCTGTTAAGAAGGTGAATGTCATTTTTATCCAGCTGGTTGTCCCTTATTTTATTCAGTAAACTAATAAATGACTGGTCACTCTGCCTGTAAATATGTTTTAATTCTATACCAATAAAATTTGATTTTTTAAGTGCATGGCTTCCAAAGAAATAGTATGTTTCGTAATATCTGTCCAGAATCACTCTTTCATCATTTTTCACTACTGGCGCCAGTTGCTGCAGGTCGCCGATCATTAAAACCTGCACCCCTCCAAAAGGGAGATCCCTCTTTTTAAAAGTGCGAAGTGTTTCATCAACTGCATCCAGCATATCCGCCCTAACCATGCTAATCTCATCAATTACCAATAAATCTAGGCTTTTGATCAAATTGATCTTGTTTTTACTGAACCTTTTTATACGGGTTTGACCTGACCCGGCAGGATCATCCTGAATCTCATTATTCTTATGGGCTGTGACAGGAATATGAGGAGAAAACGGCAATTGAAAAAAGGAATGGATAGTTACTCCTCCTGCATTGATTGCTGCCACTCCTGTAGGTGCAACCACAACCATTCTTTTGGGTGAGTTATTCTTCAGGGTTTTAAGAAATGTGGTTTTGCCTGTTCCTGCTTTTCCGGTGAGAAATATATTTTGATTGGTATAATGCAGAAAATTATGGGCAAGAAGTAATTGGGGGTTAACATCCTGTTGCATATAATTTTATTTTTTTGCTGCTGTTAAATTTATTCTCGATTTTTTTCCTATCCGGTTATTCATTAATATAAATTCACCTTTATAATTATTTATTTCTTCATCTGATAATTCCCTGCCTGAAATGGAGACAGGATTTACGAAATTTATTTCTGCTCCGCTCAGAGCTGCAGCAAGCGAAATATCGCCCCACTCAAGTATGCCGGGAAGATGAATTCCCAATGAGAAATAGTTGACAGTCGAGGGATCATCAAAAATATAACTTACAGGAGCATTATTCAAAATCAGGGAACTGATATTTTTACCTGTTACTGCTGCAAACAATGCTGCCGTTGTGCCATCCTTAAAAGTTTCTACCGTAATTTTTCCTGCATTTTTGTTTTTCTTCAGCCAGTCAGCAGTGATATTTATCTGTTCAGTCCATATTCCCTGTATCCTGTGGCCCAGCCATAATGCCGAACGTCCCAGGGTATGGAACTGTGGCAATCTTCCTGAAACAAGGTTATCCGTTGGTGAATTAACTTCTCCTGTGCCCCAGAGATCAACGACACAAATGTTTTTGTTGCTTTTTAGATGATTATCGATAATGTTATCTTTGATATTACTCTTTCCTGCAGGATCAAATAAAATAACAAAATCTGATGACCGGCCTCCGGAAGTTTTTAGCAGGACCGGAATTAACCGTCTATCTGCAGATTCTATTACAAATCTCTGCCAGCCTTCAACGACAGGTAATTCCCTGCAATCATTTATTGTAAGGTTTTCATTTAATTTTAATAATTGCTTTAGTTCCTCAATTTTTTTGGAAGGATTTATACTTTTATTATTCCGCATAGACTGAGAAAGAAGATTTCCCCGGTTTTTACAGAACTCAGCGGTTGATTTAACACTGGCATTTCGGTTGCCTGCCGGAAAAATCATAAGTTCCTCCTCTGATAAAAGAGTAATTGGTTTTTCCTTTTTAGGAGCCCCCGTGCCTGTCCCTTTCAGATGGAGGTCAAACCAGCCAAGCATGGCTTCCCTTATTTCCGGCCAGTATCCATGCGGTTTATTGAAGATTTGGTAAGAGAGATTTTCATCTGCGTTGTATAACTTAAATACAGGTCTTGCGTTATCATAACTTCTCAGCATTTCTGAAGGATTGAATGCCTTATTGGAATCTTTCATGCCATTACAGATTTTTAAAGCCCTTGGTGCAACCAGTCCAAGTACACCAGCTTCCTCTGTAAATGTCAATCCGTCTGGAAGAGTTTCGCAAATGCAGTTGC
>LSQX01259259.1_pt1 | contig 12483 bp, 8 predicted proteins | sample 654561 | NCBI WGS metagenome assembly LSQX01 (sample SAMN04489861, study PRJNA283612) | anaerobic digester metagenome | isolation source: 4 biogas reactors fed with cattle manure at either 37C or 55C with and... | place: Denmark: Kongens Lyngby | collected 2014 | reverse complement strand
AGATGTGTATAAGAGACAGATGTCTATCGCATGCAGCGTTGGCACGTATGCTTTGGCTGTGTTAATAGCTGGCAGCCTATTGCGTCGTCTCACGCGCGGGACACGCGGTATGCACGTGTGCGTATGCGTGCGTGCGCAGGAAAGGTTTTCCAGCTATGGTTAAGCGTGCTTAGGCGAGCAAGTGTAAGCAGCCTATTGCTACGTTGGTTGCCGCTTGCACGAGGTTAGACATCGGGACATCCGCGAGCGCCAGCGAGTCAAGAGCGAGCGACAGCAGCTCTTGTCAACGTGGCAACTCCTGTCAACGTAATACCTTAAGCTAACCTTAGACAAAGGGGGTAAGGGTACTTACATTCCATTCCCTTACATTCTACGAGTAATTTTGAGATATGAGCCCCCTTGCAGGCATTATCTTTCTCTGCCCTACATGGGATATAGCAGTAGGGGCATAAGTGCCTAAAATGACCCTCTAAGGACGCCTAAACGCATTTCATAGGGTAGCGATCATCTCCTATCGTGTATTACCTTGGCTAACGTTGTATAGCTGATATACCTATTCTACGTTATAGCGAACAAGTAAGTATGACACGTTAAGTGCCTATTATTCGTCAGACTTAGATAGACACCTATAGACACCTATTATAGCCGTATAACGTCTATAGACAGCCTATAGCTACGTATTAAGACCTTATTATTACCTATTGCTATAATAGCTCCTATAGACACTATTACTCCTATTATACCTATTGCTACGTATTACTACTATGTCTAACGTTGTCTTTCTTTTTAAGTGTAGTCTGGACACCTATATCTTAAATGGACTCCTATTATTACCTATAGACTACGTTAGACACCTATAGACGCCTATTATTATATATACTCCTATTATTACCTATTAACACCTATAGTATGTATAAGATATATATATCTCTGCGCACACGCGCGTCATGCGCGCGACACGCGCACGCGAGGACAGCCTCTACAAAAAGACTTGTTCGCCTATAAAAATAAAAATATCTTGACAGAGAACGCTGAGATAAATATTTTATGAATTATGAACGACAGACCTATACTCAGCAGAAAGATTAGACATCGTGGCTACTATAACAACGAAGTCAGAGATTACTATGGCTATCCGCTGGAGAAATGCCCGGAAGGCTTAGAATACGTGCATTGGTCTAAGTACTACGAGATGGGACATTACTTGCTCACCAAACACCTATTAAACCAACCGTATTGTAATGATCCGGTCGTATGGGTGCTGTCAGACGATGATTACGTGATACCAGTGATGTATCATCTCACAAACCAATACTATACTATGCTTAAAACACCGTTCGGGAACTTTGCTAAGAGACCGGGTAAGCTTGCTAAGATGAAAGTTTGGCTGGGTGGGATACCGATTGAAGAAGACGATGTAGCACGTGGCAAGCTCAGGAACAAGCATGCCCACCTTAAACAGGTTATAGTTCAACTTATGACCTATGGCTTTTCAAGAGAAGAAATAATAGCTCAGCTTTGCTCTAATAAACGGTCAAGGCGAGCAAGGTTTATTCAGAAATGGTCAATCACTAAGGAGTGTAAAGATATGATCAAGAAAGAAGTTAAAGATGTCTTAAGTGAGATGGGTATCGACGAGAAAAAGGTAGTTGAGATGCTATTAGAGGCGTATAAAACAGCCTTAGGAAAGGAAGACGTCTCCAATATGCTCAGAACAACCGAAAACTTTGTCGATATGCTCGGAATGAAAGACAAGAACAGAGAAACTGTCTCCGAAAAGATGGAGCTCAGCACAGAACATGCCGATCTGGCTAAGCTGGAATCCATCGAACGACGTATTATGCTCGAAAAGAAGGTGGATAGACCGGTAGAGAGCGGAAACGAAGGAGACGATTACTTAGACTATAGCGATGAACACAGCGAAAAGGAAGAATAAAGAACAAATAACCAGTATTCCTCGACTTATAGAGGAAATCAGGAAGGTTCTGCCTGATGCGTCGATAAGAGACGTTATGAAGCATAGCATGAGGATGTCTATCCCTGCTTTTGCGCTTACCTGCTTCCCTAACGCTCTTAAAAAAGACCTCGCAAACATGCACTATGAGCTGTGCAACCTATTACAATCAGACCACGATAAAATAGGAGTGGCATTCCCGCGTGAACATGGTAAATCTACGTGGGCTACATACATATATCCCCTTTGGAAAATCATGAACAAGCGCCCTGATGAAGGAATGTTCATCGTTATCGTATCAGAAGCACGAGACCAGAGTATTAACTTCATTAGCCGCATTAAGAGCGCGTTAGACGGCAACGAAAAGCTGAGGCAATACTATGGCGACTTCGGCAGCAGAACAGCACAACGCTGGCGTGAAGGCGATATAATCTTAAAGAATGGGGCAAGAGTCTTGGCGATGGGCACGGGTCAAAAGATACGTGGACAAATCCAGGAAGACTCGAGACCTACCGTCCTTATCGTTGACGACTTTGAGTCTGAACACAATACCGTTACGGCAGAAGCAAGGTTTAATAACCGTAAGTGGATATTAGACGCTGTTATACCATCGTTAGCCGAAGGTGGCAGAACAATACTTATCGGGACTACCGTGCATGAAGACTGCTTCTTACAATGGGTTAAAGATGCTCCTATGTGGAAAGTGTTGTGGAAGGCTATCGTTGATGAGAATGACGAGCCTGAATGGCCTGAGAGGTGGTCTAAGAAGAAAATAGCTGCATTGAAAGCCGAAGCTGAACACTTTGGCAACCTATCAGGGTTCTATCAAGAACGAATGAACCAAGCTCAAAGCCCTGATGATGCACCGTTTAAGCCTGAGTTTATGGTGACGTATAGCGGAGACCTGACCAAAGAAGATGGTAGATGGTGGATACACACTGCAGGCGAGGATAGGCTATTAAACGTCTATATGGGTGTTGACTTAGCCTCTTCTTTAGCTAAAAGAGCCGACTATACCGTATTGGCTACAATAGGTAAAGACAGCGAGGGGAATGAATACTTGCTCGATCTTATCAGAGGAAAGAGTAATCCTGCGCTACACCCGCAAATGATAGTAGATGCTTTCAAGAAATGGAGACACCAAGGCGTGTTCATCGAGAGCCAAGCCTATCAGGAAAGCTGTCGTCAGCACGTGAGACAAATAATGCTCGATGAAGGTATCCATATACCCGGAATTGAAAGAAAGATAACGAGCAGAACATCTAAGAGCGAGAGATTATTGTCTCTCGTTCCCTTATTTGCACAACATCGCTTCAAATTTAGAAGCGGAGACCTACAAGCACAACGTGAGTTCTTAGCCTTCCCTCGTGGTAAAAACGACGACATAATCGACGCTATTTGGTTTGCCTCAAACTTTGGGATAAAACCTTTAGCATCGCGTAACCGAACAGGCGAGAAAGCAAGGAAACGTAATAAAACAACCGGCAATTGGATGACTGCTTAAAAAATAATGCTTGACAAAGAAAATATGAAGCAGAATTTATGCGCAAGAGGCAAAGATGAATATAAAAGATAATAAAGTCATGACGCTCAGCAACCAACGATACGTTGATGAAACGATAGAGCTTTTCCAAAAGTTCTCGTCAGGAAACAGATCCGCTTGGCAAGAAGATGCTCAAGAGGATAAAGAGTTCCGGCTGGGCAGACAATGGGATGAAAAGGATGCAGAGGTGCTTAAAGAGAGACAACAAGCACCTTTAGTTATAAATAGAGTGCATCCGGCTGTAGAGCTCGCTAAAGCTATGCTTACGGCGAATAAACCTACTTTCCGTGTGTCTGCTGCTGAAGATAGCGATAATCAGACCGCTGCTGCCATGAATGGCTTTATACAATACATTTGGGAAATATCAAAAGGCGATAGACAGCTCGCCAAAGTTATAGACGACTTCTACGTTATCGGTATGGGTGCTATGCTTGTGCATATCGACCCCTTCGACGATGGCGGTAGAGGTGAAGTAAAGTTCAGAGCAATAGACCCCTTTGACATATACATAGACCCTAACTCACGTGATGAAACGTGTTCTGATGCCTCTGACATTATCATCAGCAGGAACTATACCAAGGGACAGCTAAGACGCTTGTATCCCAGTTATAAGCGAGCTATAGATACTGCTACGGGTCATTATGGTGGAGATCTTATACCTACGTCCAACGTGTCCAGTCATGGCATAACCTTTGCAGGTGAATACAATACTGAGCATGATGGCGAGTATATACGCGGATATGAACGATATACCAAGGTTTGGATCAGAATGTATCGTGTCGTTGAAGATTGGTCTAAAGCCGAATATAACTATACCGAAGACAAGATGAAAGAGTATCTCGTGAAGCCCGTATGGATAATGAATGGTGAGATTATCACCGAAGAAATACTGGCACGACAGAAAGCTGAAGCGCTGATGCAAGAATATCAAATGCAGATAGAGCAATATCAACAAATGGTAATGCAAGCTCAGCAAAACCCTGAAATGGCGATGGAGATGCAAGAGTATATTATGAATCCCCCTCAGCCACCGCAAATTCAGCAAGTGTTCATGTATAACTTGCTCGATCAAGGAATGATAACAATAGTTCCCGTTCCTATGCAGCGTGTCTATATGGGCGTCGTTATAGGCAATAAGAAGCTATATGGCAGACTTCTTAACTGCTCAGAGTATCCTATCATACCTTTTATGAATATGCACACAGGATCGCCTTATCCGCTGTCTGACGTAAGATTAATTAAAGATACACAAAGATATATAAATAAAGTGCGTTCGCTTATCATTGCACACGCATCGACATCTACTAATGTCAAAGTCATGGTCCCACGTGGAACTGATACAGAGGCGTTGAAAGAGCAGTGGGCTCAGCCCGGAGCTATCATTGAGGTGGACTTCGCCGAAGGACAACCGATACCTGTAGCCCCCTTACCTATGCCAACAGCTTTGTATGAGAACGAGGCTATCTCGAAAGCTGACATTGATCACCAGCTCGGACTCTATGAGTCTATGGCAGGAAATACACAGTCATCGCCGGATACCTATCGCGGAATCATGATGTTAGATGAATTTGGTCAACGCAGAATTAAAGTAAAGCAAGCAGTGATCGAACAAGGCTTACAAGAACTTGGTCGCATACTCATTGCATTTATACAAGAATTTTACGTTGCCGAAAAGCAGATACGCATTTTACAACCCAACAACTCCCTAACTGAATACGCAGTTAATAAACGTCTCTATGATGATTATGGTCAAGAGGTGGGAAGGCTTAACGATGTAAGCGTTGGCAAATATGACGTCTTAGTCCTTGCGGGCTCGACGCTGCCAAGCAATCGCTATGCTCAACTTGAGTTCTACAAAGACATGTATCGTGAAGAAATCATCGACCGTGTCGAAGTGCTTAAGAAAACTGACGTATTCGATATTGAAGGCGTGCTACAGAGAATCGATACAATCGAACAGCTACAAGCTGAACTCCAGCAAGCACATGAGCAAATTAAACAACTACAAGGCGACATTCAGACAAGAGAGCGTGAAATCTTCCATACTCGTATGGACTCTGCTGTCAAACAGGAGATGCTCAAAGCAAGAGAGTCGGCTATGCAAATGCGTAAAGCCGGTGAACTATACGAGGCTCGCTTAGGTGATACCCTCAAAAATGCCGGAGCAGCTGCTGCGCTTGAACAAGAGAAAATACGAATGGAAGAAACTGAACGCTGGCGTCGCCAACAAAAAACGAGGAAATAAGAAATGGACAGAACCCAAGATACCCGACAATACGACATCTTTGGAAAGGCTATCAGCCCTGAAGATGCACAAGGCTCTTGGAACGCAGAGACTCCCACAAGTGGACACTCCGAAGCCGACGCTATTGCGAATCAAACCGCTCAACAACAACACCAAGACAATGACGAAAAACGTTATCAATATTGGCAGTCTGAGCACGATAAGCTCAAAAACAGAATGGAAGCTGAAAACCAGCAACTAAAAGAAGAGCTTAATCAAATGAAAGCTCGCCAAGAACAATTATCGCAGCCTCAAGAGGAAGAGGTCAGATTCCCTGATCCGCCAGATGAGCCTCAAAAGCCCTATGGCTATTCACTTCAGGAAGCTATGACTGACCCTTCCTCTGAGTCTGCGAAATACATTGATCACCTTAATCACTACAATGCTGAAATGAATCGTTATAACTACTTGAAAAGTGAGTGGGATAAGCGATCTTATCAAGAGCAGTTGCAATTAGTTCAAGAAACAAGAGCTAACGAGGTTGCTGAAATAAGACAGCAGACCGAAGCACGAAGAGCTTTTGATCAAGCTATTTCAGACTTACAAAGAACAAAAGGGTGGACTCAAGATCGACTTAATCACTTCTTAGAGAAGATGTCGAGAAATGAAATCAATACCTTTGAAAACTTTGTTAGAATGTATGAGATAGAAGAAGGACTCTATACCCCCGTAGGTGCTAACCAAGCAGGAGCTAATCCGGCTATGCAGCAACAGCAGCTTAGCAATTATGGACAAGATCTCTTTGGGCTTGCACAACCTGCAAGGATATATGGAGTTCCTCTGCAACAAGAACAACCGATGTATATTCCTCAGCCACAAGTGAAAGATCCGAGGGATTTAGAACAGCTGAAGCGAGCGCAAAGTATCCCAGCTTCTATGGGTGTGCACGCTGCTCACTCTCAGCACGTTGATCCTGTGGATACTTTTTTCAGCAGTGCTGTGAATATGCAGAATAAATATAGTCAATTTTGAGGATAAATAAATATGCCTAATTTCTACACAACTAACCAAGGTGGTGCGTATAACCAGTTCGCCAATCCACCCGTCAATGTAAGTCTTGATAACTTACGAAGGGGTTTCGGTCTATCTGACAAGATAGCTGAGCTTAGACCTGATATGGCCCCCTTCTTTACTTGGCTTGCAAAGATGAGGAAGGAAGGAACTAACGATCCTGTCTTTAAGATGATCGAACACCGCCACCAATGGCAACGCCGAAACTTCCACGTTACGCCTGCTATAGCTGCTGGGACTGATATCACTACTGCTGGTATCGTGAACAAGTGCTATTATGACGCTCGTGGACGCAAGACCCCCGGAACTGAGCATGCTCCTATCTTCTTCGTTCCCGGACAAGTTTTGGCTATTGAGAACGTGACCCAAGGTGGTGTCACAGGAACGCTTTACGCTCGCGTGACAAATGTTCCTGCCACCGGAACGGTCAAAGTCGATCCAATATACTTGCTCACCTCTACAGGCAAAACTAACGTCTCAGCAGAGACTAATACCTTTGCCATCCCGAAAGGCTCTCGTGGACAGGTAATCGGAACAGCTTACCCGGAAGGAAGCGGAGCGCCGGATAGCTGGCACGATGTCATGAGCTCTACCGAAGGCTATGCGCAGATATTTAAAACAGCCGGACCTCTTATGAGTGGCTCTGCCATGGCAACAGAGTATCGTGGCGTCAAGAACGAGTTTACTCGCATCTGGGGTGAAAAGATGCTTGAGCACAAGATGGATATTGAGCATGCTTTCCTCTTCGGAGTCGGACATGTCGATACTACCGCAGGAGCTCTTAACGCCGTTGATGGAACTAATATCGAACGTTATACTTGGGGTATATTGCCCTTCGTAAACATTTATGGCGAAAATGCAAACTTCAGCTATGCCGCATCGGGATACAACGACTTTGTCGATTGGTCTCAGGAAATGTTTGCCCCTGAAGAAGGCAACTCCGGTAAAAAGCTGGTGCTTGCATCTCGCAAAATTGTCGGATGGTTTAATAAGCTTGGCAATAATAGCTTCCTTGGCAATACCCTCGGAAACAACGCTAACCAGTTAGACATCCAAAACATCAAAAGCAGATATGGATTCAAGATGACCGAAATCTCTACTATCTTTGGGGATTATGTATTCGTGCAACATCCTCTTCTCAGAGAACAGTGGGAAGATTACGGAATCGTTATCGATCCCAAGAACGTTGCTTACCGTCCGCTTCAGGGTAATGGCATTAGCCGTGATACCTTTGTCGAGACTAACGTTCAGAACAACGATACAGACGGACGTAAAGATCAAATCTTAACCGAATCCGGCTTGCAGATTCTCTTGCCTGAGACGCACGCCGTAGTCAAGTGGGGGTAAAAAATGGCTGACCAAGTAATTAGTAATCCCCTTAGAAAAGTAGATTCAGTCTTCCATGGCTTTGAAGTTTACAGCGAAGTCCTTACCGGAAGCTCGACTACTGCATTTGCAACCAGTCCTTTGATTGGTTTCACCGGAGACAAGGTATTGCTCGGCTCGATCACCTCAGCAGGTAGTATGAGCATGAGTGCCAACAAAGTCTTCCTTGAAATCTCCTTAGATGGCACAAACTGGGTAAAAGCGAAAGATGGTGTCGTTGCTGCTTTTAGCAGTGCGACTAAATCTGAGATGTTTACCATCGATGCCACAGGAATAGAAGCTCCCTCTTACAGAATAGGAGCTACCGTAACATCGTATAGCAACGACCTTACAATCGAGTATTGTGTGAAGAAGGGGTGAGCTATGCCGACTATAACGAAAGCCTCCGTTGAGGGCTACGTTATGCAACTGATCGGAGGGTCGTCTGTTTCTATCGACGACCCTTCTTTTCAGCTTGGAATGGAAGACGTAGTTCGCAAATGTTCTACAATCGCTCCTGAGCTTCTCAGAGACCTCGAAACGACCGAAACTATCTCTGGCATAGACGCTACATCTATTAAGAGAGAAACGCCCATTACGCCCCTTCTAAGGGTGTTTTACGCTAAAAGAAATGATAACGAACCTGTCAATGAGGCGAGTAGGATTAGTTCGATCATGCACGCGAGGAATCCCTACTCTTTGTTCTTTGATAACGAAGTGCTACAATATGACACCGTTGCAAACACTATTAACCTATCTAATATCAACAACATTAAGGATGTAGCTATACAAGACGCTGTTTATGCAGTGGGAGATAAAAAAACAGATGATTCAAAATCTCTTTATTGGTCAGAACGATTAGCGTATCCCTTAGCTTTATACATAGCTATGCAGCTGCTTATGCTGGAAATCAAAAAAGATATTAACGACTCTATCGCTGAAAGTGGTGAAATCGCTGATCTCGATGCAAACGATATTAAGATTCTTGATCCCTTAACATATCCAACGCTCAGTGCTATCAACGTAGATGAAGATGGCGCACCTTCTTTAGTGTTGGAAACACCTTATTTTAGTGGTAAAGCTCCTTATGAGATACCTACGCTTACAATCGGCGAGATTGAAGACATAGGAACGTTAAAAGAAAAGTATAATGGCTTAACTACTCTACCTGCTGCTCCTGCTGCCTTAGCGGACTTTAGCGAGACTTTAATACTCAGCATACCTTCTTACACTCATTCCCCTATTATAGCTGATCTCGGCGACTTTACGCCGCCTGCGAAGCCTGAAATAGACATAGGCAACCTATCTGCTCCCGAGTATATCGACATCGACGAAGTAAGCACAGTAAACGACTTGATCAATTCTGTCACAAACAGACTGGCGGAAGACGACGTTGAGCTTGCTCAGGCTGAGCTTGATAAGGTGAAAACCTATCTTTCCGAGAGAGCGCAATACGTTCAGGAATATGCACACAACCTAAACGCTTATATCGCACAGTTTCAAAACTATAAAACACAAATTGAAACTTATGGATTAGACGTCCAAGCATGGCTTGGTAAGCTAAAGAAATATGAAACAAGAATTGCACTTATGCAAGCTGATCTTCAGAAGTATGCTACTCAGCTACAAATAGAAGCAACTAAGATACAAGAATATGAAGCTAAGGTTAATGCTTACGTTGCCAAGACCGGTGCGTATAACGCTGAAGTTCAAGCTTACATAGCCAAGCTACAAGGCAGAGCGCATGAAGTAGAAGCTTTAGGATTGCTTTCTCAGGACATTACTCACAAACTCAGCTATTACAATGCACAGCTTCAAAAGTATGGTGCTGAGATGGAAGCTTTCAATGCTTCACTACAAGCCTTTAATGCTAAGGTTGCTGTCTATGCTAACGAGATACAAGCTTACGGAGCAGAAGTGAACAAGTATTCACAGGACATTGCTTCCTATGGCGCAGCTGTTCAAGCGGCTAACTTGAAGATTGCCTCCTATTCTGCTGAGCTACAAGGTGTATCTACCGAGCTTGCGGTTTATACGGCAAGCCTTGAAAGAGCTAACATCTTGTCTCAGTTCTTTGTAGGCAGAGATGCCTCGCTTGCCCAGAAGATGCAAGCGCTTGTTCAACTTATAGCTTCTAAGATGGGTTTGGCTGCTGATCTAAATAGACGTTATATGGAATTCTTTACCACAGGAGCTCAACAATGAAAGCTGGAGAATTATTTAACATAGCACAGCAGGTATTCCCTGGAATTACCAAGACGATGTTTACCCATTTCTATAATATGGCAGTCGAAGATATGTCTCGTATTTATCGCATCAACGTTGTAGAAGAAACATTTGAAGACGACGAGTATAAAAACCTCCCCACCAAACTTGTTCGCCTTGAAGGATATAAATACCCCAAAAGAGTATCGTTCAACGTGTCTAACAATGAGCTTATTCTTTATGTGAATGGCGAGCAAGTATCCTCTATTGATAAGATTACGCTTATTTATTGGGGATTATTGAAGAATATTCTTGCTCTTGAGGCAGATGATTGGGACGAGCAGGACGACGAGATAGACACAGACGCACAACTATACGCTACCTATTATGCGTTGGAAAGCTTAGCAGCGATAATGCCCATACCCAATGAGAATATAGAATCCATAAGGCAGGAGATGAAAAAGAGAACAAAGATAATGAATATCAAATATAATTCGAGCAGAGTCTATAAAAACATTAGACAAGTGAGTTTCTGATGCCTAAAGAACAATTACCTATCTCTGAGTTTAAAGGCATTGATCTGCCTTCCAATGATCCTTCCGCTCCAATCTGGCTCGAGGGCGCAGACGTCAGCGTCAGCGATGCTGTTCTTATGCCGGAAAAGACAGATATTATTAGTGCAAAGATAAGAAATCAGTTAGATATATTTAGAAAAGATGTCTATGTTGACGGACAACAAAAGCTGGTTAAAGGCACTTATGGTGGGAAGCTTCATATTGACGATGACTCCATAAGCTATAATATTGGTCGAGGCAACCTTGCATTTGATTCAATCGGGCGACAAGGAATACTGATAGATGAAGGCAACGCTAAGTTTATTAGAATTGGGTATCCTGAAGGAAAAAGTTATATCAACTTTGACAGGAACGATATTATTTTTGAAGACGATATTATCAGATCGAACTACACAAATCTTTTACAATTTGAAAAAATAATAATGATAACCGAGGACATGTATATAGGTTTTTCGATTGGACATAAGCGTTTGGTTGCAATAATTGTAGATGATGGAACTCAAACAGTAAACCTTCACTATAGTTATCCTATTGCTCATAATGAGATATTGTCAATAACACATGATGCAGAGGTTTCAGGAGACGGTATCTCCATAGAGAATGTTTACTGTGCTTACAAAGACAAAGATGATTATTACATAAAGTCTTTTGATGTGGCAGCAGCATTTTCTGAACCTTTTAATCCGGCAGAGTTTACTTCAAAAGAAAGAATAAGCGAAGGATTTATTTGCATAAAGGATTCAGATAATGTTATTCCCGAGACATATAGCCTTGGTCAAATTGCAAGAACAAAAAACATGATGTTCTTTTCCTTCTGCTATCCTCTCGGAGACGATAACTATAAGCAAATTAAAGGTCAAAAGTTCGATAAGAACAAGTGGGTTGAAGAGTCAACGGAGATAGGGGAAGACGAAGATTTGTTGTTTGCGTTTGATCATAATGATAGCGATTACCTTACTGCTACTTATCTTGAAACAGGAGAACAGATACGTAAAAGTATGCTTCCGTGGAATCCATATAAAACAGCTAACTTTCATTATAAGACTAAAAGACCATTCAGATTTGCCGGATATACCTCTTGGGATGATCTCGGCTTTGATAGTGTTGGAGATGCCAACATTAGAATACCACCATTTGTGGAAAATGTTAAAGACGATCTAAAGCTTGTTGAGCTTATAAACAAGTTTAAGCTTAAAACGTCTGACAATGATACGCATATACTTTTACCTATGCCAGACAATGCAGGAGTGGCAGATTATCTTGAGCCTACCGGAAGGCTTGTTCAAGTTGATTATAAAAATGACATAGTATCTACTTTGATTCGTGCTGGTGGAAAGATTGAAGACGGAAATGCTTCGAGAATTAGATCTTATTTCAGCAATCCTGATGTTCTTGGTCAATCATACTACGCAGGATGTTCTTCGTTTTCTATCGGAACTATCAAAACAACGGAAGACAATAGCTTTTTATATACTTGGAACGGTATCGATGACAGTGTGGAGTATAAATATTCATTGTGCCCTGCGCTAAACAGTATTCCTGAAAC
>LSQX01072322.1_pt1 | contig 12483 bp, 17 predicted proteins | sample 654561 | NCBI WGS metagenome assembly LSQX01 (sample SAMN04489861, study PRJNA283612) | anaerobic digester metagenome | isolation source: 4 biogas reactors fed with cattle manure at either 37C or 55C with and... | place: Denmark: Kongens Lyngby | collected 2014 | reverse complement strand
AATGTCAAAAACGGACCTCAAAGTCCGACCGATTTACCATCGTTTAGAAGGCAGGATACGAGCGCATATGAGCATCGTTTTTACCGCGTATTGTATTTATAAAACCTTGGAAACGGCACTGAAGAAAGAAAAATCAACGCTCTCTCTTGAGCAGGCAGCGGAGCTGACGAAAAACATGTACCAAGTAGTTTTAGAGTTGCCTGGGCAAACACACACTCAGAAAATACTACTTGGCATGGATGAACAACAGCAAGAGTTACTGAATATCTGTAAAAAATACTTTAGGGTGACCCAACGCTGAAGACAGGAATAACACCAACAACTTAATGGGGTATCTATAACATCGATACCCCATTAACTCATGTGTCAATCGGTATTCACCGGACGCTTACATCTGTAAACGGCGTTTACAAAATTACCTGCTTAGTCACACAAAATTAGTTTAAATAAGGTAGACTGTTAACGTTTAGAAATGGTGTGGGTGTGACAATCTTGATCTAGTCACCAGTGTTTCTCCCTTTCTAGATAAACATAACAATGAGAGAATTCATTGAAACGTTATTCAATGCATCTTTCAAGCAGTCAGCCTTTTACGATTAATTTTTTAGATGCATTACCCAACGGTGAATGCAGTCGCTTCTGTGCAAGGAATTTAGTGCATGCAGTTTTTTTTAGAAACACTTGTAGCGATTTTTTATTATCCAATCAGTAGAATTTGGTTTTTTTTGCCAACAGTTATTGCACTATACTTTCTCTTACATCTGGGGTTGGAATTTTTTTATTTTCGGAAACGCGATAAGAAAAAAGACTTACCCTATAATGCCCTCAAGGGTTTAGTTGCCGGAAATTTAAATCAGGAAGAAAGAGAATACTTCGCTAAGCACCTTGATAAAGAAGCTAAAGATTTTTATTTTAATCAAAAGCCATTGTCTAGTAGGTCTAGAGCAAATTTTTGGCTTCCGGAGCGCTTATTTACTAAAAACGCTAACCTAAAGAAAGTCATCATCCAGTTTTGTCTTTTAGTCTTTGCTGCCGCTGTTTTTCTACCATTTATACAGTATGGTCTTGCACCTCTTAATGGTCTGCTAGTTAATGCTTTGGGAGAGCAGACAAGGGTTGAGCAGATAGAGAAAGGGATTAAGTCTGGAATAGTTAGTTATCAAAAGCTCTATTGTTATACATTGAATTACTCAACACAAGAAGGTTCATCCTATGAGGTTGAGCGCTGTGATCCCTTGTACTTTCCTTCCAAAGCTATCAGTTACTTGAAGCACTATCCTACCGTGATTGCTGCTGCTTCTGAGTAAGGTGCAACGTCGTCGCTGCTGAGAGTTGGAAACGTCATGCGACGCAAGGTTAACTCTATTTCGTGCGTTGGTATGCAAGTAAGAATACATTGAGTGATTTAATTTCAAGAAAAAACAGCCACAAAATAAAAATCGTAGCTGTTTTCTTTTTTGAGCATAATAATTTAAACTCTAAATTACATTCCCATATAAAAGCTCAACTTTCTTTTGTGGTTCTTTTAGTGCCTGCGCTAGCTCATAATTCATTTGCATGGCTAGCCAAGTTCTCGCTGTGCTAAAACCCGCATGCTCAAGAGCGATCGCTAACTCAACACTAACGGCTGCCTGACAGTTCAAAACACGAGATAAGGCTGCTCTTGACATGGCTAATTTATCTGCTGCTTCGGTAATACTGAGTCCCAAGGTATCTATAAGCTCTTCTCTAATAATTTTTCCTGGGTGTGATGGGTTGTGCATCATGTTTTTGACTCCCTAGTGATAATCCAGATAATTAACTCATGCCAACCTATGTATTAGAAGAAGCATCACAGATGGCACAGAGTTAAGATCTTCACTGTGACAAATCTATCCACGTTGAGTAAATTCACTTTTGTGTATGGTAAGTTTATAAAGTCATCACAAGTTTAAGAAGTTAATGGTTATTTTTTTGAAACACGATGGAATAAAATCGTTTGAGATAATTTTTGCTAAGCAAGGGAGGACTTGGACCTAAAGTCCATTATGCCAAGCTAGGTCGTCTGCCGAAACCATATTTTCGGTATAATTAAAGTTGTTGCGTGGTGCGCAACATGCTATCCTATCCCTATGATCAAGTCGTTCAAGCACAAAGGTTTGCGTAAGTTTTTTGAGACTGGTAATACTTCTGGAATCCAAGTAGCGCATGCTAAACGACTTCGACTGCAATTGTCAGCTTTGGACACTTCTACAGTTATCGAAGACATGGATTACTGGGTTTTCGGCTTCATCCTCTAAAAGGGCCGATGCGTGGGCGTTGGTCCATAGCCGTAAACGGCAACTGGCGGTTAACATTTGAATTTCAAGATGGGCATGTTTACATCTTGGACTACGAGGATTATCACTAATGCGTATGCACAATCCACCACATCCTGGCGAGTTTATTACTGAAGTTTATCTAGAACCCTACGATATCAGTGGGCGTGAGTTGGCACAGAAGCTGGACGTTGCGGCATCGACTCTAAGTCGAATTCTGTCTGGCTCAAGTCGGGTAACGCCAGAAATGGCACTTCGTCTATCTAAAGCAATTGGTCGTTCCCCTGAAAGTTGGTTGGCCATGCAGTCCATCCATGACTTATGGAAGGCAAGGCAGACGGTCAATCTAGAGCGGGTTGGCAAGGTTGAATTTGAAGCGGCGGTGTGATGTGAAAGCCAGAACTGATAAGTAAAAGGGAAGTGCCTGCTCACTTGAGCAATCAGCAACTTTAAAAATCGCCATTTTACGCTAGCCATTTTGTACTAATAAGGTAGATTGTCTATTATTACCAAGAGAAAGGGGTGAAAGTATTAAGCTTATAAAACGTAAGAGTAAACACTAAAGCAAAAGAGATGCTGATGAATGGTATGAAACAACAAATTCAAATTTTTACCAGTCCCGATGGTCAAGCACAGTTTAGCGTGGCGCTAGAACAGGATACCGTGTGGTTAAGTCAGGCGCAAATGGCAGAGCTTTTTGATACATCGACAGATAATATAAGCTTGCACTTAAAAAACATCTATCAAGAAAGTGAATTGAATGAAAATTCAACTACCGAGGATTTCTCGGTAGTTCGTCAAGAGGGAAAAAGACAAGTACAGCGTCACATAAAACATTACAATCTTGATGCCATCATTTCAGTAGGTTACCGAGTAAGCTCCAAGCGCGCAACGCAGTTCCGTATATGGGCGACGCAAATACTAAAACAGCACTTAGTTGAAGGATATACTTTAAATCAGCGTAGGCTACAGGAGCGAGGAATTGAGTTTGAACAAGCATTAACTCTACTTTCACGGACTCTTGCTAACCAGCAGCTTGTTAATACGGAAGGCGAAGCCGTGCTATTAGTTATTAACGACTATGCACGCAGTTGGAGTTTGCTACAGGGCTATGATGAACAAAGTTTAAGTTCATCGACAAATCGACAAAGTGATATGCAAAGACTGGAGTTGAACGATGTGTTTACTGCTATTGCTGAACTAAAGAAAGCTCTGATCGCTAAGGGTGAGGCAACAGAACTCTTCGGTCAATTACGAGGTGAAGGCTTAGCATCAGCCTTGGCAACTATTGAGCAGGGCTTTGGGGATGAACTGTTTTATCCCAATGTTGCTAGTCGCGCAGCACACCTACTTTATTTTGTTATCAAAAATCACCCCTTTGCCGATGGTAATAAACGCACTGGTTCGTTTTTGTTCTTGTGGTATTTACGGGTTAATCAACATTTATTAAATAAACCCGTGGAGCAATTGGTTAACGATAACACTTTGGTTGCATTGGCTTTATTAGTTGCAGAAAGCTTAGCTGAGCAAAAAGAACTCATGATTCATCTAGTTGAGCACTTTATTTTACTAAAAAAAACATAAAAGATTGAGTGACTATTTTTCATTGAGGTAAAGCGTGTTTAGTCATTTGAAGCTGTGAAAAATCTTTGTGTAAATGTCGAGGAAATGGATGAGGTGTTTCCGTTTAAGCAGCACATACACAATCCACCCCATCCTGGTGAGTTTATTACTGAAGTTTACCTTGAACCCTACAATATCAGCGGACGTGAGTTAGCACAGAAGCTGGACGTTGCGGCATCAACTCTTAGCGCTCATAGCTAATGAAGCCAACTACCTTGTAGGCTTTAGAGCCTTTGACGAGATTAGAAATCGATGCATTAAGTCAGAAAAAGAAATCCATCTCCATCTTCTATCAAAAGGTATTAGCTAAGGAAGCATCACTGGTGGTGCAGAGATTAGATGATCGCTGTGATAAATTTATCCACGTTGAGAAAATATTTTTCGTATTATAAGCCTATGAATTGAATGGGTTTTTATTTGAATCTCCTATATAAATTAACATTTTCCAGATGGATCGGAGTTGTTGTTTTTTAGTTGTTTTTATACCTTAGATAGAGAGTCACTAGCGCTGTTGAATAAGATGCCTTAGTTTAAATAATCTTTATAAGGTGTACTACATTGTAGTATGTGTGGTTTTATGTATACTGTAATAGAAACACCACTGTTTATTTCTGCGGCTAAAGATATTTGGCGAGAAGATGAGCGTGCTTCCTTTTGTGTGTGGCTTGCTAAAAATCCAGAGGCAGGCGATGTAATTCCCGGCTCGGGTGGATGTCGCAAAGTGCGATGGATGTCTCAAGGTTTTGGTAAACGTGGAGGAGTCAGGGTAATTTACTTCAATAAGTTATCGGCTGGTGTAATTTATTTGTTGATTGTTTATGCGAAATCTGTGCAGGATAATATCCCCACACATATTTTGAAAGCAATTAAAGAGGAGTTGGAAGATGACAATTATTAAAGAAATGACCGACGAAGAACTTGGTACGAAGTTATTGGCTTCCGTCAAGCAGATGAAGGCTGGCCAAGGCACTGTAGCTTATTCTCGGATTGTAGAAGCCAGAACAGTTTTAGGGGTTTCTCAGTCGCAATTTGCAGAGATGCTCGGAATTTCTATAAGAACATTACAAGCATGGGAGCAGGGTAGACGAAAGCCCTCTGGCGCTGCAAAAAAGTTGCTAGACATAGCAATCAAACATCCAGACATTCTGCGTGGGTTAGAAGCTTAATTGTTCAGGGTTAGTGCGAGTTCATATGCGTGATTAATACAAAAAACCAAATAGCCACAAAGGGATTTTGTTCTCAAAACCCACCTCAATATCATCGGCGGCGACAAAGCCTTTACTGCCGTGTAGCTGTGCACTTGTTTTGCCGGCGCCACCTACTTCAAAGGCTCATTCATCATCCACCACAAAATCACCGCGATCATGATAATGCACCTGATGACTACCGCTGCACAGCACCTGAAATAAATTGGGATTATCTAATAAAAGCTTATCGGTTTTATTAACCGCGCGCATCCCCACGCCTCCTCGCACCACATGAATTAAGCTGCCTGCATCCATTTGCTGCAAATACTTCTGTAAAGTAGGCCAAGAAACACCAACAGCGGCACTTAATTTAGAGATATTTAACTCATAGGGATCGGTACTGCACAGCATATACAAGATTTTTTTAAGCTTATCCAGCTTAGAGGGATTGATGTGATAAATACGGCTTAAATCAGAATCAATTGTTAAATTAACCACCTGCAGTAGCTTTGGTGGGTAATCGGCGAGAGGCTCCTGATAAAAGGGATAACACCCATAACGCAGGTACTTAGTAAACTGCTCTAGTGGACGGAAATGCGCTAAGAGTTGTGCCGCAATCTCTTCATGTGAGTTGAGTATTTCCTTTAAAGAAAAACTGGGTAAACCTTGGCCAATCTCTAACTCACAAAATTCACGAAACGACAGTACACCTAAGTGATGTACGACCGCTCGACGCGATAGATCAGCAGCGGCATGTTCAATTTGCAAAGCACTCGAACCGCTGAACAGCAATTGCAAATCAAACACGTCGTAAACAGCTTTTAGTTCTTGTGAAAAATTATCGGTTTTGTGAATTTCATCCATTAATAATAATCGACCACCACGCGCATAAAAAGCGTCGGCTAAATCATATAGGCTTACCCCGACCATGGCAGGATGGTCGCAACTGGCATATAAAACCTGTGTGACCGCTAAATTACGTGATTTGCGGTGGCCATGGGTTTGTTGATAAGCGTGATTTATATTAAAAGTAGTTTATTGTAAAGTTCACTTTATAGAAAGGCATGTAATATAGCAATGATCCTAGTAAATTAAGTGGTGTGACCTCAACATTTAATCCACAAAAGAGATCTTGCCTAAAATCATATTGCTTAGGGGTAATCGCCCGCCAAATCGCAGTGTGTGAAGTGATGCGTCTGTTCAGGCGTTATATCGAGAAAACGGCTTTTCAGCTAATGTTTTTATCTACAAGATTTGGCAAGTGCATTTTTAAACGCTGGGACAGCGTAAACGCTTAATTTTTTGTGTGACTGATTTCTGTATTGCTACGATATGCTTGCTTTTCATGTGTAGGTTTAGTCGGAAATGCGAGACAAATCTTTTGAGTTCTAATCATTCTAGTAAGGTGACCCCTACGCAATGCTTCGGGTTTGCGATTTAACACCTCGGCAAGTGCCCCCAAAGTAAAAAACTGTTCTTCACACAATTTTAAAATTATGTGTTCCATGAGTTCAGGAGCTAGCCGTTGTTTAGACCTTGCTTCTATCGCTATCTTGTATAGCTGAGCTTTGAAAGGCTCAGACAAGGCACTCAAATCATCAATCACGGGCAATACGAGTTTTTCACTACATAAGCGACCCGATGAATCTCGGTTGTGGTTGTTTTTCTCAATCAAACCTCCGCTAATTACAGAGCTAGCGTCACTAATTACAGAGCTAGTCCCACTAATTACAGAGCTAGTCCCACTAATTACAGAGCTAGCGTCACTAAAAACATCTTCAGGAGTGAGGATATCAACACCTGCCAAAGTATAAACGGCACCACGTCCACCACTACTATCTTAATTCTAAAAGAGGACTCCACCCATTTGGGTGGTGGTGAATTTTGGCTTGATTAGCCTTGTTGGTTTTGAATGTATTGCTTAATGATAGCTAAGGGCGCACCGCCACATGAGCCGGCAAAGTAAGAGCGTGACCATAGGACCGGTTTTGTATAACTTTGCTGCAACTCACTAAATTCGTTGCGTAATTTTCGACTGGTGACCGCTTTTAGATTATTGACTAATTTACTCAATTGTACGGTCGGAGGGTATTGGATTAGTAAATGGATATGATCGGCTTTACCATGACACTCAACTAATTCAGCATCGAAATCTTGGCAAATGACCTTGGCACACTCAGTAAAAAAATCACGGTGGGCTTGGGTCAGAACTTTACGGCGGTACTTGGTAATGAACACTAAATGCACATGTAGGTTATACGCCGCATGGCGGTTTTTATATATCACACTCATTGATTAAATCTTTGCTTAATAGTATATTTAATCTAATAATAACAGATACATACTGATAATGATGCAGCACACCGCATACCGTTTTAGGTTAGAGCCTACCGCAACGCAAGCAGCTAAATTAACTGCTTTGCTCGGCTCTGCTCGTTATGTCTGGAATCAAGTATTAGCACTCTCCTTTGACATGTATGCCAAAGGCGAACACATTAACACCGACACACTCGTTAAGTTAATCCCTACGCTAAAAGAGCAGCCTGACAATGCCTTTTTAAAGGATCATTCTAATGCGGTGACGCTCCAACAAAAGGTGCGTGATTTAGGTGCTGCGTGGGCTAAGTTTTTTAATAAAAAAGAACAGGAACGAATAAGAAAGCTACAGCGTAAACCTAAAAAAAGACGTGTTGTGACGTTAGCAGATGGCACTGAGTTGTCGTTATTTCCTTTAATGCCCCACTTTAAACGCAAATCCGATGGGCGTGATTCCATACGCTTAGTACAGTTTGACCGGTATTGCGAACGGCAAGGCAATCGGGTAAAACTGCCTAATCAAATTGGTTTTGTTAAATTTAGAAAATCTCGCAAGATATTTGGCAAGATTAAAAATGTCACCATTTCTAAACAATCAGGGCATTGGTATGTTTCCTTTCTTTCGGAGCGGCAATTAAGAGAAAAACCGGCACACCCATCAACCTCGGCCATTGGTATTGATGTGGGGGTTAATAGGTTACTGGTGACCTCGGAGGGGAAATACTTCCCACCTGTGAATAGCTTTAAGACCCATCAAGCGAGTCTTGCCAAATTACAACGTCAACTTGCTAAAAAGGAAAAATTTAGTCAAAACTGGGAAAAAATACACTTTAAAATACAACGCTTGCATCACCGCGTTGCCAATATCCGCCGTGATTACTTACAAAAAATAACGACTGAACTCAGCAAAAACCACGCCATGATTATTGTCGAAGATTTAAAAGTAATGAATATGTCCGCATCGGGTAGTGGCACGTTGGACGCACCGGGCAAACACGTTAAAGCGAAGTCCGGTTTAAATCGCTCAATCCTTGACCAAGGGTGGGGCATGATGGTTAATATGCTTGAGTACAAACAAGCATGGCGTGGCGGTTGGGTGACGAAAGTAAACCCTCGCTACACCAGTCAGCGTTGCAGTCAATGTCAGCATGTCGCTAAAGCAAATAGGACCACACAAGCAGGGTTTAAATGCGTTAGTTGTGGTTATGAAGCTAATGCAGATTTAAATGCAGCGTGTAATATCTTAACGGCAGGACTTATGTCGGGATTGTCTGTGGAGGAACGGTGCAGTAAAGACCGCCCTGTGAAGCAGAAAACGTGTGAAATCCGCAAGGAGAACACCTAAAGGCTAACGCTTTTAGAATCCCCCACTTGAGGTGTAAGGAAAGTGGTGGGAGTATGTCAATAAGAAAACCTTCTTTAACAAGGTGTTGTAAATCTCGGTTAGTATCAACCGAATGCCCTGTAAGAGAGTGCTACATATTATTTGAGCTAATTAAGTATTAGTACCGATGGTTCATTAGCTGTATTTTGCTGTTTAACTAAAAAGGGAGTGGCTATCATTAAAAGTTAACTATCACCATACGCAGGTGCGATATCAAATGCAATTACTTCTACATTATTTTGAGCTGCATAAACTTAAAATCCACTTGTTTTTATTGTTAATATCTTATATTTTTATTATAATTTGCTTATGAATAAGGTATTGTATCAACCAAAAGCTATTAAGCAGTTGAGAAAAATACTTGCGCAAAAAGTAATTAGAAATAAAATTAATGATTTGTCTAATATGCTAAATTGTCATCATGTAAAAAAGCTAATTAATCATCAATATGACTATCGCTTAAGAGTTGGTAACTATCGAGTGTTATTTAACTATGACGATGTGATCAGTATCATTTCCATTGAAGAGGTCAAAAACCGTGACGAACGTACTTATTAATCATCAAGTGATCAAGGATAAGCAGGGGCAACCTGAGTATGTTGTGGTGCCATATGATGAGTATTTGCAATTAGCCAATCAAGCTAAAATCAATGTGGAGTATGGTGTTCCGAGTGAAGTAGTTGATTTGATGTTTGATAAAAATTACTCGCCGGCGCGTGCTTGGCGTGAGCACCTTGGGATGACTCAGGCTGAAGCTGCCACCAATATTGCTATTTCCCAATCAGCTTATTCTCAATTTGAGTCTTCAACACGACCACATAAAAAAACACGTCTTAAGATTGCACAAGCTCTAAATATTCATCCCGAGCAGTTGGATATTTAGAAGTCAAATAAATGGTTGGGTATTTGAGTTACGGTATCTGTTGTGATACGTGCTTTATTCGTAAAATTTCGACGCTACGAGTTTCCCTTACTATATGATAGAAAACGATATAGTGCTTATGTAGAACTAGCTCGTACAGCCAGTTTGGCAAGCCGGGGCGACCCTTACGGCCAAGTTCCGGAAATTGAGAAAGTGAACGAATCTTGTCCCGCAGTTCTTGTCCGAAGCTTTTTGCCCTTATTGGATTGTCTTGAGCGATATAGTCAATAATAGTATTAAGATCGCTCTCCGCTCGTGGCCGCCATAGCAAGTTGTAAGGTTGTTTACCCTCCACCATAAATTAGTCTGTCAACTTCATATGTTCAGCTATGCGGCTCGCCATGCGAGTCATTACTTCATCGTGGGAGACGCTTGGGCGAGGATCATCAATCGCATCTTGAATTTCTACCGCAAGCCACTCGTTATAAGCAGCAGCTTCGTGCGCATTTTTTAAAGCGTCAGATCGGCTTTGTCGACTACGAGTCATGTCTTTTGCCTCCGGATTCCAGTTGCTTGTATCAACATTAGCAACCACAATGCCAATATTCCGCAAGAGCTTTAGCGCAGAAGCGGGACTACCGAAATGGCGAGGTTCATTTGTGCGAGCTTTTGCTAAGAGAGCTTCTTGTTTATTCCGAGTGATGATTTTAACGAAGAATCCAGCGCCTTGACCTTCTAATGTGACTGTCGTTACACCGCCCGCCATAGTTGCCGTTCTTAGCTGATCTAACGTTATGCTTTGCATTGCTCTATCCTTGTCAGGTTATTCCACAATTGATAATTATATTGTGCGCAATTGATAGATAATGTGCAAGTCTTTATTAACAGTCATCCTATTTATCTCTAGAATAAAGAAACGGACATTGGCTTTTTACGCTAAATAGGCGGTTGGCATCGGTCTCGTGCTAGTTGCTTAAGACTTCTAACCTCGCCTATAGCTCAATATCCGCCCTTTATAAGGCGCTGCTTCTTCGGCACTAAAGGCCACCGGAATTTCTTCAAGTTTAAATCCAATGTTTTTCATAATGCGACTAAATGGGTTTTTATAACCACGCCCGGGGCAGGTGAGGAGGACTTTACATATCGGTGAAGACATTTTTTCTATGACCTTGCCAAGTAATTCAGGATTGCTTGGATCGTAGAGTACGTCACTGGCAATAATCAGATCGTATTTATCATCAACTAGTGGCTCGTCCCAATCCAGTTGTATAAAAGGAATGTTTTTTAAGTCATTGAGTTGGCAGTTATAAGATAAAAATTGGCGGCTAACGGGGTGATAATCACTGGCGGTAATATCTGCGCCGCGATACTGCAGCACCAGACTCGGCAGGGCGAGTCCGCAACCCAGTTCAAGAATTCGACGATCCTTTAAATGAATCTTCTTCATGGCTTTGGCTAACACGGTGCCGGCAGGCCAAAGCTGCCCAAACAGGCTCCAACTCGCATCACAGATCCCTGCACGTTCAGCATCACCATCAGGATCGGCGTATTGATTGCGGTCTTTGAGGGCGCGTAACTTTCCCCTAAATGCGCCTATTTTAAAGTCTAGTTTTTGTGTTTGAATGGTATGCATACCTGACCTCCTTAATTGTAGTTTGGCTATGGGCAGCTAGCATTGATAGATTTTTTTAATGAAAATCTGCCATCAGCTTAACACTTTTATTCGCTTGGTGCAAAAAATCATTTATTTTCAATATGTTATATTTTTTTAAATTTAAATTAATTAATTGTGTGATAAGTAAGTCCAAGTTTTTAGTATTGCATACTAGTGCAGAGGCGAATGTGGCAGGATGTTTATATCCACTTGTGCAGAATGACTGAATTATTTGTGTTTTAATGCTGAAATAGAGCAAACAATTAATTTTTGGATCAAAACATGGACTTTAAAAGAGCGATTGCTATTGCTGAGAAAAATGCCAAAGAGCTTGTGCCAGAGGCATATAGCTTTACGCCAGAGGGCGCTATTATTTCAGATGGAAATTATGAGATTACACTAAGTTATTATGTGGCTGGAAAAGGGCCACTTGAGCTAACGAGTGGTGAAGATGGTAAAAACAATCTTTCTAAATTGGCTACGCTGATGGGGATGAAAAGAGAGTATAAAGTTTTTATTGTTGATGAGCATGACTTCTCTTTTAAAGGATTTAAGCCCTCTAAAGAGGGGTGATGCACTATTATCTATTATGGAAGTTGGTTCAAGGTTATAAGGATGTTTGGATAACACCTTATATTGCCACAGAGGTTTCTAATTTAATCGACTTAAATGGTCAGGCGAAAATTAGGGTATTTGAATTGGCCCGAGAGGTATTTGCTTTATTTAAGGAAGTTGAAACTTTAGTGGCTGAGGACTGTAAAGATGATTTTTTCCTTGAGTTTGGCTTAACAGATAGCTCGATAATTAAGCTATCCGAAAAATTTGATATCATCACAAACGATCACAGAATGGCTAACCCGCTATTTAAAGCAAACCCCGATCGAATAATACCTTATGTGCCGTTTAAAGTGCTAAATAGTTAGTTTCCGTTATTGCCTGTCAATTTAATATTCAGGCTGACGCTTAGTTGCTTTAAGCATTTGCCAATCACTATCTGGACTTTTTAGGTTATATTAAAATGTTAATTGAATTAGTTCTTTTCTAGAGTCCAGCATGCGTTACGATCTAACCGACTTAAAATTATTTATCTATATTGGCGAAACCTCAAATTTAACTCGAGCCGCCGAGAAAATTTTCCTATCTTTGCCTGCTGCCAGTGC
>LSQX01118705.1_pt2 | contig 12484 bp, 9 predicted proteins | sample 654561 | NCBI WGS metagenome assembly LSQX01 (sample SAMN04489861, study PRJNA283612) | anaerobic digester metagenome | isolation source: 4 biogas reactors fed with cattle manure at either 37C or 55C with and... | place: Denmark: Kongens Lyngby | collected 2014 | reverse complement strand
AAACTACTACAAAGATCTGGGCTGCTGCGGTATCGGCGAGATGACCGCCAACTTATGGTTCGATGACCCCAGAGTAACCAACCTCATGGACCATGCAGAGAAATGCGAAATGCCGCTGCTATTTCATGTGGCCACGCAGGAAGGCAACACATACGGTTTGATCGATGAATTTGGCCTACCGCGTCTGGAAAAGCAGATCCAGGCCCATCCGGATCTCATCTTCCTGTGTCACTCCAACCCTTTCTGGTCTTACATCAGCGGCGACGTCACCGAGGACACCTGGGGTGGCTATCCGAAGGGGCCGGTGGTCGAAGGCGGGCGAATACCTGAACTGCTCAGCAAGTACCCCAATGTGTACGGTGACCTGTCGGCGGGCAGCGGCTACAACGCAGTAAGTCGGGATCCCGACTTCGGCTATGCTTTCATGGCCGAGTTCCAGGACCAACTCTGCTTCGGTACTGATGTCTGCAATCTCTCAGGGCGCAACAACGTACTGATCAACCTGAAAAACTTCATGGAGGAAGGTCTGGCTGCAGGCAAACTTTCCCAGCAAGTGTTTGACAAGATATCCCACCAGAACGCTCAGCGAGTTCTAAAGCTATAAGCTATAGGCCACTTGTCACACATGTACCGAAGTGAACACAGCAGGAGGCGAGTACAGATGTATATAGACATACATGTACATACCAGACTGAGACCTGGCCCGCCGCGACGTGGTCGTGATGAGAGCTACGCCTCACCCGAGCAGCTCATCGAAATGTATGATGAGGTTGGCATTGAGAAAGCCGTGATCCTCCCTGGCTGCAACCCTGAATGTTCGCACCATGTTCAGGGCGTGGCCGAAGTATTTGAGATTGTTGAGCGGTATCCGGGGCGCTTCATCCCGTTTTGCAACATAGATCCCCGACAGGTGAGCAACTCTTCAGACGCTGATCTGGGCTACCTGATGGAGTACTACAAAGGGCAGGGATGCCTCGGCATCGGGGAAGTATGTGCAAACCTTTACTTCGACGATCCAATGGTCGAAAATCTTTTTCGACACGCCGAGAAAGCCGGCATGATTATCACGTTCCATGTAGCAACTCAAGTGGGCGGTACGTATGGACTGGTTGATGACCTGAACATGCCACGCTTCGAGAAAATGCTGCAGAAATTCCCTGACCTAAAGTTTTTGTGCCACTCTCAGGCGTGGTGGGCTGAGATAAGCGGCGATGTGACTGAGGAGAGCCGGGGCGGATATCCCAAAGGACCTGTAGTCGAGGGCGGTCGAGTAGTGGAATTGATGCGCCGCTATCCCAACCTATATGGTGATCTCTCGGCAGGAAGTGGCCACAATGCGGTCAGTAGGGACCCAGACTTCGGCTATGCGTTCCTCACCGAGTTCCAGGATCGGTTGTGCTTTGGAACAGACGTGTGTGCTCCATCCAACCGCAATGACGTGCTCATCTATTTGAAGAACTTTCTGGAAAAGTCTCTGGCCGACGGCAAGATCTCTCAAGCTGTGTTCGACAAAGTTGCTCGTGAGAACGCAATTACGCTACTGAACTTGTGAGAGGGTGACTGAGATGCTGATAGACATCCATGTGCATACAACACCTCGACGTACTCTCCCCTACCCCGGGAGCGATCAGTGCTTCGCCACCCCGTGGGAACTGATCGAGATGTATGATTTCGCAGGCATCGCCAGGGGTGTGCTGTTGCCATGCACGAATCCGGAAAATGTACACACCATACAATCTAACGAAGAGATACTAGACGTCTGGCAACGCTATCCAGACCGCTTCATCCCGTTCTGCAACATAGACCCCCGCCAGTGCTTCAACACGCCTGATGCCGACCTGGGCTACATGCTGGCATACTACAAGGACCTGGGCTGCCGCGGCATCGGAGAAGTCTGTGCCAATCTACCGTTCGATGACCCGCGAGTGGAGAACCTGTTCGACCATGTCGAAAAGAATGGCCTCCCGTTGACTTTTCACGTAGCCACAAGAGACCATGGCACCTATGGCCTGATAGATGGCCTGGGGCTGCCGCGGTTTGAGCAGCAGATCATCAAGCATCCGAACCTCGTATGGCTCTGCCACTCTCAGGCATGGTGGTCTCACGTAAGTGGTGATGTGACTGAGGACACGTGGGGCGGATACCCGTCCGGGCCGGTGACTGAGGGCGGACGAGTGGTGGAGCTGATGCGCAAGTATCCGAACGTGTGCGGTGACCTATCCGCAGGCAGCGGATACAACGCAGTCAGCCGCGATCCCGAATTCGGCTACTGGTTCCTGACAGAATTCCAGAACCAGTTGTGTTTCGGAACTGATGTCTGTGCGCCCAAGAACCGGACGAATGTACTGGTAAATCTGCGCAATTTTCTGAACGAAGCAGTAGCTGCTAACAATATATCACAGCAAGTCTACGACAAGGTCACGCATCTGAACGCGCAGCGGATACTGGGCCTGTAAGCCTACTCACCGCGGGCTGTGTGCCGAGACGAACGCGCCACACGTATGCATATATGAAGATATATATGTGAAGAGAGGCTCCCAACTGCGCCAGGGAGCCTCTCTGTGTTGTCTTCTGCCCCATCCATCGCCGCAATTGTGTCAGGTGAGTCTGCCTATCCGATCAGTAACATCTGCAGCGAACCGGTTGATGTAGTCGGAGATGAACTGTACGATATCCAGACTGTCGTCCTGGATCAGTGGAGTGATGTCCATGGCGAAAGCCATGGACTGGGTGACGTTGACATCATGGCTCGCGTGGTAGGTTGCATTAGCCACGCGGCGCCCACGGGTTGCCAGGTCGTACCGTTTGCCACCACAGTTTTGTGAATCGAACACTCCCAGAAGTGCGTTTTCCAGGTTTTCGTGCCCTTCGACATCGAAAGCGACTTTGTCGTCATCCACCATCCAGTCTAAGTCTCGCCAGACCTCACAGGCGTACAGGCTCTGCGGTCGGCTTTCGGCCGGCAAATCGCGAAGTACACTAACTACGCGCAACGCTACACCGACGTGAGTATCGTGTTTGTCTGCGAAGTTATGAGTGTAGATGACCTCTGGATTTGCCGCCTGGATCAGCTTCTTCAGATCGGCCGCAACGTTAGGATTCGATGGATCTTTCACTGCCGAACTGGAGTGGTCAAGTAGCACCTGAGCGGAGTACTCACCAACGTACGCCGCTTTCTTCTGCTCGACACGGCGCACGTCACGCATCTGGTCATCCGTATAGTCGGCATATAGAGCGTCTCGCGGGCTGCCCGCGCCGTTAGTCACGGTGACCCCACAGAACCATTTGTCTTCTTGCCCAAAACACTCGAGAATGCCGTCGTATGCCATGATCTCCAGGTCATCCTGATGGGCACCGATGCCCATGTGCGTCGTACGGGCTAACGCTACAGTCTCTTCAACGCCATCAGGGATGTATAACTCGGCGTCTGCTTCGAAAAAATCCATGCTATCACGACCTATTTTTTGTTCAGTGTCACTCTCTACAGCTCTCTATAATTAGCTATCTCTGTCTCAGGGCAGCTCGGGCAAGCTGGCCGCAGCGATTGACTGGCCCACGCGCCGATTGGCCTCCTCAGGCAGGTGCAAATCGATGCTCTCAGCGAGCTTCGGAAATTCTTTTGCCAGAACTCTTCTGGCTTCTTCGAGTATGATAGGCCCGCCCTGGCCTGAGGTCACGCCCCCCAGTATCAACAGGTGTTTGATGTCGTAAAAGTCAGCATAGTGGGCGATGGTATACCCTAGATAGACGCCAATAGTCTGCATGATGGCATGTGCTCTCTGGTCGTCCTCCTGCTGAAGCTCCTGGACCAATTTGAGGATTTCAGGCTGCCCCATGTCTTTTTCTACGTCGATACCAGCCACGGGGGCAAGTCGTGCCACTGCCTGCAGAGAGAAATACACCACACCACAACCGCTGTCACCAGACCACTCATCAACCGCGGCATCTGGATTGTAGTCCATCGGACAGAATGCCAATTCGTCCAGCCAGCCGGTGATATGGCCGTCGAGGTTCAAGTAGCCACCGGCTTCGGATGAGCCCATCGCTATGCCCAAAACGCCCGTGTCTTCCAGGTCCAGCCCGCCTGCAAGTGCTGTCACTTCCCCGTCGTTGACCAATACCAAAGGAACACCTAGTTCCTTACTTATGTTGACATACATGTCTTTGATGTGGGCCTCAAACAGGTCTTTGGGGATGCCCCGATACAACGATCCAACCAGAGTGCGGTTGTTCACATAAATGCCCGCTGCGCTGCCACCGACCGCGTCAAGGCGAGGCAGGTGTGATGCAGCCGTACGTATGGCGCTCATGACCTCATCATAGTGATACTGCGGATCAGTCTGATTGCTTGGATCCCATCCGACTTCCTCACTGAAAACAACTTTTCCGTCTATAACTGCACTGGCCTTGCGGTTGCTGGCCCCAAGATCAAAGCCTACACGGCAACCGTCAAGATGGCCTCCCAGCGCTTCCGGTACGTCAGATGCCTCGGGAATGTTTGCCAATTCTACTGCCTCTACCGTGAACGGCTGTTCATAGACGTCCGACATAAGGCCGACATCGAAGGCACGAGCACCATCAGGTGCGTAAGCTTTCTTGATTGCAGCAGCAACTTCAGCATCTCCACCGATCGTGATTTTCCAGCCACCACGCTGCCAAAGCAGGAACTTAACAATTCGCTCTGCATATGCTACGTTTGCTGCACCACGCCCCGCCGCAGGTCCGAAAATCTGCGTCTCATATACGCTAATTTTGCCCGATTCACGCTCCAGGGCAATTGCCAGCGGTATGCCTTGCCCACTCGCATCCACTTCAGCACGGAACGCACGATTGGCAAGTACAGCAGGTCGGAAGTCCGGATCCAGCGGTGCCTCGATGCCCGGCGCCACAAGCTTAAGAGCATTTCGCATACTATTTCCCTCTCTTCGTTCACTCATCTTAAGAGTGACGAGACCAGTATTCGCCGCTCATGAAGCGAAGACCTTCACCCCGAGATCACATCCTGCGATAGCGAAAGATCGCAGCTCTCTTCCAACTGTGAAGTCATCTCCAGCATCTCTTCAAAGCGCAACGTCGAATCATCTGTATCCAGACATCTGAAGCAAGCGATTTCTGGACTATGGACCGATTTGTCGGTTGAGTGCCACAACAGCACGGTCACATTCTTGCAGTAGGAGGAAAACGCAGCAATAGCAACGAATATCGTGGCTGTAACAGAGTGCCGAAACAGAATGTCAGTGCTCTGAGAGATGTGTCTCCTTTTGGAGGTATATTTGTGGATAGTCAATTGCTGACCGACGAAATGAAAGCGCTGGCCCTGGAGTTGGGTGCTGACCTGGTTGGCGTTGCCTCTGCAGATCGATATGCACAGGCACCGATCGAGATGTCTCCTGAGGGCCATCTGCCCGGGGCGACCAGTGTTTTGATCGTAGGCATTCACCACCCTGATGCCGCAATTGAGGTGGGCGGAAATGAACACCCACAAGAGCTAGGGCCGTATGATATCCAGGGTGCGATGAACACCAAGCTCGAATGCATATCGTTCCAGCTAGCACGCCAGCTTGAGGATATGGGCCACCGAGTAGTCGCGATCCCTGCTACGAATGTATGGCGCTTTCGTCCCTACAAGGCGGTCAAAGAGAGCTTTGCCCCGGACCTGTCGGACATCCACGCTGGAGCGGCTGCAGGCCTGGGCGAGATCGGCTACAACGGCCTGCTCCTGACGCCTGAGTACGGCCCCCGTCAACGGTTGTGCTGTCTGGTTACCGATGCGCCGCTGGTGGCCGACCCGCTCTACGATGGGCCTCCGCTGTGCGATATGTGCGGTGAATGCATTCGCCACTGCCCAACCGATGCCTACACAAAAGAAACTTCTGGCAAACATGTCATCACTATAGGCGACAAGCAATTTTCTTACTGCAACAAAAACAAGTGGCGATGCGCCTGGGTCGAGCATTTTGGTCTGGACCTCGATTCACCGGTCCCTGACGTGGTGGACGAACAGGCGATACTTGACAGACTGGCTCTCGAAGGACGCAGGGACGGGGCAATCGGTTACTGCCTGCGCTATTGTCTCCCTCCGGAGCTGCGCCTTGAAGACCCCGAGTATTCCACCACTGTGCGCCGACGCAGCCGCTTCATGGACACCCGACCCCTCAGCGAACAGCTCCAGGATCCTCCGCCAACAGTCCCCGACCGTCCGGCTACCGACTGGGTGATCAGTTTCCTGATGAAGAGCGAAGCTGACATGATGGCCACAGTTGACCGTCAGACCTGTCTGGAACGTGGCCTGGATTTGCGTGATGAGCTGCCTGATGGTGAAAGCTTAGTTGTATTTGCATACCATTATCCCCAGATATTGCAGGCATCTGACAGCACAGATGACAATCCACGGCCGGAAGCAGCAGTGGCGACCACTCTTGCCGAATGGTCAGGCTTTGTGCAACTGGATATGTGCCGATACCTGGAAAAACTCGGATACTCGGCTATGCCTGGGCTTCATTTGCCCACTGATAAGATCGCACTCGCCTCCGGACTGATCGAGGGGCTAAGCGATGCGGGACGACCGACCAGTGCTGACTTCGGTGCCCGATTGATTTTCGGTAGTGTCGTGACAAGTGCTCCGCTACGCCCTGAGCAGCGCATTTACTCATCCGCAACTCCGGCTGGCGCGCCGATGGCTGATGATCTCCGCTTCATGCTCGAGCACGAGGCGTTCCAGTTGGGAGCTGATATGTTTGGCGTAGCCAATCCCGATACTGTGTCTGAATTGGCCGACGATTACCGCCGCCAGATAGACGAGACGCAAATGCAGTGGTCTGTTCGTGATGCCGGTGGCATCCACGGCCCAGTTGAGCCTGTCGTCGAGCGCGACGAACAGCGAGGCATACGACAGGTCCACGAAGTGTTGCCTGGTGCGCGTTCCGTCATCGTGCTGGGTTACCACTTCCCGTTTCTGAACCTCGAACGTGCCGCAGAGCCGCCATCTGATGCGGTCGGCCCCTACAGCTATGCGGTCTACCAGACCAATCGGTGGCTACGACACATGGGACTGTCAGTAACCAGGACGCTACATCGACTTGGCTACCGAGCAATCATGACCCAGGACCTGTGTGGGAGCGGCACAGTAGTGGCCAATCCGCGAGGTGCACAGCCTGATGCACTTGCGAACCGATTTGCAGTGGTTGCCGCTGGCTTGGGGCACATCGGGCTGCATGGTGCGGTCATAACGCCCGAGTTCGGTAACACTCAGCGCTTCATCGCTATCGTGACCGATGCCCAATTACCTGCCGATGCACCACTGCTTGAAGACACACCGTGCGTAGACTGTGACGCGCCATGCATTGAGGCCTGTCCGGTAACTGCACTGAGCAAGGAGATGCTGAGCGTGTCATCCGATGGCTTCAGCGCCCAGATGGCCTCCTGGGACAGGCTGCGGTGTGAGTGGGCAAAACGCTACGCTCTGGTGGGAGACGAAGGCGCGCGCTTCTGTGGACAGAGCACCGACGTCGCCCCGCCAGAAGGTGACATATCGCCCGAAAAATTGATGGAAGCATACTCTCAAAAGGACCCCATCCAAAAGCACTACACAAGTATTCTGGAACCATGTCTCAAGGCCTGCCAGATGCGCCTGGCGAACTTGCCCAGATAAGCCAAATGGTATGGGCCAAGTAATCGGAGACAAGCGGTGCGTGGAGTTGGTATGCCGGCAACCATAACGATTGAGCAGGAAGATGAGGGTCTGGCTGTGATCATAATTGACCAGACCCTCCTGCCCAATCAAACGAAACTTCTGCGGTTGCGAGCTGTTGCAGAAGTCTGCGAGGCAATCCGCTCGCTACGGATTCGCGGCGCCCCGGCCATCGGCTGTGCGGCTGCAGCAGGCGTTGCTCTGTGCGCATCGCGTGCAGAAGCACGTACTCAAACGGCGTTCATGGGGCAACTTGAGGATAGCATAGCCCAACTTGCGGCAACTCGTCCGACGGCTGTCAACCTGTTCTGGGCACTGGAACGGATGCGCAAAGCCATAGCTCGCCATGGGCAGTCGTCGCGTGCGCAGCTTGTCAGCGCTCTCACCCTGGAAGCGCGAAAAGTCATCGCCGACGACCTCGCCCGCTGTCATGCTATTGGCCGCTATGGCAGGCAGTTGATCGAGCCCAGCTCAGCGGTCCTCACTCACTGCAACGCAGGCGCGCTGGCTACTGCGGGCTACGGCACAGCTCTCGGAGTAATCCGTGCTGCCCATGAAGCGGGCCGGATCAGACAGGTATGGGTGGATGAAACGCGTCCTCTGCTGCAGGGAGCCAGGCTCACCGCGTGGGAACTCCAGCAGGAGGACATCCCGTGCGTGGTCATCACAGACAGCATGGCCGCATCGGTCATGGCCGACAGGCAGGTGGATGCAGTCATCGTCGGAGCTGACCGAATTGCTGCCAACGGTGATGTGGCCAACAAGATAGGGACTTATGGCCTGGCAATCTTGGCCCGATATCACCGGATACCGTTCTATGTGGCGGCGCCGGTGAACACGATTGATTACCAACTCACTGCGGGTTCTGAGATACCCATCGAGCAGCGGGGACCGGCAGAGATAACACATCTGGCCGAACACGCGACTCATCCGATTGTGCCTATAGGTGTAGCAATCCACAACCCGGCATTTGATGTAACTCCACACTCGCTGGTCTCGGCCATCATCACCGATCGCGGGATTGCGCAGCCTCCGTATGTAGAAACGCTTGCGGCCTATCAGGAGTTGGACTGATTTAGAGCACTGCCGCTAAGCGACAAATTCCTCGCCGCCTCAGTTACCCATGAGACGCGCTCTGGCGGCGTATCCACAATCACCGGGCTGCCGACACTCGCTACAAACGGTGCACCTGCTGCCCGGGCCTGCTCAGCTATCAGAGCATGCACCTTTTCTCGCGAAGCGTCTCTGAGAGCTGTCACGTCCAGGTTGCCCAAAATTGTCTTTGCGGGCCCCACCACGCTGCGTATTTCGGCCAGGTCTATCTTGATGTTCTTTTTCTCCTCCTCGAAAGCCAGTGCGTTTGCAGCGGACTGGGCCAGATACGGCACTCTCCCCTCTATCTGTCCGCAGTAGTAGAAGACTGTCAGAAGCCCGAGGTCAGCCGCATATGCGATCATATCGCGCAGCATCGGCCATGCCAGGCGGGCGAAATCTGCCTCAGAGATGATATCCGCGCTGCTGAAACACTCTTCGATGAACAGGCACGGTACTCCCACTTCGGCGACTGCGCGGATGTACTCCATCCGATTGTGCAGCAGCCGCTCAAGGAGCTTCTCCAACATGGCAGGTTGCTGCTTGACTGCGTGCATTAGCCCCGAAAAGCCCAGGATGCTGTAGGCTCCCCAGAACGGAGCGCCCGTTGTCGTCTTGATGAGATGCCGATCACCCCAGCGCCCCAGACTGCGCTCTATCCAGGTAGCACGCCTGTCCTCAAGCCAGGATTCCCAGGTCTGCAGTGGTACAAGCGCTTCGACATCGGTTACCGTTGACAGGGGCACATCTCGGTCCCAGATGTCTACTGATGAGCTTGTGGTGGCACTATATGGAGCCAGATAGTCAACCGATGTCTTACCATCCGCACTTGTCCAGATGCAGGCATTCCGAGTAAGCGCCACAGTGGAGCCCTCTGCCTGTGAGCGATTGATGCCCCAGCGAGTGCGCATCCAGTCTGGAGGGGCGTGGAAAAGTGCCCAGGTGCGGTCCCATGCCTCTAAGTGAGCGTCGGTCAGAGCATCGAAGCTGAGAGTCAGCCTGGTGCGGTTGGCAGCCATCTCTCGATAGACTTCTACCAACTTGCCGCGCCAGAGGGACTCACAGTAGAGACCCATATACAGTGGCGCTGAAGGGATCAGTGGCGCCTGCCGACCCGCAAGCGTATCGCGCAACATCTGTTTGCCGGTCACACAATTCATAGGATGGTGCCACTCTCCGGAATGCTAAATGCGATTGGTAATCTCAGCTACCAGGGCGACATTTTCCTCGATCATGTTTTCATTGTCGCCGAGATATATCCCGACGTTTACGCAGTCAGTCGGCTTGATGTTAGCGAAGGCGAACTCAAACGCGGTTTGGGGCTCAACTCGCCCTGCGCCAAGCACCTTGTAGCCGATACAGGGTTTCTCTATCTGGCGGATGGCTTCACAAGCTACCGGAGGGTCTTCAGGGCTGAATTTATTGCCTTTTCCATCATGCAGACTTCCGCAATTGTAGAAACATACGACGTGGAAGTCCGCAGCCAACCCCTGTTCATATGCCCATAGGTGAGCTTCAGCGGCATGTCCGGCAATCCCCCCGGGGATACCGTGGTCCTGTATCATCGCGACGTAATCAGCAAGCTTCGAGAGATTGCTATCCGCATAGCATCGGTCCGTGATTCCTCCGTGAATGTACCCGGCCTTCGCATCTGCCGCGACAGCACTTGCGATGCCTCTATCGATGGTAGTCTCGTCGCCATCATAGCCCAGCTGCGCAATCCACTGGATGGCCCCGCCTTCGTTATAGTACTCGCGCAACAGACGATGGATGTGGTTGTCCGAGCGCATCACTGCTGTGTTTATGCCTGCTTCTTCTGCGCGGCGCAAAGCCAATTTGATGTTGGCGATGCTATAGTAGTCCAGCATTTCCTGGTCACGCTCACTGCTCTGATGGCTGAAACCACTGAAGGGATTTCCTCCGATCATCAACCTGGACGCATTTAGCCCGCAGAAATCTACCATCGGTAGCATGGCTCAGCTCCCCTGGCTGCTCGTCTATCCACAATTGGACGCGGATAGTTGCACATGATTGAGATATTTCTTGTAGGTAACGTGTGGTGCAGTACTCAGGTGCGTCTGGGCTCGAACACGCGCTGCCTGGGTCTCGTAGATTTCGTATAGTCCTTGGCATCCGCCAGATGCTCGTCTACTACGTCCTTCACACCCAGCTGTCCCGCACGCCTGTATATCAGGGTCCAAACGCAATCTTTCTCGGGGTCCACTTCACACTTGCCCTGGTTTGTGCCTCCACACGGACCATTCAGTTGCCCCTTGGGACAACGCGTGATCGGGCAGATGCCTCCGTATTGGTCTACGATGCACTCTCCACATGCCGAACACCACTCGTAAAACTGACCTGCACGGAATTTGTTGGCGGAAAACAGTGAGTCCAATCCTGCAATTACAGGGCGGTTTTCCACGACATCGGCGACGGCCTGGATACCCGCACCGCAAGCCAACACTAGGATTGCATCCGCTTTTTCGACGGCCTCCCGGTCATGCCGAAGCAGGCGTTTGACGTCTAACACCTGGCACGTGACTTCAGGCACCACGGTGCCAGTCACAGTTTTGCCGACTTGTTCCAGCCTGTCTTTCATCTCCGCTATTTCGAACTCACCGCCGGTTTGTAGTACTGCCGCGCAGTCGCCGCAGCCGACGATGTAAATGCTATCAGCCTCCGAAAGAGCTTTGAGGATATCCTCAAAATCTTTGGCTTCAGTTGCGATCATTTCGTTGACTCTCCTAACTTTGTCGCTCACTGCTGTGTCCGGTCACCTGACTATCGGACGCGTTGGGTACCGTTTTGTTCTGCGATAGGTTCTTCCTGTGAGACGTCTCACCTGCAAACCACGCACTAAGAACAGACTGTCGATTAGAAGGAAAAGAACGATCGGCGGGCGAAATACTGTTTGCGTCCATCTCAATTTCGCCCTGGAGGCTGAGTTGCTTTGAAAACAGCAAGGATTGGCGCCATCGCACTACTGGTGCTGTTCAGTCGTGTTATAGCAGCATCGACCGAGCTCAGTCTGCTGCAGGAGCTTCCTCCGCCGGATGTGGTAGTCAGCGACACTGGACGCATATTCGTGAAGCACCGACTTGAAATGCAACTCGTGGAGGGCGAGACCGAATTGGCCCTCCGACTTTCAGAAGATAGCATGACGAATGCGGCAGCTCAATTGCACGTGTTATCTCCGCTATCAGGTGTTGAGATTTCAGAAAGCTATAGGCAGCCTGAGATGACTGACAAAGTGTTCTGGAGGCTGTCATCTGCGGTATCACAGCTCGCCATCCTTGAGTTGTGCTACCAATCCACCGATGTGAAAGTGAGCGTAACATACCAGGCCCAGGTCCACCTGACTGAGCACCTGATGGACCTGCAGGCGAAGGTGACCGCACGTTCTGATGGACAGTTGCATGGCCAGAGTCTTCATGTCCTACTGCCCACAGGTGACAGAATTGAAACCAGGCTGGAACCGGGCGCAGAGGTCGCCCAGAAGCTGTTTGCCATTGACGGAATCGCGTGCGAGCTGCGATACGTGTATGACGAGAAGCTCCATGGCAAACAGGCCGTGAGGATGGTGGATTTCGACGTACCTGACCGCGGCCGGCCGTTGCCCGCGGGCCCTGTTACCTTTGTCAGCAGTCATGACGATGCATCAAGTACTCTCGGGACCGCATCCATGCCATACGGGGTGGTAGG
>LSQX01173276.1_pt1 | contig 12485 bp, 14 predicted proteins | sample 654561 | NCBI WGS metagenome assembly LSQX01 (sample SAMN04489861, study PRJNA283612) | anaerobic digester metagenome | isolation source: 4 biogas reactors fed with cattle manure at either 37C or 55C with and... | place: Denmark: Kongens Lyngby | collected 2014 | reverse complement strand
CTAAACCAAAAAAGAAACCACATAAACAGCCAGAACAAAGGGATGAAGAAACACTGGACAAACATATCCCACATAAACAAGAAAAACAGACCCCGAAACTAAAACCCATAATAATAGATAACGATAAGTAAAACATCACTACTACAAAAAACTAGAAAAAACTAGCTGATTAATACTTACAATAAGAAAGGAAAGAGTTTAGATGGGGTATGCCCCGCATTTCTTGCAGAACTGAATTTTTGTTACCTGCCAACTCTTGCATTTGGGGCACTGAATTGCTCCTGAAGTCTGCGGGAATACGTCTTTTGGTTTACCAAAGACCTTGCGAAAGTGCTGGTAGTATAGTAACTGTTCTTGGTCAGCAATTTCGACGTCATCTTCTGCTTTGATTTTAGCAACTTTTTCTTTAAATTCTTCAGGAGTGAACGTATCGTTGAAGTATGTGCGGAGTGTTTCAGTGCCTGTGCCTGCTTCAAGGGGCGCTTTAGGTCTCCAAATCGCGTCGTGAGGGATCACGTCTTCGTAAGCTTTACGCAAAATCCATTTACCATACTTGACCCCGTTATACAGGTTAATTTTGTATTTGATAGGGATCTGTTTTGCCCACGCCTGAAACTCTGGATCCAAGTAGGGCGCCCTGATTTCCATTCCTAAGGATTTTGCCATTGGGATTGATGCAAATCCCATTTCAGCCCACATCTCCTGCTGCTTAACAGCGAATTGCTCCTCAGTTAAGTGGAACTGCCAAGGATAACCAAAAAGCTCATCAAGTGCATCCCCCGTGAATACGGTTTTAATACCCTTTTCTTTGAATAAAGTTAAGCCTATGTATAGGGGTAAGCTATTTCTAACTTCCATAGGATCATATTTTTTGAGGGCTTCGACGACTTTAGGGTAAAATTTCATGAGTTCTTCTTTGCCAAATTGATAAGTTTCGTGTTTTAGGTTAAGAAAATCCACCATCATTTTGACGTACTGTGCATCTTTTGGCTGCCCATGTTTAAACGCTAGAGTGAGGCATGGAATATCGGGTTTGTATTTAACTGCTTCATAAACAATTATTTGAGTATCTGTCCCTGCAGAAAAGAGGAAACCGTCGGCAAGGTCTTTCTTGACAATGTTATGTATAAGTAAACGGGCTTCTTGGATAAGTTTTGTTACTTCTGTTTCGTTAATGGCCATTTTTTTCCCTCGATAGTACAGTGTTTGTCGTAATCGCCCCTTATAAAGTTAACCGCATGCATATCAAAGCGGTTAAATATTCAACAATCAAATATAAAAATAAAAAAAAAGTGAACAAATGTAAAAGTTTTAGATAAAACACCTATAGAAAAAACACTAGACCAGCAAAAAAGCAACTAAACATCAACAGAGCATATCTTCTCAAAACAACAGCCAAAAAAACTCAACTAAAAATAACAAAACACACATCATATTTAAAAACCATAAACAATGAAATACCAAAAGAGACACAACTATGAAAGTCAGTATCCTTCACATGAAAATCCGACCAGAATTAGAACAGAACCTCCAAGCCGCTAAAAACGCAGTCTTCATAGCAGCTAAAGAAAAACCAGCCCTAATCGGACTCCCCGAATACTTCACGATTCCCCAATGCATGGCCGATTTTAAAGAAGCCCAAAAAATCTCCTCTGAAACCTGCAACAAAACACTCGACTTCCTTCAAGAAACATCTGTAAAAATCGGCAACATCTACCTTTTAGGCGGCACCGTACTACAAGAAGACAACGGCAAATACTACAACACCAGCACACTATGGAAAAACGGCTCCTTGATTGCAAAGTACAAAAAAATAAACCCTATCGAATGCGAGATAAAAGCAGGTGTCACCAAAGGCAACACACCATTAGTCATCAATACCGAAATCGGCAAGGTAGGTATGATTATTTGCGCAGACAGTTTTGACCCCGCATTGGTTAAAAAAATCGCCGAGTTAGGTGCAGAAATTATATCACTTCCAGTCGCAGCAATGGGCTCACATCCAACCGTGAAAGGTCATCCACTTACAGAAAATATTGCCCGTACCTACGGCGTATTCATACTAAAAGTAGGCAACGTCAGCTCCAATATGCGAGGCGGTAGAAGCGCAATCATCGCTCCATGGGGTATTCTCGGCGAAGTCACCGATGCGCCAGAAGATTCCATTTTAACAGCTGATTTAGATATGAACAAACTAAAAGAATACAGAGCTAAAATCAATAAAAATTAGCCCAATTATCCACTATCTTTTGCATCTTTGGAAAATTATATGTTTTAAGCCACTCATGGAAACCTTCATTATGTACAGCAAACCGAGCAACTTGTCGCGCATTCTCTGAGTCATGAACCAGCAACAGAACGGCGATTAAATTATGTCTTGAAAGGTAAGCGACTGTTTTTAACAAGGCATCCATCTTTTCGTCGGTCGGCATTTCTGCACTTAATTCAACAACCACGGGTTTTTTGAGTGTGGCAAGAAAATCACGAACGATAGTATCAACCCAGTAATTGGTAAAATAGTCCCTGCTGGATAAAGGAACATGGAAATAATCAACTAGATCAGCAATTGCGACAAAATCAATACCAAAGCGCTCCTTAGCCAACACAGGATCTGGAAACATTTCTACAGCAAATGTACCCTTACAGTGAGTCTTAGCTTCTTTTAAGAAGTCTGTGACGGTTTTTGCTCGCCATTCTACCCAACTTAAACCGCTCTTTTCACGTTGTTCTGTACATCGAGAACAAGTACAGTAATCTTCATCAGCGAAGTGGTAGAGATTCAATGTGACTCCTTGGATGTCTTCTTTTGCCACGCTATCGAGGTAATCTAAAACTTTTTTCCGGTAACCTTGATGGGTGGGACAAACGAAATCAAACGCCAAATTTGATTTTCGATTTTTGCGTAGGGCTGGACCTTCTTTGGAAAGTGAAACTTTACTTGGGTCATCCCGTATAGCCTTTGCATCACAAAAAACAGTAACATCGTTTTGCATACCTTTAGCCGCTGGAAAAGTTTGACCATCAACCCATTTGGAAAAGTAAACATGAACGTCGTAGCCTTCCACGAATTCTGGTTTGTAGGTGACTAAGCCAATCTGCATGCCCTATCCCATTGCTCGCAAAAGATATATCCTTGATGCTTATTTAATTGTTGATTTCATTATGGACAAACAGAAATCACCGATAACCATTGACCTCGCTAAATGCGGTCCATGTACTGGGCAAATATGCATTGGTGTTTGTCCACAGGGTGTGCTAGAAGAGAGTAAAAATCGCAAGCCTCAAATTGTAACTATCGTAACATGTACCAAATGTGGAATCTGCGTTAACTTATGCCCTAACAAAGCTATTACATTAAACATAGATCACCCTCAAAAAATAACCAAATGAGGTTTAACAAGTGGAACAAGTTGAGCTATCAAATAACACCAAATTGATTATCAAAGAAAATGTCTTAGCCATCACTTCGCCAGATGAATTGGCAACAGTCAGTTCAGCATTCTTTAACGGAGGGACTAAACGTGTTAGGCACGTACTAAACGTTGGAGTTCCTAAAGGGTACAGCGACAAAGTTCTTCATACGAATCCTTTGGAGCTTATAACAACTTCTGCTAGAAAAATAGGGGTAACAAAAAATTACCTTGCCATGGTTACAGCAGCAAATGTACACAATTTTAGCTTAGTAACCCAAAAAACAAATGAGTATACTGTAGCTGTGGCAGCAACCGCTGGTTGCTCTCATGGTGAATCTTCAGGTGAAGAAATTAACATAAAAGAAAATATAGGAACCATAAACATCATCGTCTTCATAGACGGCGCACCCCTCCAAAGTTGCATGATAGCTGCACTCATAACCGCAACTGAAGCAAAATCAGCAGCACTCCATGATTTTGATGTAAGAAGCCGCTACAGCGGCGACTTAGCAACTGGTTCAATCACGGACAGTATCACAGTTGCATCTACAGATAAAGGAACACCAATCATTCTGGGTGGACCAGCATCAAAATTCGGAAAACTTGTCGGCTACTGTACAAGACATGCAGTAATTGAGGCACTACTTAAGCAAGAACCAGAATGGGCAAACCGCTCTGTATTTGATAGACTAAACGAGCGTCATCTTCCAGTCGAGAAATTAGCTGCTGAAGTTTCCAAAATAAAAGGCTTTGAAATTACAACCAAGGGGTTATCACAAGTACTCAAGAATAATTCATTTGCGCTAGCTTCGCTTTTGGCCGCTGCCAAAATGGATGACGATTATAAGAAAAACCTACTCCCAACCGACTTCCAGAGCTGGAACCAAATCGCAAGCTGCATGGGCAGCATTCAAGGCTGCGGAAAACCGCAAAATCATGATTCTATCGAGTTGCCGCCCTTTATTAAAAGTACATTGATAAAAATTTTAAATGATTCTTTGTAAATGATAAAGAGCTCTTTCTCGTATTAAAACAAAAAAATTACCAAGATTTTATAATATATAGCTGGACACCCCTCTAATGATTGGACCTTAATCTGGTAGGTTCTTAATAACGATATACCATCAATGATAGTAACAAATAATATTTCGCAGGAATTAGAAGATATCACGACAGTATGCTCAATTTTAGCCAAGCACCCATCTACAAAGACCTTGGTAATAGTTAGCTCTGATGGACTATTGTTCTCTATAGTTACCAAAAAAGTATCTGAATTGTCGTTCAACAACACACTTTTGATATTTATTTTCAGATATTGAAAGAGAATTCTTTTCTGTGTATTGCGTTTGGTGGGATTCAACTACTTTAACGGTTGGCTGAAAAAAAATCGCGTACATCATCTGAAACGATAGACGTTTTTGTTAAAAAACCAGCAAAAATTAAGTTTGAGAAGATTCCAACCGACAAAATAGCCATTATCGTCTTTCTTCCATTGTGCAATCGTAACACAATTTGTCGTTATAAATAATATCGTTTATGAATTATTAATCAGTTTTAGGCAAATTATTAAAAAAAATTAGAATTCTCATTAATTGTTTAATGACGAATATTTTCAATTAAGAAGCTAATTATTTGAATAATCTCAAAATTAAAAACAATAAACAGTTTAAACACCTTCAAGTGAACAAAAAAATCTTGGAAATAAAACAATCCAGTAAAATAGCAAAACGAATTTGGCACTGTGCGAAGACTTAATAAGGTTCCGTCATCATGTTTTCGTTAAAATCACAAATGGTGTATTAAAACTTGAAATTCGGTGTATTTCTCTATCAACCCGAGCCTGCACAAGGCGTCGACTACAACTTCTACCGACAAAAATCAGAATCCGGCATAGTCGGTGTCGTAAACCCAAACATGTACACTAACATCGCCGTCTTTGGCGACAATAATATGGCAGCACAACGCCCAGACTGGGTCTCCACAAGCAGCTTCGGTCCAGCCCTAAGAACGAACAAGCGCTATAACCTTCGCTGGGACGTAGTCTGCATGACTAATCCTGAAGCACGCGAATACAACCTAAAGATCATCGCAGACAGCGCTAAAAAAAGCCCAGGCATCAGCATTAGCAGCCAACACTTCGCAGACCAAGGCTTTTGCACTTGCCCAAGATGCATCGAACTACAACGCAAAAGTGGTTTAAGTTGGGTAGAATGGCGAGCAAAAACCGTCACAGACTTCTTAGCAGAAATCAAAGAAATCGTCCAAGGAAAACCACTCTTCGTAAACTGCCTACCAGACCCCTTACTAGCCAAAGAACGCTTCGGCTACGACTTTGACGCCATGGCGCAATATACAGACTACTTTGTCATCCCCATGTTCAGCAAAGCATACCCGACACCATGGTACTGGGAAACAATCGCCCGCGGATTTAAGAGCCAACTAAAGAAACCGGTCTTCGTAAACTTCTACGTCCGTGGTCCAAACGAAACATGGGACACAGTTGCGACAACTAAGCAAATTATGACGGTTGCAACCCGTGTCGCACGCCAAGGAATCGACGGCATAATCTTTCTTGCTGAAAAAGCAGAATATATTCATAAATTCCAAAAGGAAGCAGCTGAAGACAAAGAAACACGTGAATTTCTCAAGGGTCACGGCGGCGACGACGTCTTAGAACTGTTTGCCCGCTGGGAAAAGCTCTATAAATAGAGCCTTCCTCTTTTATTTTTTAAATCTTGAGTTTCCATTGAGCATATAGTTTATCCTAACTCATACATGCGTCTCGATAAACGCGTGTCATTGCTTCATTCAAAAATATTGTTATTAAATCGAATTTAGGTAGATAATAGTGCATCCATCTTTTTCTTGATTCGTTTTAATTCTAGTCTATACTTCATAGAACAACTTCTACAGCGTTTCTGGTCTGCAGGTATACTTCTCCATTGAGGAGTTTTTGCCCTAGATACTAACTTCTTTCCGCAATCGCAGCATTGATATTTTGTTGGGTTTCCTCGAATATTATAAACATGCATTTGTGAACAATTCCAATTTGCTAAGGAATATCGTTCCTCATTTTTTCGAGCAGCAGCCTAACAAGAGACTCTTTTAGATTTAGAGCCTTGGAAATGCTTTCAATATTTGTAGTTTGCCTATCAAGAATATAATGGAGAATTCGTCTTTCATCATGGGATTTTTCTTGACTCTGTAACTCTTGAGACGCATGTTTCATAGCCAAGTTACGTATAAAGAGTAGAACAGTTTTTTCACCATCAATCTCGAATAATTTATTATCGATATCTTTTAGAAGACCGGATAATTGCTCTATTTTACTTTTACTGGAGCTTTCCTTTATCTCCGTAATCCGCTTAGTAAAGTCGGTTGCTTGATTAGAAAGTGTTGATGGTAAACTCTGAAAATCAAAAAGTTGTTCACCAAAAAGATGCGGACCAAAACTTAATGATATATAACCAGATTGTCTTAGAAAATATGAACGCCTGTTTGGTCCAAAAGGACTTGCAACAATGGTTGACCCAACAATTCCAGCTTTCTCTAGTATTGTTAAGTGACTAGTTACGAGCTGCTGGGCTTCCCCAATTTCTTTGGCTAACTCAAGAGGATAACTCGATTCTTGGCTTAAGCGTTTGATTATTTTTCTTCTAATGGGATTTTCAATTGCTTTTAACAGTATATCTATTAAGGGTCGTTCTGTTATTATGCTTTCTCGCAACAAATCAAAGGAGCTTATTTGAGATTCACTCTTTTGGCTTTTTTCTTGGTTAGGTTCTTTCTTAGAAATGTTCAACTCCGAAACACCTTCACTCATCTTTCAAACATTCACTCCACTTCTATACATAACTTTCTTGTATACTTTAATTTTACAAGCGCTAAAATAAAAATTTATCGCATAAACCATGCGTTAACAATTATGTCAAGTTAAGATTGAAATAACCGAGAACAAACCATGAACAAAAAACAAAGAAAAAAAATTATGCTTTATTGATGATATCTAAATCCTTTTTCAGAACTTCGACTTTGTCACATTTCTCCCAGGGAAACTCGACATCATCTCGACCAAAATGACCAAAACACGCCGATTTTTTGTAAATTGGTCGTAACAAATTAAGTGTCTCAATGATACCGCGTGGCCTCATATCGAAATTCTTCTTAACCAGTTCTAATATTTGCTCGTCTGAAACCTTACCAGTTTCATAAGTGTTAATGAGTACACTGATTGGTTGAGCAACACCTATGGCATAACTAATTTGTACTTCGCATTGATCAGCTAAACCTGCTGCAACTATGTTCTTTGCAATGTAGCGCGCCATATAGCAACCTGAGCGGTCAACTTTAGATGGATCTTTGCCACTAAAGCAGCCACCACCATGGCTACCAACTCCGCCATAGGTATCGACGATGATTTTGCGTCCGGTTAAGCCTGAGTCGGCCAGTGTTCCGCCGATGACAAATCGTCCTGTGCCATTGATAACATAATTGATGTCTTCTGCGAGTAAATCGGCGGGGATTACATGTTTGATTACTTTCTCGATGATTTGCTTCTTAAGGATTACATCTTCAACTGAACCGTTGTTTTGTGCGGCGATGACGACTGTTTTTACGCATTTTGGCTTGCCATTCTCATATTCAACAGTGACTTGAGATTTGCAATCAGGACGTAGATATGGCATTGTTCCATCATGGCGTACCTGCGCAAGACGTTTTACCAGTCGGTGGGCAAGTAAAATAGGTAGTGGCATGAATTCTTTGGTTTCATTGCTTGCATAACCGAAAACCATGCCTTGGTCGCCTGCCCCTTGCTCTTTTCCGTTAGTTTCGTTAACACCCATGGCAATATCAGGAGACTGCTCAGTTAAAGAGACTAAAATACCGCAGGTTTCCCAGTCTAAGCCGTCTTTTGCATTGTTAAAACCAATTTCTTTGAGTGTCCTACGAACAATATTTGGGATGTTTATATATGCACATGTGGTGATTTGACCAGTAATCATGACTGTACCCTGCATAACAAGGGTTTCACAGTCGACACGTGCTTTGGGGTCGAGTTTGAATATAGCATCTAACACACTATCAGAAATTTGATCTGCGACTTTATCTGGGTGACCTTCACCTACAGATTCAGATGTAAACAAATACTTACCGTTTTTTTTCATTGCGTTCTCTCTTCCGTCCGATGATTTCGGTTACCAATAGATAACTTGACAGTTTTCTTATATTGCTTTCTGCATGAAATATTCCAATAGTAATTCAAAAAACAAATCAGATTCTTTTTACTTGATTTTAACGGAAAATAACAAATGTCATAAATAACAACCATGGTCAACTCAGATAAATATTACAACACAATAAAATAGGTAACAAACACCAAAACCAACCTCGCCAGTGAATTTGAAGCATGCGTACTCGTCAAAGTGTCAATCGTGTCCTGCAAAGAAAACGCACAAGGTGACAAGTTATAAGTATCTAGCTCACGCTATGTATCTGTAAGAGTGGAACCATGGCAACGTCGCTAAAAAAGTTTATGCAACAGATTTCAGGCAAGAAAGCCCCAGGACCGTCTACTTCTTTTACAATTTTTCATGTGTTCTATGCGTTGCAACTTATGGCACAAAAGCCTATTGGCCGTAATAGGCTTGCAGGGCAGCTTAACGTTGGTGATGGTGCTATCCGAACGATAATAAATAGATTACGGGAGGCTGATTTGATTGAAACTTCAAAATCGGGATGCAACCTCACACAAAAGGGAAAGCACATCTGGAAACAGTTTGATAAAATTTTTCCTAAAGAACTGGATTTAGCAAAGTCAGAGTTGAGTCCATCCGAATTTAACCATGCATTTTTAGTAAAAAACCGCGGAGAAAAAGTTGGTTCAGGGATTGATCAACGTGATGCAGCGATAATTGCTGGTGCACGGAAGTCGCTGGTAATTGTTTACCGCAAAGGCCACCTTTGCATCGAAGGAGTTAGCAATAATATAGAAAAATTATATCCCGAAGCTGTAAAACAAATACTGGACCAGATGCAACCCCAAGAAAACGATGCTATTGTTATAGCTGGAGCCGAATCTGCTTTGAAAGCTAAACGTGGTGCTTTTGCAGCTAGCTGGTCACTCATCAGCACTTAAGTAGTGTATTTCTCGCCATAGTTGAGAATACGCTCAAGCATAGTATTGACATTTACCATACCCTCATTGGTTTTAGAAGACACTGGCATCAATAGGAATTTCATGCCAAGTTTATTAATTGCTTGCATCATGTTACGACTAAAGATACGTTTGCTATCTTCAAGTTTGCATTCCAAAGCATCTTCAAGTGCCATGGGATTAGCCGACCATGACGTGATAGCTTGAACATCAGTTTTAGGGATCAAATCGGTCTTTGAGAGAATATGAAGCTGAGATTGAAAAAAGCGGTTGAAAATAGCCGCCGATAGAAACATGTTTGAAACATAGTTAAATGGATTCACAGAGAAAACAGCATCGAAAAGATAAATGAGCGCTTTTGGTTCTTTGGTTAATTCGTCAACGATATACGGTCCTGAAGCACGAAAGGCAAAGAGCTCCATTTGACCAGGGGTGTCAACAAGGACAATATCTGCATGTGCTTCATCTATATCTCGGGTCAGATTCTCGATTTCATCTGCAATCAAATCTGCAGCCATAATAAGTGCACCATTTGGACCAAGACCATATTTTTCCATCAAGTTACCAACATCAACATAGTTACGGACGTCAACGTCTGGTTGGTAGGGTAGCTTAAGCGCTCCCGGGTCAAGGTTAACTATGGCAACGTCTTGTTTACTCATTTTTAGCCAATCTGCAAAGGCAGCTGTGAAATGTGATTTACCGCTTCCAGCGGTCCCGATAATGAATGCTAAGGGCATGAAAGTATTCTCCGTTAGGTTGTGCATCAAAAAGAGTAAAGAACCTTTCTAGGTTTGTCTGTTTATACAACGAACTGATTCCCAAATAACTTGCGAGTATGACTCAGGTACGATCAAAATTAAAAACTCTGAACGCAAAACTGCAGCTTCCTTTATTGTTGTAAATCTAGTTTCCCATCGATGAGTTTTTTCTAAGCTACCAAATTTCCACATCACAGTAAAACCTCCCATCGAGCCACCATATTTGTGGCTAAAAAATCGCAGATTTTACGCAAGCAAAATGTTTAGGTTGCTTCTTCATCAATACAACTAATTTCTTACCCCATTCATTATGCTCCTTGAACTTGCCTGGTTTAACTACATATGTTCTTACAAGATAGACAGCCATTGTAGGTTCCCTCATTATTGTTTAAGATTATACATACATAGCTGAGTTGAGTATGCACTTGAAGATAACCCGAATTACAATACAAATCGCATGCAGTATACTATTCATGATTGGTATGCAACCTGCTTTAAACTAAGTTATTGTTTACAAGAAGCAACAGAAAAAGCACAAAGTTATGACTCTATGTCGACAGACTTGCCCTTTATACAGTAATACATCTTATCAAGAGAATACTTTTGCCATACTGGACAGTTCGGACAGAGACAACCGTTCTGTTGAACATTTTGTTCAGCTTTACCATGTGCACAGAATAAAGTATTGCTCAATTGCGATTTCTTGTACGTGGGGCAAGTTGGACATAAACAGAGGTTTGCATTTTCTTCATTATCTTGGACTGGATTACCCAAAAGAATCACTGATAAAACAGCCCTTCTTGAGCTAATAATTTTATGTGATTACAATTAGTAACAAAAAAAATGGTTAAGCTATTTTCTTTTTGGCGAAGGCACCTTTCTGAATAAACTTTGCGATAGCTTACAGAAACCAAGAGATAAACAAATATTTTTAGAGTAAAAAAATTTGGTCAAAATAACATGGGTGTCTTTTGGTTACTTCGAGCGCCCTTTCTGTAAGCAAACCATAAAAGTTATAGAACTGGATAAGATACATTCAGTCAAGAGTAAGAATGTGGTTAATTGGTATGCACCACTGGATTACTTTAACACAGTATAACTTGGACAAACTAAACCTTGCGCATGCCTTTCGAGATTATTCAGTTAAATTCACACTATAAAAAAAGATTGTTTTTTGATTCTTTGATAATTATGTCTTTCGCCTATTAAATACCACTTCAAAGGCGATAATCACAGCAACTATCACCACAACTATAGCAGGCAACAAGTACCAAGGCATTTCTTGTGCATTTTGAGGATCTCAACAATTGAACCAGAACCATCAGTGACAACAAGAAAAGCATCACAATTTTTTACCGTCAGCGGGTTCTACCACACCAGATAGTGCATATCCTTTGGAGGTTTCCGTTACACCATATCCGAAATAGTCATTGGCTGCACCATAAGTCTGATTCCAAAGAGTCATACCATTCGAATCAACCCTTACAAACCATGCAGCAGCATTACCATCATTACCATAGGAGTAAGTATAACCGCCCAATGCATAACCATCACTAGTCTTAGCTCCATACCATCAATGATCATCATCTACCCCACCGTAAGTATAATTCCACATCAGACCACTCATCGCATCAACTTTAAGCAACCATACATCAGGCATTACATGGCACCAAATGAGTAAGTCGTACCAACAACCACGAAACCTGTTTCACTCTCAAAAGCTATGTACGCAAAATCATCTTCAGACCCACCGTAAGTTTGGGCCCACTGCTCAACACCTTCAGAATCCACTCTTACTAGCAACATGTCATAATTGCCTGCACCAGAAGAGTTTGTATAGCCTGCCAAGATATATCCACCAACCACTGTTTTGGTTATACCATACAAACCACTGTCACTACTTCCACCATAGGTTTTTGCCTCTCGAGAGTCCCAACAGAGTCAGTTTTTACTAGCCAAGCGTTACCAATCATATCCATGTTGCAGGTAGTGCCAGCTATCAAGCAACCGCCGTCAGAAGTCTCAAGCACCATCCAGCCTTCATCATAATATTCACCGCCATATGTTTTATTCCAAACCATGTTACCTTCTGAATCAGTCTTTACCAACCAAAGATCAGTTTCACCTGCACCATAGGGAAGTAGTGGTACCAACTAC
>LSQX01141296.1_pt1 | contig 12487 bp, 6 predicted proteins | sample 654561 | NCBI WGS metagenome assembly LSQX01 (sample SAMN04489861, study PRJNA283612) | anaerobic digester metagenome | isolation source: 4 biogas reactors fed with cattle manure at either 37C or 55C with and... | place: Denmark: Kongens Lyngby | collected 2014 | reverse complement strand
TTGCAAATAATCTATTGCAAGGTATTTGCTTATGGGTTCAACGTTCGGTTGTACAGTGTATGGATTAATTTTTGGCGATTGTTTCATAATTTTTTCCGCCTGCTGTTCCAAATCGCGTAGCACTTGCGGGTCAGGACCCGTAAATTCCACTTCTACAGTGTGTGAGGATAAAATAGAGATGTTGTAAAGACGAAAACGCGTGTAAGCATCGGGGTGATTTTCCCTAAAGTAGCGTTCTATTTGCGGACGCAATTTTTTCATGGTTGCGTAGTCGTCGAAGTCGATAATAAATTCGCCGTAATTATCGCCTACCACATTGTAGGCACGCACTAAACAGTAGCGCGATGGTGTCATGCCGTGAGATGCGGTAACATTTTTCACACCTTCTATTTTGAGCAAATCGTTGCTTATGGTTTTGAGGTCGGCCATCACTTGAGTTGGGCTTGTGTTCAGCGGGCGCGTATATTCCACGAAAGCTTGATCGTAAGTGAAGTCGGGGAAAAAAGTTCGTTTGACAAATTTAAAACCGTACAACGAAACGGCTAACAGTGCAAATACAACAAGGAGAGTGGTTACTTTTTTATTGAGTACAATGTGGAGAAGTTTCCGTTGCCATTGATAGATGCGTGAGTCGAAAGGTTTCTGTTTTTTGCCTCTGTATGATTTGAAGTTGAGCATTCGAGCGGAAAATATCGGTACTTGCGTTAGTGCAAAAATCCAACTGATGCCCAACGAAATGCAAAGCACGATGAACAAATCGCCAATATAAATGCCGGCAGTATCGGGCGACAAGTACACAGGCAAGAAAGCAACGATAGCTATTGATGTAGCACCCAACAACGCCATTGCTGTTTTCTTTGCAGTGCTGAATAGTGCCGTTTTTACGGGTTTTCCGAATTGCAAATCTACAATTATGCCATCCATCACCACTATTGCATTGTCCACCAACATACCCATTGCCACAATAAACGCTCCCAGCGATATGCGTTGGAGTGTACCGTCTAAAGCCAGTAGCACCGGAAAAGTTGTTAAAACGGTAAGAACAAGCCCCGAACCAATGATAACGCCGCTTTTGAAACCCATGGTAAACATAAGCACCAGTATCACGATGACAACGGAGACAACCAAATTCAACATAAAGTCGTTGATAGCCGTTTGTACTTTTTCCGGTTGAAAAAACACTTTATTGAGTTGAATGCCTGCCGGAATTTGGCTTGACATTTCTTCTAGGCGTTCTTCCACCTCTTTGCCCACATCTATAATGTTATTGCCCGATTCCATGGAGACGGAAATAGCCAAAGCATTTTCACCGTTGTATAAGAATTGGTAACGAGCAGGTTCGGCTACAGTCCGTTCAATTTTGGCAATATCTCCGAGGCGGAATTGGTCGCCTTCAAACCCTTTGATTATGATGTTTTTAATATCATCTTCGGTTTTTATTTTGCCGTTTATGCCCAAGCGCAATACTTCGTCATCCTGTTCGTAGTTGCCCGCATATACAGGCGATGCTTGGTTGTTTACACTCAGCACTATTTGTGCGGGATAAATGCCTAATTGTGCTATTTTTTCTTTTGAAATTTCAATGTCTATGCAAGGAGGTTGATTGCCGAATATCTCCACTCGTTTTACGCCGTCCAAAATAAGCAATTCGCGTTTGATGAAGTTGGCGTATTTGTTCAATTCTTCGTACGAGAAACCTTCGCCAGTCATGGCGTAAAACATACCGTAAACGTCGCCGAAATCATCAAAGACCATCGGCGCTTGTGCGCCTTCCGGCAATTTGGGAATCACTTCGTTTATTCTTCGGCGAAGAAAATCCCAGCGTTGCTCAATCTCCTTTTGCGGCACATTGAGTTCAAGTATAACCGACACGATGGAAACATTGGGCATGGACTTGGAACGTATGGACTCCAGGTCGGCCAGATTGCTCAGTTCCTCTTCAATCACGTTGGTTACCTGCATCTCCACTTCGTGAGCCGTGGCGCCGGGATAGACCGTCACAATCTGCGACATCATCACCACGATTTCCGGGTCTTCAAGCTTGCTGATTGAACGGTATGCAAGGATTCCGCCAGCCACCATACTGAATAAAATAAACCAGATGATGGCTTTGTTTTTAAAAGTATATTCTGATAGATACATTACAAAAGTCCTCCGATATTGGTTTCAGAAACCGGCTCCAGTGGTTCAACCTGTTCGTCATCTTTCAGATGATTCACTCCGGCGACCACTATGCGCTCGTTTATTTCCAGTCCGTTGGTGATTCGTATTCTTCCGTCGCCTGTGAGCTTCCCAGTAGTCACTTCCCGCTTTTTTACGGCTCCATTGGGTTGAAAAACCCACACAAAGGTTTTTCCTCCTTCGTTGAACAGGGCGTTCAGCGGAATGCAGGCAAGCTGCGAAGTTTCATTCTCCATAAACAGATTCACCTGCACGTCCATTCCCGGCGCCAGCTTGGGCTGACTGACCGGATTGATGCGCAACTGCAGTTTGTAAAGCTGGTTGTTGTTTGCCTTTTTGCTGTAACTCAGCAGTTGAAGCGGAAACTCCTCCCTGGAGATGTCGGATTGTATTCCTGAGAATGAGATAATTGCATCGCGCTTCACATAGAGCGACACCGGAATTTCCACTTCCACCTGATAGTGCCCCACATCAATCATGGAAGCAACGGGCATCCCGGCATCCACCAGTTCGTTTTCAAGGAAGTTCACCTTCTGAATATATCCCGAAACCGGTGCAACCAGGCGGGTATCGTTCAACTGGTCTTTGGCGTTTTTGAGCTGGGCATCCACCATTTTCATTCCGGTGATTGCCTTGTCATAGTCGTTGCCAGCCACGCTTTCGCGGTTGTGCAGTTCAACCACGCGGTCAACTTCGGCCTTTACCTGGTCATATTGTGCCTGGGCTGCCTGCAACTGCACTTCATAGTCGCGGGTGTCCATTTGCGCCACCAACTGTCCGGCCTTCACAAAATCGCCCTCTTTGACCAAAATTTTCTTGATGGGTCCGGCAACCCGGAATGCAAGATTCACCTCGCTGGCTTCCCGGACAATTCCGGGATAGGTTCGCAACAAAAGCGAATCGGCTTTGCATACGGATTCAATCTTCACTTTTCTGATGATTTCGCCATTGTTGTTATTGTTGCTGACTGAACAGGCAGCCAGCAGAAGCGGAATAATCAGAACGATTACGCTGTTTCGGAGAGTTTTCATAACATATTTATTTTTAAGCTGAATTGTAAAATTTATTCTGCTGAAAATAGGAAATGTATATTCCGGGCGTTGAAAAAACCTGCTGAAGTGCGGATAATCGCTCCTGAATTGAAGTTAGTCCTAACGTTAAATGGCGAGGTCAATAAACTCCTGAAAGAACGTGAGCAAGATTTATCTCAATCCCAAAATATTATTCATCGTATTCAATTTTGTGTTTTTCAGGTAAATTTTGTCTATAATTATAGTCTGGATAAAGCAAAAACACCGTTAGTTTTGTTATCACATTACATTAAAACTTGATTCCCATGAAAAAAACATTCAAAATTTTAAGTCTTGACGGGGGAGGCCTGAGAGGAATCATCCCTGTGCTTCTTTTAAAAGAAATTGAAAAAAGAACCGGAAAACGGATTGTGGAGCTTTTTGACCTGTTTGCCGGCACTTCAACAGGCGGACTGATTGCCTGTGCGCTCACGGTTTCGGACAACGGAAAAATCCCGGTCTATTCACTGCAGGAGGTAGAAGAGATTTATTCAAAAAGAGGGAATGAAATTTTCCCAAAAAAGAGCTTTGCAGGCAAAATCATCAAGTCCGTAACTTCACTTAAAACTCCCAGATTCAGCGCCAAAGGGCTTGATAAGGTATTGAACGAGCTGCTTGGAAGCCGAAGAATGACCAATTGCCTGAAACCCATTTTGATAACTTCTTTCGATTTGTACAATAACGAAGCACTTTTCTTTAAAAGTCGTCATGCGCTGGCTATTCCCGGACGAAATGCCCTGCTGAAAGATGTTTGTCGTGCCACGTCGGCTGCACCCACTTATCTGCCGGCTTATAAGTTTACTTTCGATGGGAAGACCAGAGTTTGTGTTGATGGCGGCGTCTATATCAACAATCCGTCAGTTGCTTCGCTGGTTGAAGTAACCAAATATCACATGAAGCCTCCATACGATCTGGAGGAAATTTCTTTGAATGATATTCAGGTGCTTTCCATCGGAACCGGACAATACACGGCCAACATAGCAAGAAAGAAAGTGGAGAAATGGGGGCTTCTGGACTGGGCAACGAGCATAACGGACGTGATGATGCAGGCTGTAAACCAGACTGCGTCATATATTACAGATGAGCTGACTTCATTGGACAATTTCCTGCGTATCAATATTGATATTGCCAATCAAAAATATGCCGATATGGCTGATTCGTCAGACAAAACAAGGGAATACCTGATTTCGGAATTAAATTCACAAGTGTTTGAAAATACCACCCTGATGCGGCAGTTGGACTCTTTCATTGAAAAATTACTCCAAGAGTAAGAAAGACTGACTCTCGTTGATTTGGTTTCTCGCAGATTACGTTAATTCCTGCCGATATTTGGTCTGTTTTGGACTTTATCCGTTTGATAGTATAAACGAAAAATGACGTTAAAAAAATCCTGCCGTGAAAAAGCTTCACGGCAGGAAAAAAATGGTTAATCTATTTTTTCAAGAATTCGTTGGTTGGTATTCAAATCCAGTGTTACCCGGTAATACCCTCCGGTAAAGTCAGCAGGTCTGACATTAATATCGGTATTGGAAGCTGCAAATCCGGCAGGCCCGACAAATTGCAACGGTGTTCCGGGTGGATTGCTCCATGAGCAAAGGTTGTGCTTTATGGTAATCCAAAAACTGGCGGACTGAGCTGCTGAAGAAATATAGACAGATGCCTGAAACCTGTTGTTCCCCAACGGTTTCATAAATGCTGCAAACCTTATTTTTGCAAGTGTCCAGCAATACCCTCCGCTGGTTCCGGCAAGATCGGAGTGCCACACGGGTGCTTGTGTAAAGCCCATTCCTCTCAGCCAGTAAACGCCTGTTGTGCTGCCGTTGGGCTCATCGTGTCTGATCCAGAAATATTTATATTTATGAGAGTAATAAACATCCCACTGGCCCGTCTCCCCGGTAAATGTGAGTGTCTCCGTTGATGCATTCCATTCCATGAAGTCACGGTTGTACGCTGCCGAAATTTCTTCGGCAGAAATTCCCTGAACATCTATGGTAGCACCTTCTTCAAGGTAAACTTGTTTGTAGATGAGGTTGTCATTTAGCCCGGTACCCTTAAATTTCGATATGTCTATTACAGAAGGGGATTCCACAAATACTGAAATTTCCGTAAATACAGCGGGATCACTGTTCAAAGCAACTTTCAGGGTAGTTTGGCCTGAACCAATTGCCTCTACCACACCATCCGTTACCTCTGCAATAGATGGATCGGATGATGACCAAACGAGTGATTCGTCCTCAACGCTATAGCTTGTCGGCAGGAAAGATGTTGACAAGGTGGCGGTCTGTTCCAGTATTAAATCCAGTGATGCCGGGGATACCACGATGTCTGTAATCGGAATAGTCGGCACTTCTACCGGAATTACCTTTTTTACCTCGGGTTTTTCCACAGCTGAAACAATAATTTCAGTGTTGCCGAAATTTACAGCTTGCAGTACGCCAGTCTCTTCGTCTATTATCGCAATGCTCTCGTCCTTGGATTCCCAGATGACATCGGAAGAGACTCTTTCATTGTAGTTTTCAGGAGTAGTCTTTGCCCCCAGATTTATAGACTGCCCGAGTAAGAGGGAAATTGTTTCCAGGGTTGCGAGATTTCCGGTATTGAACACTTCGATTCCGGAAAGAGCGATAAACTGTACAACGTCAACGGGTATAGTTCTTTCCAGACCTTCGCTGCTGGTTACATAGATAAAACATGCGCCATCACCAATGGCGTTTACAAGTCCTGTTGAGCTGACTGTTACCACATCGGTATTACTGCTTTCCCAGGTGAAAGTCTGGTTTGTAGGACTTGCTGTGATTTGAACTTCATCGCCTTCAATCAGATTTAATTCTGCATGGGTGACAAAAATATTGTGTTCAATATCTCTGTCGGGACCTTCTGCGCACCCCGAGAGCATTAAATAACCAACCAAAATGGCGATGCTTGTTGCATAAAACAGAAAATTATTCTTAATGCTATTCATTTCATTTTCATTTTAAATTATAGATCTTCTATGCGTATCAATCTTTCTTCAACTTCCCTCCAGGGGCCAAAAGCACCTTCATTAGTGCTTCTTTGGCGAAACTGGTAGTTCAGCCAAAATACGCGCTGCTTGGTAAGCCCTTGCATCAAGGCCGGATCGTAACGGTTGTAGTTGGGAAGATTGGATAGCATTTCCACTTCCATGAGAGAACTATCATAGGGCAAAACCGTGACGGTGTTGTCGTCATGGACTTGAACCACAACGGAGTTTCTGTGAATATCCTCAGGGGTTGTAAAACCCGTGTAGGATTCATTGCCAATAAACATCCTCACCTTGTCCTTGCTTAACGGATGTACGGTTTTGGTACCACTCATTACAAGAGTCGGAGAGGTCATTTGGCCGCTTTTTGTGTAATAAGTTACCGGATGTTGAGTTGCGAAATCGTTTTCAATCGCTACCCGAAACAGGACGTCTTGTTTATCCTCGTTCACCTCGTATTCAGATACACTTACGATTTTCAACGGAATGAAATAAATCGAGTCGGGAGATAGCCCTTCCGGTCTGACTTTCACAGGTACTCTTTCGTAGTGATAGTCTGACTTGGCCGGCATGGTTATCGTATAGGACGAGATTTCGTACCTGGATTCAGACAACAGTTTGGCATATTGATTCTCGTAATCATAGTTCAAACTGTTGTATTTGTCCAACATTTCCGGGTTTGGCTCAATATTCACTACGATTGATTTCTCATTGGTGTTTGAACCTCCGCATCCGATGGTAACATACTGTACCGGCTCTTCTTCATTGAGCGAATAAGAGGCAATAAAAACATTTTCCATCCCGCTGCTTAAAAGATAAACCTGGGGCTTGAAATGTTCTTCATTATAGATGGCCTCGTTATCGCAACCGGCAATGCTTAATACAATGATGCCGGCGATGAATAATTTTAATGATATTTTCATATTATTTTTCATTTTCAATTAATTTTGATAACCCGGATTCTGATCCATGGAAGGTGACTTTCTCACTTCATTTAATTCGATTGGAAGAAGAATGAGCTTTTTGTCCACGACCCTGTTTCTGGCAACCACTTGGTTAACCGGAACTATATTGTAAAATGCCAATCCGTCAGCATCCATGTCCATGCCCATAATTGATTCTCTTTCAGTGGTTTCATACTTTCCCCAGCGTCGCACATCCCAAAAACGTGCGTTTTCATGAAGCAGTTCCACCATTCTTTCTGTTTCAATCAATTCCTGCATCGTTTCCTGCGAAGCAAGTTCTTCAGGAGTCAATCCCGGCAATCCTGCCCTGAAACGAACCATATTGAAATATTTGGCCATTTCGTTCATGTCTCTTGTAAGCGTATAGGTTTTATTGTCGCTACCTTCAATGCTGTGTGAGGAGGTCAGATTGTTCAACGCTTCCACATAGGCAAGCAGAATTTCTGCATAGCGGATAATGGGATACGCTTTTGGCACCCGCCGGGAGTTTTCATAGTTTTCACCTTGACCGGGCACTCCCCAGGAATCTTCAGGATGTACAAATTTTCTCAATGTATAGCCGGTTGTATTTACGTTGTAAGGCAGATTACGTACGGTGTTTTTACCTGCATTTCCGGAAGCATTATACCAAAATTGTACATTCCTTCTCGTGTTATTCGAAGTGGAAAGCATAGGCCAGTGCGCCCCGCTGAATCCGATGTTTACATAAAACCTCATCTCGCGATTGACAAACATTTTGTGAACGTTTGTTTTCAGTGTATAATCTGAAAAAGTGATGTCAGCAGAACCGTTCCAAATACCATCCGTCTCGTAGGGATATTCGGCGCTTGAATTATTTATGGGACGTCCGTCCGCCATGCGAAAGGCGTCAATGATTTTTTGCGGCACAGATACGGTGGCATATCCGTTAAATGTTTCGTATGGAAAGGAATGCCGTGTATATCTAAGCAGGCCGTCTGACATTTGCGCCCACATGAACTCCGGGTTTCGCATCACCGGTGATTCTCCGTTGAACATATCGTGAAGCGATCTGAACACGTCGATGTCTCCGGCTCCGTCCGGAAAATCAAGTTTTGATACATTATCAGGCAATTCCGGACTGTCTGCGCGTTTACCAATGGTGTGCAGTGCAAAAATATCGGAGTCTATGATACGTTTGCAGACCGCTGCTGCCTGAGCCCATTTCCTTTCGTCATACGTTTGTGAAACATAGTTTACCCTGTCGGTTGATCTCAGCCATGTTCCGTAAGTTCTTCGGGCTGCAAGGCCTCCGTTCCACAACGGACTTGCCTGAATCAGCCGCAAACGGGCGCTCAGACCTAATGCAGAGCCGGATATGGGCCGTCCGAAAAAGCTGGCTGATACGGTCTCCGGCATGAGCGCCGCAGCACGTTCCAGTTCATCGCAAACATAATTTACCGACTCGTCGAATGTTGCCCGGACACTATCGTAATACTCCGTCTCTTCGTTTGTTTCCAGCACGTCGTCACCTAAAATAACTATGGGGCCGTAGTGCATCACCAACCTGTAGTAGGCATAAGCGCGCATGAAATAGAGATAGCCTAACAGTTCATTCTTTTCCCTGCTGCCATCTTCCAGATCAGCCGTTTTGTCTATGTTGGCGAGAACAGTATTCACTTTACGAACAACAATATACATGTTGTTCCAGATGTTAAAAGCCCTGAGATTGGTGGGCGTTATGTTCCCCTGAACGTAATCAAGCGCGGTATAGTCGCTTATCATGATTGAGAAAGCCTCGTCGCAGGCATATGAACCCAGTTTGTCGAATTTGTAACCCTCGTCCGGGAACAAAGTAGGTATATTCCAGACATATCGCTCTAAATTCCTTTTATTAACAAAAATGGAATCCCATTTAAACGACTCTTCAAAGTTATCGGCAACATCAAGATAATTGCAGGATGGCATTGAAATAACCACCAGGAGTGCAAAAATTATTATTATGTGCTTTTTCATTATTTTCATTTTTCCTATTGTTAAAAGTTAAGATAAAATTGCAGAGCATACCTTGCCGGTATTGGATATGCGCGTCCATTCCTGTATCCCTGTTCGGGGTCCCAGTCTTTAATCCTGTCCCAAACGTGGAGGTTAGTACCCACAAACTGAATATCAGCCGATGATAAACCTACCCGTTTGAAGAATTCGGATTTAAGGTTGTAGTTAAGCGTAACCTCCTGAAGACGCAAATACCGGGAGTTGTTTTTCCAGAATGTTGACAACTGCGAGTTATTGGCATTATAGCCATAGGAGAGCCGCGGGAAGCGGGCATCCGGGTTTTCTGCCTTAGACGGATCAATGCCATTTTCCAGAGCATAGTCCATTGGCACCCAGCGGTTGGCAGGATCGTTGACCATTGTCAGCACATTACCGATACGTCCGTCATTGAATGGTACGTAACCGGCGCCGTTGACTCCGTATGCGCTGTTGTAACCCACATGATAGAAGGTTGTGTTGCCGGTCCCTTTAAACAGCACACCCAACGTTACGTTTTTATATCGCACTTCGCTACCGAAACCATACATCAAACGAGGATAAGTAGGGTCAGAGAGATAAATCATATCATCGGAATTAATCACTCCGTCTCCGTTGACATCTTTATATTTAATATCGCCCGGCATCACTTTGAAACCTCCGAAAGACTGGGTGGCGCTATTCGCTATGTCATCTTCGTCAACAAACAGTCCTGTGGAAATGTATCCGCGTATTGCATTGTAGGGATACCCCTGGCGATCCTGATATGGATATGGTGTAGGTAATTCTTCCCAATACAGGATTTCGTTCTGCGAAAAGGTATAATTTCCTCTGACGGTAAAATTCAGGTCTCTGTTGATGTCCTGCGAGAAGGAAATATTTCCATCCGTACCGAAACTGCGCATACTCCCCACGTTGCCATAGGGGCGTGCAGACCACACCAAACCAACATAACCGGGTATGGTTTGACGGCGCTGGAAAATACTCTCGCGTTTGTCACTGAAAAAGTCAACTACGAACGACAGCCGTTCGCTCAGCATGCGTCCTTCAATACCCACGTTGGCTTTCAGCGCTCTTTCCCACATCAGGTTGTTGGCGCCGAATTGCGACTCGGAAACACCGTTGAGGTTACTACCCCATCCAACAGCCTGATTCTCTGCAATGATGGTCATAAAAGGGAAGCGGAAGTCGGCTATCCGGTCGCTACCCACCGTTCCGTAAGATGCACGTATTTTCAGATAGTTGAGCCAATCGAAATGCGTTTTTGTCCACGCATAATTGGTAGGAACCCATCCTACAGCAACCGAGGGGAAAAAACCAAATTGTTTGCCCACTTCAAAGTTTTCTGAACCGGTGTAACCAAAGTTTACATCAATCATATAGGTATCCTTGAACCCGTATGTAATCCGGCTCGAAAGTCCCTGGTATCTTTTCGGCAGAGCCTCCAGCGCTTTACGGCCGGTTGCTGCATTGTCCGCATCGCGTGTATCCTGTTCATCACTCATGTAGTAATAGGCTAAAGCACTTACGCGATGATCAACCGCTAAAACCCTGTCCCATGTCAATGTGCTTTCAAAATGAAATTTTTGCGACTGCCGTTTAGAATTTGAATATTGCGGGCTAACGGCATCCAGGGTTCTTGTTAATTGCAATTCGCCCCAAACCGTGCGTCCGGATGCTAAAAACAAATCGGGCATAACGTAGCGTCTTTCATTTTTCCATGAAAGGTTATCATAAGCTCCCTGTACTCTCAATTTCAGATTTTCCACCCAACTTGAGAAATCATGTGTTAAAGCAATCGTTGATTTGCCGGTGTAATTCTGCCGGGTCTGTTTTCCTGAATAATTCAGCATCACATAAGGAGAAATGCCTGAGCCTCCGTATCCTGAGCTATAAGCTGCCAGTTCACCGGTTGAATACCTGACAGGAACTGTAATTGGCGTAAGTGTTGACTGTGTACCCCACAAGGCATCTGTGTCGGCATAGCCGGGCTCTGTCCTCATGGACATGAAGCCGTCGGTGCCGAAGTACATTGTGGTACTTTTTGTCAGGTCTATATCTAAGTTCATTCGAAAACTGTACGTATTGTACCCTACGGCTGTACGAATGGTATTTTCAGGAGCAACTTTGTAAGCTGCATCTTCGACAGAAGCGCCCAGACTGACAAAATAACGAGCAACGTCGCCACCGCCTTGTGCGCTCATGTAATAGGTCTGCTGGAACCCGTTTTGCTTCATTATTTCCTTCTGCCAGTCAACATTGGGATATAAATCGGGGTCCAAACGCTGCTGGATAATTTTCATTTCAGCTGAGTTATATAAAATTTCTTCCCCGCGTACGGATCTCGCTTCGTTTGCCAGACGGGCATAATCATAAGCGCCAAGATATTCGGGCATCCGGTTCAGATTAGATAATGTATAGTTTGCTCTTGCTGTGATTTTTAGCCTTCCGCTTGTTCCACGCTTTGTAGTAACCAAAACAACGCCATTTGCACCGCGAACTCCGTAAACAGCCGTTGCGGAAGCGTCTTTGAGTATTGAAAACGATTCTACGTCGGCGGGGTCAATCGAGTTCAGATTCCCTTCCAGCCCGTCAATTAGCACCAATGCCGAGCTGCTTGCCCCGAAAGTGCCGATACCGCGCACCCAGAATTCTGCGATGTTTTTGCCCGGTTCGCCACTGTCTAACATTGTAATCATACCTGCAACCCGTCCGCCAAGCATATTGGACAGTGATGTCGCCGGAGTTTGCAGCTCCTGCACGTCCACTGAAGCAATGGCGCCAACAACGCTTACCTTACGCTGGGTTCCCAGCGCTGTAACTACCACTTCATCAATTTCGGTGGTGGTTGGGGTCATTACAACATTAATCTTAGCGTCTTCCTGATCCACAAGATATTCAACGGTATTGAAACCGATAAAAGTGAATACAATGACATCGCCTTTGGAGGCCCTGATCTTGAATGTGCCATCCATATTAGTCACTGTACCCACAGTAGTACGGCCTTTCAGGTATATGCTCACACCGGGTAAAGGCCCCTGGTCGTCGTTTACTACGCCACCCATATTATAGGACTGTGCTGAAACCATAAATGAAAACAGGCACAGCATAAAGATGGTCAGAAGATATTTATTTATGTTTTGCATAAATTCTTAGTTTAAAGTGATTAATTATTCCTGTGTTAATTTTCTGATTACATTGTTGCTCCAGTCTGCTATATACATTGTACCATCCGGTAACACAGCGACACCTCTCGGTTCGTTAAACAATGCGTCATCGGG
>LSQX01143508.1_pt1 | contig 12488 bp, 17 predicted proteins | sample 654561 | NCBI WGS metagenome assembly LSQX01 (sample SAMN04489861, study PRJNA283612) | anaerobic digester metagenome | isolation source: 4 biogas reactors fed with cattle manure at either 37C or 55C with and... | place: Denmark: Kongens Lyngby | collected 2014 | reverse complement strand
GTGAATATGTGTGTGAAAAAGATTTAAGGGTTTTAAATAGTCTGCTTGATGTGAAAGTCGGATATTTGCATGAAATGTTAAATCTTACAATTGTGCAGCAAAAAGCGATAGATGCAAGGAATTATATAGATTTAGAAAAAACAATAAGCAAAAAGTATAAAGTTATTGATAAAATAAATGAATTGGATAAGGAATTTAATAAACAAAATAATTTTTTTGTTAATGAAAAGTATGGATTGAATGATAAAATTAAAGATAGGGTAGAATTGTGTATAAAAAAAATAAAAGAAATTGAACATATCGAAGAACAAAATAAAGAAAAGCTACTATCACATACAGAGAACTTAAAAGGAAAGTTAAAAAAAATAAAGGACGAAAAAATAAGAAACAAAGCATATGATTATGAATTACCGCCCAGCGGAGGAGTTTTTTTTGATGAGAAAAAATAGATATCATATCTGATTGAGGGGGATATTAATTTGAAGATAAATGATATTTTAAGCCTAAACTCAAAGAATAATTATGACGGACAGTGCATAAATAAAAAGGTTGTCGATGCTCATATACTATCATTTTCAGAACATCTATCTAGTAATGAAGTTAAGGATTATGAAGAGCATCTTTTTAATATGTTTCAGAATATAAAGCAACAAGGAGAAAAGCTCAGTGGGAACGTCAATATAAAAGAATTTAATAAATATAAAAAAATGATATCTGATTACTTAAAAGATGCAGTGCATTATTCATTAAAGTATGAAAAAAACAGTACATTTACCCAAAATGGTAAGAGTAAAATATATGCAACCGTAAAAAAGATTAATAAAAAAATAGATTCTCTTACCGAAGAAATACTTTCAGATGAAAAAAATCATATAGATATTTTAAAGAAAATAGATGAAATAAAGGGACTTTTATTAGATTTAACAATTTAAGGAGGTAAAGAATGAAAAACAAAATTGCTCTAATACTTTTAATAATTTTTATAATGTTATTTCAACATATAAATGCTAATGCAATATTTGAAATACTGGGTAGTGTCAGGTATACAGAAGTAACCGGTATAGTTCAGGGGGTTAATGTTAAAGATGGCAGCATTACATTATTCGATGAGCATGGGAAAACCAGCAATCAACTATTCCGTAAGTATAATTTTAAGGTTTTTTATGATATTCCTACCTATAAAGACAATATAAAGATATCAGTTTCACAGATACGACAGGGAGATTCTGCTTTTCTGCGCTTAGATAACAATGGTTATGTTGTTGAGATATCTTGTACCTCGAACTATACTAAGGAATATGGAGTAATAACGGAAAAACAGAATAATTATCTTATGATTAAATCAAGTGATGGTGAAATCAATAGATATCCTATAAATAAGGATACACCCATTTCAAGAGGAGGAAAAGGTGTAAATTATGAAGATTTACTGGTTGGCGAAAGTGTAAATCTTAATGTATATAGAACACCAAATTCAGTATTTGTTATAAATATTATAGTGGAAAAGGGTACACAAGAGATAAATAATATATACTCGGCAACGATAGATTATTATAATGACATTAATTCAACTATTTTAGTGAGAAATATAAAATATTTTGAAAATGGCGTATGGGCTTTTACTTCAGCAAAAGGTTATGATGAAATTTCTTTGAGTAATGATATAAGGATATTTTCACAAAGCACAGAAATCAAGAAGGAAAACATGGCGCTTAACTATCTTGGCAAACAGGCATTTATAGCTGTTGAAAACAGTATTGAAGGAGAAGAAAGAGCTGTTGTAATAAGTTTCATTGACCAAGAAACCTCAAATTATAATGTATTTGATGATAGAATAAAGACTATTTCCCGGGAAAGAGGAGAAATAGGGATGAGTAAAGAAAAGGCAAAGTTTTATATAAATGAAGGTTCAATTATAATTAAGGATGGTAAATTAGTCAAATCGGAAAGTTTATCACTTAATGATAAGACATTTATAGTTTCATTAGATATAGGAAAAACATCGAACCAGAGAGCGTATATAGTGGATATATCAGAACGTGAAACATCTGAAGGTTCGTGGCTTTACATAGGAAGAATTTCTAAGATTAATGAGTATGTTGATTTCACAATTAATTCACATTTAATGTTTAGCAGTAGCAGATGGCAGTATGACAGCCGAAAAAGGACATTTAAGCTAAGCGATAATACCAGGATATTAGACGAAGATGGTATTGTGGGTATAAGAGATTTTACTGAGTTTTCATCTCGTGAATATCGGGATAAAATAGTAATGGTAGCAGTATCAGGTGGCGTAGCAATTGCAGTTAGTGAAGCACCCCAAGCAGACAATAGAATAAGGGGCAGAGTAAATGTTGATTACGGGCAAACTGTAAAAGATAAAATATATCTTACAAATGTTAGCATGTATGATCAGTATTCAAGTAGATGGGAAGAAGGAAGGAACGGAGAAGTAACAATTAAGAATTATACAATTATTCTGAAGAATGGAAAACCTGTGGATGCCAAAGAAATAAAACGTGGTGATACGGTAACGATTATGAAACCGGATTGGGGAACACTGGGTGAAGCCGTATTAATAAATATTGAATGATGTTGGTTGGGGTGTTTAATATGAGAAAATTGATTATAGTAACAATTGCTTTAATTTTTATAACCGGGACAGCTTATGCCACGAGAGGTGACAATGGTTTTGAATGCGGTATTTCTGCCGGTGGAGAAATCATTAGATATTCAGAGTTTTTAGGTTCTCAAGGAAAACAGATATTTGAATATAAAGAAATGGTATTTATAACAGGTGAACCATTACTATTTACAGGCACCGTTGAAGTAAACAGAAATCAACGAGGAGATACCGGGACAGTATCTTATAATTATTCACTTACAAACGGTAATAACAATAAACTGACAAGAAGGATTTCACTGGATAGTAATATGACAAAAAACAATGATCAATTGGTTCATAATCTCGTAAAGAATCAACGTTCCAAAACAAATGAAAAAGTTACAATAGATGGTAAAACTTATGTTTTAGATGATTCAAGTTTTCAAATGAGTTCAATTACTGATTTAAAAGCTGCAACAGATTTTTTTGCCGGTAATATTGTATATAAAAAAACATATGTTACTAATGATGGAACAAGCATAACCATAGAAAAGACCGGGAAAATGTACGGTTTTGAACATATATGGTCTAATGCTGAAATATACGATTATAGAATAAATATTACCAGTCTAACTGATGGTGAAAAGGGATATGATTATTGGGGGGGATATGTTGATTTAAAAGTATCCGGCTATTATTCTAACAATATTTATTATGTGGATAATACACCTTATGAAATAAGTTTCGAAGGTGGTTACCTCCAAAGACAAGAAAACAGTTCTATATTACATTATAAAGCTACGCTTCCATTGTTCGACGGAAGAGGTGTTTCAACAGATATAATGAAAACATACGATGATGAAATCAATGTTAGAAGTAATCCTAATCAAACAAGATTAAACATACCGGATCTTCATTCTCTACGCGGACATTGGTATGAACAAGATTTAAAAGAACTATATAGTTTAAATGTGTTTAGTATTGAAGATTATGATAAAAACACTTTTAATCCCAATGCGTTTATAACAAGAGCTGAATTTGCAAAAGCAGTATCTTCGGCCGCCGGAATAAAGAGTGAATTAGAAATAGAAAATAAAAGTGCAAGAAGGAACAGAAAGAATACTCCCCAAATCGAATCTCCATTTAAAGATATAGCTGTAGAAGATGATAATTTCAAATATATATATGCACTATATAATAATAATGCTATGGGTGGAGTAGGGGGGAACCTATTTAATCCCGAAGGTTATATAACAAGAGCACAAGCGATTACAATAATAATAAGGATGTTAGGGTTTGAGAACCTTATAGCATCGCCTTATGCAATTACTGTTTTTAAAGATAATGATGAAATACCGGATTGGGCAAGGGATGCATTTGCTGCATCATATAATATAGGATTAATAAAAGGAGACGATAATAACTGTGTAAATCCAAACAAGGAGATGACTGTGGGGGAAGTTTCTGCTTTTTTAAATAGGTTTATTAAGTATCTTAGGCATGATTTGGTCAAAGATTACAGAGAAAATTTCTTACTATATTGATGTTGACAAACTATATCTATTAATATACTATTATTTAGAGTAACACAACAAAAATAGGGGATTAGCTATGAAAAAAAAATATCTTTCCAGAAAAGAAAATATTATCATTACTGCAATTGAGATAATTGATGAACTGGGAATTCAAGGGCTGACAATTCGAGAACTGGCTAATCGTCAAGAAGTAACCGAGGCTGCTATATATAGACATTTTAAGAATAAAGAAGGTATAATTCTTGCGGTCATTGAAAAGTTTTCATTTTTTGACAGTATGATTAAAAATACAATTGTGGAGCAGAGCTTTAATACATATGAAGGAATACTTTTTTTTGTAAAATCATATGGAGAATACTATGAGAATTATCCTGCTATTACATCAGTATTATTTACTTTTGATACTTTTAAAGAATACCCCGAGATTAGCGAATATATTAATAAAATAATTACTACTAAGTTTGAATTCATCGTTGATTTTATAAATAAAGGTATAGAAAATGGTGAGGTAAGGGATGATGTTAAAAACGAAGAAATGGCTGATATAATTTCAGGATTAATATCTGAGGTAACACGTAGATGGAGATTAAATAATTATGAATTTTCTTTAAAGGATAAATTAATATCTGCGGTTGAAATGTTATTAATGCTATGCTTAACTAAAAAAAGTTAGTTGCGCTATAAGAAAATAAAGTGAAACGAGGGGAAATATGGACACTTTTAAAGACATTGAAGATCAATTTGAATTGTTAAAAAGAGAAAAAGAAAGATTAGAATTAACTCTTCATAGCATTGGTGATGGGACTATTACTTTGGACTTAAATGCAAAAATAATTTCAGTTAATGCTGCTGCCGAAGAGCTTACTGAATGGAAACAGCATGAGGCAGTCAATAGACCATTAGACGATATCTTTAGAATAAAAGATAAAAAAACCGGTAAAATTATAGAGAGTCCGTATGTTTTAACAATTAAAACAGGCGTAAAGCATGGATTAAAAAAAGATACCATATTAGTTTCCAAAAACGGAATAGAAAGATTTATTTCTGCCAGTTTTTCTCCCATAAAAGAAAAAAACGATAATATTATAGGTGTTATTTTAGTCTTTAGAGATATAACACGAATAAGAAGAACAGAAGAACAACTTGAAATGGCAAAAGAAGCAGCAGTTATAGCGAGTCAGGCAAAAAGTGAATTTCTTGCTAATATGAGTCATGAAATTCGCACACCCTTAAATGGTATAATAGGAATGATTGATTTAACTTATTTAACAGATTTAACGGAAGAGCAAAAAGAAAATCTTAATGTTGTTAAAAAATGTGTACAGCTTTTAATGAAAATTATTAATGATATTCTTGACATATCCAAAATAGAAGCAAGAAAACTTTCACTTAATTATACAGAGTTTTGCATAAGAGATTTAATAAAAGAAATTATCAATACGAACCTTTTTAGTGCTTACGATAAGAATTTAAAGTTATATTATGATGTAGATAAGAACGTGCCGGAGAAGCTCTGGGGCGATCCTTATAGACTTAAGCAAGTATTGAATAATTTAGTGGGTAACGGTATAAAGTTTACAGAAAGAGGATTTGTTAAATTAAATCTTCGGATAAAAGGAGTAGTTGAAGACAAAATCACATTACTTTTTTCGGTTATTGATACCGGGATTGGAATTCCTAAAAACAAAATGGATAAATTATTTAAAAGTTTTAGCCAAGTTGATGGTTCAATAACAAGAAAGTATGGAGGTACCGGTTTAGGTTTATCAATTTCTAAGAAACTAATAGAAATGATGGATGGAAACATATGGTTGGAAAGTGATGTAAATCAAGGTACAACTATTTATTTCACAGCTAGTTTCAAAGTTGAAGACTATGATGCAGAGTGCCTTAAGGAAAAACCATTTGAGGATAATGTAATAAACGTAAAGGATTACAGATGGCATGTGTATTCTGAAAATAATTATATATTAGAAGAACGGATAGAAAATGTATTAAAGGAAATCGAAAAGTCAATAGAAACTAAAAATTATGAAAAGATAGAGTTATGTTCAAGGAATTTAAAGAGGATTGCATCAAATCCGATGAATAAGCAATTAAAAAGTATAGCTTTTAAAATGGTCTTGTCTGCAAGAAAAAAGGAATTAGAAAGATTAAAGGAATTGTTTGGCTGTGTAGTACAGCAGATTAGTGAAGAATAAGGAGGTATGGTATGAGAATACTTATAGTAGAAGATGATTCTGCAAGTAGAACATTTTTGTTTAAATATTTATCCAGATTTGCAGAATGTGATATTACTATCGATGGAATAGAGGCTATAGAAGCATATATATTATCTCTCGAAGAGGGCAATCCTTATGATTTAATTCTGCTGGATATTATGATGCCTAAGCTTGATGGTGTTAGTGCACTGGAAAAGATTAGGGGTATCGAAATACAAAATAGTATACCGCCGAAAGATAGAGTTAAGGTGATAATTACAACAGCATTAAGTGAGACGCAATCCGTTTCAAGACTTCCTCAAAATTATTATGATAGTTTTATTATGAAACCATTTAACACACAAACGATAAATGAAGTAATAGGAAGCTTAGGTTTTTCTTTAGAGAAAAAAGAATAATTGATAAACTTTTTCCTAAAAATATAAGAGGTTTAATTTATTAAACCTCTTATATTTTGCTAAAAAGGAGAAATAATGTTGTCTAAAAGAAATATAATTATGTCCTCTGTAATTGGTATAATAACCGGTATATTTAATGGATTGTTTGGTTCGGGAGGCGGCACTATAGCAGTACCATCTATGGAAAATATACTAAAAGTTGAAGAGCATAAAGCACATGCAACTGCAATATTGGTTATTTTACCATTAACGATTACAAGTATTTTTTTTTATGAAAAGAATAATCATATTCTTTGGGAATTAGCATGGCAGGTTTCATTAGGTGGGGTAATTGGCGGATATATAGGTGCGAAACTTTTAAAAAAATTTCCTTCAAAAGTTTTAAGAAAAATATTTGGTGTTTTTATGCTTATTGCAGCGATTAGGATGGTGTTTTAATTTGATAATACCGATAATTGCAGGGCTTGTATCAGGCATAATTACAGGGATGGGTATAGGTGGAGGTTCTATTTTAATACCTGTGTTGATATTTATCATTAAGGTTGAACAGCACACAGCGCAAAGTATAAATCTTGTATATTTCATTCCGACTGCTATAATAGCATTAATAATTCATATAAAAAACAAATCAGTCAATTTTCATATTGCTTTAAGCATAATAATTACCGGTGTTTTAGGTGCTATAATCGGTTCATTAATAGCAACATCAATATCTTCTGATATTTTAAAAAAAATGTTTGGGGTGTTTCTATTTTTTATGGGTATACATGAGTTGATACGTAAGTAAAACATTAAAATCCATAATAATGAATATACGATGTCGTATTTTTTTATAAAAAAAGCAGATAATAAACAATGAATAGAAAATCGGGGAGGATTCCGATTGAAATATAGTAAAATATTAAATCTTCCTGTAATAATTACAGGAGACCAAGAACCTGTTGGCAATGTTCACGACATAATATTTATTCCCGCAGATAAAAAAATAATGGCAATTGTATTTATAAGTTATAAACTATTTGCTATTAAAAAAGCAGTTGTTATTGACAATATATCAAAAATTGATAAAAAAGCGGTATGGATAAAAAATAAAAAAACAATTATGAATCCGGAACAATTGCTTAAAAATAAGGACTTAAAAAGCTATCGTTTTGATTATGACAATAAAAAGTTATTCACATATGAAGGAAATGATTTGGGAACAGTAAATGATGCAATTTTCAATTTTGAAATAGGTACAATTGAAGGTGTTGAGATTTCCGATGGAGTATTGCAGGACATAATAGACGGAAGAAGGATTATGACTAACATAGATATACTAGATACGAAAAAAGACGATATATTTATTAAATCTGATTATTTGAAAAACATGAAATATAATGGCAGAGGATTAAATAAGATATTCAAAAAGGAGTGATAGCTGTGCATGGAGTAGGATTTACAAAAGGATTGATAACAGGGACATTAATGGCTGCAATTTTAAGTATGATAGTTAATCCAATGGATAGAAGGTCAAGAAAAAGAATAAAAAGAGGTACAACAAGGTTTATGAGAAAAGCAGGAGATATGTTTGAAGGGCTTGCAGATATAAGGAAGTAAAGGGGTAGACAGGCGAAAGGTTCTATGTCAAGGAGCCAAGGTTCAAGCTCGGCTAAATATTTTGTGTTTGTGGTCCGGGCGAAGGTTATATGTAAAGGAACCAACGGTTCAAGCACTGTAGGGGCGGGTTTCCATGCCCGCCCTAAACTGGCACATGGAAATGGTCCGAGCATGGTAGGGGCGATTCATGAATCGCCCGCCCCCATGCTTACATGTGGTTCGGAACGTGCTTAGGCATTGTAAATAGTCCTTCCGATTTAGCAGTCGGCGTCAATTCGCATCCATGCTCAAGACGCCTAAAAATTGCCTCTATGCGATTTTTCCTGCTTTAATCTCCGATTATTCACAACACCTAAGCACTAACGACCTACCGGCGGAGACGGAACAGTATTGTAGGGGCGGACGACCTTAAAGAACCATGGAGACGGCTTGAGCGCTTCATGAGCGAAGCGAATGACAGATGGTGAAAGCAGTGGAACCGTCCTCATGCTTCTGCTATTGAAGCATCAGCCGGTCAAGGAAAGCGCAACCGCCTTGTTCCCCCTAATAGGGGGATGTCGCGTTAGCGACAGAGGGTCTGCTTTTCCTGACCAACTGACCAACTGAGAAAGAGAGGCATATTTTTGAAGTACATATTCAACGATATAAAACCCAAACTGATTATTGTAGTTGTAGCAGCACTTCTTCTTTTTTTTATATATCTAATAAGAAATGCAATCATTGAGATTGTACAACCAATCATTTTTGCCCTTCTAATAACATACTTACTTAACCCTTTAGTTAATAAATTAGAGAGAAGAGGCATATCAAGATTCATTTCAATATTGCTAATATATTTATTTGTTATATTTGGAATATGTATATTTTTCATATTCTTAGCCCCGGAATTAATAAAAAGCATGAAGGATATAATTATGATGATGCCTAATTATGTTGAAAGAATTCAAGTTTACTTTCACGAATTAATTATTAGATATAATCATAGTGATTTTCCTATTGCAATACGGAATACAATCGAAACCAGTGTTTATAAAATAGAAGGTTATATTACCGGTTTAACTCAATCAGCCATATCATCTATAACAAGTATTTTTGATTTCTTCTTTGATTTTATAATCGGAGCTGTTTTAGCTTTTTACGTATTAAAGGATATCAAGATGTTTAAACAAATAAGCATTTCCTTAGTTCCCCGAAAATCACGTGATTGGGTGCTTGATGTATTAAGAGATATAGATATGATTCTTTCAGGATTCATTCGTGGTCAAGTGTTGATTGCAATAATACTAAGTGTTATAACATCTACAGGATTAAAGATAATAGGGATGAGATATTTTTTGTTGCTAGGGATTATCGCAGGTTTTGGGGAAATAATACCTTATTTTGGACCAATACTGGGAATTATACCTGCAATTATTGCTGCTTTTATAATTAAACCAATAAGTGCATTTTGGGTAATTATTTTATATTTTATATTGCAACAATTTGAAGGGGCTATACTATCTCCAAAAATAATGGGAAGCAGAGTGGGACTACATCCTGTAATAGTAATTTTATCTGTATTAATCGGCGGAAAGTTTTTTGGCATAATTGGCTTAATATTTGCAGTTCCTATAGCAGGAATAATAAAAGTGGTAGCTAAAAGGATTATTCAGTCTATAGTATGACAGGTTAAGAACGCATTACATACGCTCCTGCCTATCATCTGTAGTAGTAACCAATCCAGAATATTATCATATATTAATAGTATTAGAATATTATGTAAATGAGGAATCTATAATGATTATTTCAGCACATCAACCAAATTATATTCCATGGTTAGGTTATTTTGATAGAATGGATGTTGTGGATCAATTTATTATATTGGATAATGTACAATTTACAAAAAGTATTTTTATAAATAGAAACAAGATAAAGACAAAAAAAAGGTGAGATAATGTTAACTGTACCTGTCAAAGTATCTTTGAATACATTAATAAAGGATGTTGTTATAGATAATGATCAAAAGTGGAGTAAAAAACATTGGTTATCAATTAAATATAATTATAGTAAAGCACCACATTGGGATTATTTAGCCGGTGAATTAGAAAACATTTATAATAGAGATTGGTATAAGCTGATTGATTTAAATATGGAGATTATTCATTTAATTAATAATAAACTTGATATTAGTACAAAACTAGTTAAAGCATCAGATTTAGATGAGGATTTCGGAAAGAAGACGGAATTGCTGGTAAACTTATGTAAGCATATGAATGCCAGTATCTTTTATCCCGGAACAGGTTGCAAGAAATATATAGATCAAAAGGAATTTGAAAAATACAAAATAAAACTAATTTTTCAACAGTTTAAGTACCCTGTTTATCCTCAAAGGTTTGGTGATTTCATATCGAATTTATCAATAATTGATTTACTATTCAATTGTGGTCCTAATTCGTTGAATATTATCAGAAAAGGAAGAAGTATGGACAAAGCATTAGAAGGTAATTGACAGGCAAGCAAAACTGAAGAATAATTCTTCAATTTTAAAGCTTATATACCTTATATCCATACTTCTTTGATTTTTTTATTACATTTCTGGTATCAAAAACAGTTTTAGAGTATTTTATTATTTGGTTATAGTCATAGTCTTTATGGGATGTTAAAATTACTGTACAGTCAGAGTTAGTTAAAATTTTTCTATTAAGAGGTTGAGAATTATATTTTTGACCAGTAATAACTAATTCACGGTTAAAAGGGTCATTATAGGTTACATTACACCCACTTTCTTTAAGAAGCTTAAAAATTTTGAAAATCGGAGATTCTCTTGTGTCCGATATATTACTTTTATATGATGCTCCAAGTAATAAAACATTTGACCTGCCGGTGCATTTTTTATTTTTATTTAAAATTTCTTTAATTCTATCCGAAATAACGTAAGGCATAGTAGAATTAATATCATTAGATAATTCTATTAAAGAAAAGAAAAAGTCATATTCTTTTGCTTTCCAAGAGAGATATAGTGGGTCTAAAGGTATGCAATGACCACCTAACCCCGGTCCCGGATAAAAAGGCATAAAACCAAAAGGTTTTGTTGAAGCTGCTTCAATAACCTCCCACACATCAATATCCATCTTATTGCATAAAAGTGAGAGTTGATTTACCAGAGCAATATTTACGTTTCTAAATGTGTTTTCAAGTATTTTTGCCATTTCACCGATTTTAGGAGATGAAATATATACGTGTTGGGAGCATGATTCCCATCAAGATCACCAAATAGTTTCAAAAGCAGTATTGGCGGCGTCAAGAAGGAATAATATAAATGTTATATTTTTCGAACCAATATTACCGGGCGGAATTACGCCTTACGGTTTTATTATTAATTATATAGTTGATATATCGGACACAATTGATACTAAGATGAAAAGTATACAAGCATATAAATCCCAGATAGAAAAGTTTGGTGTTGAGTGGTTAGATGTTATCTGTGGGCGTTCGAAGCTAAGGGGGTTTCAGATTGGAGTAGATTATGCTGAAGCATTTCAAATTGTAAAGGTTATCAGAAAGAAAAGTTAAGGGGCGTATTAGGTACGCCCTTGTCTATCATCTTAAATTGTATTTACCAAGTACTTTTACCCTGTCCAGTTCTTTTATTATTATATCATATATATTTAAATCTAGTAAATTGCATACCGAGGCCATATAAAAAAGGTTTCTGCCAATTTCCTTTTCAATAATATCTCTGCAATTATCACAAAGAGCACCATCTGTGTGTGTAGATAATACTTCTCGTATTTTGTCAAAATCATATTCTTCCGGAAATGGTTGTTTTTCCGCATTAATAGAAATGCAACCACATTGAGTAACTGCTTTTACTATAGAACGATTTACTTTGGCATTGGATTCTTGAAATTTCGACAAAGTGTCAAGAATACTTTTGTTTCTCACTAATAATTCGGATACTGTATATTGGAATTCATCTGCTAGAATATCTCTTACCATTAATATCCCTCCGATAATATTTATTGTTTTTAATATAAGGTCACTTTATCTGTTCCTATTCAATTATACTTTCTTAACCTCCGTTTTGTCAATGAATAATTTATAATTGCTTAAAATTTCCAAACTATTCGTTACTGTTCACACCCTAACC
>LSQX01347071.1_pt1 | contig 12490 bp, 12 predicted proteins | sample 654561 | NCBI WGS metagenome assembly LSQX01 (sample SAMN04489861, study PRJNA283612) | anaerobic digester metagenome | isolation source: 4 biogas reactors fed with cattle manure at either 37C or 55C with and... | place: Denmark: Kongens Lyngby | collected 2014 | reverse complement strand
GTACAGTCATAGGCATCACTCCCATGCTACCTCTGTTTGTGTCTTTTTGCTGATGATCCCGTCAGCATTCGGGGGTCCTGGAGGTGGTGAGTACAGCCATAGGCATCACTTCCTCTTCGGACGTTTGGTTGTCAATTGGCCGCTTTTGTTTTACTCCGCTGCGGCCTGCGGACTGAGGGAGTTCTGTACAGTCATAGGCACCACTCCCGTTCCGTCATGTTCCCCGCCGCCGGTACGTCTCACCGCTCGCCATTTATAGCTTACCCACTAATTCCGCGTTTCAAACCTGAATTCCATTGTCTTCGACGTAACATACTCAACTTTTGTTCACTGCATTTTTGATTTGTTATCTCATCAGGATCCGGACACCAAAGAACTCGCCCGTTGCTTCGCCTGTTTCCGATTTATCCGTGTGTTGGGAGCGTGTCCCTTGAGGCGTCCGATTCTCTTATCGGCACAAGGCCTCCAAAACTTTATCGGCAGGCCGGGCGAGTTCCCGGTCATAGCTGGTTGCATTCTAGGGGTCGCTCACCTCCATCGTCCTGCCTTTGAGATTTGACAGCTTTACGGCTTTTTATGTCAAGCCTCTACTCTATATGCTGCAGAGGCTGTCTGTTGTCATGTATACCCCGCTTATCCGGATTTCAAACCACTACAGGACATGTGTGCCCACGTGAAGAAAAGTCTAGAGGTACATGCTGCTGATATGTCTGCATCGCGGGCAAATTCGATGGTGGACAAGTGAGTCGTAGGCAAAATCGATGCCAGAGCTGAACAGGAGGGCGATTGTGCAGAGAGGATACGTTTGGGCTGCCCTGTTGTCGCTACTTATCTGTCAGATGTGCTGGTGTGATGGAGAGCATACCGGCGCGTCTGAGACGGCGTTTGAGCCCGTGCAGTGGGGACCGGTGTGTCTGCTGCGTGGGCAGCACCGGCTGATAGACGTGTTGGCCGACAGCCTGATGGACGGCGCTTCGCAGGACCGCCAACGGGCAGCGTTTGCATTGGGGCAGATAGGAGGGGTCGCGGTAGAGCACGTCTTGTTTGAGGCGCTGCAAGACAGCGATCGGCAGGTGCGGCTTCATGTGGCACTTGCGCTGGCCCAGTGCGGGCGAAAAGAAGGCTACCCGGGCGCTGAGGCAGCGTTCTATGAGGGCCCGGAGTGGGTGAAGTACTACGCTATCTACGGCATGTGCCGCGCCGATCGGGCCGCGTGCCTGCGATTGCTTCAGCAGCACCCGGTATCGGGCAGCCCGTTTTTGAGCCGCATCATCAGCCAGGCACAGCAGTATCCGCCCGCTGATTGGCCGCCACGGGAACCCTATGGTGGGCTGTTGGAGTGGTGCGATTGGCAGCAGGCGCTGGAATTTGCCGCTGAAGCGATGGTGGCTGAAGCCGACATATGGTTTCATGCGGGAGACTACGAGCAGGTGATCCGCTGCAACGAAGCGGCACTGTTCCTGCAGCCTTCATGGGTGGATGTCTACTCCAACAGCGGCTGGCTTCTGTGGTCCATGAACCGGCATGGGGCGGCAGTGGAGGTCTATCGCAAAGCTATCCAGGCAAATCCGGACTCATGGGAGGCGCATTTCGAGTTGGGCTACTATTACCTGCTGCAAGGGCATGCGCGGTTGGCGATACAGTATCTGAAGCGCGCCGTGGACCTGGATGCACCTCCAATTCGCGCTCGCTCGTATGCTCATGCGCTGGAGAGAAGCGGGCGACTGGAAGAAGCACGCGACTTCTGGCGGCAGTTAGAGGCGGTGGACGATTCAGGAGTGGTGACGAACAACCTGCAGCGACTGGAGGAAATCCTGTCCACACCCGGCAGGCGTTAGTGAAGTGCGGTGCATCCTGCCGCTTGCGCTTCGGCATCGGGCGTGGCTTGACCGGTGAAGACAGATCGCATGGCGTTCAGTCTGGAGTGGGGCAGTCCTGGTCGTCAGCGTGGAGGATCCGTTCCATGACCAGCAGCAATTCATCGAAACTGAACGGTTTGGTGTGAAACCAGGTGGCCCCCAGCTCCCAGCCGCGGGCTTTTTCAGCGTCATGGCTGTGTGCGGTGAGTAAGAGAACCGGGATCTGGGCTTTGACGGGATCCTGCTGGAGCAGGCGCAAAACGTCCCAGCCGTTGAGCCGGGGCATGGCGATGTCGAGGATGATCAGGTCGGGAGTGAAGTGGTCGAGCTTCTCAAGTGCTTCCACTCCGTCATAGGCAGCGTGAAACTCATATCCTGAGCGTGTCAGGTATATCTCAGCGGTGCGTACCAGGTTTTTCTCGTCATCCACAAACAGTATTGAGTAGGCCATACCTGCTCACCTTGCCGCACAGTCGCGGCGGCATGAAGTCGGTCGTAAATCCACTTATGTGAGCGCAGTCTGAGAAGCAGCACCAGTGCAGTTGATGCATGACAGGCACACAACAGTCACCCCTGACCGCCCTGGCACTGCCCCTCCTTTTGGCCACATAACCTGCTGCTACCTTGCGGGATTGATGTCCAGTGCTCACTTCGGCGATCCGCGACGAAGTTGCTCCCGCATAGTGACTTAGCATAGCTTTTCATCTCAGCCAGAACTGCCGAGACATGGCCCGGATGAGTTATGTCGGCCGCCTCGTTTGTGACCATGACTGCCGTCAGGGTCGTAAGCGGCACATCGCGGCGCGTACCAGTGCGCCCTACGGCAACAAACTTGCCTTCATGACGGTGCTCGTCAGTGAAAAAGCGCTGCTTTTGAGCCTCGAAGCGATCCACGGACTGCCGGGCTATCATTCTAGCCGAGGATACGTCTGCGGTCAAGATGAAGTCATCTCCGCCCAGGTGCGCGAGGAAGCAGTGTGCCGGTCTGCACTCGGCAATCACTCCATGGATGAGACCCTTCAGCCACAGGAGCATCTCATCGCCACGCTGATAGCCGTATATGTCGTTGTATGGCTTGAAATTGTCCAGATCGAATTGCACCACGGCCAGTGAGCCTCGGCTGCTCAGCCGGGTCTCGATTTCTCGCTGCAGGGCCGGGCTTCCAGGCAGGCCGGTCAGAGGATGGACAGCGGCAAAAGCGCGCACTGTATCGCAGACCATGCGCACCTGTGCAGCGATGCGGTGGGGGGCGTAGCCGGGTACATAGCCCTGGACGGTGCCGGCTGCGGCTTGCCATGCGTCGGCGCTATCCGGCCCTCCGGCAACTACAATCGGGATGTGCTGCAGACCGGTCCGGGCCTCCAACTGCGCGGGTAAGCCAGCCAGGACGTCCACCGTTTCGATGCCGACCAGCGCGGCATCGGCAGGGGGCTGTGAGACCATTTGCAGGCGATAGTCTGCGCAGATCCGGCTCAACTGCCGGAGACTCTCGGCCGGTAGATTGTCCGCATATACACGACTCATGGCCATGTGATAGCGCTCCGATTGACAGGCCGGTGCTCGCAACACTAAGATATATGCAACTGTCGGAGGTTACGGATATGCAGTTTTTACTGCCTTTTGTAAGTGTGCTTGGATTTGGCGGCCTGCTGGGCTATGGCGCTGCGGTGTTTCTGAAAAGCGTTACGCGTATGGTCGGCTGCATAATCGGCATCGTGTTCATCCTGATGCAGCTTCTGGCATACTACGGCTTCGCCGAGTGGCAGTGGGAGGCCATCGGGCAGGCGGCTGATCCGGCTGCGACGGCGGCCAAGTCCGGGTTCTCGGTTCTGTGGCGGATCATGACCTACAACCTCCCCTTCACTGGCGGCTTTGCCGGAGGCTTCTGGTATGGCTGGAAGCACTGAAGCAGCCGCTGCAGAGGCACCGCTTCGTGTATCTATCGTCGCATGACCAGCCCCTGGCATGACCAGCCTCTTGCGTGCCCCATCGTCCCAGATGTTCAGTGGTGGATAAGACGATACGCCAGGACGAGCCGAGCAAGCCACACGGTCGTCCTGGCGCAAACAGACCTCAGTCGAGGCGTCTTAGACGGCTACTTCCCGCCCCTGCTTGGCCGATTTGTAGATCCCATCGAGGATACGCTGTGTCTGCAGTGCCTGCTCACCGGGGACAGGTGATGGCAGGCCCTTGCGGATCGCCTCGGCAAACAGCCGGATCTCCTCACTGTGAGAGGCTATCTTTTCATCCGGGTTGATCTGGATGGTGGTGTTGGTGAGCATGCCCGCCTGCTCCTGCACCAGAGTGGTCGGATTGTTTTGGATGCCGCCCTTAGTGCCAGTCAGGAACACCTGATAGGTGCCCTCCGGAGCGTTCACAGCCCACGAGGTCTCCAGCGACAGGCAGGCTCCGTTTTCGAAGCGGACAAAGCCGGCAGCCAGTTCGTCGGGTACAGTGTATTTCTTGGGGTCATGCTTCATCAGTGACGGCTTGTTGGAGATCTCAAGCCAGATGTTGGCCGACACTCGAACAGGCTTGGGATAGCCCATCAGGTGCATGGACAGGTCGAGGATGTGCACTGCCAGATCGTAACAGGGGCCACCTGCCGACATATCCTTGTCTATGAAGAGCCCCCAGCTCGGCACTCCACGAGGGCGCAGTAGCGATGCGCGTCCCCAGTAGATGTCGCCTACCAGGCCTTCGTCCACCCAGCGTTTCATAGCCAGTGCGTCCGGCGTGAAGCGCAGGCTCTGGCCAACCATCAGCAGCTTGCCAGCCTTCTCGCCGGCCTCGATCATAGCTTCGGCTTCCTTCACCGACACCGCGATGGGCTTTTCGACCAGCACATGGCAGCCCTTTTCGAATGCGGCGATCGTCGGTGCCTTGTGCACAGAGTTCGGGGTGCAGACACTGACCACGTCAAGTTCGACTTCATCCAGCATCTTCTTGTAGTCGCTATAGCGTCCCTTTGCCGGTATGCCAGCCATATCCGCCCCGGTTTCGAGCGTCTTGGGGTTGACATCAGCCGCCGCCACCATCTCTGCGTCCTCTACAGCCTTCCATCCGGGTATGTGAGCACCCTGGGCGATGCCGCCGATGCCTACAAATCCTACTCTCAACTTCTTGGCCATGACCTGTCCTCCTTATGGCTAGGGATAGCTTAGGTATAACTATAACCTCGGAATAGCTATATGTGACTATGTGACCATATAGCGATATATAACTATATGGTTTCTTTTCTGCAAAAAATACGTCTCGTATTCTGTAGAGGTGACGCCAGCGTCACGCTTGCTGCACGGATTGACTGTCAGCCGCCAGTGGCTATCTCATCATCCGGATCGAATGGCGGGGTGGCGACGATGACTGCGCGAAAATCGCCCCAGCCGCGGTGGCTGACACCGGCAGGTATGTACACTGCGGTGCCGACAGTCAGTGCATGTACCTGGCCATCCAGTTCGATATGACCGGAGCCCTCGATGATGTAGTAGAGCTCATCGGTCAGCTCATGCATATGCGCATCCCCATCAGTCATGTGGGTGATGTGCAGGCTCATGCCGGTCCCATCAGCGGCGTTTATCAGGCGGCTGGATTGGCCGCACGGACATGGCACGGGAGTGATCTCATCGAGATTTCGCACGATTGGCTGTCTGCTATTGGCGTTCATGGGGTACTCCTGTATCGTACACGCCCTGATTTGCCTTGATTTGTCCTGACTTGCCAGGGGATGCCGGGCAAATCCGAGTCGGCGCTGACTGTCGGGAGAGTCTATTCTCCGCCACAAAAAGTATACCTGCATGAGAGGCGATTATCTGCTATCGCGATTGTGCTGATGGCGACGGGAGTGCTTGAACCGCCACGGTGCGTAGAACTCCCACAGGCGACGGTGCATCTCGGCGGCAAGCTCTGGCTGTTCGGCGTACAGATTATGCTGCTCCTGCGGGTCCGATGGCAAATGGTATAGTTCGTTTTGTCTGGCGCCCCGGTTGTCTATGAATTTATGGCCATCAGCGGAGACCACTCCGGCGTGGAAGTTGAAGGCACCGAGGTACAGGTTGGGCCTGGGTTCCATGCCCGCACCGGTCAGGGCGGGCATCAGGCTGCGTCCCTGCATAGTTCCGGGGACCGGCAGACCGGCGGCGTCCAGCAGCGTTTCGGGCAGGTCTATGTTGGAGACCAGGTCGTCGCACACAGTCCCAGGGGTGATGCGATCGGGCAGGCGGATCATCCATACGATGCGCGAGAGCTCCTCATACAGTGGGTAGCCGAACTTGCGCAGAGTGCCATGCTCACCCAGCGGCATGCCGTGGTCGGATATGATGGCCACCAGCGTGTTTTCTGTCAGTGCCAGCTCGTCGAGTCGCTCCAGCAGCATGCCGAACCAGTAGTCTGCCTCGGTGATGCAGGCATGGTACTGTGCGCGGATATGATCCAGATCGCCGGGCATCAGCCAGCTTGCGTCGGGCCCCATAGGCATAGGGATGTAGCGCCCCTCCCAGCCGCGGCGAGGCTCATACATCGAGGCGAACTGCTCCGGCGCGTCCCAGGTCTCATGCGGAGCGAAGCTGTCGAGCCACAGGAAAAAGCGTCGGTCACGGTTCTGCTCCAGCCACTGGCATGCCTCTTCGACCATCATCTGCGGCAGGTATCTGCCGTATTTCTCCATGCTGAGGATGCGGTTGGTCTTGGTATTGGGGTAGAACAGATACTCCTTTTCGGGAAATCCAGGCGGGCAAAACGCCTCGGAGGCATCCACCGCTTCGGAGCCGTCAAATGGTGGCAGGCATTTGCCCATCGGATAGTGGCGGAAGTGCGCAAATCCGCGGTCCATGCAGGCACCGGAGTTGAACGGTGTATCCGAGAAGGCTGCGGTCAGGTAGCCGGCATCTGCGAAAAGTTCGGCGATATGCAAGTCGTCGGTATGCAGCGCCTCCCAGGGTCGGTTCGTGAAGGTGTGGACCCCTGCAACCATGGCAGTGCGCGACGGTACGGTGTTCGGATACTCAGCATAGGCGCGGCTGAAAAGACAGCTCTGCGCGGCAAAACGGTCGAGACTGGGCGTCTTCACCACGGTGGGACCATACGCGCCTACCTTGTCGGGGCGCAAAGTGTCGAGGCAGATGACAAGTACGTTCATCAGTCATGTGACCTTTCGAAGCGTGGACAAGTACGCCTGTCTGATAGGCAAGGCTACTGTGGCCTTGCCATGATACACCTGCGATTGCGCAGGTTCAAGTCAATGTCACGGTAAATCACGGCAAGCCCCGTCTATGGGGTTGCTGTGGCGCTGTTCACAGTTGCAGAGGATAGTCTCGTAGTCTCAGTGTTGCAGGTAGGTCTGATAGACGAGGTCCTAGCTCTCCGCAACTATGTCGGGCCTGATGACGTACGTGTACAGTACCAGTCCCGCCTCTATTGCTCATGACCTCATCTAGTCCGGTAGTCCGGCATATCGCTGCGAGAGATTAGGTGTCATGAAAAGTTGACCTCAGCGGGCGCTGATTCCTGCCAGCATCTGTGGCAATTGCAGCCTCAGGTAGGAAAACAGGGTGTGGGTGTCGAAGAGTCATGTGAGCCTACGCAGGCACCGCTATACAATTCAGGGCAGGGAGCACAGATGAGCCGCCGGTCTGACAAAGTCACGATCAAGATTCCTCGACCACTGTATGACAAGCTGAGCCAGATCATCGAGGGTGCAGGCTATAACTCGGTGACCGACTTCGTGGTGTACGTGCTACGCGACATAGCCTCCACTCACGCGATGTCGGAGACCCAGCCGTACAGCGAGGAGGAGTTGGTCCGCGTAAAAGAACGGCTGCGGAGTCTGGGCTACCTGTAGCCACGGCCGGCTTTCGCTGTATGGAGCACCGCACTGCTACCGGGCGGTAGCCTGCTCCTCTATAGCGACTATCCCTGCGGCCCACATGATGGCGTTTCGCAGCAGCCTGTGAGTCTCTGCAGAGCCCTCCGGGTGCCCGCTGAACACCGCCACACGACCCTCACCGTACTGTCTTGCGATTGCATTCACGAAGGTCGGCAGGGGTGGGTTGCCCACGTCAAACAGCACCACAGGCACCTCGTCAGAGTCCTCGTGTATGACAAACAGTGGCCCGCTGGCATGTGGGAAGAGGATTTTCTGGGGTATGTCATAGCCCTCAGTGATGGGATGCTCCCGGGGGATGCCCCAGACTGGCCCGCGAGCACCGAAGTTGTAGCGCTCAGCCTCGATGAGGCCGCAACTGGCCGCACTGATGGCACCACCGCAGATGCCCACATAGCCCCCGCCTGATCTCACATACTGGCGCAGCGCCTCTGCATTGGCCTCATCCAGCCGCAGCCCGCCCCCGCCACCGACTAGCAGTACATCATACTGGCCCATGTCGGTAGTGGCCAGTTCGGTTTCGTCTATCGGTTCGGGCACAGGCAGGCCAAGTGTGGCGAACACCTTTTCTGACCAGTTGGCCATAGACTGATAGCGACCGTGGATGAAGCCGAAGCGGGTGTGATTGAACAGCTGGTCGGTCAGGTAGGATTTGCGGGCTTCATCGGCGGATATGCGCTCTCGAACGGCTATCAGACGCTGCTCAAGTGGCTGCTCTCCAGCCTCATACAGTGTCTTGATCTGCTCACGAAACAGAGCACGGTTGTACACCACCACTTCGTCGATCAGAGCGAAGGCGGGTATGGGCTCTGCAGCAGACTTGTAGCCGACGCGCAGGAAATCAGGAGGCGCAACCGGCTTGTAGGAGCATGGATAGCCGCTCTCCACACCGTTTCGATACAGCTTCAGGCCGGCGAGCTCCGGATCTGCCGTGTCCCAGGTGAAGGCGATATGCTGCCAGGCGCCCTGTGCCCAGCCCCAGCCGTAGCGACGGTTGGTGACCGCTTCTCCCCAGATCGTAGCCTGGATGGAGCACTCGACATGATAGAACTTTGCCTCGATGCCCCCCTGGCCGTCATCCCGTAGGAATTGCAGGTAGAAGCGGTCCTCCATGTGTCGGCCGTCGTGAGTTGAGTTGATCCAGAACTCGATGGTGCCCGACTGCATGTCCAGCGCGGGCAGGTTGTGGTACTCCACGCTGCCGGATGCGCGTAAGTCTGCCGCCTGGCCAATCTTGCCCTCGACAAACCGGATGTCTTCTCCGCCGGTGATGGTGACATGCCCGCCTGATGCCGCCTCGATGCTTCCATCGAAGGGCAGGTGGAAAACCACCTCCAGCTCAGGCCGTGCAGGCGTGTCGGCAGCAGCGATGGTACAGATCAGCAGCATGCCAGACAGTGCTTGCCATAGAGAAGACATCACAGTCAGCCTCCCGTTTTGGGAAGTCTAGTGGCTGCGGCTGGTTTCCAGGCTCTCCCAGTAGTCCGGATTGGTGCCCATGGCCTTGAGCAGCGGACGCGTCAGTTCATCCAGCCGTATCTTCAGCTCCTGGTCCAGAGATATCTCGGTGGTGGCCACTGCCTGCTTGAGCTGCTCCACATCGCGCACACCGATAAGCGTGGAGGCTATGCCGGAGTGTTGCAGCACCCAGGCCATGGACAGATCGGCCATGGAGATCTCATGCTCAGCGCAGATTTCGCGCAGGCGGTCGATCACTGCGAACATCTCTCGCTCGAAGCCCGGGCCTCCGTGCCTGGCGGGTGGGATATCGCCACGGAAGTGTCGCGTCCTACGACGGTTTGGCGGCACCTCATCAGCGTTTGCGTACTTGCCCGCGAGAAGCCCCTGCATCAGCGGCATGTATGCGACCACGCCGATGTTGTGGCGCGCGCACAGAGGCATGATCTCGACCTCGATGGCGCGAGACAGCAGGTTGTAGCAGAGCTGGTTGAGATCTATCTGTACACCGCTACGCACCGCATGGGCGATCTGGCCGACGCCGTGGTTGCTCAGGCACACCGAACGAACCTTGCCCTCGCTCTTGAGCTCGTCAAAAACCGCCAGCACGTCATGCAGATGCTCGTCCTTCACCGGCCAGTGGACATAGTAGAAGTCCAGGTAGTCGGTGCCCAGTCGCTGCAGAGAGGCTTCGGCGCGCTCTCGCAGTGTGGGTAGCTGCTCTGGAGTCTGCAGCCAGATCTTGGAGGCGATGACGGCCTGGTCGCGACGGCCCTTGAGGGCAGCTCCTAACGCCTCTTCACTCCGCCCTTCGTTGTACTGCTCAGCAGTGTCGAAGTGGTTTATGCCCATATCCAGGGCAGCGCTGACCACGTCGTTTACCGCCTGCTGGTCCTGAGCGCCCCAGTAGTCGTCTGCGCCGCCGCCGTAGGACCAGCAGCCGACGCCGATGATGGAGACGCGGATGTCAGACTTGCCGCACTTACGCATAAGCATGATGCAGATTTCCTCCTATGTGATGAGTCTGTAGGTCTGTCGGTATATGTGAGCTAGACAGCTCACACCTGCAGTATACTCAGACTGCGCGTATGATGCCAGGTGCTTTCGCACTGCGCGTCGGGCACGGAATACATGTCGATTTGCCGCCTCTTAGCCGGGTGTACGGTGTCTACCACTGCCTCGGGTCGGGCACATCCACCGGCCGTCCGCCTTCGCGCATGGACTGTGTGGCACAGATCCCCGGCAGCGTGCTGTCGAGCGCCTCGTAGACATCTATCGGTGGCTCAGTGTCGTTCAGTATACACTGGACGAACTCGTCAACCATGTAGTATTCGCTGGTACCATGCCCTCCCAGACGGGCTTCGGGTGGAGCGCCGGGGTGCTCACGTGGCACGTCCAGCCGCACCGGGCCGTTGACATTGGCGTAGCGATCTTCGATATACAGATAGTGCGAGTCGCCCAGCCCTGCGGCCCTGCGGCCCTGCTCCAGCGAGCCTTTGGTGCCATACACTACGAACCAGTGGTGGGCCGGTTCCTTCGCCACCGCAAATCCGTTCAGTTGCTTGATGATGGTGCCTTTTTCCGTGGTCAGCAGCGCCACACCCATATCTATCACGCCAAGATCAGGACGCTTGCGACAGCCGGTATCCAGCCCGATGGCGCTCACACAGCGGTCCTGAAGCATGCGCAGAAGCGGCTGCAGATCGTGAGTGAGGTACTGTATGGGGTGCAGTGCGGTACGCCAGGTGGGTACTCCGGCGGCACCTCCGCCGAGCCCATCAGGGCGATCCACCATAAGCGCCTCGCAGTTGTGGATGTACTCGGCCTCTGCGTAGACGATTTCGCCCAGTTCGCCGTCGCGGATGAGCCGCTCGTATGTGCCGATATACGGATAGTAGTACATGTTTTCAGCGAAACTGTACTTCAGCCCGGTCTCGCGCACGGCGCGCACCAGCTCCTGCCCCTCCTCTATCGAGTACACCGCAGGCACCTCGCACAACACGTGCTTACCGGCGCGCAGGGCAGCCACCGAGTGCTCGGTGTGCACCGGCGCGGGCGTGGCCACGAATACCGCATCTATATCTGTTGCGAGCATCTCATCCAGGTCTGTGTAGCGGTGCGGCACCTCCAGCCTATCAGCAAGCTCCGTCAGCCGCTCCGGGTTGCGGTCAGCTATAGCTACCAGTTCGCAGTCCTTGTGGTGCTGAAACACACCGGCCGGACCCCGGCCTCTTCCGGCGCCTACGACGCCGATTTTCAGTGACATCAGAACAGCCCTCCCTCGGGGCATCCAGTGAGATACAGCCAGGCAGTCAATTCGCCATCGATCTGCGCTTTGCCTGCCCTCCCACAGGAGGCAACACAGGACATACGTTGACGCCGCCTCTGTGCAGGTTTTTCGGCGGCAGCCTCTCAGCCACCCAGCGCATTTCGTACAGTTCACGGAGGTAGGTTTTGTCTCGACTTGGTGTACTACTTCGCTGTCCCGGCCGCCTCCCCTACATAGTCAGGTGCGATGGTCGGGATTTGTCATGGTGCAGCGTGTTTTGTGCTACCCGTTTGCGCCGATCTACGCCGAGTACTCCGCTGGTGTTCGGGTTGACCTCGAAGCGGGGGTAGTTGCTGGATGATATGTCCACACGTATCTGGTGTCCCTTGACGAAGCGGTTACCGGTCGGGTACATCTCGATTTCCAGCTCGTACACCTGGCCGGGCTCTGCCAGCTCTTCTCGCTCGAAGCTGTTGCGGAAGCGCAGTCGGTGTATGGCGTCAGTCAGGTTCAGTGCGCAGCCGTTCGGGTAGTGGGGCCCCGGCGGATAGATGTCCAGCAGCTTCGCCGTGAAGTCAGTGTCGAGGCCATCGGTGGACACGTACAGTTTTGCCACCAGTGGTCCGGTGACTACGAGGTCCTCTTCCAGCGGTTCGGTGATGAAAGCGCTGCACATCACCGCGCGCGGCTAGCGGCAGCCGCCCGTGAGTGCCGTGGAAGCGGCTGTCCTGGGGTTAGCTGGTATAGAGTCTCCGCGGGTCAGCCGCTCATTTTCGCATCGATTCGCTACTCCTCGGCCACCCACATAGTCAGGTGCGATGGGCGTGATTTGTCATGGTAGAGCGTGTTTTGTGCTACTCGCTTGCGCCGATCTACGCCGAGCACTCCGCCGGTGTTCGGGTTGATCTCGAAGCGCGGGTAGTTGCTGGAGGATATATCCACACGTATCTGGTGTCCCTTGACGAAGCGGTTACCGGTCGGGTACATCTCTATTTCCAGCTCGTACACCTGGCCGGGCTCTGCCAG
>LSQX01344552.1_pt1 | contig 12490 bp, 12 predicted proteins | sample 654561 | NCBI WGS metagenome assembly LSQX01 (sample SAMN04489861, study PRJNA283612) | anaerobic digester metagenome | isolation source: 4 biogas reactors fed with cattle manure at either 37C or 55C with and... | place: Denmark: Kongens Lyngby | collected 2014 | reverse complement strand
GTGTAGACAATCACTCCATCACCGTTTCCGTGATCGCAGTTGATGCCCTCAATCGGCAACCGTCCCAGCCCCTCGAACTCTACCCACGCATCAAGGCGTACGTTCCGAATTTCGGGCTTGCCGCCGTCGGTCAGACCGAACACAGCGCGCTGAAGCCACGGGCCAGCAATCCACTCGCCATCCACGACCAGAAGGCCGAGAGGCTGCCCGCGCGGTGCGAAAAATCCACCGTTGACTGCAGCATAGGCCCCCTCGCGACGAGCTATGGCATGTACGGTGCGTCGAGCAGCCATGACACCATCCGCCATGGCCGGGCGTACGACAATCTGCGGGTCAGTCGGATCCACGGTGAGCAACCAACCCCGCACCGGTCCTCGCGATGTATCGAAGCTGTATGAACGCCATGCGATGCCAGTGGGTTTTTGCTGCCCTGGCGGCCGACCTGCTGATGGCGACTGCGGCGATGGAGACGGAGCAATCGGCTCTGGTCGAAGTACATCGAGCACAATGCGGGAGGGCTCCGAGAGAGTGAAAACCTCCGGCGGATGCGGGCTGGAGTGCGCCACCGTGAGTTCTGCCCAGCCGTTGCTGCGACTTTCGGTCACGGTGGGAAGAAGTGTCTCCGGGAAGCTCAGCTGCCGAAGCAGGCTCTCTCGGCCCTCCTCATCGGCAACTGTCGGGATGCGCAACACTACTGCACCCCCGCGCACCTCCCACGAAAATGGCGCCGGTTGAACCAGATCTATCACCAGTCGCACGCGGTCCGGATGGGTGCCCTGACGGACATCGCGCACCTGTACACGAGGTGGCTCTATGGCGAACAGACCACCCTCGACCTGCCGGAGCCGGGCGCCTATAGGCTGCAGGAGCGTCTCCGCGGGCAAGTAGATACTGTCACCTACTCGGCGAACCGGTGCCGAGACTGGGCGCTCCACACCGTCAACCGTACATATGGAGGCGCCATCGCGCAGCACCCAGGCGTGACCGAAAATCTTGACACTGGTTCTCGTACCCTCAGTGGTGATGCTATAGCCCAGCTGGCTCCGCAGAAAGCTGTCGGAGAGCAGGAGATCCCCATCCTGCACAAGTGTTGCACTGTGTGGGAGCCGAATCAATCCGGCCTGTGTATCAGCGTCAGGGGCCTGTGTTTGTGCCAGAAGTGGAGCAGATGTCAGTAGCAGTGCCAGTCCGATTGTCCAGTTGCTAAGTCGTCGCAGCATAGTCCCGCCATGTCTGTTTCTGTAGATGAGTGGCTCTAGTTCCGCCTGGAGTCCGAGGGTTATCTGTCCACGCCAATCCGATGGATTCGCATCATATTTGTGGTGCCCGCCCGCCCCATAGGAGTGCCCGCGGTGATCACCACAGTATCACCATGAGCCACCAGGCCGAGACGCTCCAGCTCATCCAGGCAGGCAGGTATGGCATCATCAGTAGAGTCAGCGTATTCCGTGTACAGTGGAGTGACACCCCAAAACAGATTGCAGCGCCTGGCAGTGGCCGGCAGCGGTGTGACCGCTACTATCGGCATCTGGGGCCGGCACTTGGAGGCCATGCGGGCTGTAGATCCCGATTGCGTGAAAGCTATGATCGCCGTGGCTCGCATCTCCTCAGCAGTGCGAGCGGCAGAGCGGCTAACCGCATCGGCGATCTCGATAGTCTCATCCGGTGACTGCAGACGTGTGCGCAGATGCCGACCGGTGCTGAACTGCTCCTGCTCTGCGGCGTTGCATATGCGCCGCATCATCGCCACCGTCTCCACCGGATATCTGCCGATAGCCGTTTCTGCCGACAGCATCACCGCATCAGTGCCGTCGAAGATAGCGTTGGCTACATCCGAGGCTTCGGCGCGGGTCGGCCTGGGGTTGTCGCGCATCGAATCGAGCATCTGGGTGGCAGTTATCACCGGTGTGCGCGTCTCAGAGCACAGACGGATGATACGCTTTTGCCACACCGGAACCTCCTCAGGAGCCACTTCCACCCCCAAATCTCCACGAGCCACCATGAGCGCATCGGCTACACTCACAATTTCAGGCAGATGTTCAAGCGCTTCAGGCTTCTCTATCTTCCCAATCAGAGGCACCAAACGGCCACACTGCTCACAGGCCTGCCGTAAATCCATCAAATCCTCGGGTGCGCGCAGGAAGGAAAGTGCCACATAATCCACGCCCTGAGCCAGCGCGAACTGCAAATCCACGCGATCCTTTTCCGTAAGTGAGGGCATGCTGATGCGACTGTTGGGCAGATTTATGCCCTTGTGCTCGCCCAACGGCCCACCAACCAGCACCTCAGTGGTCACCGTACCATCTGCCACACACTCCACGCGAAGCTGCAACAGACCATCATCGAGCAGTATCAGGTCATCCGGCTTGACATCATCGGGGAAGCTCTGATAGGTCGTGTATACGCAATCGGGGTTACCCAGTTCGTCAGTGCTAACCCGTATCCGCAGTCGCTGCCCTGCTTCGAGCAGCACCGGCCCCCCATCACGCATTCGCCCGGTGCGGATTTTGGGCCCCTGCAGGTCTGCAATTATGGCGACATACTCACCGGTCTCATCGGCAACTTGCCGCAACAGTCTCACCATCTGCTCATGAGACGCATGATCACCATGAGAGAAGTTGATGCGTGCCACGTCCATGCCCGCCCCTACCATCCCGCGCAGCACATCCATGTCCGCTGTAGCTGGCCCCATAGTGCATACTATTTTGGTAGGATTTTTTTCGATTTCCACGCGTATCTCCGATGAGATGAGATAGGCCTGGCAGGCGGCTACCCAGACGGCAAGCGTCCGTCGTAGAGCTAGCAGCAGCCTCTCCCGTACTGCGTTTACAGTGCCAAACCTGTATGATATACTTGTGTCCATGGAATCGTACTTGAGCCGCTGTATGCTGTCAACACTGCGCCCTGCCCATGCCGAGTGTCCGAGGGCGAAGAGAGTGGAGGTAAGCGATGAGTGACCAGCCAGTGGATCTGCAAAAGCTTTGGGCCCAGGTCATCGCTACTGTGAAAAAAGGCGACATCATTCGTAGCCTGTGGGATGCCGTGGAGGCGGCCCGGCCGATAGTCATTGAAGACGAGACACTGGTGATCGGCTTTTCACCGGCGAACATGAGACACTCCAGTTATCTGACGCAACCGGGCAACGAAGGCGTTGTGCGCCGTGCTATAGAGGCGGCAGCAGGCAGACGTCTGGAGATGCATCTTATCGAGGGCGACAACCTCGAAGCGTGGGAGCGCTACAAGCAGCGCAGACAGACAGCAGCCGACCAGACCGAACAAGTTGCGCGCGTCGCTGTGGGCCACAGGAGTACCACAGACGCCTGGCTGCAGCTCAGCCAGCAGGTGCAACGCATGTACTACGAGATCGCCGGACGTGAACAGGCACTCGGTCATGCGCGCTACCTGGTGAAAGCTATCCCCCTCATCGCAAGGACCGAGCAACAATTGCGCAGCCAGGCACCCGAGGCAGATGACGTCCACGAGATCGAACTCAACCGCGTGTTCGACCGCATCAGTTCGCTGTCGGGCCTCCCCGGTGGCATCATAGCTTTGGAGTATCTGCGATACGTTGATAGCCGAAAGAGGGGCTGAGCGGTGCAGACTCTTGTAGTCACCGACCGGCAACTGACCTATACCGGCGCGCAGCTGCGATCCCTGTGGATATACGATACCTTCGGCCTCTCCGGAGACGCTCTGGTTGCCTTCACCGGTCCCGCAAAAGTGCCGACCGAGGCGCTGGTAGACCACCATGATCGGCGTGCCGGAGACTTCATAGCCGCCACCTCCATGCTCCATCTGATCATAGAGCATTTCGACACCAGCCTCACCTGTGCAGTCCTGCGACAGCGATTGCTGATGAGCCTGATATGTGACCAGCTCAGGCAGCACGATGTGCCGGAACTGACTCGCCGCGGTGATGATCTGTTCTCGGCACAGACCAAACTGAGCGTGTCTATCGCTACCATATCCCCGGTGTCCACCCTAATCCATACAGGCATCAACATAGACTCTGAGGGCGCTCCGGTAGAGGCCTGTGGGCTGCAAGACTTCGGCATCAAACCACACCAACTGGCCCGCTCGATTGCCGAGGCCTACACCTCGGAGATGGCCTCAGTGGAAGCGGCTCGCTGCAAGGTGCGAGGCGTTCCATGAGTCGGCTGGCTGCTCCGGCTGTAGAGATGTTCGCTTCAGTCCAGGGCGAGGGGCCATGGGTGGGTATGCCACAACTGTTCCTGCGCCTGGCCGGCTGCGACCTGGACTGCCTCTACTGCGATACAGGCGACGCGCACCGGGCTCCGGCAGAGTGTATCATCCATCAGGCTGATGGCGACACCGACCGCCTGACCAACCCGCTGTCGGTAGAAGATACGGCTACGGCGCTGAACGGCCTCCTCTCATGCGGGCCGCAAATCCACTCTCTGGCCATCACTGGAGGGGAGCCTCTGCTACACCCGCAGTTCGTCGCCGCACTGGCCTCGGAGATGTCCAACTGCGGCCTGCAGATATACCTGGAGACAGCCGGACACCTGCCCGATGCACTGGCCGAGGTCATTGCTCACGTGCACACCATCGCCGGCGATATCAAGCTGCCATCCACCATGAGCAAACCCGTGCCAGCGGAACAGATGCGTCGATTCTGGCAAGTCGCACGCGATGCGCACTGTTTCGCCAAGATAGTGGTGACTGACCGGGTGACTGTCTCAGAGATGCAGCAGGTATGCGGCGAACTGGGGGCGGCTATCGAGGGCCTGGATGTGGTACTCCAGCCGGTAACTGCCACAGGGCCAGTCGAGCCGCCAGATTTCCCACTGCTGTGGGAGCTGGCGCGAGAGGCAGATAAGTGGTTCCGCAGCGTACGGGTCATACCCCAGTGCCACCTGTTGATGGGAGCCCGGTAAGCGTGGAAGTGGGGCTGACCAGCACAATTCCGGTAGAGATCATCCTGGCAGGTGGCCACCGGCCGGTAGATCTGAACAACATACTGGTGACCGACCCGGACGCGGCTCAACTGGTGCAGCAGGCCGAGACTGAGGGCTATCCGCGCAACGCTTGCGCGTGGGTCAAGGGCATCTACTCGATCATCTTGCGCCAGGATATCCGCACGGTGGTGGTGGTGACACAGGGCGATTGCAGCCAGATGCAAGCCATGATGGAAACGCTGGCCGGTCGCAACATACACTTCCTGCCTTTTGCCTATCCCTACGACCGAGACAGGGCGGCGATGCAGACACAAATGGAGCGGTTGATAGAGCTGTGCGGGACCGACTGGCAGTCTGCTGTAGCCATGCAGCAGCGACTGCGCCCACTGCGGGCGAAAGTGGCCCAACTCGACGAGCTGACGTGGCGCGAGGGCACAGTAACTGGCTACGAAAACCATCTGTATCAGGTGAGCTGCAGCGACTTCGAGGGCGATCCGCACGCCTTCGAGGCCCGGGTGGATGCGCTGCTGGAGCAGGTGGAGCACCGGAAAGCCGGAACATTTCGCGCCAGAATCGGCGTACTGGGAGTGCCGCCGATCTTCACAGATCTATATCAGTACCTGGATGAACTGGGCGTTCTGGTAGCCTACAACGAAATGCAACGCCAGTTCACCATGGCACCATCGCTGGACTGCGACCTATTGACTCAGTACCTGCGCTACACTTATCCTTATGACATATATCTGCGTATGGAGGACATACAGGCCGAGACAGCTACACGGAGGCTTGATGGTCTCATCCACTATGTCCAATCGTTCTGTTTTCGCCAGATATTTGACCATGTTTTGCGCAGAAACCTGGACTGCCCGGTGCTGACACTGGAGGGCGATCGCCCCGGCCCACTGACAGCGCGCGACAAGCTGCGACTGGAGGCATTCGCCGAGACGCTGGAGGCACGACGTTCAGTGTACCAGTGACAGCCCATGCTGATTGGAAGTCTATCACGTGCATGGCCGCGACAGGCAAATCACCTGCTGCGGCACGAAAACCAGAGGTGAGCTGACATGAGACTGCGGGTACTACATGTGATCCTGGTAATCGCCGTTGCGTCCATCGGTTGCCATGGCCTGGCCCAGGAAATAACTGCAATGCAGGGTACGGTTTATCTCAAGGGCGGCCAGACAATCGCAGGGAACATCAACAGTGCCGAACTGGGCTTTCGCGACGGCACCGGTACTGGCGTAGGCAGTGAACTGGCCGGCGGTGGTGCCATCGCACTCAAAACCGCCGATGCCGGTGTGATCAGCGTGCCGGCCGACCAGATAGCGCTTATCGAGGCACGCTGGGAACAGGTAGAGCAGGCCGGACGGAACCCGTGGGAGATAACCGAACTGAAAATCGTGCGCCGTGACGGCACCGAGGTTGTCGGCACCCCCGATTGGTTCATGCACGCCAGCTCGGTAGCCATCCGCACGGAAGACGGCCAGGTACATCGTATTCACGCGTTTCCTCTGGCCACAGAATTTTCGCCCGACGATCTGCTGCTGAAAATCGAACTGGCAGAGGCTGCAGATGCTCCTGCCCCGACCACGCCAACGGAGACGCCCGCTGCGGCGGAGACGCCTGCTGAGACAGAGACGCCCGCTGCAACAGAGGAGACGCCCGCCGCGACGGAGACACCTGCTGAAACGGAAACACCCGCTGCAACAGAGGAGACGCCTGCCGCGACAGAGACACCTGCTGAGGCTGAGACACCTGCGGCGACGGAGACACCCGCTGAAACGGAAACACCCGCTGCAACAGAGGAGACGCCCGCCGCTACAGAGGAGACGCCTGCTGCGACAGAGACGCCCGCTGAGGCTGAGACGCCGGTCATAGAGGTGGCCGTCCCCGAGATAGAGCCTGGCATGGAGGTATCATCGGTCCATGTTTTGCCCTCGCAGGATGTAGTGCTCACTCTGCGCTGTCCAAGCTGTGCCGAGACCATAACTCTGCTGCTACGTCTATCGGTGCTGCAGGGCGTACCTTCGGGCGCCAGTGGCGTGACAGTCACCCCGGTGGAGCCTGCCGAAGAGTAAAATCTGATGTGGATGGCGCAGGAGCAGTTGCACTCCAGACACAGAAATGTGGACAGATATATCAGAGCAGGCCTGGGAGAAGTGTTCATGTCTCCACAGGTCTGCTTCACCTTTTGAAGTGTACGCCAGACTATACGCGGCTGCGGCTATGCGCATACATCGATCTGGCACCGTGATTGGCAATAGAAGCGCAAGACGTGAGAGAGTGGCTGACGGCCAACGGCCGACACTGCAGGCTTACTGGCGCACTCTCCCACCGCATACGAGGGAGCTGCAAGATGACACCTGAAGAGCAACTGGCATTGCTGGTCGGCGATGCCATCGTGGTAGAGACCCAGGATGAACTGCTGGAGAAGCTGAAACTGGGCCGTCCGCTGCGCATCAAGTACGGCGCCGACCCCAGCGCACCAGACCTGCACCTGGGCCACAGTGTACCCATACGCAAGCTGCGGCGATTTCAGGAGCTGGGTCACCACATCATCTTCATCATCGGTGACTTCACCGCACGCATAGGCGACCCCTCAGGCCGGTCGAAGACCCGTCCCATGCTCAGCCCCGAGCAGATAGAGACTAACGCTGAGACCTATGCTGCCCAGGTAGGACAGATACTCGATATCGAGAAATGCGAGATCGTCTACAACAGTCAGTGGCTGGCACCCCTAGGCTCGGCAGGTCTGTTCGAGCTGGCCTCTCACTACACGCTGGCGCGAATGCTGGAGCGCGACGACTTCGCCAAGCGTCTGGCGGCTGAGACTCCGATTTCCATCGTGGAGCTACTGTACCCGCTAATTCAGGCCTACGATTCGGTAGCTATCAAGTCCGACGTGGAGCTGGGCGGCACCGACCAGACCTTCAACTTTCTGATGGCTCGCGATATCATGCGCGCCTACGACCTGCCGCCGCAAGTAGTGATGACCTGGGACCTGCTGGTGGGCACTGACGGGCATGACAAGATGAGCAAGTCTCTGGGCAACTACATCGGCATCACCGATGCACCGAACGACATGTACGGCAAGCTTATGTCCATACCCGATGACGCGATGGGCCAGTACTATCGGCTACTGCTGGACAAAACCCCAACCGAAGAGGCACAGCTACTGGCCGATATCGCCGCCGGAAAGCTCCACCCCAAGCAGGCTAAAAGCGAACTGGCCAAGCAGGTAGTCGGCTCTTACCATGGGACGGCGGCTGCAGATACCGCTATGGCGGAGTTCGAGCGCGTGTTTGCCGCAGGACAGTTGCCAAGCGATCTGGCCGAGGTCACAGTGCCCGCTGATTGTCTGGACGCTGATGGCAGCATCTGGGTGATAGACCTGATCCTGGCAGCTCAATTCGCTTCCAGCAAAGCTGAAGCCCGTCGCCTCGTCAGACAGGGGGGAGTACGTCTCAACCAGCAAACTGTGGCTGATGAAACGGCCCGAATTGCCCTGCATGGCGGTGAGGTGCTGCAGGTTGGCAAACGCAGGGTGGCGAAACTGATGCTGTAGGTAGTGTGAAGGATAGTGCTGTAGTAAGAGGAGAGAATGCCAGATGGTGCAGGAGCGTGCCGTAGGCTTGTACTGCGCCACAACAGAAGGCTTCTACACAATACACTGGAGGGTTCGAAGATGAGCGAGACACGTGGTGGGACAGATGCCCTCGCAATCGCGGGGGCCGCGGCGCTGGGCGCTGTGATTGGTGCAGCGGCGGCGTTGCTGCTAGCTCCCAAGGCCGGAGCAGAGTTGCGCGATGAGCTCAGAGCCTCCGCGCAGTCGGCTGCGGACAAGATACAGAGTGTAGCCGAACAGGTCACCGAACAAGTCAGAGCGGTAACCGGCGGTCGAGACGAACAGCCCTGTGAGCAAGAACCGCAGCCTCAGACCGAGACGGGAGAGCAGTAACTCCCACAGGCATCGGATTTGCAGCCACACACAGACGGGGGTCTTCCATGCATGGAAGACCCCCGTTTTGACTACTATGACAGTATGGCAGGGGACTGTCGCCGCCGCCATCAGCCAGGTGTTAGATCTTAGACCTGCGGCACCTCGAACTCGGCTTCGGGTATCTCGTTGAGGCGGCTGTACTCGATGGTTATCGGAGTTTCGCCATCATCGATCTGGCGGATGAGCCCGAATTCTCGGTCAATCCATACTTTCGCTTTTGCTTCTTCGCCCTCCATGGTGGTCTCAACCACCCAGCAGGAGACACCGTTGACGTCTTCAACGCTCAGGATGTCGACTTCTTTGACCAGATTATCAGCGTTCACAAGTATCTCCGTGAAATCGCCTGCACTCTCGTCGTCGAGTTCACTCTCGATAGCCGTGTTATCTGACGGGTCATAAATCACCATGTGCTTGGCAGCAACATCTATGTAAATCAGTGTGTCACCAAGTTCTGCCGACTGCATGACCATCTTGGCAGGCTGGCCATTTTCGTATAGCACCCGCTGGGTCATCTTCTGCCCGTCGATGTCAAGCACGATTTCCATGCTATTGGGTGCAGTCACCATCGCCAGGGCTTCGGCAAGAGTGGTCGGCTCTGCAGTGGGGTCAATACCGGCGATGTCGTCAGGTACCAGGGCATCATCCAGCGGTTCCGGAGCTTTTGGGCAACCCACAAGCATGCTCGCCACCACAAAAACAGCCAGTACGACAGGTACAGCATACATTCTCACTTTCACAGCGATACCATCCTTCTTGTTGATTGTACTACACGAGTATACTTCAGCATCGGTTATAAGGCAACCTGCCTGGTCACCAAAATAGTTGGGAAGATGGCAAAGTAATCACAAGCTATAGTGATATTTTGTGACCTTTTCGTCTGCGGACAGGGTGAGGGATGTATCGGTACGAAGATTGCTTACCGCTATTCGTCGGGTGATTTCGGAGCATGTCTCAGCGCCTGAATCTCCGCCCGTAGGCTCTCTATCTGCTCATCCAAATCACGGATCCGATTGGCAAGAATTTTGATGTCGGCATCCATGATCTCTCTTTGCCCGTACATTTCCAGGGCACGCTTGCCGATCTCAATCAGTTGCCGATCGCGTTCAGTCTCCAGTTGTGATATCTCATAGTGCCTGGTAGCCTGACGTGCCTCACGATCAACACTATCGGCTGCACCCTCCAGGGCCTTTTTGGCCTTGTCCCACAGGCTCATATGCTCACCTCCGCAGCATCTTAGCTCACAGTATAGCGTAAAATCTCTTCTGTCGCACCGTATTACCGGCAAATGGCAAACGCTAGATGTGGCAAACAGACCGGAGCGCAGACAGCACGGCAGATGGTGGAGCAGTCAGCGGGGCGCAATCCCAAGCGGACTGTCGGCACATAGTCCGTCAGACATGCTGAGACGGACTCCACCCGGGAGTCCGCCTCGGTGTCATGGGACTGAGATTGTATGGCTCTCACCCTGTACGATGACCGGGTGGGGCGACGTTTTCTACCAGCCTATGTACGCTTTTTGCGCGTATCGGCCACCACGGGGCGCTGGAGTATATCGGTCAGCAACTCGCTGATCGTGGCGTCCATCGCTGTAGCCATGCCCATAGCCCCGGTCGTAGCCCTGAGCTCGCCCTTCCCGCTTGCCGTAGTTGTACCCGTCCTTCCAGCCATCTGAGTAGCCTCGGTCGTAAGTCTGCCGCGGGCTGTCCCAGTATCCATAGCGGGAGTACGAAGCGGGCGGATCGTAGCGGGGATATGCAGGCGGGCCGTAGTCTGTCGGTGGCCGATAGTGCGACCGGTCCGCGCTGTCCAGAGCGCTGTAGACCAGGGCGCCGACGGCCAGGCCGGCTAGCACATTGCCCGTCTTGCTCGCCTCCGCAGGCTTGACCGCAACTGCGCTCAAGGCTAGCACCAACACCAGACATCCTATCCACGGTACCATCATTGTCCTTGCAAACATCGCGTACACCTCCTCGTCATTCTCTACGACTATGTAGCGTCAAATGTGTCTCTGTCAAGCTTCTGATGCGACCTGACGGCGAACTGCGGTCCGTTAGTTAGCGCCTAATCCCACGGGTAGCGGTAGCGCAGATATCGCGGCCCAAGATTGCGGGTGGCGGTAAGTGCGTTGTAGTGTGGCTGCTCCTGGTACCAGTACTGGCCAGGAAGCTGGTAGGGGCTATAGACCGTGTTGTAGTCCACTCCCTGCTGCCTGCCGGGTAGCGTCCCATGGCAGTATCCGCACTCTCGGACGCCAGGCCGATAGTAGACACCGCAGTTCGGGCAGATGAGCGGATAGCCCTGCCGATGCTCAAAAAGAGGCATGCTTGTGTTGGGCGCCGGGTGATAGTAGTAGCCCGGCTGCGGGCGATTTCGCACATCTACCGGTCCCTCGAAGTAGCCGCGATACCACATGCGCGTGTCTCGCTGGGCCCATGAGCTGCCCGCCAGAAGGCCGATCAGCATCGCCGCGCTCAATCCTATCAGTGCCTGTCTAGCTCTCATCAGACCGTCCTCCAACTGTGTTCGGTGCCTGCGGTAGAAGCCCTGTTGCCCTACATCTGGCGCGCCGAAACCACTTACTACAGTGCATCGTATTGCATTATAAGGCACGCATCTACTACTGTCAATAGTATTGTATCCAAACTCCAGGACAATCACACATAATTTTGTCTTCAGCCCGTTTTCCTGACAGTATGGGACAACGCTTGACGATGATGAATTGCATGCGTCAGAGCCCCTTTTTTGATGAGATGGGCAAACGGAGGCTCTCATAGATGCCGGAATAGACATGACTCGTTTCTTCTGATGTGATAGGTGGGAAACATAAGAGGTCTACTCGCTACTGTAGCTCTGCATCGAGGCAAAGAAAAAGGACGAGGAGACACGCTCCTCGTCCGAAATAGTCGTGGCTGCCGGGGCAGGATTCGAACCTGCGATTTACTGATCCAGAGTCAGTCGTCTTACCCCTAGACTACCCGGCAAGCTCAGTTTGCGCTATGATAGCGCACCATGGGCCGCAAGTCAACCGCCTCTGTGGCCGCCATTGCTATTCCGAAGTGCAACCACCAACTCCCGAAAGAAGACACACCCGAATGAACACGCCTAGAAGCCTGCATGTTGGCATAAGTACCATCGGTCGCGAGGTAGCCAAAACATGCATATTGCGCAACCACTCAACCCCATCAGGTGCGGTGGACATCAACCCTCAATTGATCGGCAAATCACTTGCAGATCTGGTGCCCGGTGCCGCACCAGATGCCATCGTCTACGGCTCTCTGGACGAAGCATTTGCGGCTGGCCACTGGGATGTGGCACTGCTATGCACCTGCTCAACAGTGCCTGCAATCCGCCCCGACCTGGACAAGCTGATAGCAGCCGGTATTGATGTGATCTCCACCTGTGAAGAGCTGTCGAATCCGCGAGTTCAATATCCGGCTGTATCTGAGCAGCTCCATGCCGCCGCACGCGAGGCCGGTGTAACCGTAGTCGGCACCGGTGTCAACCCAGGCTTTGCCCTGGATTTGCTGCCAGCACTGCTCACACGTCCCTGCGTGGAGGTCAGGCATGTCAG